>Ga0134121_10001747_pt1 | contig 19960 bp, 19 predicted proteins | sample KB301_FD_96463 | JGI IMG/M metagenome (GOLD analysis project Ga0134121, IMG submission 96463) | Terrestrial soil microbial communities without Nitrogen fertilizer from Kellogg Biological Station, Michigan, USA - KB3-0-1 | ecosystem: Environmental > Terrestrial > Soil > Unclassified ... | reverse complement strand
GAATTTCCCCACAGATATAATCTGGATCTCCGGAGATATGAAAGTAATTTACATAAAAAAGGATGCTCGGCCGGAATCGTATCCGGAAACTTATGGACCGAATGAATACGCTAAATATGTTTTAGAAGTCGTCTCCGGCTTTTCCGATAAAAATAATTTAAGAGCGGGGGATATGGTACAGTTTACTTATTGAGGATTTATGGTATGATTATATGCGGTCCTGTATTGGATAGTTACTCTATTTTTATAGAGAGGAAAGTCCGAACACAGCCCTAATTTATTAGGGAGAATGGTAACGGGTAACACCCGCGTGTAGCAATACATAGGTGCGAGCAGAGACGCCAATGCCGAAAGGCTAGGGACCCTTTTGGGGTTAATCTAGTGGGAACACTAGGGTGAAACGGCTAAATCCTTACTTCTGTGCAAGATCGTGTCCTCTGAGAAATTGGGGGAAGAATCGCTTGAGCCCATCAGTAATGTTGGGCCTAGATAAATTACTATCTCTAATGCTTCGGCACAAGAGACAAAATTCGGCTTATAGATACAGGAACAAAAACATGAAAAATCCTCTCGCGAGAGAGGATTTTTCTATTGTGCTTGCATTTTTATTTAAACTATGCTATAGTCTCCTCGTGAGTGTAGGGTGATCTTACATTTATCGTAAACAACATAAGTGCCGCAAAAAACACCGCAAGGTGTTTTTTGTTTTGTGAGTGGAATTGTATTATAGTGTAAATTATGAATAAAAATACTTCATGGGGTAAAGTAGCCGAATGGTATAATGAACATTTAGAGGAATCCCCAGACTCTTTTCAGGCAAAGGTTATCGTGCCGAATCTTCTAAGAATACTTGATATCAAAGCAGGGACAAAAATTATTGATATAGCTTGTGGGCAAGGATATTTTTCTCGGGCATTTGAAAGGGCTGGAGCTAAAGTGGTCGGAGCCGATATCTCAAGCGAATTGATAGAAAAGGCAAAAGAACTTTCTCCTGAAACAATTTCTTTTAACGTTGCGTCAGCAGACAAGCTCTCTTTTGCCAAAGATGCGTCTTTTGACATGGCGGTGATTATTTTATCTCTGCAAAATATTGAAAATTTATCTGGAGCTATCGGAGAAGCGAGACGGGTCTTAAAGCCCAAAGGCAAGCTGGTAATTGTTTTAAATCATCCGGCATTTCGCATTCCTCAAAAATCAAGCTGGGCTTGGGATGAAAAGAAAGGGAAGCAGTATCGCCGAATTGATTCTTATTTGAAAGAGTATCAAATAGAGATAGACATGAATCCTGGGGAAAAAGATAAAACAAAGAAAAAGAAAACCATATCGTTTCATCGTCCGCTTCAATCTTATTTAAAATCATTGCATAAAGCCGGTTTTGTTGTTGCTGATCTGGAAGAATGGATTTCTCATAAAAAAAGCCAAAAAGGTCCTCGTTCAGCCGAAGAAGACAGGATTCGCAAAGAAATCCCGATGTTTCTGATGCTTGAAGCTGACAAGGTTTAGTAATTTAAGCAAAAAAATACGCGGGGCCTTTGAAAGACTCCCGCGATTTTTTGTTTGATTCGTTTACTTTTGCAAACACAACAAGTACAACGGATTTTCTGGTGGCACCGAATGCTCCAGTTTGTATTTAGAGCCGTCGCTGACCAGGAAGGTAAGATCGCCGTCCCAGTTGAAGGCAAGCGGATATCTGAGCTCTTTGGAGAACCCCTGCGGGTTATCCATGACATTTCCATAGGACGCCGGAACGAGCATCTGCTCTCCCGAGCTTCTCTGCTGGCGACGCTGTTGAATCATCGCCCGAGCTTCCTTTGAATTTTGAACTTCGATCAGGATGTATCCGTTGTTGGTTATGGCCGTCTTTGCGGGCATGTGGCCGTTACCCGGGGTGATCGTGATTTTGTCCCGGCCGTCGAGGACCGCCACCTCGTTCACGTTGACTGGCATAATCATGCGTGAGAGGGCAATCCAACTAAGACAAAACAAAACAGCTGAAACACCCAGAAACGTTACCGCATCTTTTACTTTCATAGAATTTAGAGTTTACAGGTCGATTTTTTTGGTTGTCTGCTCACTAGCTCAACAACGAGCGCAGTGATTTGGATACCTGAAATGATACCCAAATTCCTACGCTCGCGTAATCTATTTTACTTGTCATTTTATTAAAGAACTACTATCAATTTGCTCGAAAATTATATACCCTTTTAGGATAAAAGTCAATAGCATTTAAAGCCTTGAAAATGAGTGCAAAAAAAGCCTTTTTGTGTTATTTTGACTAAACGCGTCGATGGTAGAGTGGTCAAATACGACACGCTGTAAACGTGTTGCCTTCGGGCTTCGGGGGTTCGAATCCCTCTCGACGCACAGCACATATATCTTGGTTGACAAAAAGTCTTGAATAGAATATACTTAGCTTACCTAACTATTAGGCAAAATAAGTATATGAATATCTATAAAAAATCAAGTTTGGGCGATTTATTGCTCGTTTTGCGCAGAAATATTGTGGAAGCCATTAAAAAGCAAGGGCTCAAACACGACCTGACTTTTTCACAGGTGGAGGTGCTGCATTTTATCGGACCTTCCGGGCGAGTAACAATGAGAAGCATCTCAGACTACTTGAGGATAACTCCTCCGTCTGCCACGGAAATAGTAACTGAAATGGAAAAAAAGGGTTTAGTCAAGCGCACAAGCGACAGAGACGACAGGCGCGTGGTCTATATCGCCTTTACCCGAATGTCGCAAAAACTTTTTAGCTCGATCTCCCAAAGCAAAGAATTGATATTTAAAAAAATGATTGCAAAGTTAAGCAGAGCGGATCAAAGCAGTCTGGAGCGCATTATTAGAATTTTAATCACAGAACCCCAGCAGTAGAGCGAAGCTCGATATGGGGCAAGTAAACATATGATACACAAACACATAAAATCATTACCGCATCATCCAAAGAGAGTAATTATAATTTCGCTGATTATCGCAGTAGCTGTCGGCGCCTATGGTTATGTAAAAATAAACAAAAAAGTAAATGTTCCGCTGGTAGAAAGTAATTTAAATCTAAACGCGAATGAAAATGGCATTGCCTCGCGCAATCTCACGCTTGGTTTTCTCTCGGGCGGCAGGATCAAATCTGTTTCAGTCAAGGCCGGCGATAAAGTTTTGAAAGGACAGGTGCTGGCCACCCTTGATGCGGAAAATGCGCGCGGTGCCCTTTCTCAAGCCAAGGCCGCTTACGAAATGGCAGAAGCTAATTATAAAAAAATTATAAATGGAGCCACCGGCACAGCTATTGATGTAGCCAAAGCCGCTGTTAATACCGCGCAGGTTTATCTAGATGGGGTAACTAAACAGCAGGATTTGTTTGTGGCGAATGCTCACACCAATCTTTTAAATTCTACTTTGGTAGCAAATACAGAAAGTGATAATTCTCTGACTCCTCCTTCTATAACTGGTACTTATACGGAAGGTACCGAAGGGAGCATTACTTTTGACGTTAACAAATCTGGTAGCACCGGATATATTACTTTCTCTGGGATTGAGAGCGGAACGGCTACAGCCAGCACGACTTCTCCGCAGGCAATCGGCAGCACCGGACTTTATATAGAATTTTCTTCCGTTCTGCCATATGTCGGCACGACTTGGAAAATTGAAATACCAAACAAGAGCGCTCCGAATTATTTATCAAATTACAACGCCTACCAGTCGGCGCTAGAGACTAGAAATCAGACGATTGCGAGCGCGGAGGCAGCCCTTGATCAAGCCAATGCCTCCCTGACTGCTTTGGTGACGGCGGCTCGTCCGGAAGACGTGTCGGTCGCAGAAGCGCAGGTGCACAATGCGGAGGGCGCGGTACAGATCGCCGAAGCGGCTCTCTCCAATACGATAATTGTTGCTCCGACAGATGGAAAAATAGTGTCGGTTGCGATTACTCCCGGACAAATAGCTGTGCCTTCCGCACCAGCCATTCAATTTTTGGGTTCAGATTAAAAATAATTAATTAATTTATATGAACAATAACGAAGAGAAAGAAAAACAAAATATTTTTAAGAAACCATGGATGCATAGTTTGATATCTTTTGTGTCCATTTTCGGATTGCTTGCCGTCTTCCTTTTTTGGCAGTCGACAAAGGGAACCGTTTTTATTGAAAATTCCGACTTGGAAGCTCCGATTATAAATCTTTCTCCTACTTTGCCCGGGACGCTTAATGCTTTGTATGTAAAAGAAGGGGACGTTGTTTCAGAAAACTCCGAAGTCGCGCTTGTCGGCTCTCAAATTATTTACACCAAAGATGGCGGCGTTGTGTCTTATGCTCCGGTGGTTCTCGGGTCTTACTTTTCTCCCGGCCAGACCATTGTTTCAATCGTCAATATCAAAGAGATGAAAGTTGTCGGTCAAATAGAGGAAACTAAAGGACTCTCTAGCTTAAAAGAAGGGCAGCGCGCGACTTTTACCGTCGATGCTTTTCCGGACAAGAACTATGAAGGCGTCGTCGATCAAATAAGTCCTGTATCAAGCGATAACGGCGTTGTCTTTTCTATTTCCGACAAGCGTCCGATAAAAAAGTTTAATGTGAAAGTGCGTTTCAGCGTGGATTTATATCCGGAACTAAAAAGCGGAATGTCTGCAAAGATAACAGTCCATACTAAATAAAAATTATGGAGCAAAATAACGGTTCAAACTTGCGCTGGTGGATACTGCTCACAGTTATTGTGGGAACTTTTTTGGGTCGCTTGGATCAAACGATAGTAAACTTAGCTCTGCCCAAAATTATTAATGATTTTTCTATAACTGTCACTACTGCAGGATGGATCGCTACAGCGTACATCATAGCCAATGCTGTTTTTGTGCCCATTTGGGGTAAACTCGGCGATACCATCGGCCGAAAAAAAGTTTATATTTTAGGTTTCGGTATTTTTATTTTAGGTTCGGTTTTAGCTGGACTTTCTTGGAATCTTTCCTCAATGATTATTTTCCGCGTTATTCAGGCGATTGCTGGTTCGGCAGACTATCCCACCGCGATGGCGATTCTGGCTGTCACTTTCAAGCAGGGAAAGGAGCGAGCTCAGGCGCTTGGCATTTGGTCCTCTTCTTTTGCCGCGGCCACGGTCTTTGGTCCGCTTTTAGGTGGACCGCTGATAGATAATTTCGGCTGGCGCTCAGTTTTTCTGATAAATCTTCCTATAGGAATTTTGGGCATTATCATGGCGATGCGCTTTATCCATGAATCAAAGAATGAGTCGTTAAGAGAGCAGACTGCTAATTTTGATTGGTGGGGTTCCATCACCTTGGGCGCAATGCTCTCTGCTTTAGTGCTTGTGCTTGATAAGGGACTTGATTGGGGCTTTCTTTCTGTTCAAAGTTTTATATGTTACTTTGTGGTGATAGTTTTTCTCTTTCTTTTTATCAGGATAGAAAAATATGCCAAAGATCCGATCGTGGACTTGCGTTTTTTCAAAATTCCGGCTTTCGTGAACACCCTCGCAAACAACTTCGTGGTTTTTATGGGCATGATTGGCGGTATTTTCCTTATTCCAATCTTTGCGCAAACATTTTTGGGTTATAACGCGACCGAATCCGGATATTTATTTATACCAATGGCCGCCGCTCTAATGTTGGCGGCTCCGATCGGAGGCGCGCTCACCGGAAAAGTTTCTTCACGTTATGTTATTTTTGCCAGTACTCTTGTCGCCTCTGTCGGCATCTTTCTTTTTTCGTTCATGGATGCGAGATCCACCGCTCTTGATATTATAATTCCGCTTTCAATAATGGCCTTCGGTATGGGTTTTGGCATGGCTCAGCGAACCAATGTCATCGCTTCTGTGGTAAATCCAAATGAAATAGGTATCGCTTCTTCAATACTTGCTTTGGCTCGTAATATTGCCGGAGCTTTTGGTATCGCTATTTTTGGCACGATGGTGGGCAATAGCATTGAAAATAATGTGTTGTCAATCAACGGGTTTAGTAAATTTGCTGGCCACGGCCTTGCGCAGTTGCATCAATATATCGGACTGATCGAACTCAAGGCTCAAATAAACGCCTACGATTCTGTTTTTCTTTTTGCCTCTGTCTTAGTTTTCATCGGAGCTTTTGCCGTGCTATTTTTGAAGGTCAAAGACGAGCGTACAGATATTAAAGTGCACGTAGAATAAAAACTTATTTTAATAAGACCATATACTTGCTGTTCTTGAAAAAGTATGTTACTATTATATAGTGTTATTAGAAAGCCCAAAGGCTTTTTTTATTTCCTAATCAACGCGACCAGGCTAAGAGTTAAAACCAAACAAAATTATTTATGAAAATAAGAAATATCGCAATCATAGCTCACGTTGACCACGGCAAAACCACCCTGACCGATGCTTTGATGAAGCAAAACGGCGGGTTTAAAGACGAGGGAGTGTCAATGGATTCAAATGCTCTAGAAAAAGAGCGCGGTATTACTATTTACGCCAAAAATACTTCCATTACCTACAAAAATACTAAAATAAACATAGTCGACACTCCCGGACACGCGGATTTCGGCAGCGAAGTCGAGCGTGTGTTGCGCGCTGTCGACTGCGTGCTTTTGCTTGTGGATGCCGTCGAAGGGCCCATGCCGCAGACCAGATTCGTCTTAAAGAAATCTTTAGAGCTAGGACTCAAGCCGATAGTAGTCATAAATAAAATAGATAAGCCGGCGGCCGAACCGGACCGAGTGCACAATGAAATATTGGAGTTATTTTTTGAATTGGGCGCAAATGAAGAGCAGGCGAATTTTGAGACTGTCTATGCCATCGGGCGCGAGGGTAAGGCATTTAGAAAACTGGGGGAAACATCCAAAGACTTGTCGCCATTACTGGATGTGATTCTGGAAAAAGTTCCGGAAGCATCGGTTAAAGAGGGTGAAAAAATGTCCGCCCAAGTTTTTAATTTAGGATATGATAATTTCTTGGGCCGAATGGCAGTGGCGCGAATTTATTCCGGCAAAATTATCTCTGGCAGCACTATTTTTGTGAAAGGAGAAAAAGAAACGCGCAAGGGGAAAATAACCAAATTGTTTTCCTTTGAGGGCATAGAAAGAAAAGAAGTCGAATCTGCCACTTCGGGAGATATTGTACTTTTATCGGGTATTCCAGACATATATATAGGCGAGACATTGTGTGAAGATGAAAGTGTCGAGCCGCTGCCTCATATCGCCATCGACGAACCCACTCTTTCTTTGAATTTTTTGGTCAATGATTCTCCATTTGCCGGCCGGGAAGGCAAGTTTGTCACTTCCAGGCAGATAAAAGAAAGACTGGAAAAAGAGCTTGAAGTAAACGTCGGCTTGAAAGTAGATTTTTCCCCTGATCAGGGCGATAAGTCTGGCCCCAGCTTTTTCAAAGTGTACGGTAGGGGCGAGCTGCATGTTGCCATATTGCTAGAATATATGCGCCGAGAAGGATTTGAAATGCAGGTCTCTCAGCCGGAAGTTATCATCAAAGAAGAGCAGGGAGTTAAAACCGAACCTTATGAAGAGCTGGTGATAGATGTTCCGATGGAATTCTCCGGCGGAGTGATAGAAAAAATAGGCAAGAGACGCGGGATAATGAAAGATATGGTGGAAAAAGAAGGTATTGCCAGAATAATTTTTGATATACCGACCCGTGGCCTTTTGGGCTATCGCGGCGAGTTTATCGTGGATACAAAAGGAGAAGGCATCATGAGCTCTAGAGTCACAGGCTTCAAAGAATATGCCGGAGAAATAAAAAAACGGGAATACGGATCGATGACTTCTATGGCCTCCGGCAAAGCAGTGGCCTTTTCTCTTGCAAATTTACAAGAACGTGGTATACTGTATGTAGGTCATGGAACCGAAGTTTATGAGGGGATGGTCATCGGCAATGTTTTGAAAGGAGAAGACATGTCCGTGAATCCGACCAAAGGTAAACAGTTGACCAACATGCGAGCTTCCGGTACTGACGAAGCCATCGTGCTCAATCCCATCTTTACCTTGAGCATCGAAAGAGGATTAGAAGTTATGAATAGCGATGAGTATCTGGAAATTACCCCGAAATCTGTCCGACTGCGCAAAAAATATTTAACAGAACTTGACAGAGTCAAGGCAAAAAGAGAATAATAAACAGTATTGAAAAAAGTGAGAAGAGATTAACAAAGAATCCATTATAAAAAATTATGTCAACGATATCTTTCAAACCAAAAAAGGTCACAAAAAAAATAACTTCACAACTGGCTGATCGGGCATCTGATGTTATTATGAATCGCTTTGGTTTGACTGCAGACGGCAAAAGAAAAACTCTTGAAGAGATCGGCAAGAAATACAGCATTACCAGAGAACGGGTGCGTCAGGTTGAAGACGCGGCTCTAAACTCTATCAAAAAGTCCGATGCCTACCGCGGAGAGCAGGCGGTTTTTGATGAGTTAAAGCAGTTGGTACGCAAGCTCGGATCAATTGTCGCGGAACATGAACTCCTGCCATATATTTCCAAAGACAAAGCAACTCAGAATCATATTAATTTTTTCCTAGTATTGTCCGACACTTTTAAAAAGCATCGCGAAGATGAGCATTTTCACCAGCGTTGGAGCGTAGAAGATGAAGTTGTGGAAAAAGTGCACGAAACTCTGCGAAAACTTTACTCGAGTTTAAGTGATGAAGATCTGGTACCGGAGACAGATATGATCAAGAAGTTTTTCGATCACATGGGGACTCTCTCCGAAGAATACCGAGATGAAGAAATAGCCAAAAGATGGCTCTCGATGTCGAAGACTGTGGCCAAAAATCCTCTCGGAGAATGGGGCAAGGCTAGTTCTCCCAATATTCGCATTCGCGGAGTAAAAGACTATGCTTATTTAGTGATGCGAAAGAGCGGTTCGCCGATGCACTTCAAGGAAGTTGCGGATTCTATTTCTAAAACTTTCAATAAAAAAATTCACTATGCTACTTGCCACAATGAGCTCATCAAAGATCCCAGATTCGTTCTGGTCGGCAGAGGTATGTACGCTCTTTCTGAATGGGGCTACAAGAAGGGTATCGCGCGCGAAGTCATAGCCGATATTTTAAAAAGAGAAGGGCCGCTTCCGAAAGAGGATGTCATAAAAAAAGTAAACAAAGAGAGATATTTCAAGAAAAATACTATTTTAGTTAATCTTGTAAATCCTAAGTATTTTAGAAAGAATAAAAGTGGACTTTATACTGTAGTTTAGATAAAATACAGGTATGATTGCTCCAGTTTTGAATGTGATCTATAAAATAATAAATGGCCTCTTGCCCCTGATCGGTACTATAATTCTCGGCCGTATAGCATGGAAATTTTGGCTCCACTACATACAGCAGGATTTTATTTCCGGTATCAAGTTTGTTGTGCTTGAAATTATCCCTCCGAGGGATGTCTTGCGCAGCCCGAAAGCGATGGAGCTATTTATCACCAATGCCCTTTATCATCATAGTTTTAAGGGAGGAAAAGAAGAATTTTGGCAGGGAGCCGTCTGGTTTTGGTTTTCTCTTGAGATTGCCTCTATCGAAGGGCAAGTGCATTTTTATATACGTACACCGACCCGCATCAGAGGTCTGATCGAAACGCAAATGTATGCTCAGTATCCCCAGTCGCAGATAAGGGAAGTGGAAGATTATACTCTGGCAGTTGACGAGATAACGCCAAAGAGCGCTTGGAATGGCTGGGGCTGCGAATTTAAGTTAGAAAAACCAGAAGCATTTCCTTTAAAGACTTATATTGACTTTGGTTTGGATGACGATCCAAAAGAAGAATATAAAGTTGACCCCATTTCTTCTGTCATAGAACTTTTCGGTTCACTCACAAAAGGAGAGCAAATGTGGATGCAAATTGTCGTCACCCCTTCAAAGATGACGTGGCATACTCATGGAACTTGGTTTGGAAAACACGATTGGGTGGCGGAGTCAAAGGTGCAATTAGAGAAAATGTTGGCGCCCTATACTAACATCCGAAAATACGACGACAAAAGCGGCGGATACGCAAAAGAAGTTCGTTCGCCAAAATATTACGATAATGTGATTGCGGCAGTAAGCGCTAAAACCGCCAAGATCGGTTTTGATACGGGCGTTCGAGTTTACTATGTTGCTAAAAAGGAAGTGTTTAGTATGAGCAACAGAAGAAATTTGCGTCTTATGTTCCGCCAATATGCGAAGCCGGACTCTAATCAGCTGATGCGTCACAATTCAACTCAGGCCGACGCTTATAGCGGCATATTTACAGCTTCTAAAAAAACTGTCATGCTTTTAGCAAACAGGATGCTCAGGGAATATAGAGAACGTTCTTTTTTCCATGAGTCTATGCGGCAACAAATTTTTTCCAAGCACAATATTCCTTGGCCCCTCGATGGTATTTTTTTAGCATACTTTCATCCAAAGACTTTCGTTTTAAACACCGAAGAAATAGCAACCATGTGGCATTTCCCAGGCCAGATATTGAAAGTGCCTACTCTCGAGCGCATAGAATCCAAAGAAGCCTCTCCACCTACCAACCTGCCGATATAAAATATTATGGATTATTTCTCAGCCAACAGGTATGTACTGTCCATAATTGGGTTTTTCTCTTTTTTGTGTCTGGTCTTTTTCTTTTTCATCTCGCCGCCGGCTGATTTCCCGGCTGGGACAATAGTTAAAATAGAGCAGGGCAGCACTTTGCGGAGCGTGTCCCTGATTTTTAAAAATGATCACATTATACGTTCGCGAATAGCATTTGAATTCTTCGTAATACTTTTCGGCAGAGAAAAACATGTGGTGGAAGCGGATTATTATTTTGAAAATAAATTGCCGGTTTATGAAATTGCGCGTCGCGTATCAAGAGGCGAGCATCACATGGCGCCGGTCGTGGCGACTATTCCGGAAGGGTTTAATCGGAATCAAATTGCCGAAGTTTTTGCTTCCAAATTGATGAATTTCAATAAAGACAGATTTCTATCAGCGACCAAAGGATTGGAAGGTTATCTTTTTCCAGACACTTATTTTTTCTTGAATACGGATGATGATGCGACCGTACTTTCTTCTATGAAAGATAATTTCAGCAAAAAAATTGCAACTGTCTATTCTGATATCATGTCGTCGCACAAGATCGAGAGAGAAATAATCATAATGGCCTCTCTCATTGAAGCAGAGGCCAAAGGAGATGCAGATAGAGGATTTATTTCTGGAATTTTATGGAAAAGACTTTCCATAGGCATGCCGCTTCAGGTGGATTCGGCGCCCGAAACATATAAGACCAAGGGTCTGCCCAAGAATCCCATCGGTAATCCGGGATTGAGGGCCATAATGGCTGCCATATATCCACAAAAATCACCTTATCTTTATTATTTGCACGACAAGAATGGCAATATCCACTATGCTCGCACTTTTGCCGAACACGTGCAAAATAAATTTAAATACTTACAATAGTTACTTATGAGTAAGAAAATCGTTTTCGTGGGGATGTCTGGCGGAGTTGATTCTGCCTTGAGCGCCAAGCTACTCCAAAAGGCAGGCTATGAAGTTGTTGGCGTTTTCATTAAAACCTGGCATCCGGATTTTCTGGAGTGCAACGAACAGGAAGAGAGGATGGACAGCATGCGAGTGGCTGCCTTTTTAGACATTCCATTTTTGACTTTTGATTTTGAAAATATATATAAAAAGGAAGTTGCAGACTATATGATTTCAGAATATAAAGCGGGGCGAACGCCGAATCCGGATGTAATGTGCAATAAAGAAATAAAATTTGGCGCATTTCTTAAAAAAGCTATTTCGATGGGAGCGGATTTTGTCGCAACAGGTCATTATGCGCAAGTTTCCGAAGCAGGGAATATTTCTTATCAGGTCCTCGGTTCTCCGGGGCCCCGCACCCCGGAGAGACCGTTCAAAAAGCATTTCCTGCTTCGGAAAAGCCCTGATCCATCCAAAGATCAAAGTTATTTTCTTTGGACACTACGACAAGAACAACTGAAGAGGATTTTATTTCCCGTTGGACATCTTAAAAAAACCGAAGTTCGCAAGCTGGCAAAGAAATTTAATCTGCCAGTGGCGGATAAGAAAGACAGCCAGGGCATATGTTTTTTGGGCGCTGTAGATTTGAAAGAATTTTTGAAACATTATATTAAGGAAAAAAGGGGAAAAGTGCTTGATATGTCCGGAGAAGAAATCGGGTATCACACCGGAGCCGTTTTCCATACGCTGGGAGAGAGACATGGTTTTACCATTACTAAAAAAAGTCCGAATGATGGGCCTTATTATATAGTCGGCAAGGATGTAAAAAATAATACTTTAATTGTGTCGCAAGCAAAAAATTTGAAAAATACCCCAACCCTCAATCCTTCATATTCTTTTCTTGAATTGAAAAGTACAAATTGGATTAACGGTGTTAGAGGGGAAGACAAGGCGTATACCGCCCAAATTCGTTATCACGGAGAATTTTTGCCGTGCAAAATAAAAATTAAACCAAAATCAAAAGCGGAAATAAAATTTAAAAAACCGGTGACAGTTGCCTCCGGTCAATCTTGTGTCGTTTATGACGGGGATATTTGTCTCGGCGGAGGAATTGTTGTCTAGAATATAGATTTGCTTATGCTTCTGGTTTATTGATATAATAGCTCTATGTCTCAATTTATGATTCAAAATAGTGATATTATTTTTAGGCTACTATTGGCTGTGATACTCGGGATGCTTATCGGTGTCGAGCGTGTTTTGGTGCACAAAGAAGCGGGTATGAAAACTCATGCTCTGGTCTCTCTCGGCTCGGCTGTTTTTATAATTATTTCCGAAATGATAGCTCTTAAATATGCTTCGGCCGGAGGTTTTGATCCGACTCGTATTGCTTCGCAGGTGATCGTTGGCATAGGTTTTTTGGGCGCTGGATCGATAATTTTACAGGGCAACAGACTTCTCGGTCTCACTACCGCCGGCGGACTCTGGGTGACAGCCGGGATCGGTATGGCTGCTGGATTTGGATTTTATAGTTTGGCGGTGATTACTACGGTGCTGGTACTCCTTGTCTTGATTGTGGTTAACTTTTTGGAAAATCCTATTCGAAAGATCTCTGATGGTATTGATCAACCAAAAATTTAATTAAAAAAATGCAATCTGGTGAAATTCGGTCAAGATTTTTAAAATTTTTTGAAAATAGGGGACATAAAATAATTCCTTCAGCTTCGCTTGTGCCATCGAACGATCCCTCGGTTCTTTTTAACACGGCTGGAATGCAGCCGCTCGTGCCGTATCTCTTGGGACAAAAACATCCGGACGGAAGCCGTCTGGTTAATGTTCAAAAGTGCATAAGGACTCAAGACATAGACGAGGTTGGCGATAAAACTCACGACACATTTTTTGAAATGATGGGCAATTGGTCGCTCGGGGACTATTTCAAAGAAGACGCCATAAAGTGGAGCTATGAATTTTTGACTTCAAAAGAAGAAGGCCTGGGGCTTGATCCCAAGCGTCTTTACGTGACTGTGTTTGAAGGGGATGAGAATGCTCCCAAAGACACTGAAGCATTTGAAATTTGGAAAAAATATATTCCAGAGAATCGTATTTATTATATGAATGCGGAAAAGAACTGGTGGAGTGTCGGAGACGATGGTCCATGCGGCCCTGATACAGAAATGTTTTACGATATAACCAAGAATGGACTGGGAGATTTGAGAAAAAATGAATATATAAAAGCCGATAAAGAACAGCAAGTAGTAGAAATCTGGAATGATGTTTTCATGGAATATGAAAAGAAGAACGGCAAGGTAGTTGGCAAACTAAAACAAAAAAATGTTGATACTGGTTCTGGTCTGGAGAGAGTCACAATGGCGGTGCAGGGCAAAGATAGTATCTTTGATACGGATTTGTTCAGTTCTATGATGGATCTGATAAAATTGGAGAGTAAAAATTATGATTTGCGTTCGGCTCGCATTATTGCCGACCATTTTCGCACGGCGGTATTTATAATCACCGACGGGGTTACACCGTCTAATACTGGCCGCGGATATATTTTACGCCGTCTTTTGCGCCGAGTTTTTACCAAAGCTGCCACTTCCGAACTCTCTAGCGGTTTTTGGACTAAGCTTATTCCCCCGATATCTAAAATTTATGAAAAAAATTATCCCGAAATAAAAGAAAAATTTGATCACATTGTTGCAGTCGTCACAGAAGAAGAAAGACTTTTTGAAAAACCTCTTGACGGCGCAGAGATTTATCGCCTAGACCTCGAAGCGGCAAAACTTGGAGCCGTCAAGAAAACGCGAGATTTACCAATATTAAAAGATAAAAAAACAGCTTCGGGTCTCTACATATATAGATTATTTGAGACGTTCGGAGTTCCTGTCGATTTAAGCGTCGGTGTTGCAAAAAGTCTGGGGTATCAAGTAGATGAAGAAGCGATCAATCAAGCTATCAAAGAACATCAGGAAAAATCTCGCACCGCTTCCGCCGGAATGTTCAAGGGCGGTCTTGCCAACCATAATGAAAAGACTATCAAGCTGCACACCGCGCACCATTTGCTTTTAGCTGCTCTGAAAGCTGTCATTGGTCCGAGTGTAAAACAAAGAGGAAGCAATATCACCGAAGAGCGTCTGCGCTTAGACTTTGTATGCGATCACAAGTTGACCGATGAAGAAAAGAAAAAAGTGGAGGATTGGGTTAATGAAAAAATAAAGGCGGGCTTGGAAGTTACCAAAAGGGAATTGCCACTTACTTTCGCTGAAAAAATTGGAGCAGAAATGGAATTTGGGGCAAAATATCCCGAAAAAGTCACTGTCTACTTCATTGGTCCCACCGATTCTAAATATAACGCTGTCAGCAAGGAATTTTGCGGTGGCCCGCATGTTACGAATACGGCCCAACTTGGAGTATTTAAAATTCAAAAAGAAGAAGCTGTCGCCCAGGGGATACGCCGTATCAAGGCTATACTTATATAGTCTTTGTTTGTGATACAATTAACTAGATGGAAATTTTTCCGCACAATAATAAAAAAGGCAAGCTGGTGCTGGTCTTTTATATTGGATCTTCTTCCGTGGGCGGGTCGCTTTTTTGGACGGAAAAGTCTGGAATTCCCAAAATAGTTTTTTCTGTAAATGAGCCGATAGAGCTGGAAGAGAAAGTGGAGGCTGATCGCTTTCTATCTCTGACCCTGAAATCTTTAGAACTTGTGGCAGTCAAGGTGCATAGCGCGGGCATGGGCGTGCCAGAAGAGATATTTTGCGTTCTTTCTTCGCTCTGGTATATATCGCAAACTAGAATTATAAGACTCGAAAAAAATACACCCTTTTTATTTACTTCCAAGCTGGCCGATGATCTGATTAAAAAAGAAGTAGCTTTATTTGAAGAAGAACATTCAACCAAGTACGCGCGCGCCGGTGCGCCGGTAAGGTTAATTGAGCTAAAAAATATTAAAACAGTAATCAACGGCTATGAAACGCCATATCCCTTAAACCAGAAAGGAAAAGAACTCGAAATGACCATTTTCGTCTCCATCGGCAGTGAAAAAATATTGACCAAAATATCGAAAACCGTAGAAAAAAACTTTCCTTCCAAAAAGATAACATTTTCTTCTTTTGTTTTGTCTTCATTTGCTGTGGTTCGTGATATGTACCCACACAACGAAAATTTCCTTTTAATTAACATCGGCGGGGAGGTGACAGATATCTCCATGGTTAAGAAGAATATACTGCACGAGTCAATTTCCTTTCCTTTGGGTCTTAATTTTATTATACGCGGGGTCGCGTCTATGTCTCGTTCGTCGCTCAGTGAAGCCAAGTCGTTGGTCTCTCTTTTAAAAGACGGACATGCTTCGGAGTCCATGACAAAAAAGCTGAGTCCAATTATAAATAAGTTGAAAACAGAGTGGCTGAGCAAGTTTCAAGAGTCTTTGTCTAATCTTTCCAACGACATTTCTGTCCCGGCGACTCTTTACTTGTCAGTGGATAAAGATTTGGCCGACTTTTTCTCAGAGATAATCAAAACCGAACAATTTAATCAATACACTCTGACCGAGTCAAAATTCAAAGTTGTTTTTTTGGGTTCAGAAGTTTTTCACGATCTGGTAAAATTTGAGAAAAATGTTATGAGCGACACCTTTCTGATTATTAGCTCTATTTATATCAATCGTTTTCTGATTAACCCGGATGCCGGGAAAATATAGCTATGTCAAAGAATTTGTTTCAAGATATGGTAAAAGTAAAAGCCAAGAATAAAGCTAACCCTGTTAGGCCGGTTAAAACTCCTCCCAATATACAGAAGAATAAATCTAGATACGGACTTTGGTTTGTAGCTCTGGTTTCCATCCTCTTTTTTCTTTCTGCGCTTTCCTACTTTTTTCTGCAGGCGGAAGTTACCGTCAATCCTAAAATAAAAGCTGTGGCTCTGAGTGAAAATTTATCTGCCAGTAAAGATTCAGATGTAGATGGCCTATCTTTTAATCTGGTAGTCATTGGCGGCGAAGAAAATAAAATTATTCAGGCAAATGGCCAAAAAGATGTTGCCACCAAGGCAACCGGCACGGTCATGGTTTATAATGCCCTCAGTTCGACCCCCCAGGCGCTTTCTGTCGACACCAGGCTTGTCGGTTCAAATGGAAAAATTTATAAAACACAAAGTAAAACAGTTGTGCCGGGAATCGGCAAGAACGGAATTCCTGGGTCGGTTGAAGTTAAAATCTATGCGTCTGTCGCTGGGGCAGAGTATAATAGCGCTCCGCTTGATTTCACTATTTTGGGTTTTAAGGGGACTCCAAAGTATTCTAAAATTTACGCCAGGTCAAAAGGCGATATAAAGGGCGGGTTTGTGGGTAAGGCTCCGGCTGTTTCCGCCGCCGATCAGGCCTCCGCCATCAGTGATTTAAAAAATGCTCTGGGGGCAAAACTCTTGCAAAAGGCAATGGACCAAATTCCCAAAGGATTTGTTTTGTTCAAGAGCGCAACCTTCCTTAATACCGATAGCTTAAACAATCAGCCGGATGTTTCGTCTGCCTACAATCCGGACAATAGCGTGACTTTGACACTCAAAGGAACCTTGGACGGTATATTGTTGGATGAACAAAAATTGACAAAAAAAATTGCCGCCGACAATATCGATAAATATGATGGCAGCGATGTTTACATACCAAACATCCGAGATTTGACCTTTACCCTCTCTAATAAAGACAATGCTTCCTTTGCGGATGTTAAGAATATAAATTTTAATTTAAAGGGCGCTGCCAAAATTGTTTGGCGGGTGGATGCCAATTCGCTCCGGGCGAACCTATTGGGCAAATCAAAAAAGGATTTTAGCCAAGTATTATTAGAATACCCCAATATTGATTCGGCCGACTTGGTCGTCAATCCTTTCTGGAGGATGTCTTTGCCTGATAAATCGAAAGATATAAAAGTGATAGTGAATTATCCCAACTGATTTTTCGTCTTATTTTTATAATTTTATTTTGCAGACAAATTTGACACCAGCGCGTTTTTTTATTATAGTTCTACCATATACATGAGTGATAAAAAAGACGAAAAAATATTAACAGCAAGGGGGGTTGTCACCGAAGCGCTGCCCTCTACTTTATTTAGAGTCAAAATAGAAGACAAAACAGACACAAAAACAGCAAACGAACAAGAAATTCTGGCTTATCTGGGCGGGAAGATGAGGATGCATAGAATTAAAGTTTTAATCGGGGATGGGGTCGAAGTTGTGCTTGACCCTTATGGAGGTAAAGGGAGAATAGTCAAAAGGTTGTAATTTTTTCAAGAATGGTGTATTATAGTGACTACCGTTTCGTGACGGTTTTTAAAAATAAATAGATTGAAAAATAAGGGTATTTTCCTTGTTTTTTCTTTTGTTGTTAATTTTTTTCTAATCAACATTTTTTATGAAAATTAGGTCAGCAGTAAAAAAAATTTGTGATAATTGCAAAATGGTTAGACGCCGAAGGCATTTAAGAATAACCTGTTCCAACCCTAAGCATAAGCAAAAACAATAATTTTATGAGAATTCTTGGAATCACAGTACCAAATGAAAAAAGACTTGAGATCGGGCTTACCTGTCTCTACGGTATTGGCGTTTCAAAAGCTCGTAAAATTTTAGATCAAGTCGGTATCGACCGGGGCAAGAAAGCGAAAGATTTGAGCTTGGATGAAGAGAATAAAATCCGTGTTGTGGTTGAAAGTATTCCGATCGAAGGAAATCTAAAGAGAGAGATATCGGCCAATATCAAGAGACTTAAAGATATAAAAAGTTACAGAGGTATTCGCCACATGAAAAGACTGCCTGTTCGCGGACAGAGAACGAAAACAAATTCCAGAACCGTCAGGGGCAATGTGAGAAAGACGATGGCATCAGGTAAAAGAAAAGAAACCAAGACATAAAAAAAATGACGAAAGTTAAAAATACAACTGAAGAAATAAAAAAGCCAGTAGGGGCCGAGGAAACAGCAAAGGCAGATGAAACAAAAAAGGCTGCTCCCAAAACACCCAAGAAGAAAGTAATTTCCGGAATTCTTTCTATTGATGCCACTTTCAATAACACCAAAGTGCTTTTTGCGGATAAGTTGGGCAATGCGCTTTTCTGGTCAAGCGCGGGCAGTCTGGGCTTTAAGGGCGCAAAAAAGGGAACTCCCTTCGCAGCTTCCAAGGTGGGCGATGTGATTGGCAGCAAAGCTGCAACCCTTGGAGTTAAAGACGCGGACGTGAAAGTTTTAGGAGTGGGCTCTGGTCGTGAACCCGCAATCAGGGCATTTATGGCTCATGGGATTGAAATTACTTCCATCTCCGACGCAACACCGGTGCCTCACAATGGGCCAAAACCAAAGAAGCCACGAAGAGTATAATTTTTATATAACTTAAAATGATATCCAAACCAAAATTTAAAATTTGCAGAAGACTAGGTCCCGGTGTTTACGACAAATGCCAGACTGTCAAATTTTCAGCTACGACCGGAAAGATGGCGCTCGCCGGCGCGCGCCGTCCGAAGGCTTTGACCGAATATGGGGCGCAGCTTATTGAAAAACAAAAAATACGTTTTTCTTACGGCATAACCGAACGCCAGCTTTCAAATTATGTTAAAAAGGCTTCTTTGATCAAAGGCGCTGGCACCGTACAGAAACTTTATGAAGAGCTTGAGTTTCGTCTTGATAATGTGGTTTACAGGATGGGTCTTGGAGCTAGTCGCAAAGCTACCAGGCAGATGGTTTCTCACGGGCACTTTGTTGTCAATGGAGATAGAGTCACCATCCCTTCATATGAATTAAAGTCGGGAGATATTATAAAAATCCGCGAAGGATCAAAAAGTAAGAAAATTTTTGAGAAGGTGGCCGAGAAATTAAAGGATTATAATCCTCCAACTTGGTTGAATTTTGACGCCGGTATTATGGAAGGGAAGATTTTAGATAAGCCAAAAAATACGGAGGGGTTCATAGATCTTAATGCAGTTTTGGAGTTTTACAGCCGTTAATTAAATTTTTGTTTATTAATTTATTATTAAATTTAAGAAATTAAAAAATTATGCCTGAATACAAAATCGTTATGCCTTCTAAGCCTCGAGTCGTAGTTGAGGAGGGAAACAAAGGAGTGTTTGAAATAGACGGACTATATCCGGGGTACGGCCATACCTTGGGAAATAGTTTGAGAAGAATTATTCTTTCATCCCTACCGGGTGCTTCTATCACATCCATCAAGATCGATGGTGTGAGTCACGAGTTCCAAACACTGGATGGAATCAAGGAGGATGTGATAGTAATGATTTTAAATTTAAAAAAGGTTCGTTTCAAGATGATATCCGATGAGCCTCAGGTGGTTACGCTCTCTGTCAAAGGTCCAAAATCCGTCACAGCGGCAGATATAAAGACTGGCGGCCAGGTGGAAGTTTTAAATGGAGATCTGCATATTGTGGAGGTGACGGGCAAGGTCAATTTAAACATTGAAATGAAGATTGAAAAAGGACTTGGGTTTATTTCCAAAGAAATTTTTCAAAAGGAAAAAGTCGATGTCGGCACGATTGCCGTTGACGCTATTTTTACTCCTATCCGCAGAGTT
>Ga0134121_10001744_pt1 | contig 19966 bp, 14 predicted proteins | sample KB301_FD_96463 | JGI IMG/M metagenome (GOLD analysis project Ga0134121, IMG submission 96463) | Terrestrial soil microbial communities without Nitrogen fertilizer from Kellogg Biological Station, Michigan, USA - KB3-0-1 | ecosystem: Environmental > Terrestrial > Soil > Unclassified ... | reverse complement strand
GCCGTCCTAAAAACGGCGCGGTGATGGAGGGTAAACGCTTCGTCGAAACTGAGCGGACCTACCGCCTCAGTTCCGATGTCGTTAGACATGGAATCGATCAAAGCTCTAGCTTGTCCGTTCATCTATCACCGCTCTCTCAACGATGCAAACACCGCAAACCGGGGAGTTGTGGCAAATATCTGCCCGGGCGACAAATTGCGGCATTTTGGCCGGCATTGTAGCCCCTTACCCGGTTCCGCACCAAGTTTTCGAGCGATGACCCTTGTTAGTGACCGAACGGGGGAATCCGTTGCGGTTAACGTGGAGACGTTCGGAAATGTTCGAGCGTTAACAGATCGGTGAGGGTAATCCTTGGAATCTGGGACTGGTATTAACCGTTTAGCGGACTAAGCGCAGGAAGTAAACTCCGCGACAAGCATTCTATTCTCCTATTTTTGCCAATGCTTCATTCAACACACGATCGGACAGATACATTCCAGCCTGACGGAGTTGGTAGAGGATTTCACGTGCTGAAGAAATGTGGCCACGCTGTTTCGCGGTCAACACTAAACCCAAAGTGCCGCGCACTGGAATATTGAACGCGGCGGCGCAGCGTCTCCCAGCCAAGTCGTCGATGATTGCTTCCGAGCCTTCATGAGTGTGGGACCATGCGAGTACGGCGGATTCGCCTGGTCCTAAGTCCCAAGCTTGAATTTGCGGTGGGACTGGAGGAGTTTGCGTAACCATAAGCCATGAAGTGTTAGCTAAGGTCCGAGCCGCAGGATCACTCTCACCTCGGACTCCAATTTCGAATGCGACAGCTTCAGGAACGATTACTTCTGGAGAAACTAGTTGGAGTAGATCGATGAGTCCTGCCCGAGCGAGAAATATGAGAGGAGACGCATTAACAACGGCAGATTCAGCCACGATTGAGTTCTCTGTCTAAATCCGCAAAGTCGACGACAAAGGCATCTTCGCCTTCTCGCGCTAGTGCGAGAAGAAAATCGGTGCGATCCAGTCCGGCAACTTGCGCTGCCTTTTCCTGAGAGATTTCGCCACGCTTGTACCAGTGGATTGCAGCCGCGAGACGCATCTGATTCGCGAACTCGTCCGGGGAACGCCGAAGCGCCGAAAAGACGCCTTCATCCAGCTTCATTGTTATTTCCATCATGAGACGTCACCAACTGTTCCGCCGGTATTATACGCCTCACAACTATAGCGCTCCAGTTTGTTTGGTCATCGGAGCCCGGAAGTAATCCCGCAGATCCTGGAAAACGATCCGCGGGTTGAAAAACATTTCCGCGTCAATTCCGCCTGCCGTTGTCATTCACTACAAAACAAAATATATAATCAACTTCCTTTGACTCAATCACTACACGACAGTCCGTTCATGCGAGCGTGCCGGCGGGAGCCGGTGCCTTATACGCCCGTCTGGTTGATGAGACAGGCGGGAAGATATATGCGCGAGTATCGGGAGGTGAGAGAGAGGACGACGTTTCTCGAGCTTTGTAAGAATCCGGCGCTGGCGGCGGAGGTGACGGTGACGGCGGTCGAGAGGTTGGGCGTCGATGCGGCGATTATCTTTGCCGATATTCTGTTGATACTCGAGCCGCTCGGGATTGAGTTGGAGTTTGCGAAGGGCGAAGGGCCGGTGATTCATAATCCGGTGCGAAGGCCGTCGGATGTGGACCGGCTCAGGGAACTTCAGGATCCGGGCGAGCTTCATTTTGTTTATGAGGCGATCAGACAGACGAGGAGTGCGCTCAAGCCTGATATTCCGTTGATAGGATTTTGTGGGGCGCCGTTCACGCTTGCGTCATACATGACTGAGGGTGGTGGGTCGAAGAATTATGTGCACACGAAGCAATTGATGTACGACGATGCGGGCACCTGGCACGCGATGATGGCGTTGATCTCGCGAGCGCTCGTGAAGTACCTCAACGCGCAGATCGAGGCGGGGGCGCAGGCGGTGCAGTTGTTTGATTCGTGGGTCGGTTGTTTGAGCCCGGATGATTATCGCGAGTTTGTATTACCGCATACGAAGAGTGTGATCCGTGGAGTCACAAAAGGTGTTCCGGTTATTCATTTTGGAACGGGGACGGCGGCGCTGCTGGAGTTGATGCGCGAGGCTGGTGGGGATGTGATCGGATTGGATTGGCGTGTGCGACTGGATGAAGGCTGGCGGCGCGTGGGTCATGATGTGGCCGCGATGGGGAATCTCGATCCGGTTGTGTTGTTTGCGAAGCAGGACATGCTGCGGGAGCAGGCGAAGCGGATACTTGATCAGGCGGAAGGAAGACCTGGACATATTTTCAATTTAGGGCACGGGATACTGCCGGAGACGCCGGTGGAGAATGTGGTGGCGCTGGTTGAGATGGTGCACGAACTTAGCCACAGATAAACACAGATGAAGACGGATTTTGATGCGTTGTTGGTAGTGTCGTTTGGTGGCCCGGAAGGGATGGAGGATGTGATTCCGTTCCTCGAGAATGTTCTGCGTGGAAGGAATGTACCGCGCGAACGGATGCTACAGGTTGCGCGTCATTACGAGTTGTTTGATGGTGTCAGTCCGATAAATCAGCAGAATCGAAATTTGATTGCCGCGCTGGAGAAAGAATTAGAGAAACACGGGCCGAAGCTGCCAATCTACTGGGGTAATCGTAACTGGCACCCGCTGTTGCCTGAGACGTTGCAGCGAATGGCTGACGATGGCGTTCGGAATGCGCTTGCATTTGTGACGTCCGCGTACAGCTCGTATTCGAGTTGCCGGCAGTATCTTCAGAACATCAGTGACGCGCAGGTGCCAGTTGGACCAGAGGCGCCGCGGGTTGAGAAGTTGCGCGTGTTCTATAAACATCCGCTGTTTATTGAAGCGAATGTGGATCATATTCGGGTCGCGTTGAGTCAACTCGAAGATCCACATCTCGTGTTTACGGCGCACAGCATTCCTGAGTCGATGGCGGTGAACTGTGATTATGCGTCGCAGCTTGGGCATACGGGGGCGTTGATTGCGCGAGAGCTTCAGATCAAGAAGTGGCATATGGTTTATCAGAGCCGCAGTGGATCGCCGATGCAGCCGTGGCTCGGGCCCGATGTTTGCGAGCATTTGCGGACGTTGCGCGGTGAGGGTGTGTTGGAGGTCGTGGTGGCGCCGATCGGGTTTGTTTCGGATCATATGGAGGTTGTTTACGATCTGGATGTCGAGGCGCGACGAATGGCGGATGAGATTGGGATGAAGATGGTGCGCGCGCAAACGGCGGGAACGCATCCGGCGTTCGTCAGGATGATCCGAGAGCTAATTATGGAAAGAATTAATGGTGAGGTGCCGCCTAATCTTTGCGCGCCCGATTGTTGTCGCATTAGTTAGACAGGATGAACAAGATCGTCATTATCGGTGGCGGCATCTCAGGGCTGGCGGCGGCGCATCTCGTTCTCGAACTCAATAAATCAGCACAAGTCACGATCCTCGAAGCGTCAGATCGACTCGGTGGGACGATTCAAACTGAGCAACGCGATGGTTTCCTCAACGAACGTGGTCCAGATTCTTTCATCTCCGAAAAGCCTCACGCAATCGCACTCGCCAAACGATTAGGGATCGACTCGCAACTGATCCAGACAAACGAAGAATATCGTCGCAGTTTTATCGTTCGAGATGGACGATTGCGCGCCGTGCCCGAGGGGTTTCAGTTGATGGCGCCGTCGCGCATGTGGCCGTTCATCACTAGCGATATTTTCAGCATTCCCGGCAAGGTGCGAATGGCGGCTGATTTGTTGCTGCCGCGCAAGAGTGCAAATGGTTCGACTGACGAGAGCCTCGCGAGTTTTGTGCGGCGGAGGCTAGGTGAAGAGGCGCTCGTACGCATGGCCCAACCGATGGTTGGCGGTATTTACACTGCCGATCCGGAGACGCTGAGCCTGCGCGCCACGCTGCCGCGGTTCCTCGACATGGAACAAAAGCATCGCAGTCTTATACTCGCGATGTTGCGGCAAGGTCGGGCGCAGAAAATGGGGACGAGTGGTGCGCGTTACAGTTTGTTTGTGTCGTTCGAACGAGGGATGCAGGTGCTTGTCGACGAGTTAGTAACACGGATTAACGCGGATCTTCGCGTGAACACTCGAGCGCAAAGACTCACCTACGATCATGGGTGGAAGATTACCACGGATAAAGACGAGCAGATCGAGGCGGATGCTTTGTGTTTGGCTGTGCCAGCGTATGTTGCCGCGTCATTGTTGGAGGACACACACAAGCAACTTGCGCAGAAACTCAGAGAGATTAAATATGCGTCGACAGCGACCATCAATTTTGGTTACAGACGCGCAGCGATCACGCATCCACTGAATGGTTTTGGATTTGTCGTGCCGTTCGTTGAAAAGAGATCGTTGATTGCCTGTACGTTTAGTAGTGTGAAGTTTGCCGGCCGCGCGCCGGATGGACATGTGTTGTTGCGTGCGTTTGCGGGTGGCGCGTTGCAGCCGGCGGTCTTCGCGCTCGATGGGGCAGAGATAGCGAGGAGAGTTGAGGCTGATTTGCGGGAGTTGTTGGGGATTAGTGAAGATCCGCTTTTTGTTGAGGTCGCGAAGTGGGAGCGATCGATGCCGCAGTACGAGGTGGGGCATCTTGAGCGCGTGGCAGAGATTGAGAGGATGACTAGCGAGTTGCCGGGACTGACATTGGCGGGGAATGCGTATCGTGGTGCAGGAATACCGGATTGTGTGCGAAGTGGTGAAGAATCAGCGCGCGAGTGCCTGAATCCAGTCGGCGTTGCTTTGCATTAACGGACGAAATGCTTCACGCGGTACCGTCATCTCGATATGCATGTTGTCGTCGGTGTTGATCTTCGCGCCTGCGACTGCTGGTCCAAGCTTCGACTCATCGCAAACGTACCACCCTCGAATATCAGCTTCTGACTTCAAATCAACACGCGCAAGCTCGGCCGCCATGCGTGGATCACGGAAGCGTTCTTGTAAGTGATCGAGATTCAGTGGCCGGTTGCTCCCAATCAACAGTAAATCCTTGCCGTTGCTCAAACCACCCACGCGAAACACGAGCACGTGCGGAAACACCTTCTGATACGTCGCCAACACCGATCGCAAACTCTCCGTCGAAAGCTGGTAAATCTGCACCCACTGCACCCAAATTCCATCATCACTCAGCCGCGCCCGCCCGAGCTCAAAAAACTCCTGCGTGAACAAGTTCGCGACGCCCGGCACCCACGGATGACTCGGCTCACTCACGATCATGTCGTAACGATCCGGCGTCACACGCAGAAACGTTCTCGCATCGTCGATGATCAACGTCGTGCGTGGATCGTCGAGCGGTCGGTTGTTCACATGATTGAAAAACTGCGAACCCGCAACCGTCCCTGGCTCGAGCTCGACACACGTCACTGACTGCACCGGCGATTGCAACATAGCGCCGACCGTCACACCAGTTGCATAACCAATGATCAATCCATGATCGATCTTCGGCGCAACCAATACCGGAAGCTGCCCAAGCATCACCTGCGTCGGCATGTCGTAGTTACTGTCAGAGGCGTTGGTGCGACCGTTGATCGCCATCGAGACCGTGTTCTGATCTCGACGAACGGACACCGTCGCAGTCGGACCTTCTTCGTACATCAGCAGCTCGTGTACGTTTGGTCCCGTCTCAGCTTCTTTCACACCTTCGCGCGTTTGGGCCAACACCCGCACCAGACTGTCGTACGCACCGATTGAAAGATCAGCGAGATTCATCGGCGGCGCAACGATGAAAAGCACGATCACGAATACTGGAATCAACCCAACAGCGAGGCTGCGCTTCAACGCCGGATCGCGACCATCTGGTTTATATGCGACCGTGGCGACGACAAGACAACAAATCGCTGCAAACAACAACGTGAACCTCGTGCTCGTCTTCGGAATCAGGACGAAGCCGGTAATAAACGCGCCGGCAATCGCGCCGATCGTATTCACCGCATAACTGCGCCCGACCTGCGCGACTGCTCGTGCCCGATCGTTACTGGCCCAGACCAGCACGAGTGGCATCACCATGCCCATCAACACAGCGGGCACAAGTATCAATAACGTTGCTGAAAAGATCTGAAGCGCAAGCAGTCCGGCCCAGGACGAAATGTGCAAACCCAGACCAAGGTTGATCATGAGGGCGGGGATCTTGTTAAGCACATACAAACTGAGCAACAGACTGAGCGCCGTCAGTGCTTCGACTTTCAGGATCGCTGAACGCAACCGTTGCGAGCGATCTTTTCGTGAAACCAACCAGGCGCCAAGGGCGAGGCCGATCAAGAACAATGCGACGACGATGCTGAATGCGTACGTGCTCGAACCGATGATCATCGTGAGCGTGCGCGTCCATGAGACTTGTGAGCTGATGGTTACAAAGCCCGATGCGAGCGCCGCAAAGTACCAAAAGCTGCTTACAGGACTTGCAGGATTTTCAAGATTGACAGGATGTTCGATAAATTCCGAAGGCGCCTGGGTTCGATGCTGTAAGAGGATCGCGATGATTCCGACGATGACGTTCAGCACTGCGGCAACAGCGATCGTCATGCGAACACCGAGGGCTGGAAGCAATACAAACCCGGCCGCGAGTGTTCCGAGGATCGCACCCGCGAGATTGCACGCGTAAAGCTTCGTGACAGAGTTCGAATCTGACGAACGCGCGAACGCTGCAGTGAGGACTGGAAGCGTTGCGCCCATCAACGTCGTCGGTACAAGCAGTACGAGCCCGGAAAGTACGAAGCGCCAAAGACTGAACGTGAAGTATCCGGGATGAAGCTGCTGCCAGATCAACGCGTAACGGTGATCGATCCAGCGAAACAGAAGCGGAACGAGCAACGTGTAAACAGCAATCCCGATCTCCATCACGCCGTACGTGCTCAGCGGCTTCCTAATTTTCGGGGCCAACTTCCCCGCCAACGCACTACCAAGCGCGAGCCCACCCATAAACGCCGCGAGCACGGTGCTGACAGCAAGCGTCGTCGCGCCGAAAACGAGACCAAGCATCCGCGCCCAGAGGACTTCGTAGATCAGTCCTGTCGCTCCGGAAAGTACAAAGCACAAACCGATCAGACTGTAGACAGATCGGTCGGAGACTTCTAAACGCTCAGTAACAACATTCATTTTGTGTTTTGTGCCTTTTTGTGGCTACAAGTAGATCACGTGGCTCGTGCGCCAGATGTTTGCAGGTATCGATCCCGGCGCCGCGGCAGTCAGCAGAATGGCGTAATCGTGCTCAACCGCCTTCCAACTAACATTCGCAAGCCCCGGCCCTTCCTTATCCGACGGAATCACTAATGCAAGCCGGCGCAAACAGCGATACAGTTGCTCCGTTCCCGAACCAAATGGCCCAACATCGTCACCCAAGACAAGCCTGACTTCCGCACGCTCGTCGATGAAGTGCCTGATCAGTGACGCCGCCTGGACCACGCCGCGCTCAAACCGCTCCGGAAGCTCAGTACCCGCACCATGCGAGAGCCGCGTGTCCAACACGATCGTGATGCGACGCTCATCTTCGGAAGTAAACTCACGCACCGTCAATCGTCTTGATCTCGCCGTCGCTTTCCAATCGATGTGACGCAAGTCGTCCTGCGGCTGGTAATCGCGCATTGAAAACAGATCGTGCCCCGCACCGCGACGCATCGCCGGCATTCGCCCTGCATACATCGGCAACAGGTGTAACTTGTCGCTGATCACTTCCGGCTTCGGATACACGATGATGTCTACATTCCGCGCGCGCAAACGCCGGCGCCGTCGAAAGAACCCAAACGGAAAACGAGTCGAGAGCTCAAACCCATCGATCAGCACGTGCCCGCGAGTCGGAAACAGTTGCTCAACTCGCTGTTCCGCAGCCGCACGATGTGGAACGTAACTGAAATACGCGAGCAGTCGTTTCACATGTCGTCGCCGCCGTTTCGGATCCGCTTCGTTAACCGGACCACGCGCCTCAACCAGGATCGAAAACGACGGCAACAAACGCTTCGTATTCCGCAACGTCACGATCACTGGCGCCGGTTCAGCCGCAAAGATGTGATCCGGAAAACGCGCCGAGACAGTCAGGTCGCGCAATGAAGTGCCCGCATGCACCCAGCCGACAAAGAGCGTCGAACAAAGTAATGAAAACACGAGAAACAGCAGATTGTTTCCAGTGTTCCACGCCGCAAACCCAACCACGATGATGATCACCAGAAACACACCACCACCACTCGTCGGCTCGAACGGAAAATCGATGTTTGCGACTTCAACTCGCGCCGAACGCGCCAGCGGTGGAACGATAAAAATCGTGAGCAGCAACGCGATCACGAGCGACAAGATCGCAGCCGCGCCCGCGAGACTATTGTCGCCATTGCTGCGCGCCAGCACCGTCACGAGCGCAGACGTGAGCCCCGCGATAACCAGCAGCGTTCCGAGAATTACGCGCAGCAAAGACGCTTTCTGAGGAGCCGTGCGATCGATCGTTACCTCTGGCTTCACAGCGGAACACTAACAGTTTTAAGGATTTCGTTAAGGACGGCTTCGGCTTCTTCACTGCGTCGCAGCGACGATGAGAATCGTGAGCTGACCACGATGCGATGTGCAAACACAGGCACGACGAGTCGCTTGATATCGTCGGGAATGCAGTAGGTGCGATCTTCGGTGAGTGCGAGAGCCTGCGCCGCGCGGAAGAGGGCGAGCGTTCCTCTCGGACTGACGCCGAGATCCAGCATCTCCGAAGTACGCGTCGCAGCAACGATCCGCATCAGGTATTGAACAAGCGCGTCGTCAACGGCGACACTCGCAACAGTCTGTTGCAGCTCGACGACTTCACGGGCGTTCATCACCGGCCCGAGATCGTCTAACGGATCTGCAAACTCACGATCGCGCAGAATCTTTTGTTCGTCAGCAGGCGCCGGATAGCCGATGCGCAACCGCAGCATGAATCGATCGAGTTGCGACTCAGGCAGCGGGTACGTTCCGTGATGCTCGATGGGATTCTGCGTCGCGAGCACGATGAAGGGCGCGGGTAAATCGTGCGTCATACCTTCCACGGTCACATGCCGCTCAGCCATCGCTTCGAGCAGCGCCGATTGTGTCTTCGGAGTCGTGCGATTGATCTCGTCTGCCAGCACGACGTTGGCAAACACCGGCCCAGGTTTCCAATCAAAAAGGCCACTGTGCTGGTTGAAGACGGAAAGGCCGATCACGTCTGACGGCAGCAGGTCGGAAGTAAACTGAATACGCTGAAAACTGCAATCGAGCGCGCGGGCGAGTGCGTGAGCAAGCGTCGTTTTGCCCACTCCCGGCACGTCCTCGACGAGCAGGTGACCACCGGCAATGAGCGTAACAATGGCCAGTCGAATCGCTTCCGGCTTGCCCTTGATGACGGTTTCGACAGCCTGCTGGAGCCGTTCAATCTGCTCGACCGCGTTGGTGCTGGCTATCTGTTCGCTGCTGATGGACTCGAGGTTCCGCATGAATTGGCCTAATTCTACATGCTAAGAGCGCGTGCCGCACGGAAAAGTTGGCCGTGTGCCCCCAATGTGATCTCAGTGCGCTCCTGTAGTAGACTAAGCGCCGGACAGAGGACGGGCAAGCGTAAGCAGAATTCGGAACGGAAATTTAAAAGCTTCGTGTAAGTGCCCGAGGAGAACTTATGGAACCCCTGAATAATACCAAAAAGAACCAGCGCGGCTTTTCGCTGATTGAATTGATGATCGTTATCGCCATTATCGGCATCCTCATCGGGGTCGGAATCGCGGGATATCGTTCGGCTATCAAAGCGGCAAATGAGGCGGCAGCCGTAAAAACCCTCCGCTCGATCCAGGAACAACAGATGCTCTATTACAACGGGCACCAGCGCAGCACGTTTGGAACATTTGAGGAGATGCGCAAAGAGAACTACCTCGATACCCGGTTCGACGGCAGCACACCCGTGGTTGATGGCTACGTTTACACAATGAAGGTTATTCCGAAGTCGACTTCGTCGCAGGCGGGATACACAATCAACGCCGACCCGCAGGTGCCGACCGGGGTTGCAGCGACCGGGAAGAACTTCTACTACGTCGACTCTGATACAAACACGATTCACGTCAACGCGAACCAGCAGGCGACGGCGACCGATCCTCCAATCGGCCAATAATTTATTTGCCGCGGATTTTCGCAGATGAACGCAGATCTGCGTTTATCCGCGTAAATCGCGGCTAAAAAGTCTTTTTCCCTTCCAAGCGCTCAATCCTTTGATCAGGTACGGCTTTGACGTGAATGAACTCGACGTCCGTCACATCATTCAACCAGAAAGCCGGGCGTAGATCCGGACTCAAGTAACTCACCTCAACATCACGCAACTGCAAGCCTTTCACGTGCCTGATGAAGAAGCCGTACGCCGGCAACTCACCAAACATCGTTGGCTCGGGATAGAGCGCCTCTCGCTCGGGCGGATCGAGCGCCGCCTGCTCTTTCGTTCCGCCGCCTTTCGCATAAACACGGATGTTGCTGAGCTGCACGTCTTCGATCAGATAGCCAGGAATGCCGCTGATGATCGATGAGTACTTTGGATCGGCGTTGTAGACAACGACATTACTGATGATCACACGACGCATCGCGCCAGTTTTGGTCGTCTCCTTCGGTCCGCGATTGCGCGCGCCGAGTCGCAGGAAGATCGGCGAGTTGCTGATGTCGCGCATCGTGATGTTTGAGATCGTCACGTCTTCGAGCAGCGCGCCGTCAACTGCCTCGAGTGCGAGCCCACGCGAGTAATCAAAGACACAATTCGACACGGTTATGTTTTTGAAGCCACCGTTCGACTCGGTGCCAAACTTGATTCTTCCCGTCGGGCTGAACGTGCCGTTTGCGTTGCGGAAGTCACGCTTGTAAGTGCCGTCGAGAAGCGTGCCTTCGTCGTAACCGCTGACCTGGCAATTCGTGATCGTCACGTTCTCCGTGACGCGCGCGTAGCCGAGCGCGTACGAGCTCTTCGGGCAGATCCCGTCATCGAACGGCGAGTTGATGGTGCAGTTTGAGATACGAACATTCTTACACGCATCGACGTCGATGCCGTCGCGGTTCGTGTCGATCTTGACGTTATCCACAGTGAGGTTGTCGACGCCGGTCGCGAGTATGGCGAAGTGTCCGCCGTGCAGAATGCTGATGTCGCGAATGATGACGTTACGCGAGAGTTTCAGACTGATCGCTTTGTTTCCCCAACCGGGCTCCACCGCGTCGCGCGCATTTGGATAACCGAATGGGCCGGCTTTCGGATCGGGTCCCTGCTTCTCGAGTGCGTCGTTCTGCTCTTTCGTGCGCGACTGGCCGCCACTCCGCACCAGTCCTTTGCCCCAGATGCGACCGGGACCGAAGATCGAGATGTTTTCCAGGTTCTCGCCCCAGATCAAACTGTTGTGCCAGTGGCTATGACCGAAGTCCTGATACTGGTCCCACTGGTTAGGCTCGGGCAGATCGTATTTGCCGTCACCGTCTCGCGGATCGGCGGCGAGGATCGTCGCGCCCTGATCGAGATAAAGCGCCACGTTGCTCTTCAGTCGGATCGAGAAAGAGCGATATGTACCGGCAGTAAACAGGACGGTGCCACCGCCCGCAGCCGCTGCAGCATCGATCGCTTTGTTGATGGCGGGGCTGTCGAGAGCTTTTCCGTCACCTTTTGCGCCATACTTTCTGACGTCAAACGCACCGGTCTTTTGCGCAACGGCGATTGTGGCGGTCGAGTGAACTGTATGGCCGGAAGTGAATGCGCCGGAAGCGAGCGCTAGAATCAGCAGAGAGAACGTAAATGGTCTGGTCATGGAGCGGGAGTTTCTCACGCAGCGGCGCAACGGCGCAAAGAAAACGCAAAGGAAGTTATTAATTCTTTGCGCCGTTGCGCCGCTGCGTGAGTAATTTATTTTGAATGCGGGAGACTTTACTCACTTTTCTTGGCGACTGCCGCGCGCATGGCGAGCAGACAGCAGTTACACACGAGGCGGGGGTGCGGCCTTCGCGTTGGTCCTACGCGCATCTCGCTTCCGTAGCTTCTCAGTTCGCTCGCGAGCTTGAAACTCGCGGTATCGGTGCTGGCGACCGTGTGCTCTTCTGGGGTGAGAGCCGCCCGGAATGGATTGCGTGCTTTTACGGTTGTCTGTTGCGAGGCTCCGTAGTCGTACCTCTGGATCTAAAATCTGCGGCTGACTTTGTTGCGCGCGTGCAGCAACAAGTCTCCGCGAAATTACTGCTCTCGGACGAGCCGCAACCGCAGCTCAACATTCCCCGTCTCGCATTCAACAGCATCGCAGATCTGCTCGCGCGACATTCGGACCAACCATATTCGCCTGTGGCAAAACCCGACGACCTGGTCCAGATCGTCTTCACTTCCGGCACGACTGCCGAACCGAAAGGCGTCTGTCTCACACATCGAAATCTCCTCGCGAACATCGCGCCCATCGAGAAAGAATTCAGCCGCTACAGACGCTGGGAGAAGTTCGTTCACCCGCTACGTTTTCTCTGTCTGCTGCCGCTGAGCCACGTGTTTGGACAGATGATGGGCATCTTCATCCCGCAGCTTCTCGGCGCCGAAGTCTACTTCAGCGATTCATACAAACCCTCGCAGATCATCAGCTCAGTAAAGAAGCGACGCATCAACGCCGTCGTCACTGTTCCGCGCGTGCTCGAAACACTGCGCGAAAGAGTAAAAGCTGATCTTACCGACGATCAGATCCGCGCGGCCCGAGATCGTCACTTCTTAAGAAACTGGTGGGCGTTCAGAAAGATTCACCGGCAGTTTGGGTGGCGCTTCTGGGCGTTCATCACCGGCGGCGCAACGCTCGAAAGCGAAACAGAAACGTTCTGGCGTCGACTCGGCTATGCAGTGATTCAAGGATACGGCATGACCGAGACTGCTTCGCTCACCAGTCTTTCTCATCCCTTTCGCATGCGGCACGGCTCGATCGGAAAACCCGTCGCCGGGCAGGAAGTGAAGCTGAGCGACGACGGCGAGATCCTCGTCCGTGGTGAAAACGTCTCCGCGGGTTACTGGCGCAGTAATGGGCAGTCGATTACAGACGACGAAGGCTGGATTCACACGGGCGATATCGGAGAGTTTGGCACAGGGGGAAACATCTATTTTCGTGGGCGGAGTAAAGAGACGATCGTCACTGCGGCGGGACTAAAGATCTATCCGACGGATCTAGAAGCCGCACTCGATCGTCAACCGGAGATAAAGGCGAGTGCAGTGATTCCACTCGCCGGAGGCACTGAGGCGCTGGCTGTGTTGATTCCTCACGAAGAAGCCGATCTAAACGCTGCCGTGCAACGTGCAAATGAATCACTGGCAGAATTCCAACGGATTCGTCACTGGATCGCCTGGCCCAACAGCGACTTCCCGCGCACACCAGGCACACGCAAGGTAATCAAGGGCCAGATTGCACAAACAGTGAAGGCGATGCTGCAAACATCTACATCCGCAGCAACTGATAAAGATCTGGCTCCATTAAGTCTTCCCGTCATCAGTCGTATCGCACGCGTCGAGCCCGCCGCGCTAAGTCCAAATGCAAACCTCGCAGACGATCTAAAGCTCGACTCACTCGGCAGAGTCGAGTTGTTGAGCGCGCTCGAAGACCAGTACCAGATCGAGCTGGACGAAGCCGCGATCACGGAAGCTACAACAATCGACGATATCGAACGCATCGTCAGTCGTGGGAAATCGGAAGCCGTCGCTTATCCATACCCGCGTTGGGCCATGCGTTTCCCGTTCACGTGGATCCGCTTCATTGTCTATCACGTGTTTTTCCTGCCGCTGACATTGATCATGTGTCGGGTGCGAACGATCGGTGTCGAACGACTCGCGAAAGTGAAGCAGCCGGTGCTTTTCATTTCAAATCACGTGACCGACGTCGACGCGGCACTGATTCTCTCAGCATTGCCGTGGCGCTGGCGTTATCGGATGGCGATCGCGATGGCCGGTGAAATCCTGCGCGAGTGGCGGATGAATGCGAAGGTCCAATACGCGCTCGGCGCGGCGCTGTTCAATGTGTTTTCGTTACCGCGGCAGAGTGGGTTCAGGCAGAGCTTCGAGTACGCAGGTGAAGCAGTCGATCGCGGCTTCAGTATTTTGGTTTTTCCCGAGGGAACAGAAACGAAAGACGGAGAGCTTCAACCTTTCAAAGCAGGCATCGGCTTACTTGCTTCGGAGTTGAATGTGACAGTCGTACCGATAATGCTGCGCGGATTATTCGAGGTGAAAAAACGAAAGCAGCGCTTCGTAAAACCCGGAACAGTCTCGATTACTTTCGGCGATCCGATCGCATTCTCCCCTAACGACACACCCTCAAAGATCACACGCGAGCTGGAACGCAGGCTCCAATCCGTCTAAAAATCCGCGCCGATCCGCGTTACGCAACCTGATAAACCTGAATCGCCTGCTCTCTTCCTCGGACTTCGACCTCACCCATCGGCACAACTCTACTTTGATCGCTACTCACCGCTTGCCAAACAATCTCCGAAATCAACAACTGCGAATCGAACCGCTTATTCAACTTCTCAATCCGCGCCGCGAGATTCACGACATCACCAATCACCGTGTACTCGCGTCTCAACGCTGATCCAATACTTCCCGTCACAGCTTCCCCGGCATGTAGCCCAATACCCACGGTCGTCGGCAGGATCGTCCCGGCCTCAACCTCCTCACGCACACGCGTGAGAATCTCCTGCGCGGCGTCGAGCGCGTTCGCACAATCTCTCCCATCCGAAAGCGGCGCGCCGAACACAGCCATAAAACCATCACCCAGAAACTTGTTGATGATCCCATGATGCCGGTTCACGATCTCGATCATGAATTCAAACAACGACTCGAGATACTGAACAACCTCTTCAGGACTTCTCTTCTCCGCAAACCCGGTGAAGTTCCGAATGTCGAGAAACATCACGCACACATTCTTGCTCTCACTCCTGAGATCGGGCTTCAGGTCGAGCAGCTTGCTCATCACTTCCGGCGAGACATACTCACCAAACGTGCGCGAGATGCGGTTGCGCTCCTGGACCACGGAAAAAGCGTTGAGTATGCGTTTGCGAATCTGGATCGTGACGAGCCCGGTGACGACGCCCATCACAAACAAAAGAAAACCTTTGAACACGTGCTGCGGAAGAGCAGTAAGGACCGGATCGACGGGCGTGCCCGCAGCTTGTCGGATGAAGTAGAAGGCCAGCAGGGTATATTCCAATCCCGCCACCGCCCCCGTGAAAATGCACAGCCTAACATTCAGACGCAGCGCCGACAACGAGATGAACAACGGGTAGATAAACGCGGCCGGCGTGAACAACGTGTAGAGTGGTCCAAGAAAATACGAGCCGATGATGATTCCCGCGGTGGGAATGCTCGTCTCGACAAACGCGCTCAGATACTTCAGCGCGGGAAACGGCTTCATCTGCTTTTTGATCATACGGCCGAGAGCGATCCGTTCAGCCATCAGGTAGCAGATGTTTACGCCGAAGAGCACAATCGCGGCAAACAAAAACTTCCTGGCGTTGCCGCGAAAGGTAGTGTTGAACTGCTCGAAGAAGAAAAGCGTCATCAGGAACAGGACTGCTACCGAGCTGATGATCGCGCCCATCAGAATCGTGACGCGCAGTCGCTCGCTCTTCAGACTCTCGATTCCAAATTCACGCTCGAATACGTCATGGTCCGTTCGTCGTCTGGCAATTGACATGGCACACCTCAACCAGCGCGTCTGGCAGCGCCGCTTTGTAGCCGTTCACTCGAAACAATCGCCCGCTTGTGCCATCCTCGACCAACTTCACCGCCTTTGTCGGCGCAACTAACTTCAAACAAAAAGAGCTTGCCTTCGCGACCAGCGTAACGCGCGGTCGCCGTGACTTCCGCGCCGAGTGGCGTTGGGGCGGTGTGATTTATATCGACAGTGACGCCGACTGACAACTCCCCTGGACCAAGCAACGGCACGAGCACGCGCGACGCCGCGACTTCCATCAGCGCAACCATACGCGCAGTGGCAAATACGGGTGGAAACGAATCGCCGGTCTCGCTTGCAATCGAGCTCGCGAGGTCTTGTGGTCCAACTGTGAGTGTTGCAGTGGCTGTCGAATTCAGTTCTGGTTCGTTTGACATGAGAACATTTAACCACGGATGACACAGATAAAAAATCCGATTTTTTTCCGTGTTATCCGTGGCTAAATTCTTTTACGACTCAACCACCGCGGGTTGCTTTTGAGATCGTCGCGACCGGAAGAATGAGGTGCGATCGAGAACTCTTTCCTGAAACTGTTCGAGGTAAAGATAAATCACCGGCGTGATGTACAGCGTGATGAACTGCGAAACAATAAGTCCGCCGACCACGACCAACCCGAGCGGCCGTCGCGAAGAACCATCCGCTCCATAACCGAGCGCGATCGGTATCGCGCCAAACACCGCGGCGAGGGTCGTCATCAGAATCGGCCGGAACCGATCCATGCTCGCATCGTGAATCGCTTTGTCTGCCGGCTCGCCCGCCTCAACTCGATGGCGCGCGAAGTCGACGATCATGATGCCGTTCTTCTTCACGATACCCATCAACATGAACATTCCAACAAACGCGTAAAGCGATGCTTCCTGTCCAAAAATGATCAGCGTCAACAATCCACCAACGAGCGCTGTCGGCAAAGTTGAAAGCACCGTCAACGGGTGAACGTAACTCTCGTAAAGGATCGCGAGTATCACGTACATCACAAACACTGCGAGTGCCATCAGGATCGTCAAACTCGTCACCGTGCGACTGAACGTGAGCGCCTCACCTTGTAGTTCCCCGCGCACGCCGCTCGGCACCGTCTCAGCCGCTGTTTTCGTGATGAAGTTCGTCGCATCACCAAGCGCGACACCCGGCTTGAGGTTGAAGAAAAGCGACATGCTGGTGAACTGGTTCAAGTGGTTCACTACTTGTGGTCCAAGTGTCTGCTTCCACGTGACGAGCTCGCTCAGCGGCACGAGTCTTTTTCCGTCATCTGACTTGATATACAGCAGCGAGAGATCTTCAGGCTTCTCGCGGACGGAGTCTTCCATCTCGAGAATCACCTGATATTGATCTTCAGGCTTCTTGATCAGGTACGTGTAGTTTTGCGAATAAGCATTGCGCAGCAACGTCAGGATACGTGCTTCCGAAATGCCGTACGTCTTCGCCTGATCGCGACGAATGTCGATATTCAGATTAGGCGTGTTGTGATAGTAATCCGACGAGACACTCAGGAAACCCGGATACGTCATCAACTTCGCCATGAGCTTTTGGCCCGTGTCGTAAACCTGATTCGGATCCACGCCCGAGACAGTGAACGCATACTGGCCCTGGTTCTGGTTGGTGACGCCGGTGCTGATCTCCAGCACCGGAAACGGTCGCAGGAACGTCATCACACCCGGAATCGTGTTGAGCTTACCCATCATCTCGGCAGTAACCGCCGCGATCGGTTTCCGGTTATCAGGTGCTCCGATGAACGTAAACGTTATGCCCTGGTTCGACGCGAGGAATCCCGTCGCGCCCGTCATCGTGAAGTCAGTGACGACGTTCGGATCCGCGTGCAGCATCTTGTCGACTTGATCCTGGTACTCGCGCATCTGCTTCGGCGACGAGCCTTCCTGCGCGATAAATGCGCCGAAGATCACACCACTGTCTCCCGGCGGCAGGAAGGTTTTCGGCACGAGCATGAACAACCAGATCGTGCCCGCTAGACAGATCACCCAGATCACGGGCGAGATCCAGCGATGACGCAGAAACCACCAGAGCGATCCGCCGTACAAACTCAAGACTCTCTTTTCGATGCCGCCAATGACGCGTTCCATCCACGTCTGTCGAATGCCGTGACCACGCTCTTTCAGCAAACGCGCGCACATCAACGGCGTAAGCGTCAGTGACACCACACCGGAAGCGAGAATCGCGATGACGATCGTGATCGCAAACTCACGGAAGATGCGGCCGACGAGACCGGTCATGAACACGAGGGGAATGAACACAGCCGCAAGCGAGATCGTCATCGACATGATCGTGAAGCTGATTTCTCTCGCGCTGCTGATGGCCGCTTCAAACGCCGGTTCACCACGCTCGATGCGTCGCACTGTGTTTTCGAGAAAGACGATCGCATCGTCAACCAGGAAGCCGATGGCGAGCGTTAGCGCCATCAACGAAAGGTTGTCGAGACTGTAACCAAGACCGCGCATCGCGATGAACGTGATCAGCAACGACAATGGCAGCGCGACGACTGGAATGAGCGTGTCAGTCACTCTGCCGAGAAACGCAAAGATCACGATCACGACGAGTACGAACGCGATGATCAGTGTTGCCTGAACGTCGGCGACGGAGTGAACGATGCTTGCCGAGCGATCATAGATCGGCAGGATGCTGATAGAGCCCGGCAGCTCCTGTTGGACCATGGGCAGAACTTCGTAAATCGACTTCGACACCTCGACTGCGTTCGCACCGGCGCGTCGATTAACAGCAACGATCACTGTCGCAGTCGGAACCTCTCTGCCGCGCACCCAGAAGCGCATGTTGACGCGCTCATCCTGGACGGAATCTTTCACCGTCGCTACATCGCGCAGGTAAATCGGTGCGTTGTTCGTCCCGCCGACGATCAGATTTCCATATTGTTCGGCGGTCTCGAGTTGACCTTGCGGACGCAGGACCGCCGTGCGCGAAGAACTATCCAGCTGGCCCGCGCCCGTGTAGCTCGTTCCCTGCCTGATCGCGTTGTTCAGATCGTCGATCGAGATGCCACGCGCCCACATTGCAGACGGATCGGCCTTGATTCGGATCGCCGATTTCGTGCCGTAAACATTGACCTGCGACACGCCCGGCAGAATGCTGAGACGCTGGCCCACCTGCGTGCTTGCGTAGTCGTAAAGCTGACCGGGCGTGACCGAATTGCTGGTCATCGCGATGTACATGATCGGCTGATCGTTCGGGTTCGTCTTCGAATAAGTCGGGGGTGATGGCAGGTCGGCCGGAAGACTGCCGGTTGCCTGAGAGATCGCAGTCTGAACGTCAGTCGCAGCGGCGTCGATGTTCTTTTCGAGAGCAAACTGGAGCGTGAACGTGGCCACGCCCTGTTTGCTCGACGAGGTCACGACTTCCAGTCCATTGATCTGCATGAACTGGCGTTCGAGTGGGGTCGCGATGTTATTGGCGATCGTGTCGGGGCTCGCGCCGGGATAGCCGACCGTCACCTGGATCACTGGATAGTCGACCGCCGGGAGATCGTTCACGGGGAGTTGGAAGTAAGCCATCACCCCGAAAAGGATCACGGAAAGCGTCAAGACCGCGGTCATTACTGGCCGCCGGATGAATGGTTCAGAGAGATTCATTTCGATCCACCCGCTTCCGCTGTCGACGGACTGGCCGGAGCTTGCTGGATTGCAACTTTAAATCCGGGCGTGACACCGAGTTGTCCGTTGATGACCACCTTTTCACCCGCAGCCACGCCGCTTTGGACCACGACGAGCTCGCCTTGTCGCTGGCCCAACGTAACGGTGCGCTGCTCAGCAGTCGAATCAGGTTTGACGACGTAAACGTACGAGCCCGCTGCTGACATTTGTGGCGCGTTTGCCGGTACGAGCACTGCGCCCGCAATTGTTCCCAGCATTAGTCGAACGTTGACGAAGCGTCCGGGCCAGAAACGATGTCCGGGATTCGGGAGCGTCGCGCGTAGCGTTACCTGACCGGTTTCGGTCTGCACTGAATTATCGACAAACGTCAGTTGCCCAAACACGCCGTCGTCGGGTGAATCCGGCAGCCGCACTTCCGCCCTGAGCGTGCCGGCGCGCATCTGCTCTTGCACTGATGAAAGATTGTTTTGCGAGATCGTGAAATCTGCGTAGATCGGATCGAGTCGCTCGATGACGAGCAGAGCGTTACTTGGGATCCCTGAGCTCGAGTCTGAAATTCCACCGCCGGGATTCACGACGTTGCCGATGTCTACCAGGCGCTGTCCGGCGCGGCCGTCGATTGGCGAATGGATGTAGCAGTAACTGAGCTGGACCTTCGCTGTGTCG
>Ga0134121_10001742_pt1 | contig 19971 bp, 14 predicted proteins | sample KB301_FD_96463 | JGI IMG/M metagenome (GOLD analysis project Ga0134121, IMG submission 96463) | Terrestrial soil microbial communities without Nitrogen fertilizer from Kellogg Biological Station, Michigan, USA - KB3-0-1 | ecosystem: Environmental > Terrestrial > Soil > Unclassified ... | reverse complement strand
GGCAAAGGGCAAAGGGCAACGGGCAAAGGGCAAAGGGCAACGGGCTTACCCCTCAAGCCTCCTCCTCCCTTCTCCATCCACTTGTTCCCTTGGGTTTTTCCCTTTTCTCTTTACTCTGGTTCCGCATCGGCAGAATGGATGTTTCAGTTGTTGGCGGAGCCTGCCGCGTTCAGTCCTGAGGCGCCAGGTTCCGAAGCCGGTACACCGCGCCGGCATCCGCGACGTTGGGTTTCTCTTTCCACTCGATGTACGTCGGAAATCCGAGTGCTGAGTCGAACGTCACGATGATATCGGCGTAGGCTTCGCTCGGTTGTTTCGTCGCGGCATGAAGCCGCGCGAAGAGGGAGTCGACTGGGAACCAGAGATGGTAGAGCTCGCTCGACACCTGGGCGCCGGTCTCGACGTTCACGGCGCTCGCCACCGCGCCACCCTGAATGATCACGCGCGTCCACGCGTTCATTTCGGTGGGACAGAAGCACGATTGCTGGATTTCGTACGAGTAGTTCGCGAACGTCCGCGCGTTCCAGCGCAATTCAGCGCGCGAGAGTTCCGCGCGCTCGTGCGGCGAAAGCAGCGCCCCCGCACCGCCGCATGCGAAACACGCGATCAGCATCAACGCGAGCCCGTTGCCCCTTGCCCGTTGCCCTTGGCCCGTTGCCCGTTGCCCTTTGCCCGTATTTGCCAACATCAATGTGCACATGTTCACTCTTTCATTGCACGATTCGGTTTTTCATCTCTGGTGCGCGCCAATTTGCAATGCAAATTAGTCTCGCGTTCGCGAGACGGGTTTACTCGTGAATGGAGCCTTCCCGCGGCGTACCGTCGGAAGGCAGCGCGATGCGGGTTCGACCGGGTCGCGTGAGTTGTGAGGTCGCTGGACACAACTGACGTTCCCAGGAACACCGGAGCCGATCCCGTTCGGCACCGGAAAGAACATCGGAATGGGCCAGCTCAGGTCGCAAGACAAGAGCATGGCATTCGAAACCTCAAACCGATGATCGCCAGCGAGTCAACGACCCCGCAGAGGACGGATCTGTCCTTTGCGGGGTCGCACTTTTATTGCACCGCAGTCGCCGTTCGAATCAGTTGGTCACGCCCTTCAGCGCGGCGTCCATCTGGTGCACCGCACCAGGATGCTTGGCGAACAGATAGAAGCCCATGAGCACCGACGCGATGAGATTCGCCGCGCCGATCTGATACCACGCGATCGCGCCGAGCACCTCGCGTGCAGATAGCATGAGACACAGCCCGTAGAAACCCGCTTCGAATACGGCGAAGAGCAGGAAGAGTCCGGCAAAGTGCCCGGGGCGGCGCTGCACCGCGGACAGCGTCACGGACATCACCACGCCAATCCCGATGAACACCGCGTAGTGCAGTGCGGTGTACGCGAGCACGGGCGCGGCGACGGCGCTTCCCATCGTTCCGCCAAATACTCCATATGCCGCGTGAGCCAGCAGGAGCGGCGTGTGAAGAGGCGTGCCGGCAATCATGTCCGCTGCGAAAAACCATACGGCGACGGCGCTCGCGCCGAGAATGCCAGCAACAACGCCTTCACGCGTAACTGTTGACCGAGTCATGAGATCTCCTTCGGGTGGCCGCACTCCACAGGCTACCTTCGACGCACGGTGCGGGTTCCCGATCCGTTTATGGAACATCCGGAACATTCGGGGCACTCGAGGCATCAGACGAAGAGAGACACCTGAACAAGGAGCCTCCATGCTAAAGCGACATGCTATGAGATTGGCCATTGCCAGCCCGATCGCCGCGATGGGACTGCTTGCGTCCCCCCGGCCGATCGTGCAGGCCGCCAGTGCACCCTGCCAGGTGACCATGACGGATCCCATTCCGATTGCGAGCCCCGCGCGGGTGCAGATTCATTTCAGTGAGTCGCCGGGCGACAGTCTTTCCGCGTCGTTCCCCGACGAAGCCGTGGTCGACGTTCAGCAGATCGCGCGCGGCCCGAGGGACAACGAGCTCTCGGCGACGCTCGTCGTGGACACGCAGCACTCCGTTGCCGGCCAGTGGCAGCTGACGGTCGGCGGCAACAAGCAGAAGTGCGTCGGCACGGTCTGGATTGGCCGCGGCAGGTAACTGCCAAAACCGAAAAGGAAGTTGAAGTGGAGACGTCAAACTGAAAATTCAGGCTTGAAGTTCAGTTTCCGCCTCCGCTTCAATTTTCTTTTCCTTTTCGCGGTTTCCAACCCGTGATCGTGCCTGTTCGGCAAGCGCGGCGTACTGCTTGTGCAGCCGCTCGAGCGCCTTGTCGTCGAGCTCGTCGAGATTCACCATGCTGTTTCGCGCGCCTTCCACTGCACGGATGAGCTCGGCGATCTGCACCTGAAAGGTTTCGGCATCCCGATTCTGTGAATGCTGAATGAGGAACACCATCAAAAACGTCACGATGGTGGTCCCCGTATTGATCACGAGTTGCCACGTGTTGCTGTAGCCGAACGTCGGTCCCATCGCCGCCCACACCACGATGATGATGAACGCGATGGAGAACGCCAGCGGCCGACCTGCCGCCTTGGACGTGCCCCGGGCGAAGCGCGAGAACCAGGAACGGACTTGATCCGGCATGGTTCCGTAAGCGGGCTACACCGCCCGCCTACCCGAGATCACTCGAACCAGAATGACAATGATGGCGACGACGAGCAGGATGTGAATGAATCCGCCCATCGTGTAGGACGAGAGCCAGCCGAGCAGCCACAACAGGATCAGTATGACGGCGATCGTTTCGAGCACGGAGTTCTCCTGAGTGCGCGGTCACACGGATGTACTCCGCGACTTGAGAACCCGTTCCGTTTGTTCCCTTTTTCGTGTCGATCGCTGCAGCACCACGGCAACGGGGGCACCGATGAGCGTCGGTGCCCAGAAGGAGAGCACGCGATAGGCGAGCACGACGAGCACGGCTGTAGCCGTGTGCTCTCCCAGCGCTTTGTAGAGCCCGACCATGCCGCCTTCGACGAGACCAACCCCGGACGGAACGAAGACAGCGGTGCGCGCCAGCACCTGCGGGAGCCCGTAGCCGGCAATCAGGACGGCGAACTTCGGATGTGAACCCGCCGCGAGGAACAATGACTGCAGCGTGACGATGTCGAACGCCGCGTTCGCCATCGTGCCTGCCACGGGACCGCGCCATCCGCCGTGCCTGAACAGCAACCGGCGCGCGTTCGCGATCCCCGAGACTCGCTCGTCCAGCTCACGCGGGTCGGGCGGATGCCGCATCACGCGTGCTTTCATCCCCTGCACGAAGTGCACGAATCGCCGGAGATTCTTCTCGGTCGCCATGACCCACGCGATGCCCGCAACGAACACGAGCACGGGCAACGAGAGCATCGCCACCTTCGCAAGCTCCGAATGCGACAGCAGGTGGCGCATGAGCAGAATGACGAGACCGAGCAATGCGAGCACGATCAGCGCGGCCGCATTGAGCAGCGCCGGAAGCCATCCGCAGAGGACCGCGCCCTCCGGGGTCCCCCCCGCCCGCTTCACCCAGTGAATGATCGCCGTCGCGTCACCGACCGGCCCTCCCGCGAGCAGGCCCACGCTTCCGGCGGCGATGCCGATCATGGCCGAGCGTCCATAGGGAATGTGATCGCCCGCGAGCTCCGCGACAGAGTAAATCGTGTACCCGTGCGCCAGGTAGCTCGCGATCTGCGCGGCGACTGCAGCGGCGAGCAGTGACCAGCGGAGATCGTGCACGATACGTCCCACGTCGCGCAGCGACGCCAGCTTCGGCGCGAGCGTCGCCATCCCCGCGACGAGCGCGACGAGTACAATGGCGCGAAGAATCCAGCGATGTTTGTGCTCTTTCTCTGCCATTGACACCGGGTAGGGAAACGGCTACCTGACCGGTATACACCCCAAGCGGAAGACGCGATGCGCATTGCACGTACAGTGACTGGACTGCTGGTATGTGTTGCGCCCCTGACGGCACATGCTCAGTGGCTGAAGGGCGCAGACGTGCTCTCGCCGCCCGCGGTTGCGGACTCACTCAACGCGCTTCGTGAGCTCAACGCGAAAGTCGCGAAGGCACCGAACGACGCAGGCCTTCGCTTTCACGTTGGCACTCTGGCCTGGACCCTCGCTGTCCGCGACGAGTTCAAGCCTTCGATCAGCAGTCTGCACGGGCCCCTGCTCAAGTCCCTCGCGGACTCGTCACTCAGACTCGCCGTGAAGCTGGCACCGGCGAACGGCGAGTACGAGCTCGTGCTCTCGCGGTTCCTGCGCGCATCGAGCGATCCCGTGCTGCGCATCATGGCGCCGACACACGTTGATCGAGCCATCGAGGACGCGCGCGCCGGAAAGGACACGGCGCTTCTGGCATCGAGCCTGGCCGAGCGTGGCCGCCTGTCGTGGTTGATGTACGACTCGGAGAACAACGAGACGCCGCCCAAGGCGTGCGCTGGCCTCCCAACATCCATCCAGGCGGCCGCGGGGGACGCGTCGACCGACGTCGGCCTCAAGGAACTGCACAACGCCATTGCGGCCTGCATGCGCCCGAGCGGCGACGCGGGCGAGAGTGACTACCTGCGCGCGGAGGACGCCTTTCGCGAGGTCTACACCATGCGGCCGCGCGACACGACGGCCTTCCGCCGCCTTGCAATGCTTCTCGCTGAGAAGAATCGCTGGACAGAGCTTGCGGCAATTGCCCGCGACCGCGTCACCCGGATGCCGGCGGACGGCGGAGCATGGCTCGCCCTTGGACTGGCCATGCATCGCAACGGACAATCGGCAAAGGCGAAGGCGGCGTTCGACACGGCCGCGCTGCGACTCGATTCGCTCGAGCGCAAGCGCACGTTCGCCTTCGAGCGCCTCCTCCGCCGCACGGACTCCGCGATGTACGCAGGTTTTGGCACGGATCAGCGCCGGTCCTGGGAGCAGGCGTTCTGGCTCAACGCCGACCCCTTGTGGTCGCGCGAAGGCAACGATCCCCGCACCGAGTTCCTGGCGCGCGTGACGTTCGCAGGCCTCAGGTGGACCGTGGAGGAGTACCAGGTGCGCGGAGCCGACTCGGATCGCGGACAGGTCCACATTCGCTACGGTCCGCCCGACGGCGTCTGGACGTTCCGGTGCGGGCCCGACGGGGACATCAGCTGCGGCGGAGGCGGCATCTCGCCGCAGATCAGCGATTTCGCCGTGCTCTGGGATTACAAGTTCGGCTTCACGGTGATGTTCTACGGAGCGCCGACGTACGGTACCATGCATTTCCCGTCCGCTGACGGGCCCCACATAGACAACGCGTTTGCGCGGGTGCCGTCATCGTTCGCGAACACCGCGGCCGAAAAGATCTTCACGATGCCCCTCCGGGTGGTGCGCTTTCGCGCGGCCGGAGACTCCGTCGATGTCCTCGCCATTTCTCAGGCGCCGATGGACACTATCCGTTCGCTGACGACGAACGCTGTTGTCAGCGCGCACGGCTGGCTGCTCAAGCGTGACGCGGCGACGGGCCTTCGAGATTCTTCCGTCATCGCGGCGTCGGGTATCAAGCGCGCCATTTACCACGTCGCTCCTGGCGCGTACTTCTATCGCGTCGAAGCGACGGCCCCGGGCACGATGTTCGCGGGAAGCGCCACGACGTGGATCATCGCCGACCGCGACACGGTCACGGGCTTCTCGCTCAAGGGCTTCGGCATCAGCGACCTCATTCTCGGGTCGCCTGCGAACCCGGATGCACCACTGCCGGCGCGCTGGCGCGGACTCAGCATCGCCCCGCTCGTCGGTGTGCTCCCGCGCCAGAGCAACCTCGACCTCGTGTGGGAGACCTACGATCTCGCTGCACGCAACGGCTCGTCCGATTATTCCGTGAGCGTCACGTTCCAGAAGATCCGCTCCAAGAGCGGACGAGTGGCGACGGCGATTCTCGGCCTCGCGGCAACCGCCGTCGGCGTTGATCGCAAGGACGACCGCGTGACGTTCAAGTTCGATCGATCGATGCCCGCGGCGCCCGCGGCATTCGTCGATCGCGTGTCACTCGCCACCGGTGAGACGCCGCCCGGCGATTACATCATCACCCTCGAAATCGCCGACAAAGTGTCGGGAAGAAAAACGTCTCGCGCCCTGCTCCTGACGATAAGCGAGTAAGCTGCCCGTTGCCCTTAGCCCGTTGCCCTTAGCCCGTTGCCCTTAGCCCGTTGCCCTTAGCCCGTTGCCCGTAGCCCGTTCAGTCCTTGCCGACGATACCGGGCCCGTGGCACGCCACACAGAACGACGGGTTCTTCGATTTCAGGCGGTTCGCGTTGAATCCCGGGCCGTGCGGACTGAATCCGAATCCTCCCAGCACGGAGTGACACGCGGTGCAGTCACGCTCGGCGTGACATCCAGCGCACGTTTCCAGATTCTGGCGAGCAGCCTTGCCGTGACCGAGACTGAATCCACGGAACGCGTCGTGATAACCGGTCTTGCCGATTCGCCCCGCGGCGGTAAGGCCGGACTTCTGATGGCAACTCTGGCAGAACTGCGCGGTGTTGTGGCAATCGGTGCAGCGTGCCTCGCGTGAGAACGCCGCGCTCGGGTGCTTCGTGAGGAATCCGGCGCCGTGAAACGCGGATTGCCGCGCGTTCTCCGGCCGGTGGCACGTCAAGCACGTCTCGCGCGTGTGACACGTTTCGCACTGTTGCGGGCGTGCATTGGCTTCCACGCTGTGGCGCTTCGGAAAGTCCCACCCGTGACTCACCGGCTTCGTTCGCTCGACGTGCGCTCCCACTGCCCGCCCGGTTCCCGCCGCTGCGAGCGCCAGCACGGGCGTGGGCGGCACGTTGAGATGGCAGGTTTCGCAACTTTCACGAGTGTGACAGGTCGCGCACGTCGCACCGGGTTTTGTGGCGAGGCCCGCGTGCGCTCGGCTGAAATTCCTGTCCGCGTGACTCGCGGGCACCGGCTCCTTCCCGGCATACCGCGGCGCTCGGGCGTCGAGCGCCAGCGCCTGGATCGGCCTCGACTCTGGGGCGTCCACGTGACACGTGATGCACATGTCGCGCGAGTGGCAGGTTGCGCAGCTCGACGCAATCGCGCCGCCGCCCGTAGCCGTTTTCGCCAGCTTCCCATGCCCGCCCGTTTTGAACGATGGATCCGCGTGCGACGCCGGCTTCGGAAAGGTCGCGATCGCCGCCGGCGCCAGTAACCGGGCATCGGTGAGCTTCACGTGGCAACGCGCGCACGCATCGTTCGGCGCGTCGACGTGCACGCCCGGAGTTTCGTGGCAGGAGTAACATTGCGCGAGCACCGCAGGCCGGACCGACATGCGATGAGCGCTCCCCTCCACATGGCATGCGGAGCAGTCCCCGGAAAGCGTGGTGTCGGATGCGCGATGCGCGAGTACAGCGGTGGTGTGTGTCGCGTGATCGAACCTGAGGTTGTTGGCGCGCGGACCCGCGCGAGCCTGCCACGTCACGCGTCGCTGCACCGTGCCGTCGTGACATGTTGCGCATCGCGCCGCATCCGGAAATACAGAACCCGTCCCATCGACGACGCCGGCATGGCACGTCGTGCAGAGCGGAAAGAGCTGTGCATGGCGCTCATGCGGGAATCCGGCCTGCTGCGCACCGAGCCCCGGCCCAGCAACAAAGCCGAGAAGGAGGACGACGAACCGCAACGCGCGGCGCATTACCGCTGCGGCCTCGCCGGCGGAAGCGGCACGCGATCGGCTCCGCGCCCGAATGTCAGGCTCGCGCCGGCGCGCAGGCGAACCTGATCCATGGACGACGAACCGGCGTCCGGACGCGATCGATCGTCACCGACGAATGCGAGGTCGCCCCAGACTCGCCGAGCCTGCGTTGCCTGCCAGCTCGCGTGCACGCCAATCCACCGGCTCGTGGCGTCGTAGAAGCGCAGCTCGAGCGGGCGCTGGATGACGCCCGCGTCGCCGCCGACGGTGAGCGTTGCGCTCTTCGCGTAATCCGCGCTCGCCTCGAGCGTACTCCCCGACGCGCCGGGACCGGCATCATATCCCGCAGTTCCGTCGAGCGTCCATCGCGGATTCACCGTCGCGGTAACGCTTGCGCTCGACCGCCAGCCGCGATCCTTGAGTCCCGTTACGAGCTGCGTCGAGACATCCGCGTTGTCGTACCAATAGCGCTCGACGCGTGCGCGAAAGGCGAGCTCCGCATTGAGCTCGTACCGCCCGGACGCATTGATGGCGTCGTAGCCTGCAGGGCTGAATGCGCCCCAGAGCGTCCAGAGGCTGAAATACGGCCGATATCGGCGGACGGTCATCGATGCGCTGTACCGCGGGACGGCGTATGTCCCCGTCAGATCCGCGCTGCCAAATCTTCCCTCGGCGATGTTGTAGTCGAAACTCGCGTTCACGCGCACGTACGGAAGCCGCGCAACCGCAGAGACCGCCGCGCGCTCAGACACGAAGTTGTGATCCTCAGGATCAATCTCGCGCCGGTACTCACCGCGGACGTCCACAATCTCGTTCGACCACGACGCATCTCCGCCGACAACCCACTGGCGCTGCCGCGGACGCCACTCGTCGAGTGGATTGAGCGCGGGGCTCGATACCGGCAACGCGCTGGCCTGTCCCAATCCCCAGCCTGCGTACAGGGTGCCTTCAACCGGAATGCTCGCGAGCCGCACGTTCGCCCACGCACCGTCGAATCCCATCGGCTCGAGTCGTGATGTGAGAAGCTGTCGCCCGCCCCGGGCGCGCAGTGTCCCGCGTTCGTACGACCGCGTGTACTCCGCGAAGCCTTCCAGCAGTTGTGCGAACGGGCTGGCGCCCGGCCACACGTCGCTGCCGCTGATGTCGGCGATCAGCCGCGCAGACGCGTGCAGGGAGAGGCCCTCGACGCCGAGGCCCCAGGCTACAGCGCTCGCGGTCGCGGTGAGCGGCAGTGCGCGCCGCACCGGTCCTGGGCGAAGGAACGCGCAGAACGCTCCCGCGCCGCAACGAACGGCGAACCCTTCGGGCGACTCGAACCCGCCCGACGGCGTGGTTACCACGCTGTCGCGCTCGGCGCTGTCGGGCTTGAGACCGCGGAATGACACGGCCTGCGCGCTCGCGTCGACTCTGCCACGCACGCTCTGCGCAGCAGCGTGCTGCGCGGCAACAGGGAGCAGGAGCACCGCCGCGACACGCAGAGCCCGCGTCACCGCGTACCGCCCCGCACGAGGTGCGCACGGTATGCCGCCGGGTCCACGAGGAAGTGGCACGTGGTGCACTCGCGCGCGTCGTAGTGTCCCGTCTTCTTCGCGGCGTGGCATGTGCCGCACAGATTGCGATCGGGCGTGAGCCGGACAACGGTCGACCGCGTGTGGCATGCATCGCAGTTCTGGTGCGCCGCCGCGAGCGTCGTGTGCGCGGCTTTTGGAGCCGTGAGATGGTGACACGAGGTACAGTCACGTCCCTCCGCATGGTGCTCCGCGTGACAATCCGCGCATGATGCTTTTCCCGGAGCAGGCGCCAGCGTAACGGGCGTGGTATGGCACTCGACGCACGCACGCGAGGAATGCCGTGTGTGCATGAAGTCCACGTCGCGCACCGAGGGCGGGTGCGAGGGTACGGTCACGACCAGCGCCGCCGGGATCGGTTTGGACAATTGCGCGTCGTGATGACACGTCGCGCACTTCGAGTCCGATGGTGACTGGTGGTGACACAGCAGACAACCCCGCGGGCGCGTGAAGGTGATGCCGGGACCGCGCCCGTTCTGGTGGCACGTGATGCACGTAAGGCTTCGGTGGCTCGCGTGCGGGAACGTGTCCGCGGGCGCCGCATGCTTCGGAAAAGAATCAGCCGGCGTGGACACGTCGTCCTCGCCGGCCGGGTCAGGCACGAAGGGGCCTCCACCATGCGGAGGGGGCACCGTGTCACGGGGTGGAGGGCGCAGCCGGGAACGTTGCGCCGCCGCCGCCGTGTCGAAGCGCTCCGGCGGATGCAGCCCGCCGCGCTCTTTCACCGCCTTGTGGCACCCCTCGCAATCACTCGCGTCGACTTTCGCGTGGTGCGGGACGTGGCACGTGATGCATTCCGTCTTCGTGACGATGGCCTTGTGGTTCGTGCCGACATGAAACGGCTCGTTGCGCCACGTGTCATGACATTTCGCGGAGGCGCATGACTGCGCCGCCGCGTGCGGCGTTTCCTGTTTGTGCGGGTTGTGGCACAGGCCGCACTTGCCGCCGTGCGGATCCCGGTGCTCATCGAAATCGGCGAGCACCTTGTTCATCTCATGGCATCCGAGACACTGCGGCTTGCCGGGTACAAGCGTACCGCGTGCGGAATCGCGTGTCGCCAGCAGCGGTACGTCCACGGTGAAGCCGTGGCACGCCGTGCAGTGCCGCACGTTCTGGATCTTCATCTTGCCGAGCACCACCGCCTGCTTGTTGAGATCGTGGCACCCGCTCTGCCCGCACGTCTTGTCGACCGGCTTGAAGCGATGCACGTCCTGGCCGTGGCACGTCACGCACTGCAGGTTCTTCAGTGACGCGGAATCCGACTCCAGATGCACGCGGTGCCCCGCGGTGGATTTGATGTGCCGCCACTTCGCCGTGTCCTGCGTGACGTGGCAGGTTTCGCAGACCTTGTTCGGCACTTTCGCGTGCGTCCCGATTTTTTCCGGCCGCTCGGCGACCCACAGATACACCTGGCGCGCGCTGGCGTAGAGCGACTGCTGGTGGCAGTTATGACACGACAGCTTCCCGTGCTTGTTGTCCTCGAGCGAAAAGCGCCGGAATGCCGGATGCATTACGTGGCAGCCGGTACAGAAGGCGTTCTCATGCTGCGTGTAGTGCCACGTCATCGCGCCGCCCGCGGCCGCTGACGCGACGATCACGATCGCTGTGGCCGCGAGCGCGATGCGCACCGGCTTGCTGCGCGCCACGAACCACGCGCGGATAGCCGCGCGTCTCCGAAACGCGATGATGACGAGAGCGAGGCCGGCAATCGCGCCCACGCCGGCGAGGCTGAGCTGCAACCACGTCGGCAGGTTGTTGAAGAGGTACCGGAACACCTGCGCGGGGCCGCCCGGGAGCGGGGACTCCACGTGCACCGTATCGACGACGGGCGGCTGCGATTGCTGAAACGCCGCCGCCGATTCCAGAAATCGGACGGCGGCGTTCACGAAGGACCGGGAGCGGTCACGCGCGCCGCGACTGGTGGCAGTGCTAGTGGCGCGGCGACGTTCGTTTCACGTGCAGCGAGGCGCGGAGCTCCTCGGTGAGCGTGTTGCCGAGGGCGGCCTGCTCGCCCTTCGACGCGGCGGGCAGGTTGTAATAGCTCCGGATGTACGTGATCGTGGCCGTCAGCAGCGCTTCGCACAGGAACGGGTTGTGAACCCCCTTGGAATTGTCGCTGTTTGCCTGCCCGTACTCACCACACAGTCTGGCGTTGAACTCGGCGCCTTCCGCCGGCGTGATCTGATTGTCCGTTGTGCTCCACTCCGCCGGCTTCGTCGCCTTGAGCGTCGCGAGCAGTCCGCCATCCGTCGGCGTGGCCGAGAGCGTGCCCGCAGTGCCGTTATCCGTCCACAGCTGGTCCGCGAGGAATTTCATGCGCGCGCGAACCGTTGTGAAGAGGGTTTGCGCAACGGCTTCGGACGCATGACACCCGGCCTGCGCGCATGCCTTGAATGTCCGCGCCGTGGTTGTGTACGCGCAGGTCTTGTCGGCAGTGGGCTTGCCGGTCGCGTCGAGACACGGAATCGGCCGCATCAGGTGACCGGTGGACTGGAACGTGAACGCACCGGTGAGCTTGTCGGTCACCGTGTAGCGGTTCACGTGGCAGCCCGCGCAGAGGCGCGGATTGAGCGACGTGGCGTGCGAACCGTAGATCGCGGAGGTGTCGTACACGAACCCCGGCGGGCGGTAGCCCGCGAATCCCATCAGCACCGCCCCTTGCGGCGCGTGCGGGGAGCTCGATGCGACTTCCGGCTCAAACCGGCGCATATGGCACTGCATGCAGAGATTCTGGTCGGGATCCGGCGTCGTAATCGGGAACCGAAGCTGCGCGGTATTCGCCGATCCGTGCGGCGCATGGCAGACCGCGCACGTCGTGGCCTGGTATGCGGTGGCGGAATCGCGCTCGACGTAGTTGTCGGTCACGCCCCAGCGCGCAATGGCCTTCCGGCCGTCGTGGCAGCCCCAGCACACGCTGTTCGATGCGCGCGACGTGTTGACGTTCGCGTGACCCGATTGTGACCACTCTTCGGCGAACGGCTGGTGCGCGCCTGAGTGGCAATCGCGGCACGTAGCGGTTCCGGTTGCCGTGAGCTTTGCGAGCGGCCGCACGAGCGTCGCCTGCCCCACGCCTTCCACGTGCGTGAGCCCGGCGCCATGACAGCTCTCGCACTGCACGTCACGGTACGTGTTATGCGCGACGGCCAGGTAACCAACCTTCGTGCCGTTCGCCGCGTTGCCGTTGCCGTTCAGGCTGTGGCAGTTGTAGCACGTACTGTCCTTGGTCGTCGACGCCTCCATCTTCGCGCTGGCACTCGCGTGCTTCGTCCCCACCCAGGAGCTCTGAATGTCCGCGTGACAATTACCGCACGTGGTCTGCCGGGTGGAGACGTCGTAGTAGCCGAGAAAACCGCTGGTGGCGTCAGCAGGCTGGTTGAAAGGCGCGCGGTCGCGGTACACGATGCGATCGTCCTGGCAACCGCCCAGCACCGACACGCCAAGGACCAGGGCAAAGAACGCGCGCGCGAGGGAACTGCGCCGTGAGACCTGCGTTCTGAGAGTACGCATGGGTCCAATGTTAGGACCCCCGCAACACTGCGCCAGTCAGGCGAATGCAGTCCGCAGGTCAGGGAATGCCGTGCGAGTGGCTCGCGCTGTAACGGCTCGTCAGCGTTCCCGTTTCGATTCCCGGCGCGCGGCGCGCGCAGCGCGCAGGCGCTCGGCAACGTCCGCCAGCCGCCCCGCGAACTCTTCGACGCTCTCTCCGTCACGTCGCTGTGGTATGGCAAACCCCGGATGATCGGGTTGCGCCACGGTGCCGGCAGGGGGCTCGTCCATCATGAGATCGCCGCCCGCGGCTTCGACCGCGTGCTCGAACTCTTCCACTGCCTCGAGGAGATTCACGATGTCACGCGTGGAGTCCGATTCGAAAACGGACACGCCTCGCGTCCGCAGCTTCGCGGTAACCTCCTCGACGTTCCGGTTGATTTCGCTCGCGCGCGGATCTCGGGTGCGCCTGACGTTGGCCATGAAAAACTCCGGAAACATGCGAACATGCGAACATGCGAACGATCGTTCGTTCGTGTGTTTGACTTGTTCGGTTATTCGAATGTTCCCTACGGGGCGATCAGGGTCACGTTCGCCGCGTTGTACGTCGGGGGAGAGGTGATGCTGGCCGGCAGATTCGTTGTCGCGAACGTGCCGCTCACGGCGCCCGTCGTGGTGAGCACGACGAAATTGGAGCTGGACGCCGGCGTGAACGAGTTGATGAGCGTGACGTTGAGCGTGCCGCCCAGCGTCGCATTCCCCACGACGGAGATCCGGTCGTATTGCGTGCCGGCGGTAACGCCGCCGAGCTCGAGGTTGACCGTCCCGGTGTTCGTGAAGTTGCCCTGGATCTGCAGCTGGCCTGCGGTTCCCGGCCCGACCGTGATTACGCCCTGATTATTCACGTTACCGGCAATTGTGCGGCTTCCGCCCGCGAGCAGGCCGTCGGTCGTGCTGATCGTTCCCGTCGACGAATTGACCAGCGTGCCGGTCGACAGCGTGAGTTGTGCGCTGTAGGCCTGCGCGAAGCTCGTGGTGAGCTCGATCGTGCCGTTGTTCGTGAACCCGCTTGCGACCGTGAGCAGTGCGGTACTCTGGCTCCCGTCAGTCTGGCCGATCCTGATCGTGGACCCTGCCCCGGTCGTGAGGGCGCCGCCCAGCTGGCTCGAACCGGTCGATGTCAGTGTGCCGTTGTTTGTGAACGCGTTGGTGATGATGCTCGAGTTGATCGCCATCGTCTGGCCGGCCGCGTTGGTGAATGCGCCGGCGCCGCTCACCGTCGAGCTGACGAACGAATAGGTCGTCGTCTGTGTCGTCTGCGCCTGCGCGAACGACAGGCTCGCGTTCGACGCCGCGATGTTGCTGATGCTGTGCGCACCGGTGAAGGTCGCCGAGCCGTTCACGATGCTCACAGTTCCCGGGCCGACCAGGCTGCCGCTCGCGCCGTGCGTGAAGGTCCCGCCGCTCACCGTGAACGTCTGTCCGGCGGAGATGAGAATGAGGCCGGTGCTGTTGGTAAAGGACGGCGACACGCCCGACTGGTTGACCGTGATGTTGCCGCTCGCGAGCTGGAACGTGCCTGTGTTGATGTGCGCGGCGCCGACGCCGTTGATCGTGAAGTTCGTGGCCGCCGCCACGAGGCCGGCGTTCTGCAGCGTCGCCACCAGCGTGCGGCTGCCCCCCGCAAGCGCTCCGGGCGTCGCTTCGATGGTTCCACTCGACGAATTCACGAGGATACCGGACGAGACGGTGAGCTGTGCGCTGTACGCCTGCGCGAAGCTCGTGGTGAGGTCGATCGTGCCGTTATTGGTGAAGCCGCTGGAGATCGTCGTCTGTGCCAGCGACGTACTGCCGTCCACCTGGCCGATCCGGAGCATGGAGCCCGGTTGTGACGTGTATGCGCCGAAGCTGTTGGTGGCCGACGCGACGATCGCGCCCGCGTTGTCGACCGGCGAATTGAAGATCGTGCCCTGGGTGTTGATCGTCTTGCCGGCCGCGTTCGTGATCGTCGGCCCACCGTTCACGGTGCAGCTGCTGAACGTGAGGCCGGTTGACGCCGTCGTGATCGGCGAGGACATGGCCATCGTGGAATTCGTGCACGTGATGGCGTTGATCGCGGGCGTCGGCGTGAAGGTGGCGGTGGTGTTCACGAGTGCAAGCGTACCCGCGCCGCTCAGCGTGGCGCCTGTCTGATGCGTCAGTGATCCGCCGCTGATCGTGAAGGTGTTGCCGACGGTGATCGTCCCCGAGTTGACGAGCGAGCTGTTCCCGGTGATGGTGATGTTCGCGGCCGTCGCGTCAATCGTGCCGCTGTTGCCGTGCAGCTCGTTCGCGGCGTCGAGCGTGAGCGGTGTGGATACCGTGACCGTTCCCAGGTTGATGAGCCGGGCCGTGAATTGGCGCGCTCCGCCTGCCGTCTGGCCCGGCAACGAACTGATCGTGGCCCCGACGGCGTTCACCACCGCCCCCGACGTGATCACAAGCCGCGCGGCATAGGCCTGCGGAAACTGCGTCGTCAGCTCGATCGCACCGCTGTTCGTGAAGCCGGCGGCCACCGTCAGCTGTGCGACAGATGCGGACCCGTCGACCTGGCCGATCCGCAGCGTCGACCCGGCGTTGGTCGTGAAACCGGCATTCAGCGCACTGGTGCCCGACGCGTTCAGCAGACCCTGATTGTTCAGGGGATTGCTGATCGTTCCGCCGTTCAGCGTCAGCGTGCCCGCGTTCGACAGCGTACCCCCACCGTTTACGATGCCGCCGGCGGCCACGAGCAGCACACCGTTGGCGTTGATCGTGGCCGCAGTCGACGTCGAGAGGATGAAGTCCGACGTGTTGAGCGTCTGCGTTCCACTGGGGCCGCCGAGTTGCAGCGTGGCCATGGTGGCGTCGACGTCGAGCAGGACCGTGTACGAGCCCGCCGCGACGATGCGCACGTCTTCCGTCGCCGTCGGCACGTGGCCGAGACTCCAGCTCGCCGCCGTCGACCAGTTCCCCCCACTCGCATTCGTCCACGAATTGATGGGCGATGTGATGTCGAACGCATTGCTGAACGCCACGGGACCGGCGTTCGCCTGCAGCGTGTAGCCCGACGCGATTTGCGAGACCTGGATGTTGGCGAAGGTCGCCACGCCGTTGATGGCGCCGACACTCGTCGTTCCCGTGAGACTTGCGTCGCCCGGATTCGCCGCGAGCGACACGCTCACCAGCCCAGTGTAATTCGTCGCGATGTTTCCGAGCGAATCAAAGACGGTGACTTGTGGCGCGGGACTGAGCGGTGTGTTCACGAACCCATTCGGCGGATGCACCGTGAACGCGGCCGACGCCACCGGCCCCGGCGTGATCGCGAACGTTGCGCTCGTGCCCTGCGTGAGCGGGTTGGAGCTCGCCACGAGCGTATAGCCGGTCCCCGTTTTGTTGAGCGAGAGGTTCGTGAACGTCGCGACACCGGCGACGGCGGCGACCGTAACCGTTCCGGACAACGTCGAGCCACCGGGATTCGCGCCGATCGAGATCGTCACGTTGCCGGTGAATCCCGTCGCCAGCGCGTTGGTGCTCGTTTGCGCCTGCACGGTGACCGTGCCGATGCCGGCGCCTGCCGTCCCGCCGGCGGGCTGGCCGGTCACGACGAGCTTGCTCGCGGTGTTGGGCGCTGCGGTTGCCGTGGCGTTCGCAAGGGCCGTGAGACTCCCCGCGGTGATCGTTAACTGATTCGCTCCGGGGTTAGCGCCGAGCGTCCAATCAAACAGTGCAAATCCGGACGCGTCCGTCGTGGTGTTTCCGCGCCCGACGGATCCCCCGCCGGCGGTCACCGTTCCCACGACCGCAACTCCCGGAATCACGTTGCCAAGCGCGTCGGTGACGCGGGCCGTCACCGGCAGGGGCAGCGTGGTCGTCGCCGGCCCCGACTGATTGTCGCCGCTCGTGACCACGAGCGATGCGGGTGCGCCCGGCGTCACCGCAAACGCAGCGCTCGTTGCGCTGGTGAGCGCCGCGCCACTCACGACGAGGGTATAGCCGGCACCCGTCTTGTTGAGACTGAGGCCTGTGAAGGTCGCCGTTCCGCCGGAGGCCGTCGCAGTCGCCGTGCCCGAGAGCGTCGATCCACCGGGGTTGTTTCCGATTGCAATCGTGAGCGCGCCGGCAAACGTCGTCACGACGTTGTCTGATGCGTCGCGCACACTGACGGTGAGCGGCGACATCGGCTGCCCTGCCACCACATTCGCGGCATTCGCGGTGAACACGACCTTCGCGGCCGGCCCCGGCGTCACGGCAAACGTGGTCGACGTCGTCGTGCCGACGGATGGATTCGTCGCCGCGATTGCGTAACCGGTGCCCGCGGCATTGATGATCAGCCCGGTGAACGTCGCGACCCCGGCCACGGCGTTCGCCGTGAGCGTGCCGGAGAGCACGGCACCCGCAGCTCCGCCCGACAACGCCAGCGTCACGGGACCGTTGAACTGGGTCGCGACGTTGCCGAATGCATCCTTGGCCGTCACGGTGACCGTCACAGTCGTCCCCGCTGCGACGGACCCGGTCACCTGTTGCGTGAATGCCAATGTCGCAGGTGCAGCCGGAACAGCGGTGGCGGTGAACACAGCGCTCGTCGTGGTGAGCCCTGCCACCGTCGCAGTCATGGTTTGGGCGCCGGAGACCGTGCCGAGCTTCCATGTGGTCTGCGCACGTCCGGTCGCGTCGGTTTGCACGACCGCTGTCCCCGCCGCTCCGCCTCCCGACGCCGTGAACGTGACCGTGGCGTCCGGTACCGGCAGGTTGTCCGATGCTGTGACAACCACCGCGACGGGCTGACCGAGCGCGGAGCCAACCGTTCCGCTCTGTGTGTTTCCACCAGCGGGCGCAATTGCGCTGGGACCGAGAATGACGGTGACGCTTCCAGTATCTGCGGGTCCGGTGAGCAGGTGCGCGATCACCGCAGTCGTTCCGCGCTTCGATTGCGCCGCGCCATGCCCGTTCGAGCTCAGTTGCAGCACCGTCTCGTCGGCAACCGTGAACACGATCGGTGTGCCCGCGAGTTGCGCACCGTCCGCGTCGAAGGCAAGAGCGGTGAGCGTGATGGGATTCCCCGCGAACAGCGTCGTCGTTTTGGGCTGAAGGACGACTTTTGCGGCGTTCGCGCCGGGGCCCGTGTAGTGAATCGGCACTTCAACGGGAGGCGGCGGTTCCGTGCTGGAATTCGCGGGAACCACCTGCACATTGATCGGACCACCAACGAAGACGACCGTATTCGCGTCGTCGAGGTACTGCATCGTCAGCGTCATCGCCTCGCCATCGGCGCCCGAGTTATCGGAGAGCGGAATGTCGAGTGAGAGCGGGAGCTCGTCGGCGTTCGCCGGAAACTCGAAGATCTTGTCGAACGCGATGGTGTGGTTCGCCCGCTCGACGATCACGCGAACGCGGTTGAACGCCACACCACTCTGCCCGACGAGCGCCAGGTTGCCGGAAAAAACGGGAGAGAGCGCGATCGGCCGGCTGCGGTGCACGCCGGCGCGGCTGCCAACGATGGAATTGTCTCCGCACGTCGCCGTCACGACGACGGCTGCGCTCAGGAGCAGCGCATGACGAACGAGCGCGAACCCGTGCCCCTGCTTCCACCGAGCGCGTGTGGCTTGCACGGGACGAAAAATCGCGCGCGGCAATGCACGCCGCAAGACTAGAACGCCGCGCGATACCGCACCGCTTCGCGTACATCGTCCACCGTCACTGCATCGCGATCGGCGAGGTCGGCAATCGTGCGTGCCACACGGATAACGCGGTCGAATCCGCGCGCGGACAGCGCGGTTTGTGCGCTGATCCGCGCAAGCTCGGTGAGCACGGGCACACTCTCGTGCGCGTCGAGCAGTGTCCGCGCGGGGGCGTGCGCATTGCACGCGATCCCCTTGACGGCCCGGAATCGCGCCGCTTGTCGTGCTCGTGCGCCCATGACGCGCGCATGAATGGGAGCCGATGACTCGCCGCGTTGCCCCGACGCGAGCGCGTCGGTCGCCACCGCCCGCACGCCGACATGCAGGTCGATGCGATCAGCGAGCGGTCCGGAGAGTCGCGCACGATACCGCGCAACATCACTCGCTGAGCATGAACACGGTGTTCCCGACGCCGCCCCGAGTCTCCCGCATGGGCAGGGATTCGCCGCGGCAACGAGCGTGAATCGCGCTGGAAAGCACACGGCGCCTCCGGCGCGCGCGATCACCACGCGACCGTCTTCGAGCGGCTGGCGCATGGCGTCGAGCACGTACCTGGGGAGCTCGAGGAGCTCGTCGAGAAAGAGTACGCCGTGGTGCGCGAGGCTCACTTCTCCGGGGCGCGGGCCGGCGCCGCCGCCAATGAGCCCCGCCTGCGAAATGGTGTGGTGCGGCGCGCGCAGCGGACGGCGCGTGGGAAGCGGACGATTGGGATCGACAAGTCCGGCGACCGAATGGAGGGCGACGACATCCAGCGCTTCATCCTCGGTGAGCGGCGGAAGAATGGACGGGAGGCGGCGCGCCAGCATCGTCTTGCCCGTTCCTGGCGGACCGAGGAGCAAAACGTTATGCCCGCCCGCCGCGGCAATCTCGAGTGCGCGCGCGGCGCGCGGCTGGCCCACCACATCACGGAAGTCATCGTATGCTTCCGCGGGCGGAGCGTTCGGCGTCGCGTCCGCGTCCGGAAGACGGCCGCCGCGCAGCGCGCGCACGAGCTCGGCCAGGTTCGTGGCCGCACTGAGACTCAGCGACGACACGAGCGCAGCCTCAGCGGCGTTCGCCGCCGGCACGACCAGTCGTCGCGCGCGGCCGCTGCGAGCCCCGCGCGCAAGATGGCGCGCGATCGGCAGCACGCCACGCACGGGCCGCAGCGAGCCGTCGAGCCCGAGCTCGCCGATGAACACGATGTCGTCGAGATCCGATGCGTTCAGCGCGCCGTGCGCGGCGAGCAGCGCCAGCGCAATCGGCAAATCGAACGCGCTGCCGGTTTTCGTCCTGTCCGCCGGCGACAGATTGATCGTCGACTTCCTCGGCGGCGTTGCAAGTCCCGAGTTGCCGAGCGCCGCAATGACGCGCTCGCGACTCTCCTTCACGGCACCGGATGCGAGTCCGACGATGGTGAACGACGGCAGCCCGTTGGCGACATCGACCTCGACAGTGACGTCGTACGCGTCGATGCCGAGGAACGCGGCCGAGTGAATGGCGGCAAGCATGGCACAACATGAGCGGTGGCGCCAAAGGTGCATCACCAAAGGAGCGCACGCGTGAGCGAAAGAACGCCCCCCGTTGCCCGTTGCCCGTCGCCCGTTGCCCGTTGCCCGTTGCCCGTTGCCCG
>Ga0134121_10001741_pt1 | contig 19974 bp, 20 predicted proteins | sample KB301_FD_96463 | JGI IMG/M metagenome (GOLD analysis project Ga0134121, IMG submission 96463) | Terrestrial soil microbial communities without Nitrogen fertilizer from Kellogg Biological Station, Michigan, USA - KB3-0-1 | ecosystem: Environmental > Terrestrial > Soil > Unclassified ... | reverse complement strand
CTCGTCGCCGCCAAGCGGACCTTCATCGACGAGCACGTGGGCGTCCTCGAAGGCGCCGGCCTCCAGCCGGCCATCGTCGACGTCGACTCCTTCGCCCTGGGCAACGCCTACGAGCTCTCCGGCTCGATCAACCCGCAGGCCATCGCGGCGGGCAAGCTCGTCGCCCTGGTCGACATCGGCGCTTCGAAGACCAACATCAACATCATGAGCGACTCGATCTCCTACTTCACCCGCGAGTTCTATAAGGGAGGAGACGACCTCACCGACTCCATCTCCAAGAAGCTGTCCCTGGAGGTGAAGGAGGCGGAGGCGCTCAAGCGGAACCCGGGCGGCGACCTCGACAAGGTGCAGGACTGCATCTCGAGCGTCGTCGAGGACATCTGCCACGACATCAACATCTCGATCGACTACTTCGAGAACCAGTACGACAAGAAGGTCGAAGAGGTCTACATCACCGGCGGCGCCTCCGGCACGATCGGCCTGCAGGAGACGCTGGAGCGCACCGTGCAGAAGCCGGTGCAGAAGTGGAACCCGCTCCAGTACCTGGAGCTCGAACTGCCGCGCGATTCCCAGCAGGATCTCGAGAATAATCCCGCCCAGGCGGCGATCGCCCTGGGTCTGGCTTCGAGGGTACGTCGAGACTAGACATGATAAAAATCAACCTGCTCCCGACGGAGAAACGCAAGGCGGAACACACGCCTCTGCCGCGGTTCCTGCTGATCGCGTCGACCGCGGCGGCGTTCTTCATCCTGCTGTTCTACAACCTGTTCGTCCTGAAGATGATCTCGGACACGCAGGACGACATCGCCCGCGAGAAGAAGGCGCTGAACGACCTGCAGCCCTTCGTGGCGGAGCACGACAAGCTGGTCGCCGAGGAGACGGCCCTCAAGAACAAGGTCAAGGAAATCGAAAGCCTCATCAACCGCGACGTCGAGTACTGGCGCACGGTGAACGCCCTGTGGGACGTCATCCACAACAACCCGAGGGTGTGGATCGACGACATCCGTGTCCTCGACACCCGCACGGCGCCCGGCGATCTCCGCCGCGTGGACCCGGAGAGCAAGGAAGCCGTCGCCTACGGCATCACGATGCGCTGCCACGTGGCGGGCGAGGAAGTCACGGAGATGACCAAGTTCCGCAAGGCGCTTAAAGAGAACGCCATCCTCCAGGAGACCCTGACGTTGATCAACTTCAACGTCAGCTGGGTCGTGAACGAGGAGCGCGACAAGGCCGCGGAAGAGACCCGGCTGATCGACTTCGAGGTTTCGATGTTCGGCCTGGCGACCAAACCGAAACGACCGGAGGCAACACCTCCCAAGGCCGGCGCCACTCCGATCAAGGCGACACCCGCTCCGGCGCCGCAGGGAGGTGCGAAATGAACGAGAAACAGTTCACGATCATCTGGGTCGTCGCCCTCGTCATCATCCTGCTCGCGGGCGGCGGCGCCATCTGGTACCTGCAGTTCGACGTGCTCGAAGAAAAGCGGGTGCAGTTGAAGGCGGAAAAGGCGAAGGTCGCCGACGCCAAGAGCAAGAAGGACAAGATCCCGACGCTGAAGAAGTCGATCGAGGCGCTCAGCAAGAAGGCCAACGAGCTCGCCGGCTACATCCCGAACCTGGACCGCGCGGAGTACGACATCTTCGCCGAGCTGCTCGACGAGCTCCGCAAGAAGGCGGGCGTGAGCGTGCCGCGCGCGTCGTGGACCGTGCCCAACCGGCCGACACCGATTCCGGGCCGCCAGCCGTTCGTGCAGCCCACGACCGTCCACAAGATCCAGTACGACATCTCGGTGAGCGGCAGCTTCTACCAGATCCTCCGGTACATCAACCTGCTGGAGCAGCAGAAGCGGTTCATCGGCGTGGAGAACTTCGCCGTCACGAAGTCGGGCGCCAGCGAGACCAACCTGTCCAAGGCGGCCGCTCCGCGCCGCGACCTGAAGATCACGATCTACAGCTACACGTACAAGCTGCCGCCCAAGCCCTTCGAGCTGGCTCCCGAAGAGGGCCGCTCGGGCCGGTCGACCGAAATTCCGGACTAGACCCACGATTCTCCAGGATTCCCTCCCAGGGGATCCTCTGTCCGCGGGCCAGGCGCCAGGGGAGCTGGTCGACTACTTCTCGTACTGCTTGATCGCGGCGTCCAGGTCGCCGCGCAGGTCGGTGTGCTCGAACCGAGGCTTCTGCTGCTTGAGGAGATCGACCGCCTCGGCCATCTTGTTCTCCTGGGCGAGGCCGTCGGCCTTCTTGCGGAGCCGGTCGAGGTCCTGCTTCGCCTTGACGTGGATCGCGCGGATCTCGGCGTCGATCTTCGGTTTGACGTCGGCGGCGGCCTTCCCCTTGGCGAGGTCGGTCCACTCCTGGACGGCGCCGCTCCAGTCGGCGGCGGCGGGGTCTCCGGCCAGCTTATATTTTTCGGCGATCTCGGCCTTCTTCGCCTGGAGGTCCGGCCCCTTCTCGGCCGGCTCCTTGGGGGCGGAGTCGGGCTTAGGGGCGTCGCCCCCCGGGCGCGCCTCGAGCTGCTTCAGGCGGCCCGTGATGTCGCGGGCCTGGTATTTGTACCGCTCCCCCTGGGCGAGCTCCAGCGCCTTGCGGTAGTCGGCGATCGCCGCGGGAATCTTCTCCTCCTTCTCCGCGGCCTCCGCCTTCTTGATCAGCTGGTTGATCTGAAGTCCGACCTGGTCGGTGCCATCACGGAAGAAGAAGAACCACGCCCCGCCGCCGAGCGCGAGGACGGCGACGGCGATCACCGCCAGGAGGACGGGTTTCTTTTTCGACGCCGGCGCCGGAGTCGCGGGCCGAGGCCGGGTCCCGCGCGTCGCGGCCGCCGGCTTGTTCCCCAGGCGGCTGGCGGACTTCGAAAGCGGCTGGGTGGCCGGCTTGAGCGCCCCCTGCGACACCGGCTTCACGGCGTCCAGCCGGCCGGTGCTCTTCCGCGTCGGGGCCGGGACCTTGGCCGTGGCGACCCTCCCCGGCGCCGATGTCGCCGGAGCGGGAGCGGGCGGCGCGACCACGGGGATCTTGGCGGTGGCCGCCTTCGTCGAGACGACCTTGGCCGGCACCGACTTGGTCGCGGGGCCGCCCGCCTCGAACGAGATGGTCGTGGAGCCGACCGTGATCTTGTCGCCCGTGTCGAGCAGCTGCGACTTGATCTGCACGCCGTTCACGTAGGTGCCGTTCCCGCTGCTCAGGTCGACGCACTGGTAGCCCTTGGGGGTCTTGACGATCTGGCAATGGCGGCGGGAGGCCTTGATGTCCTTGAGGCGGATGTCGCTCTCCAGCCCGCGGCCCAGAGTCACCGCCGAGGAGTCGAGCGGGTACTTCTGCTCGGCGCCGTCGACGACGATCGTGAGACTGGCCATCGCGACTCCCCGTCTTCCCCCGGAGTCAGTGGACGTCCGTCTTGTAGATCAGCTGCTCGTACTGGTCCGCCTGCCGGGCCATGAAGTCGAGGGCGTCGCCCGTGGTCTCGGGCGTGCTCGTCTTGAGCGGACGGGTCTCGGTCATGACGAGCTGGGTGCCGTCGACGGCGAGGCAGCCGTGGGGCATGCGGAGGTTGAGCTTGAGGGCGGCGCGCATCCGCTCGGGCTCCAGCCGGTCGGTCCTTCCGATGGCGGTGGTGAAGCGGAGCATCGCCTGGCCTTCATCTTTGAATTCCGTGACGGCGACGTCCTGCTTGCGGTTGCCGGCCTGGGGGATGGAGAGGGTGACGCCGTCCTGGGCGCTGATCGTCTTCCAGCCCCGGAGCCTGGAGACCGACTCGACGAGTTCGTTCAGCGTCATGCCCAATGGGCGGATTATAGGCCGCTCTCCGGCGGGAGTGCAAGAAGAAGCGGCCTTCCTCAGGAGACCTGGCGCTGGAGGAGGAGCGCCGCGTTCTCCACCGACATCTTCCGGAGCAGGTCGAGCTGCTTCTCGTCGAGCTTGGCGAACTTCCCGGAGACCAGGAAGTCGTGCTCGCCGTTGCTGCACACCTGGACGCTGTCGATCTGGGCCTCGAGGAGGGTACCGTCGAGGGACCCGCGGAAGTGCGAGAGGAACCGGCGCGTCGTGAACATCCGGTGGAGGTCGAGGGAGGAGGTGTTGACGCGTTTGCCGAGGGTGGTGCCGCCGCGGCGGACCGGGCGGACGCGCGCGGAGAAGGCCGCGCCGTCCATCTTCACGAAGATGCCTTCGTACTCCGTGGCGCCGTCCCACATCCAGAGTTCGGAATCGTTCTTCAGGTCCGCCATGATCCCCTCCTTGCCGGGTCCCCTCGGTCGCGCTGCGGATCAGGACGGGCAGGCCGGGCCCGCCGGGAGCTTTCTTCCGGCGGCGAGGCGACGCTGGCGCGTCCGCCCCGGCGCCGGGAGTGCTCCCGGGGTCAAGCCCGGTCCGGCCGTCGCATCCACAGGATCAAAGATCGCGCCACTGAACCCATCTGAAATAGTGTTACCGCATAATCTATGCAATGTCAACAAAATTTGACGATTCCTAGCGCGACGGACGCGGCTTCATCGACACCACCCGCAGCCCGAACCGGTCCCCGATCTTCACCGCCGACCCCTCCGCCACCGGACGCCCAGACACCTGCAACTCCAGCGGGTCGTCCGCCCGACGCGGAAACTCCACGATCTCCCCGACCCGCAGCGCCAGGACCTCCTTCATCCGCGCCGTCTTCGACGCGAGCACCACCGACGCCGTCAAGGGCAACTGGAGCAGCGCTTCCGGGACCCCCGCCGGAGGAGCCCCCGCGCCCTCGGGCTTCGTCACCGACATCCGGTCGCGCGACGACGCCGAGCTTTCCGCGGCCGCCGCGATCACCTTCACCGCCTTGCGGTCCTTCAGGCTCCCGAGCCGCGCCACGAACTTCTTCCGCCCCTCCACCGTCACGAACACCAGCCCGGTGTGGGGATGATTCGTCACCAGCAGGTCGCCCGCCTGAAGTGACCCCAGCTCCTCGAGCCGCACCGATTCCTCGGGAAGGTGGACGCCCAGCTCCACCTCCGCCGGCGCCAGACGTCGCGAGATCGCCTCTTCCCGCCCGGGACCGCCCTCCTTCGGCGCCGAGAAGCCCGTCGCCGACAGCATCTTCGGGAAGTGCGGCTCCACCGCCAGCGAGGGGAACACCAGCTCCAGCGTCCCCCGCTGGTCCCCCATCACGACCTCGAGCGTCACGGCCACCGACGGCTCGTTCGCCGAGTCGAACTTCAGCGCCAGAGGATCGCTCTCCCGGCGCAGCACCTTGAACTTCGCCGGCACCAGCGGCGCCCACGCCTCCGCCAGCAGGTCCAGCAGCCGCGACGTGAGCGCGTCGGCGACGTTCCATTCGAGCGGCGACAGCGCCCGGTCCCGCTGCGGCGCCGCCACCCGCCCCGCGCCCAGCAGGCGCTCCAGAAGCGGGTACGCGATCGCCGGATTGAGCGCCAGGAGGAAGCTTCCCTCCAGCGGCTCCGCCGAGAGGAGGATCAGCACCGCCGGATGGGGCTGCGACGCGACGAACTCCCCCAGCGGCAGCTGGTGGACCCCCGCCAGGCGGGTCTCGACGGGACGGAGCAGCATGCCCGACAGCGCCGACTGGAGCGCCCGGGCGAACCCTTCGTGCATGGAGTGGAGGAACCGCAGCGGACCGGGAGGGATGCGAGACGGGCGGCGGAAATCGTAGGGCTCCGCGACGGCCTCGCCCGGCGCCTCGCCGACGCCGCTGTCGATCGCCGACAGCAGCGCGTCGACTTCATGCTGCGACAGGATCTTGTCCGCTTCAGGCATAACCGTAACCCGTACTCCCTACCCGGTAACCCGAGCCGCTCCCCCTTCCGCCCCCCCTCGGGGGGGGGGACGCCAAGGGGGACCGCTACCGGTTCCTGGGTGCCGGTTCCGGGTTACTCCACATTGCGCTCCGAGGGACCGATCATCTTCCACCGCCGGAGCAGCGATTCGACGTAGACCGGATCGCTGTCGAGGGCGCGGATCTCGTCGCGCAGCGCCTGGTTGGTCCGGCGCAGCCGCTCGATTTCGCGGTCCATCGCGGCGGCCTCTCGGGCCACCGATTCCCGCTCCCGGCGGGCCCCGGCGGCCTGCGCCGCCAGCGCGACGGCCAGCCCCGCCAGCAGCGCCGCTCCCGCCAGATTCCTCGCCCCCGTCAGCCCCGCGCGGGCGCGGGACTTCCACAGACCCCAATCCAGCTGCATTATACTCCTCCCGATACCCCACTTGACGGGAAAACCCCTGGGTGCTACTTTCGTTATCGACATGCTGCTGCTGTTCGCTAAATACGGTTGGAAGGAATTGCTCTTTTTTTCGCTTCTCTTCATCGGGATCGGCCTCGGTCTTTGGTTCGTTCCCTACCACGCCGCGCGCTATGCCCTGCCGATCCCGATCCTCGGGCTCCTGTTCACCTTCAACTTCTTCCGCGACCCTCCCCGGACCATCCCCTCGGAGCCGGGCCTCATGGTCGCCCCCGCGGACGGCGAGGTCGTCGAGATCAAGGACATGACGGAGCCGGAGTTCCTCAACGTCCCCTGCACCCGGGTGGCCATCTTCCTCAACGTCTTCAACGTCCACATCAACCGCTCCCCGTGCGAGGGGGTCGTCAAGGGGACGAAGTACAAACCGGGCAAATTCCTCGACGTGCGCCATCCCGACTGCTCGACTCTCAACGAATCGAACACGATCCATCTGGGCGACGTCGTCGTGAAGCAGATCGCCGGCCTGATCGCGCGCCGCATCGTCTGCGAGGCGAAGCCGCAGGACAAGCTGGCCCGCGGCGAGAAGTTCGGCATGATCAAGTTCGGCTCCCGCACCGAGCTCTATATCCCTAAAGACCAGGTCCAGGAAATCCGAGTCAAATTAAAGGACAAGGTGAAGGGTGGAGAGACCGTCATCGCCAGAACCAAATAAGCGCTGGGGATTCCGGCGGCCGCGCCGGCTGCGCACCGTTGCGCTGCTTCCCACGCTGATCACCCTCGGCAACGGCGTCTGCGGCGTCGTCGCCATCTTCAAGATCGGCGAATACATGGGAGGCGGCCCGCTCCGCGTCGCCCAGCAGGCGGCGTGGCTCATCCTCATCGCGATGATCTTCGACGCGCTCGACGGCTTCGTCGCCCGGCTCACGCGCACCGCGTCGAGCTTCGGCGCCCAGCTCGACTCCCTGTGCGACCTGATCACGTTCGGCGTCGCCCCCGGGTTCCTGACCTATGCGGTGACGCGCCCCGACGTGAACGAGTTCTGGGCCCGTCCGGTCCAGGCCGTCTGCGTCCTCTACGCGATGTGCGCGCTCATCCGTCTCGCGCGGTTCACGGTCGAGACCACCCCCGACGAAAGCGCCCACCGCGAATTCGCCGGGCTGCCCTCGCCCGCGGCGGCCGGCGTCATGGCCTCGGCGGTCCTCCCGGCGGTCATGCCCGCCGACTGGGCCCCGTCCGTCGCCCGCTCCGTCCACCACGCGCTGCCCGGCCTTGCGCTCGCGACCGGCATTCTCATGGTCTCCCGCGTCAAGTACGCGCACGTCGTCAACCGCGTCCTCAAGGGCCGCCGGCCGTTCGTGACCCTGGTCGAGATCGCCCTCGCAGTCACGCTCTTCATCGTGTTCCGCGAGTTCGCGTTCTTCATCGCGTTTTTCGGCTACGCCGTGACCGGGCCGCTCTTCTGGCTCAAGAAACGGGTCTTCCGGAAGCCTACGCCCCAGGGACAGGTGCCGGACGAGCGGCGCGACAATCTCTTCTGATCCATGGCCGTCTTCGCCTATATCGGTCTGGGATCCAACCTCGGGGATCGACGCGAGACCCTCTCGCGGGCCCTCGAGCAGCTCCGGCCCCGCCGCGTCTCGGCGATCGTCGAGACCGAGCCCTGGGGCGTCGTCGAACAGCCGCGCTTCCTGAACTGCGTCGCCGAAATCGAGACCGAGATTGCGCCGCCCGCGCTCCTCGACCGGCTGATGGAGATCGAGCGCGACCTCGGCCGCGTCCGCCGGCAGAAGTGGGGCCCGCGGACGATCGATCTCGACCTGCTGCTCTACGGCGACCGGCGGATCGTCTCCCCCGTGCTGACCGTGCCCCATCCGCGCCTGCACCAGCGCCTCTTCGTGCTGAACGGGCTGGCGGAGCTGTGCCCCGACCTCGCCGTCCCCGGCCTCGGCCGCACGGTCCGCGTGCTGCTCGACGCCTGCAGAGGAGCGGTCTCATGACCCGCATCATCGAGTCGATCTCCGGGATCCAGAGCTACGTCGCCGCCTGCCGCAAGCGCGCGATGAGGGTCGGCTTCGTTCCGACCATGGGCGCGTTCCACGAGGGCCACCTGACGCTGATGCGAGAGGCGCGCCGCAACAACGACGCCGTCATCGTCTCCATCTTCGTCAACCCGATCCAGTTCTCCGCGGGCGAGGACTACGACCGCTATCCCCGCCGGCTGGAGCAGGACACCAAGATGGCGGACAGCGAGCGGGTCGACGTCATCTTTTCACCCTCGGTCGCGGAGATGTACCCCAAGGGCTTCGATACGTACGTCGACCAGAGCGACCTGCCGGACAAACTCTGCGGCGAGTTCCGCCCCGGCCATTTCCGCGGCGTCATGACGATCGTCACGAAGCTCTTCTGCATCGTGAAGCCGGACGTCGCCTACTTCGGCCAGAAGGACTACCAGCAGTCGCTCATCGTCCGGCGCACCTCCACGGACCTCAACCTCGAGGTCGCGATCAAGGTCCTCCCCACCGTGCGCGAGGAGGACGGCGTCGCGATGAGCTCGCGCAACATGTACCTGGGCCCGAAGCAGCGCAAGGACGCGACGTGCCTCATCACCGCGCTCCACCGCGCCGAAGACATGGTCAACAACGGCGAAAGCTCCGCGGTGCGGGTCTCGACCGAGATGAAGCGCGTGATCCGCAAGGTGAAGGGCACGCGCGTCGAGTACATCGCCATCGTCAACTCCGACACTCTGGAGCCCGTGAAAGAGATCAAGGGCAAGACCCTCATCGCGCTCGCCGTCCGCATCGGCAAGGCGCGCCTCATCGACAACGTGATCGTCTGATCTCCGCCATGGCCCCCCGGTCCGTTCAGCTGCGCTGTCCCGCCAAGCTCAATCTGTTTCTCGAAGTGCTGCGCCGGCGGCCCGACGGCTACCACGAGCTCTCGACCGTGATGGTCCCGATCTCGCTCTTCGACACCCTCACGGTCCGCGAAGCGAAGAAGTTTTCGCTCGAGGTCGACGGCCCGCCCCTCCCCGGAACCAACACCGTGGAAAAGGCGTACCGCGCCGTGGCGAAGCGGCGGAAGATTCCGGGCGTGCGCGCGACGCTCGCCAAGGGCATCCCCGCCGGCAGCGGCATGGGCGGCGGAAGCTCCGACGCCGCCGCGATGATCGAGGCGCTCGACCGGCTGTTCGACCTCGGTCTCGACCGCCACGAGGTCGCCGCCGAGATCGGCAGCGACGTCAACTTCTTCCTCGAGCGCGGCCCGGCGCTCTGCACCGGCCGCGGCGAGAAGATCGCGCCGATCCGCTCCGGCCCCGAACTTCACGCCGTCGTGCTCTGGCCGGGGTTCGGCCTCAGCACCGCGGCCGTCTACGGTCGTGTTCGAGATTTCTTGACTCCATCTCCCCGCGTTGTTATAGATTTCTTAAACTCATTCGGTCAGGAAGGACCTGAGGGACTGGGGAAGGCGTTGTTCAACCGTCTCGAGTCCACCGCCTTCGCGCTCCACCCGGAGCTTTCCGCCTTGAGGATGAGGATGGCGGAGACGCTTCCGTGCGGCGCGCGGATGACCGGATCGGGGTCGGCGCTGTACGGCCTCTGCGCGTCGGGCGCGGAGGCGCGCCGGCTGGCGCAGCGGATCCGCCGCGAGCTCGCGGGATTCGTCGCCCCGGTCGGGCTCATGACCCGGGAGGGCTGGTGGAGATCACGGAAGTCCGGATCAAGCTGATCGGTCGCCGGAGCGACAAGCTCCGCGCGTTCTGTTCCGTCACGTTCGACAACGCGTTCGTCATCCGCGACCTGAAGATCATCGAAGGCCAGAAGGGCGCCTTCGTCGCGATGCCCTCCCGCAAGATCTGCGAGCGCTGCGCCCGCTGCGGCTGCAAGAATCACCTGCGCGCCAAGTACTGCAACGACTGCGGCAACCGGCTCCCCGGCGTCCCCGCGGGCCCCGAGGGCGACGTGCGCCTCAAGCTCCACGCCGACATCGCCCATCCGATCAACGCCGCGTCCCGCGAGGCGATGCAGAAGCGGATCATCGAGGCCTACTCCGAGGAAGTCGAGAAGTCGAAGCTCCCCGGCTACAAACCCGTCGAGATCTACGAGTCGTCGGAAGAATACGATCTCTAGTCCGCCGGAAGGCCAAAGTTCCCACGGCGCCCTGCCGATTGTTAGACTAGAGATATGGCGGATTTTCGAAAGATCCCCAAGGTCGACGTCATCCTCTCCCATCCGGGGGCCCAGCCGCTCATCGCCGAGTCGGGACGCGAGTTCTTCGCCACGTGCCTCGACGAGGTCTTCGACGGCCTGCGCGACCGGATGAAGAAGGGCCAGGAGCCCGAAGTCGACGTCCCCGCGATCCTCGCCGCCGTCCGCGAGCGCCTCGCGGTCCGCCGCGCGCCGAAGCTCTGCCGCGCCGTCAACGCCACGGGCGTCATCCTCCACACCGGCCTGGGCCGCGCGGTGCTGCCCAAGGTCGCGCTCGATGCGATCGCCGCCGAGCAGAAGGGCTACTCGCTCCTCGAGGTGGAGCGCGCCTCGGGCGAGCGGTCCCAGCGCGAAGTTCACGTCGTGGAGCTCATCCGCAAGATCACCGGCGCCGAAGCCGCCACCGTCGTGAACAACAACGCGGGCGCCACGCTCCTCGCGCTCGCCGCCCTCGCGAAGGACCGCGAGGTGATCACCTCCCGCGGCCAGCTGGTCGAGATCGGCGGCTCGTTCCGCATCCCGGACGTGATGAAAGAGAGCGGCGCCGCGCTCGTCGAGGTCGGGACCACCAACAAGACCTATCTCGCCGACTACGAAAACGCGATCACGGAGCGGACCGCGCTCCTCCTGCGCGTCCATACGTCGAACTACCGGATCGTCGGCTTCACCCACTTCCCCTCGCTCGCGGAGCTCGTCGACCTGGGACGGAAGCGCGGGATCGCCGTGATGGACGACCTGGGCTCGGGCGCGTTCATCGACCTCGCCCCCTACGGAGTGACCGACGAGCCTTCCGTCCAGTCGAGCGTCAAGGCGGGCGCCGACGTCATCACCTTCAGCGGCGACAAGCTCCTCGGCGGCCCCCAGGCCGGCCTTCTCGTCGGAAAGAAGGACTTCATCGCGAAGATCCGCAAGCATCCGCTGTTCCGCGCCCTTCGCGTCGACAAGCTCAAGCTCACCGCCCTCGAGGCGACGCTCAAGCTCTACCTGGATCAGGAACGGCTCTTCAAGGAGCTGCCCACCCTCCGCATGATCTCGATGTCGATCGACGAATGCGAAAAGCGGGCCCTCACGCTCGCCGCGAAGCTGAAGGGAATCCCGGGCCTGTCGCTTGAGGTGATCGACGACTCCAGCGAGTTCGGCGGCGGATCGGTCCCCACGCAGCAGATCCCCACGAAGGTCGTCGCGCTCCGCCACGCGACGATGTCGCTGGAGACGCTCTCCGCCCGGCTCCGCGGCGGCACCCCCTGCATCTTCTGCCGCGTCCAGCGCGACCGCGCGCTGCTCGACGTCCGGACCCTCCAGGACGGCGAGGACGACGAGATCGCCGCGTCGCTCCGCGTCCTCTGCGGCTGAAATTCCCGCCCGACGTAACAAATTCCGCCGTCGTCGATCTTCACACCGCTCGGGGTGCTGGGGTCGCCGGATTTTGAGGGGAGACGACGTGAAAAAGCCATCGCTGTCCCAGGGGATTCTCTATCTTATCATCGCCGGCTGCGGCGTCGCGATGTTCGTTCCCGACTTCGCCGGCTCGCAGGACAAGAAGCAGGACCCGCCTCCCGATGCGGTCACCAACGGCCAGACCCACAAGTCCGTCGCGCCGGCGCGCCCCGAAGAACGAAAGACCGACCACGACCGGTCGGACATCTTCGACACGCGCAACGCCCGCCCCGGCTCGGAGGCCCTGAAGACCCAGCCGAAGGAAGGGAAGATCACCGGCTTCGATTTCTACCGGGACGGCCTGGGCAGCGAACGTCCGGGCATCCCCTTCGAAGAGGTCCGGGTGAAGGAATCGGCCGGCCGGGGCAAGGTCATGGAAGCAGCCCGCAAGTTCCTCGAGAGCCGTTATGACCTGGCGCCGCGGCTCGATCCCGAGGCGAAGATGTCGCGAGGCAAGGCGCTCTGCATCGGCCCCACCGTCCGCCTGGCGCAGGGTCGGACCCTGGAGAAAATCGCGGCGCTGACTCCCGAGGAGATCAAGGCGCAGGATCTGTTCCCCTATCCGCCGCTGCCCCACCCCCTCCAGGTCAACGGCGGCCAGGTGTTTCCCCGGATGCAGATCGAGATGTTCCCTCGCCTCGAGCGGTTCGACGTCGAGTTCGATCTCCCCGAGGCCTTCCTCCCCGAGTTCCCGCCGGCGATCTTCCTCAACAACCGGCCCGAGCTCGGCGACGTCTCCCGCGGCGAGGTGGTCTCGATCAACAACTACTACCGCCTCTTCAAGGACCTCCTGACGCCCGTGCAGCTCGACGGCCTCCGGCTCCTCCTCACGCCGTTCCCCCAGGAGGAGTTCAATCCGACCGACGACCGGAAGACCAGCCAGCCGAGCCTCGGCGTCACCTGCTTCGATTGCCACGTCAACGGCCACACCACCGGGCAGTTCCACCTGAGCCCCGACCTGCGCCCGCAGGAGCGCCGGTTCCGCCTGGACACCGTCAGTCTTCGCGGCGTCATGAACCAGCAGATCCACGGATCGAAGCGGAGCCTGCGGTCCGTCGAAGACTTCACCGAGTTCGAGCAGCGGACCGCCTACTTCAACGGCGACCCGATCCACGCGATGAAGAAGGGGATGAATATCCTCGACCGCATCCAGGTCAGCCACATGGCGCAGCTTCAGAACATGATCGACTTCCCGCCCGCTCCGAAGCTCGACCCTGCAACGGGCACGCTCGATCCGAAAAAGGCTTCCGAGATGGAGCTCCGCGGCGAGAAGCTCTTCTTCGGGAAGGCGCAGTGCGCGTCGTGCCATCCCGCGCCCTTCTATCTCGACCACCAGATGCACGACCTGCACCTGGAGCGCTTCCTGAAGGACGAGCCCGGCGACGGTCCCATCAAGAGCTTCACGCTCCGCGGCATCAAGGAGAGCCCGCCCTATCTCCACGACGGCCGCTGCCTCACGCTCGAGGACGCGGTCGAGTTCTTCAATCTGATCCAGGGTCTGAAGCTGAGCGAGGACGACAAGAAGGCGCTCGTCGCGTTCCTGCGCTGCCTGTAGCTCTTTAGAAATCGTGGAACGCGGAGAGCGCGAGCAGCAGGCTGCCTTCGTGCCGGCGAAGAATGTCGTTGGTGGCGCCGTAGACGTCGCGGTGGAAGGAGTAGTCCTCCGCCCGGGCGTAGCCGATGCCCAGGGCGAGCCACTGAAGCGGAAAGACCTCGAGCATTCCTTCGAGCCAGTGGCCGCCGCCGCTGTTCCGAAACCCCGCGCCCGAGAGCGAGAGGAAGGACGCCAGCGGCGCCCGCACCGTCAGGCCCGCCTCGCCCATCGTCTTTCCTCCGACGAAAAGCTGCTCGTAGCTCGGGCGGATCAGGACGTCGTGGAACCGGACCGGGATCGACGGCTTGAGCGTCGGGCCGAACTGAGACAGGTAGTTCTCCAGCTCGGGCGCGAACACGACGAGGTCCGGCGCCGGAGAGAAGGAGAACGGTTCCACCTTGCCTCCGCGCGACGTGAACACGCCAAGGAATGCGCCGCGGAATGCCGACAGCGAGCTCCCGCTCAGCAGCGTCAGCGCGGAGAGCGTGTGGATCCGCCCGGCCGTCGTCCTGAGGCCGCTGGCGCGGATCTCATCGATGTAATCGCCCGTGTCGCTGAGCTCGCCGCCGGTCGGATAGCGCAGGACCGCGGCGCCGCTGATCAGGAACGGGGCGGTGTCGAGATACGACAGCCGGCCCTCGAACAGCCGGTCGGCGTACCGTTCGAGATTGACGGCCTCCTGGTTGAGCCCGCCCCCCTTGATCACGATCCGGTACCGGCGGAGCTTCTCCTCGTCGTTGCCGAAGTCGTCCACGATGCGGTCCCAGTCCGACTGCGAGATCGAGACCGCGGAGTTGTCCCACGGGTTGAAGCCGTTGAGAAACATCCGTCCGAACGACGCGCGCGGTGCGGTGGTATCGATTTCGTCCTTGTCGCCGAATACGGCATTGCGGTAGCCGGCCTTCGAGAAGCTCGAGAGATGGCCGTACTCGTGGGAGACGTAGCGGACCGCGGTGTCGATCGCGAGCGCCGCGCCCCACTTGGGGATCCTGAAATAGAAGGGATCGTCGCCCGCGTCCTGGAGCGCCCAGTGGACCGCGTCCGTCGCCGCCATCGACAGCGACGCGATGTTCTCCCGCTCGATGTGGCCGGGATGGCTCAGATTGAAGCGGTAGGCGATCCGCAACTCCTGGGGCCGCGGGACGGACGGCGCCGGGGCGCCGGGAAGAGGAAAATCGCGGCCGGGCAGGCCCTCGTCCTGGGCCCGCCCGAGGGCCGGCGCCAGAAGGAAGGCGAGGCCCGCCGCCGCAATCCCTGCCGAAAACCGGATCACTACGTCTCCCGCGCTCTCTCCGAGACTCGCTCCAGCGAGGTAGAGGCCTCACGGGGCGAATTGTTGCGCCGAGGCCGGAATTCGGGGCTGGAATTGAATTGGGGACGAGGCTAGAATCGACCCCCTCATGGGCAAGATTTTCATCGAGACCTACGGCTGCCAGATGAATGCGCTGGACAGCGACCTGATCCTGTCCCGCATGCAGGCCGGCGGCTACTCGCCCACCGAGGTCCGCGAGGAGGCCGACGTCATCCTCTTCAACACCTGCTCCGTGCGCGAGCACGCCGAGGAGCGGGCGCTGTCGAACGCCGGCCTCGTCCAGCGCCTGAAGAAGAAGCGCCCCGACCTGGTCGTGGGCATCGTCGGCTGCATGGCCCAGAACAAGCAGGACCGCCTCTTCCAGCAGCTTCCCCACGTCCAGCTGATCGTCGGCCCGCGCCACATGGGCGCGATCCCCCGGCTCGTCGACGAGATCCGCAAGAGCGGCCAGCGCCGGATCGCCGTCGCCGACTTCGACGACGAGTTCATCGACGGCGCCGACGCGATGCAGTCGCGCGCCTCCCGCGCCCAGGCCTACGTCAAGGCGATGGAAGGATGCGACCTCTCCTGCACGTTCTGCATCGTGCCGACCACCCGCGGCGCCGAGGTCAGCCGGCCGCCGGAGCGCATCGTCGAGGAGGTCCGCCGCCTCGCCGCGGAGGGCACCGTCGAGATCACCCTCCTCGGCCAGACGGTCAACTCGTACGGCAAGGGGCTCAAGCCCTATTGCGACCTCGGCGGGCTGCTTCGCCGGGTCAGCGAGGTCGACGGCATCCGCCGCATCCGCTTCATCACGTCCCATCCGTCGTTCGTGCGGCCGAGCCTCGTCGAAGCGATGCGTGATCTTCCGAAAGTCTGCAAGTACCTCCACATCCCGGTGCAGTCGGGATCGAACCGCGTCCTCAAGGCGATGCGCCGCGGGTACACGGTCGAGCGATACCTCGAGATCTGCGACACGCTCCGCGCCGAGATCGAGGGCATCGAGATCGCGAGCGACTTCATCGTCGGTTTCCCCGGCGAGACCGCCGAGGACTTCGACCAGACCGTCGCGCTGATGGAACGGGTCCGCTTCCAGAACTCGTTCGTCTTCAAGTACTCGCCCCGTCCGGGAACCGACGCCGCGTCGCTCGCGGACGACGTGCCGGAGGAGGAGAAGAAGCGGCGCAACCAGGTGCTCCTCGACGTCCAGGAGCGCCTCTCGCTCGACCACAATCGCCGCCTGATCGGCCGCAAGATGGACGTCCTGGTCGAAGGCCCCAGCAAGCGCGACCCGAAGCGCCAGACGGGGCGCACCGACACCCACCAGATCGTGAACTTCGAAGCCGGCCGCGACCTCGCCGGCTCGTTCGCGACGGTCGAGATCACGGGCGCCAGCCCGCTCGCCCTCACCGGCTCGCTCACATGACGTCGCCGGACGAAAAGTTCATGCGCCGGGCCCTCGAGCTCGCCGCGAAAGCCGGAAACCGCACCGCTCCGAACCCGCTCGTGGGCGCCGTCGTCGTCAAGGGCGGCCGCGTCGTGGGCGAAGGCTGGCACCGCGAGTACGGTGGCCCGCATGCCGAGGTCCACGCGATCCGCGCCGCGGGGGCGAAGGCGAAGGGCGCCACCCTCTACGTCTCGCTCGAACCCTGCTCCCCTCACCCGAAGAAGACGCCGCCCTGCACGGACCTGATCGTCCGGAGCGGCCTGTCGCGGGTGGTCGCGGCGATCCGCGATCCCAACCCGATGGTGTGCGGACGCGGGCTGTCGATCCTGCGGCGCGCGAGGATCCGGGTCTCGACCGGCGTCTGCGCCGCCGAGGCGGCCGAGCTGAACGCGCCGTTCATCAAGGTCCACGAGCGCGGGCTTCCGTACGTCGCGGTGAAGTGGGCGATGACGCTCGACGGAAAGATCGCGACGAGGACCGGCGACTCCCGCTGGGTCTCGAACGACCGATCCCGCACGTGGCTCCACCGCTGGCGCGACACGTTCCACGCGATCCTCGTGGGCAGCGGGACGCTCCTGCGCGACGATCCCACGCTCCGCGGGGCGAAGAGCCGGCCCACCCGCATCATCCTCGACACCACGGCGCGGACGCCGATCGACGCCCGCGTCGTGAAGACCGCGCGGGAACAGCCGACGATGCTCGCGGTCGCCCCCGGCGCGTCCGAAGCGCGGCTTCGCCGCCTCCGGAAGGCCGGCGTCCAGGTCCTGGAGCTCGACGTCCGCGACCTGCGGCTCGTGTTCGAAGCGCTCGCGGTCGAAGGCCTCCACAAGATCCTGGTGGAAGGCGGCGGCGAGGTCCACGCCAGCGTGCTCCGTGAGGCGGGGCTCGCCGACGAGGCGTGCGTCTTCGTCGCCCCGAAGATCGTCGGCGGCCGCGGCGCCAAGACGCCCGTCGAGGGCGAAGGCCTGTCCACGATGGCCGAGGCGCTGCAGCTCACCGACGTGCGCGTCGAGCGCTCCGGAGACGACGTGGTCATCCGGGGAAAGTTCACGTCGTGACCAAAGCCGTCTTCTTCGACGCGGGCCACACGCTCCTCTACGCCCATCCCGATCTCGGGACCGTCTACGCCGAGGCGACGGCGACCTTCGGCGTCCGGCTCGCGCCCGAGCGCTACGCGGAGACGTTCGTCCCCGTGTTCAAGGAGACGACGAAGATCTACTCCTCGACGTCGACCGCGAGCGACGCGCAGGACGTCGCGATGTGGCGCGACATCACGCGTCGGATCTACGACCGGCTGCCCCCGCTCTCGGGGATCCCCTTCGACGCCTGGTTCGAGACGCTCTACCGCCGCTTCGGCTCTCCGGACGTCTGGCGGTTCTACGACGACGTCGAGACGGTGCTCCGCGACCTGAAGTCGCGCGGCCTCAAGATCGGCGTCGTCTCCAACTGGGACACGCGCCTCAAAGCGATCAGCGACGGCCTCGGGCTCACGCCGCTCGTGGACTTCATCGTGATCTCCGCCGAGGTCGGCGTGCGGAAGCCCGACCCCGGCATCTTCCGGATGGCGCTCGACCGCGCGGGCGTCCGCCCCGACGAGGCGATCCACGTCGGCGATCTCCTGGAGGAGGACGTGGAGGGGGCGAGGCGCGCGGGCGTTCGCGCGGTCCTGATCGACCGGAAGAAGCGGATCACCGCGGGCGGCCCGCCCGCGGATGTCCGTGTCGTGAATTCCCTGGCGGAGCTGCAGGAGCTGTTGTGACCCGGTTTCCCTGGATCGTCCTGCTTTTCGCCGCCGTGCCGGGCTGCGACTCGAAGCCGCCGCCGTCCGCGGCCCGTACGCCCCCGTATGTGCTGGTCGACGGCGAAAAGCGGGCCGCCGACCATCCGGCCACGTTCGAGATCCCTCCGCGCGAGAAGCGGGTCGCCTGCAAGGTGGGAGATCTCGTCAAGGTGATCCCGGAAGTGCCGCCCGACGCGCCGCCGAGGTCCCACTCCGGCGAGCGACCCCGGATCCTGCTCAAGGAAGTCCTGCCGGGGCCCCGCTACCTGGGCGCACTCGACAACGATCCCGCCGTCTTCAAGGAACTCAAGGTGGGGGATCCGATCGAGTTCGGCCCTGAGCATATCATCCAGATCTGGGTGGACGAGAAGTAGGGCTAGCCTTCGGCGCCGCCCAGCAGGCCCTTCAGGCGGCCCCACACCGTCCGCGACCGGGCGCCGCGCGGCTCCTCGTTGAGCGGCCGGCCCGCGAGATACTGCTCGATGTCCTCGGCGAGCGCCTTCGCGACCGGATACCGCCTCGACTTCTCGCGCGCCATCGTCTTCTCGATGATCGCGACGACGTCGGCGGGCAGGCTGGGAACGTGAGACAGCAGCGGCTCGGGCGGATCCTTCACGAGCGCGGAGAGGACTTCGTCGGGCGTCTTGCCCGTGTAGGGGCAGTAGCCGCTGACCATCTCGTAAAGCACGGCGCCCAGCGAGTAGATGTCGCTCAGGTTGTCCACCTGCTCCATGTCGCCCAGCGCCTGCTCGGGAGGCATGTAGTAGGGCGTGCCCATGATGACACCCTTCACGTAGGCGCTGTCGCCGATCTGGATGACCTTGGCGAGGCCGAAGTCCATGAGCCACGGCTTCGCGTTCCGGTCGATGATGATGTTCGCCGGCTTGATGTCGCGATGGTAGACGCCGCGCTCGTGGGCGAAGTTGACGGCCAGCGTGAGGTCGCGGATGAGCTCCAGCGCCTTGCGGAGCGGCATCCCCTTGCCGCGCACGATCCGCGCGGTGTCGCGCCGGACGTCGTCGGGGATCCTGTTGATGTCCGTGACGAACGTCGTCTGGAAGGCGCGCTCGTCGATGCCTTCGCGCACGACGCCGTCGAGGGTCACGCCCTCGATGTACTTCATCGTGTAGTAGAAGTGATTGTCGACCGCGCCGAAGTCGAGGATCGGCACGATGTTGGGATGGCTGAGATCGGCGTGGGCGCGGGTCTCGTTGTAGAACCGCTTCACGTCCTCCACGTCGCCGAACGGCGTCTTCACGCCGGCCGCCGTGTCGCTCTCGTGGGGGGGGATCTTGAGCGCGACGACCTTGTTGAGATCCTGCTGCCACGCCTTGTAGACGATGCCCGCGCCGCCCCGGCCGATCTCCTTGATGAGGACGTAGCGCCCGAAGCACTTGGAGGGCTCGGCGGCGGCGAGGCGGACCTCGTCGGGCAGCTCGAGGTCGTGCTCGCGGGACGCCTCGTCCAGCGCCTCCTTGACGGCGGTCGCCATCTTGGCGAACAGGAACGGCACCGCGGCGCCGCACGCCTTGCACTTGTACTCCTCTCGCGGGGCCGACGTGTCGGAGATCTCGATCGCCGCGCCGCAGTCGGGGCAGGTATAGAGCTGGAGGTTCTGGAGCTGGAGCGCCGTCTCGAGCGCCGCCTTGTCGACGTAGTTGCGCCGCAGGAGGACTTCGCCCAGCTGCGGGACGGGATTGATCCCGAGCTCCGACATGCGTCCCTGGAGGCGGAGGCATTCGTTGACCTGATATTCCGTCGCCAGTCCCTTGTCCACCAGGATCTTGCCCAGGAGGATGGACCGGCGGCCGCTCTGGGGCTGTCCGTCGACGCCGCCCTGGAAGGCCTTGTTCTGGATCTCGATGAGGCGGTTGACGTCCTCGTTCCGGAGGTAGCCGCGGGCGACCATGATGGAGCCGATGGACTTGGAGGGGTTGCGTTCCTGGGCCTGGAGACAGTCGAACAGCTGTTCCCGGGTGATGAGCCCCTCTCGGAGCGCGATCTTCCCCAGGAGAAGATCCCCTCGGCCGCTCGACATGGCGCGCGGATTATAGCGG
>Ga0134121_10001739_pt1 | contig 19985 bp, 19 predicted proteins | sample KB301_FD_96463 | JGI IMG/M metagenome (GOLD analysis project Ga0134121, IMG submission 96463) | Terrestrial soil microbial communities without Nitrogen fertilizer from Kellogg Biological Station, Michigan, USA - KB3-0-1 | ecosystem: Environmental > Terrestrial > Soil > Unclassified ... | reverse complement strand
CTCGAGGACATCGTGGATCTCCGGCGACGCCGACGGATCGCCGAGCAGATCGAGATCGAGCTGGTCGCCCGCGAGTGTCCGCTGGAGGGCGAGGAACGAGCGTCGGTGGAACGGGGTCAGACCCATCGCCCGGATCGCATCGCGATGGTCGCGCGTCGCGTACCCCTGGTTGTGCTCCCAGCCATAGCCGGGATAGCGAAGCGCCAGCTTGGTCATCATCCGGTCGCGGACCACCTTCGCGACGATCGATGCACACGCGATCGAATAGACCTTCGCGTCGCCATCGACGACGTTCGAGTAGGGACCGACCTGCGCCTCGAACCCTACGATGCGGTTGCCATCGACGATGACGTGCTCGTGGCCGCCGACCCGCGCGATCGCCCGACGCATCGCCAGGTGGGTCGCGTGATAGATGTTCAGCTGATCGATCTCCCGGACCGAGGCCGCTCCGACGCCGACCGCGATGGCTCGCTTACGGATGAGCGGTGCGAGCCGCTCACGCTGGGCCATCGACAGGGTCTTCGAGTCGCGCACACCCGGGATGCGGTGGCAACCGGGTTTCATGATCACGGCCGCGGCGACGACGGCTCCACAGGTCGGCGCGACACCAACCTCATCGACCCCGACGACGCGGGTCAGACCCTCGTTCCAGAGACGGCGTTCGTGGCGGAGGGTCGGGACGATGACGGCCATCGGCCATCAGGGTAACGCGGGTCGGGCTCCTGCTGCCCGAGTCGACCGCAGACGTCGCCGACTAGTTGTTGGCGCGGCGCTCGCGGAGGGTCGCGGCCTTGCCGACGCGCTTGCGCAGGAAGTACAGCTGGGCGCGACGAACCTCGCCGTGGCGCAGGACCTCGATCTTGTCGATTCGCGGGCTGTGGATCTTGAACGTCCGCTCGACACCGACGCCCGACGCGATCCGTCGGACGGTGATGGAGCGCGTGATCCCGCCGCCGCGCAGCCGCATCACGATGCCTTCGAAGACCTGGATGCGCTCGCGGTTGCCCTCGACGACCTTGGCCGACACCTTCACGGTGTCACCCGTGGCGATCTCGGGCAGGTCGGTGCGGAGCTGGTCCTGGACGATCTCGTCGAGCACGTTCACGCGGCGTTTCCTTGACTGGGTGGGCAGCGCTGGACGCTGCGGTCCGGACTTGGGGAGGGCCGCGTGGTGGGCGACCGACGGCGGAGTATAGCGCAATCCCGGGCGTCCGCGGCTACTCGTCTCCGAGCAGGTCCGGCCGGCGAGCGCGCGTCCGTTCGAGGGCGCGCTCATGGCGCCACTTCGCCACAGCGCCGTGGTCACCGGAAGTGAGGATCTCCGGCACGTCCATCCCGCGGAACGAAGGAGGCCGCGTGTACTGCGGGTATTCCAACAGACCGTCGCTGAACGACTCCTCGACCGTCGACGACTCGTCGATCGCACCGGGGAGCAGGCGCATGACCGCGTCGATCACGACGAGCGCCGGCAGCTCACCGCCGCTCACGACGTAGTCGCCGATCGACAGCTCGACGTCCACGAACGCGCGGATCCGCTCATCGACGCCCTCGTACCGCGCACAAACGAGGACCAGGTGCGTTCGCTGCGCAAGGTCCATGGCACGACCGTGGTCGAACACCGCCCCACCCGGGTCCATGAGGATCACGATCGAGTCGGGCCGGCGGACCGCTTCGATCGCGGCCACGACCGGTTCGACGCGCATCACCATCCCGGCCCCGCCGCCATATGGCGTGTCGTCGACCGAACGATGACGGCCCAGGCCGAACTCGCGCAGGTCGTGGATGCGGACCTCGGCGAGGCCGCGCTCCTGGATGCGCCCGGGGATGCTCTCCGACAGGGGTCCGGCGATCATCGACGGGAACAGGGTCAGGACGTCGACCTCGAGCGTCATGACGCATCCCCTGCAGTGGGCGCGCCTGACGCGGGCCGTGGCTTTCGCGATCGTCGGCGCGGCGCCTTCGGTCGCTCGCCCTCGGGCTGACGTCGCTTCGGTGCCTGCAGGTCGAGTGCATCCGCATCGACCACGATCTCGCCGCGTCGGGGTGCGAAGACGCGGATGAAGGCGCGGACCGCTGGCAGGTCGAACGTGCCGAACCGCTCACCGCGAACGATGTAGACCTCGTTCTCCCCGACCCGGTACACGTCCTGGACGACGCCGAGGTCGGCGCCGTCGACGTCTCGGACGACCGCCCCGACGACCTCGTGCCAGTAGACCTCGCCGCGTGCCAGTTCGCCGGCCGGATGCACCTCGGACTCGAGATACGCATCCCGGAGCGTGTCGGCAGCTTCCCGGCTCCCGACCTCCCGGAACCGCAGCCGCCAGCCGGGTCCGTCCGCGACCGCCTCGGCCGACGCGATCGTCAACGGGTCGTCGGACCCTTCGCGGTACAGGATCGAGCCGGGCCGGTAGCGCTGCTCCGGCTTGTCGGTCAGGACCTCGACGCGCACGGCGCCATGGAGGCCGTGCACGCCACGCACGAGGGCGACGACGAGGCGTTGGTCCCGTCCCGCCTCGTCGCGTGTTCCAGCGTCGGCCACGCGGGGCCGTCCGCTCAGACGATCTCGAGCTGGACCGGCTCGCCGTCGCGGGCCGCGGTCACCTTAAGGAGCGTTCGCAGCGCCTTTGCGACGCTGCCGTTGCGACCGATGACCTTGCCCATGTCGTCATCGGCGACATGGAGCTCGATGACGGTCGCGCCGTCCTCCTCGATGACATCGACCTTGACCGCGTCGGGATCATCGACCAGCGACTTCGCGACGTACTCGACCAGATCCTTGGCTGCCATCTGGTGCTCCTACTTGCCGGCGGGCAGGATGCCCGCCTGCCTGAACAGGCGGACGACGGTGTCGGACGGCTGTGCCCCCTTCGCCAGCCACTCCTTCGCCTTGTCAGCGTCGACGTTGAGCTCGATCGGCTCGGTGCGCGGGTTGTAGTGACCGATCGTGTCGATCGCGCGGCTGTCGCGCGCACTGCGCGAATCGGCGACGACCACCCGGTATGTCGGCTGTTTCGTCGCACCGACCCGCGTCAGGCGGATACGGACTGCCATGTGCTTGGTGTCCCTCCTTGGACTATCGGCGAGGCTGGGGGCCTCGCATATCTCGCATCACTTGACCGTGATCACCGAGTGCGTCTGATCGGTGCTGCCGCCTGTCGCGCCCGTCGCGATCAACGCGTCGAACGGGGTCAGGAACGGCTTGATCGACTCCTCGTATGCGGCCTTCTTGGCGGCCGGGGCGTCGGTCATCGAGCCTTCGATGAGGCCGCGGACCGCGGTCACGTCGACGAAGCTCACGCTGGTGTGCTTGGTGTCGACTCGCTTCAGGAGATCCTGGAACCGGGCGTCGTCGGCGAGGGACGACCCAGCGCCGGCATCGAGCACTGCCTTGACGAAGTCAGGCGAGCTACCGATCGCGACGACCTGGTCGTTCGCGACGAAGGCGATCTTCACGCTCACGTCCGGGATCCCCGACGGGGCCGCCGGCATGCTCGACCCGCTCAGGCCGCCCGCCATCCCGGCGAGGGATCGCAAGTCGCCGAGGTCGACGACCGTGATCGTCTGGCCGTTGTAAGTCTCGTCAGTGACGGTGATCCCGGAGTTCGGGCCGGCCAACTGGACGAAGCTGCGGAGCGACGTCAGGAGCTGTTTCGCCCCCGCGGCATCGGCCGGGATCGACACGATCCCGCCCTGGACGGTGTTCCCCTGCTTGTCGATGACGATGCCGGTGTCGCCCATCCAGCCGACGATCGCATCGATGCCGCCGAGCATGCCGGCAACCTGGTTGATCTGGTCGTAGATCTCCTTGAGCGCCGGGTCCTTCTCGTAGAGCTCTGCCGTCTCCTTGAGCGTCGCGCCGTAGTCGTTCCCGGCGACGAGCGCGATCGTGGACGGCGGTGCGAACCCGGCGACCGCATTCGTCCGGTTCTCATCCGGGCCGGGGTTGCCGTCCTTGTGCTGGACGACGCCATCGAGCCGAAGCGCATCGCCCTCAACGCGGATGCGGGCTGCCGCCCATTCCGGGATCAGGTTGGTCACCGCGGCGGGGATCGACGGCACGGTAGCGCCGGCTCCATCGAGCGACGCTCCGAGCTTGGCGGCCGCATCGGCGATCGCCTTGAGGTCCACGAACATGAACCCGAGGCTGTCGCCGGTCACGGAGGCCTGCGCCGCCGAGACTGCTTGGCCGCTCGCGAGCGGGCTGGTGCCCTTGGTATCGACCGCGGCCTTGACCGAGTCGACATCACCGACCAGGGCCACCTTGCCGTCAAGGATCGTGTAGGCCGCTTGCGTCTCCGGCATCTTCGGGGCGGCGAAGACCGTGAGCTGCGCGCCGTTGTAGGTCTGCGTCGTGCCGCTGCCGCCCTCGGCCTTGAGGGTCGAGTCCAACCACGTGCTCGCCAGCGCGGCGTCCTTGACCGATAGCAGCACGAGCGCGCGTCGATCGGGCGACGCAGCAGCCGCGCCGCTCCCGCTACCGACCTGGATCGGCCCCATCGCGAAGCCCAGCTGGCCGCTGAACCACGGCTTCACGTCCTTCGTGTAGGTCTGCTTGTTCTGGCTCCCCTCGCCGACGATCCGGTCGAGGACCTCATCGAGCTTCGTGTCGAGGGCCGCTTGGTCAGCGAAACCCGGGAACTTCGAAAGGAAAGCGCCGACGTTCTGGCGCTGGTCGCCGGGGAGGTCGAGCCGGAGCTCACCGTAGGCGACGCTGTCGCTCGGCACATAGCCGAGCACGACCGAGGTCGCCTTCGTGCTCGTGAGCGCGAACGTGGCCATCCCGGTCACCGCGATCACGACCGCGATGAGGACCCCTGCGGCGAGCCAGCGCCCGCGGCTCGAGCGAGGCGACGCCGCCTGAGCCGGCGGACTGATGGCCGTCGTCGGCACGGGTGTCGCCGTCGTGTCGGTCTCGGGCTGCGTCGTGGTGGTGTCGTTGAAGTCGGTCATCGCGTGGTCTCCCCCGGCGTCAGTGCCGGCCCCCCGTCAGGCCGGCAAGCGCTGCGCGCCGACCGCCTCCGGATAGCTGCTTCATGAGCTTCTGCATCTCGCTGAACTGCTTCACGAGCCGGTTGACTTCCGGCAGCGTCGTGCCCGCGCCGGCCGCGATGCGGCGGCGGCGTGAGCCGGTGAGGATCGTCGGGTCGCGACGCTCGGCCGGGGTCATGGCCCGGATGATCGCCTCGGTCCGTTTGAGCTCGCCCCGGTCGACGGCGGCCTGGGCCTCGTTGGCCATGCCGCCCATCCCGGGGATCATCGACATGATCTGGCCGATCGGGCCCATCTTCTGGACTTGCTGGAGCTGGTCGAGCATGTCCTCGAGGGTGAAGCTCGCCGTGCGGAGCTTCTCCTCCATCTGCTGGGCCTGCTTGACGTCGAAGGTCTCCTGCGCCCGCTCGACGAGCGTGAGGATGTCGCCCATCCCGAGGATCCGGCCGGCCAGGCGGTCCGGGTGGAAGGGCTCGAGGGCATCAGTCTTCTCGCCGGTGCCCAGGAACTTGACCGGCAGCCCGGTGACCGCCGAGATGCTGAGCGCGGCGCCGCCGCGGGCGTCGCCGTCGATCTTCGTGAGGATGAGTCCCGTGACGGGCACCGCCTCGACGAACGCCTGCGCGACCGCGACGGCTTCCTGCCCGGTCATCGCATCGACGACGAGGAGCGTCTCGATCGGCTTGACCGCGGTGTTGACCGCAGCGATCTCCTGCATGAGCTCCTGGTCGACCGTGAGCCGCCCGGCGGTGTCGAGGATCACGACGTCACGCGTCTGGCGCTTGGCGGCCTCGACGCCCTGACGGGCGATCTCTGGAACGGGTGTCCCCTGTGGTGCGCGGTAGACCGGGATGTCCAGCTGGCGACCGAGCGTCTCGAGCTGGTCCGCAGCGGCTGGGCGGTACGGGTCGGCGGCGACGAGAAGCGGCCGTCGGCCGAGCTTCACGACGTGGCGCGCGAGTTTGGCGGTGGTCGTGGTCTTGCCGGAACCCTGGAGACCGACCATCGCCACGACCGCCGGGTTCCCGCTCAGATGGAAGACCCGATCGCCCTTGCTCAATAGCTCGACGAGCTCGTCGTGGACGATCTTCACCACTGCCTGCCCGGCCGTGAGGCTCGCCAGGATGTCCTGACCGACAGCCTTCTCGCGGACGCGGGCGACGAAGTCCTTGACGACCTTGAAGTTGACATCGGCCTCGAGCAGCGCGAGGCGCACCTCACGCATGGCTGCATCAACGTCGGCCTCGCTGATCCGGCCGCGGCCGGTCAGGTTGCCGAGGGTCGTCCGCAGGCGCTCACTGAGGGTGTCGAACACGGTCGGATCCGGACTCCGTTCGAGTGGTGGACCGGCCAGACGGTCGCGGGTTCGCGACGACGAGCCGGGTGGTGCGCGAGTTCTGACGCACCGAGGCGGCCGAAGTGTAACGCAGGGTCCGTCGCGACGCCCCCGAGACGATGGTCCGGGGGCACGGCGCATCGTCGCGCATCGACTGATCCCTGGCCTGCGCCGGAGCACCTGCGCGGACGTATGCTGCGCCGTCGTGCGGAACCCCTTCGCCTCGCCGCTGTGGTCGAACCACGCCTTCGTCCGGGTCTGGTCGGCGGCGACCGTATCGATCTTCGGCTCGCTCATCACGCGGTTCGCGCTTCCGGTCATCGCGATCCTGACGCTGCATGCCGGACCGTTCGAAGTCGCGGTCGTCCGAAGCATCGACCTCCTATCGGCGCTGCTCGTGGGTTTCGTCGCCGGCGCCTGGGTCGACCGGTTGCGGCGGCGACCGGTGCTGATCTGGGCCGATCTCGGTCGCGCGGTGCTGCTGTTGACGATCCCCGTCTCGTTCGTGCTCGGAACGCTCGCCCTCTGGCAGATCATCGTGGTGGCCGCGCTCGCCGCGGTCCTGACGACCTTCTTCGACGCGGCCGACAACGCCTACCTGCCGACGATCGTCGAACGTGAGCGCCTGATCGAGGCGAACAGCGCGCTCGCTGCGAGCGGCTCGGTGGTCGAGTTCGTCGGCTTCGGGATCAGCGGCGCACTAGTCCAGATCCTGACTGGCCCGATCACGATCCTCATCGACGTCGCGACGTATCTCGCGTCGGCGTTCCTGCTGTTCACCGTCAAGACGCCCGAGGCACCGCCGCCGCCGGCCGCGGATCGCGAGCCTGTGGTCAGCGAGATCAGGGCGGGGATCGGACTTGTGCGCCGAGATGAGCTGCTTCGACCGTTCCTCGGTTCGCAGATGCTCATGTCGACGCTGTGGGGGATCTTCGGCGCGACCTGGTTCCTGTTCGCGCTCGAGGAGCTCGATCTCTCGCCGGCGCTCATCGGAGTCATCGCCGGCCTCGGCGGGGCGTCATCGTTCGTCGGCGCGGTCGTGGCGACCCGAGCCACGAAGCGCTGGGGCGTTGGTCCGGTGGCGATCGGCTCCATGGTGCTCGCCGCGATCGGCAACCTGTTCATCCCGCTGGCGCCAGCAGGCGCTCCGTTGCTCGCGGCGCTGTTCCTATCCGGACAGCAGCTCCTCGGTGACTCGGCGGTGACTGCATACGACGTCACCGAGACATCGGTGAAACAGGCGCGCGTGGCTGATCGAGAACTGGGCCGCGTGTCGTCGATCTTCCATGTCGGGTCGGCGGGCGCGCAATTCGCCGCGGCGATCGGGGCGGGACTCCTGGCAGAGGTGATAGGTCTGCGGGCGACCGCGTTCCTGGCACCGGTCGGCGCGCTGCTTGCGGCTGCGGTTCTGTACTGGTCGCCGGTCCGCTATCTCCGCGATCTGCCGGTCATGGACAGTCGTCGTCCCGCGCAGGTCGTCGTCGACGTCGAGCGCGATCAGCCGGTCGGTGCCTGACCCGCGGGTGACTCGTCGAAGAGGGCGTCGACGAACGCTTTCGGGTCGAACGGCAGCAGGTCGTTGATCCCCTCACCCACCCCGACGAACCGCACCGGCACCTTCAGCCCGTCCTCGATCGCGAAGACGATCCCGCCCTTGGCGGTCGAATCGAGCTTGGTCAGCACGATGCCCGTCAGCCCGACCGCCTCATGGAAGGCCTTCGCCTGGGAGAGCCCGTTCTGGCCGGTCGTGGCATCGAGGACGAAGAGCGTCTCGGGCTTGGCCCCCGGCAGCCGCTTGTCGACGATACGGCGCACCTTCGTCAGCTCGTCCATCAGGTTCGCCTTCGTGTGTAGACGGCCGGCGGTGTCGGCGATGACCATGTCGGCTTGCCGGGCGATCGCCGCGTCCAGCGCGTCGTAGACGACCGCGCCAGGGTCGGCGCCCGGCGCATGCGCGACGACCGGGACGTCCGCCCGGTCGGCCCAGATCCGGAGCTGGTCGATGGCCGCAGCCCGGAACGTATCTGCCGCGGCGAGGATGATCGTCCGCCCCTCCCCGATGTAGCGAGCCGCCATCTTGCCGATCGTCGTGGTCTTGCCGGTGCCGTTGACACCGACGACGAGCACGACCGCCGGACCGCCGGCCGCCGCGGGCTGGGGCGACCAGTCGGGGTCACGGTCCACGAGCAGGGCCGCCAGCTCATCGCGGATCGCGGCCTCCGGGCCTTCGGGGTGGTGCCGGCGCCGAGCACGATCGACGAGATCGATCGCGAGCGTTGCTCCGACGTCGCCGGCGATGAGCGTCTCCTCGACCTCGTCCCAGGCCGGGCCCTCGGCCCCACCGAGATAGCCGCGGAGCTGGGTCATGAACGTACCGCGAGTCCGCTCGAGACCCTGGTCGAGGGTGTGGGCCGGGGCGACCGCGAGGAACGCGGTCGGGTCGAACGGGGCGTACGCGGGTGCCGCGGCGGCCGGTTCGTCGACGATGGCCGGGTCGATAGCTCGGTCGAGCGGCGGCGCTGTGATCTCGGGATCGACGGCCCGCTCTGGTTCGGCCGACGGCGGCGGATCCTCGATCGGGGCCTGTGGCATCGACTCCGCAACGGGCTTCGGCTCGACCGGCACCTCTGGCTCAGCTGGCGCCTCCGGCACGGTCGGCGCCTCCGGCTCGACCGGAACGATCGGCTCTGCCTCTTTCGGCTCCTCGCGCCGACGTCGCCAGAACGCCATCAGCCCGCCGCGGTCAGCTCGCCGCGCCGCTCCGATGCCAACGCCTGTGCCTCATCGAGGCGCAGGCTGATCACGCGGGACACCGAGTCGTCGCCGACCGTCACGCCATAAAGCGCGTCGGCGGCCTCGATCGTGCCGCGGTTGTGGGTGATGACGATGAACTGCGTCGTATCGGCCAATGACCGCAGGGCATCGGCGAAGCGGCCGATGTTGGCCTCGTCGAGAGCCGCGTCGACCTCGTCGAGGACGCAGAACGGCACCGGCCGGACCTCGAGCATCGCGAACAACAGGGCGACCGCGGTCAGCGCACGCTCACCGCCCGACAGCATCGCGAGTGCCTGCGGCTTCTTGCCCGGCGGCCGCGCGACGATCTCGACGCCGGTCGCGCCGAGGTCGCTCGGGTCGGTCAGGGAAAGCCTGGCGAAGCCGCCCCCGAACAACTGCTCGAAACGTCGCTCGAATGCCGTCTCGAGCGCCGCGAAGGTCGTGCGGAACTGCGTCGCGATCAAGAGGTCCAGTTCGGCGATCAGCTCGCGCGTCTTCGCGATCGCGGAGCGCAGGTCCTCGCCCTGCCCCTCGAGCGACTGGAGCCGAGCCTTCAGCTCGTCATATTCCTCGACCGCATACGGGTTCGCTGCTCCGAGCTCGTGATATCGACGCCGCAGCTGGGCCACGCGCCCAGGCGCCGGTGCATCGGTCGGCGGCGGCTCGGTCGCCCATCGCTCGGCGATCTCGGTCAGGGCGCCTTCGAGAGCACCCGCGTCGGGGGCGTCACCCTCGCCATCGAGCGCTTCGTCCAGGACGTCATCGGACGGAGGCGCGGCCGGACGGATCCCGAGGCTGGCAAAGCCGAGGTCGCCAAGCCCCGCAAGCTCGACGAGCACGCCGTCGCGCAGCGATTCGAGACCGAGCCGAGCCTCGAGTTCGGTGTGATCCGCGGCGCGAACGCGGTCGTCGGCGGTGCGCAGGCGTTCTCGGGCCGCTGAGGCCTCGCGTTCAGCTTCGGCCAGTCGCGACCGGTCGGCCGCATCCGCCGAGTGAAGCGCAGCGAGTGCCTCGCGCGCATCCCGTTCTCGCGTGGCGGCAACTGCGATGTCGGTCCCCAGGCGGTCACGCTCGGCGCGGAGCGCCGCCTCACGTTCGACGAGCGTCGCGGACTCGCGGTCGGCCCGGGCGATGCGTTCCTCGGCCATGGACACAGCGGCCTCAGCCCGCGCTCGGCCGTGTTCGGCATCCCGCCGCGTGCCGTCGTGCTCGGCGAGTCGGGCCGCCATACGATCCCGTCGCTCTCGGAGCTCGCCCGCGCGCGCTTCCCAGGTCGCGATCGCGGTCGCGTCTTCAGGGGCGTCGCTCGTCGCGTTGGTCGCGACCGGGTCGGCCGGGAGCGCGTCCCGCAACCGGGCGACATCGGCATCGAGTCGTTGCTGCTGGGCCGCATGCCAGCTGGCCTCGCGGGTCGCAGCCTCGGTCTCGCGAACGGCCGACCGCTCCGCCTCCTCCATCTGCCGACGCTCGCCGGAGAGGCGTGACACCTCAGCGCGGGCAGCGTCGAAGGCCGCGCGGGCCTGCTCCGCGGCCCGTGCCGCCCCATCGGCCTGTGCCCGGAGCTCGCCGAGCTCACCGTCAAGGCGTTCGAGGTCGGTCGACAGACGGCTGTGCTCGGCTCGTCGTTCGAGAGCGCCCTCCGATGCGCCGAGCGCGATCCCGGTGTCGTCGACGACCGCTGACCCGTCACGCGGGACCGCCAGCCAGCCAGCTGGCATCTGCGCCTGCAGCGCGAGACAGGCGGCAAGGTCCGGCAGCCACACGGTCCGCTCGAGCAGCCGGCGGACGCCACCCGTCGCATCGCGCCGGACGACATCCACGAGTCGGCCACCACCGGCGCCGGCGACGGCGTCGAGCCATCGTCGGGTCGCGGCGTCCTGGCCTGTGCTGCCACCGGTCAGGCGTTCCTCGACCACCAAACGACCTCGCTCGCCCGCGAGATCCGCGATCGAGGCCGATGCGACGAGATAGGCGCGGGCACGATCGGACAGGGCTGCCTCGACGGCCGCTCGGAGCTCCTGATCGACGACGAGGTCCTCGTCCAGCCGCCGGCCACCGACCTTCTTGGCTGCGCGCGCGATGGGACGTCGCTCGTCCTCGTCGAGCTGACCACCGAGGGCCTCGACCCGGCCGCGGAGTGCGGCAGCTGCCGTCGACGACCCCGCGAGCCGTTCCGCGGCACTCGACCGCTGCGCATCAGCAGCTTCGAGCGATGTGCGCGCCGTCTCGGCGGCGGTCTGGGCGGAGCGCTCGGCGGCGACCGCGAATTCGAGCGCGCGGCGTGCGGCTTCGGAGCGTCTGACTGCCTCGTCGCGACGCGTAGCCGCTGTCTCGGCCGCGGACCGTTCGGTAGCGGCCTGCCGCTCGGCCTCGGCGAGTCGGCGACGTGCGGTCTCCGCCTCTGCCGCTCGAGCGGCCTCCGCGCGTCGGATGGCGGCGGCCTCCTCGCCACGTGCCGTCGACTCGGAACGCAACGATGCGAGTTCCGAGAGGGCGTCGGCTAGCTCCCGTTCCGCGGCACCGACGGCCGCCTCGAGGTCGAGATCCCGGGCCGGGACCGGCGCAACGACCGCTCGCCGATGGTTCGCGAGGTCGGCGTCCGCGGTCGCCCGCTCGTCGGCAAGCCGGACGCGATCGCGTTCGATGGCGTCGAGCTCCGATCCGAGTCGCCCGTCCCGCAGCTGCAGATCGGTCAGGGCGGCCCGTGCGGTCTCGTGGGTCTCGCGGCGTTCTCGCTCGGCATCGGCACGCGCCGACAGCTCGCCCGCCAGCGCCGCAGCGACCGCCTCCGCCGACGCGAGATCGGCCATCGCTCGTGCGGCCTCGGCGTCAGACGTGACACGCCGCTCGGAAGCGACGGAAAGCCGGGACGCAGCCTCGTGCCAGCGCGCGTGCGTCGAGGCGAGCAGTGCCGTGGCGAGCTCGTCGGCGATCGACGAGCGGGCGGTCTGCTGCTCGGCCTGCGCCGCGAGGCGACGGGCCTGCGGGCGGAGCTCGGCAAGGATGTCATCGACCCGCGCGAGGTTCGCCTCCGATTCTGCGAGCTGCTCCTCCGCCTTCCGTCGCCGGCGCTCATGGCGCCGGACCCCCGCGACTTCCTCGAACAGCGGACGCCGCTCCTCGGGTCGGAGCGCGAGCGCCTGGTCGACCATGCCCTGTCCGATGAACAGGAATGCGTTGTCGGCGAGATGCGCGGCGTCCAGCAGGTCGACGAGGTCACGAAGCCGGATGCGCTGCTTGTTGAGGAGGTACTCGTTCTCGCCGCTCCGGTACAGCCGCCGCCCGAACTCGAGGACCTGGAAATCGACCGGCAGCAGCGCGTCGGCGTTGTCCAGGACGAGCGTGACATCGGCCATGCCCTGGGCGGTGCGCTTCTCAGAACCGGCCCAGATGACGTCCTCGGCCTTGCGCGACCGAAGCGCACGACCCTGCTCGCCAAGCGCCCAGCGGAGGGCATCGGCGAGGTTGCTCTTGCCCGACCCGTTCGGGCCCACGACGGCGCTGATCCCCCCGCCGAACTCGACGTTGGTTCGCTCGGCGAAGGACTTGAAGCCCTGGACCCGGAGCGCGAGCAGCCTGGGCGGTGCCGGGTTGGTGGTCATCAGGCGGGTCGACGTTCGCGCTGGGCTCGGCGCTGACGGCCGTCGCCACTCGACGAGGGCCGTTCCGCATGCGCGAGTCTGTCTGCTGCCCGCTCGGCGCGGATCCGCTCGATCGCCTGCGCCGCCGCCGAGGTCTCGGCGGTCCGACGTGACGGCCCCTCACCGACCCCGAGCTGCTCGCCGTCGACCCACACCTCGATGCGGAAGGACTTCTCGTGGTCCGGCCCAGACGCCTCGACGAGCCGGTAATCGGGTCGCTCTCCGGATCTCCGCTGTGTGTATTCCTGCAAGCGGGACTTCGGGCTCTTGAGCGAAAGGACGGGTGCCTCAAGCGACAGCTCTGGTTCTGCGAGCGTCTGCAGCCAGCGCCGGACGACGTCGTAGCCGAGGTCGAGATACAGCGCGCCGGTCAGCGCCTCGAACGAGGAGGCGAGCAGCGATGGTCGACGACGGCCGCTGCGCTGCGACTCCCCCTCGCCGAGGAGGAGATAGCGCCCGAGCTCGATCCGGCCGGCTAGGCGGGCGAGACCGGTGGTCGAGACGATCGCGGCACGGCGGGCCGACAAGGCGCCCTCGTCATCGTCGGGATGACGGGCATACAGCGCCTCGGAGATCGTGAGGTTGACGACGGCGTCGCCGAGGAACTCGAGCCGTTCGTTGTGTCCCCTGGCTGCGTCAGGGTGCTCGTGCAGCCACGAGGAGTGGACGAGTGCCTGTTCGATGAGATCGACGTCCCGGACCGGGAGTCCGAGCCGCTCGACGACGGCGTGTCCGGGACGCACCTCGGACGTGACGGACGACCTGCTAGGAGGAGTGCTCGTCGATGTAGTCGACGGCGTCTTGGACGGTGCGGATCTTCTCTGCATCCTCGTCCGAGATCTCCGTCCCGAACTCCTCTTCCAGGCTCATGATCAGTTCGACAAGGTCGAGGGAATCCGCGTTCAGGTCGTCGACGAACGACGCCTCGGGCTTGACCTCATCCTCGTCGGCGCCGAGCTGCTCGACGACGATCTTCTTGAGCCGGTCGTAGGTTGTGGCCACTGACTCCCTCCTCGGAGCTGGGGGTAGGTGAGATCGTGCCGAGAACACCGTTCATGAGGCGCCGCATCGCCTCTCCACTGTAGACGCGTGCCAGCTCGACCCACTCGGCGATGGCCACCCGGGCCGGCGTCGCGGAGTGTAGCACCTCACCGATGGCCGATCGGAGCAGGGCGCGGTCCATCTTGGCCAGGCTGGTGACCGGGTGGCGGGGTGCCGTCTGGTCGATCAGGGCGTCGATCTCGTCGCGGTAGCGGACCACCGCCGCGACCAATTCGCGCGCCAGGTCGGCGGCCACGGGATCGCGTTCCGACTCGGCCAGATGGCGCTCGAGGATGGCCTCCGCGGTCCGTTGCCCGAAGTCCGCCTCGAAGATCGCCGCCAGCGCGAGTCGACGTCCGGTGCGTCGTCCGCGCTGCCTGTCAGCCTCCGACGCCATCGACGATGATGGTGACCGCCCCGAGATCGAGCCCGAGCAGTCGTTCGACCGTCGCGGCGACCGCCGTCCGTACCTGTGCGGTGAGCGGACCGAGTGCCTGACCCGGGCGCGCGACCACACGCAGACGCACGAGGACACGGTCGTCGACCACGCGGACGCGGACGGCGGGGCCGGCGAGCCAGGCACGCCAGCGCGGTCCGCCGTAGCCGACGCGGACGACGCCCGGGACCTCGAATGCGGCGGTCTTGACCAGTTCCTTGATGACACCCTTGCCGACGGTCAGGACGGGTCCACTCATGAAGCCACCTCCTCATCCGTGGGTGTCTCGGTCTTGGTCGTGGGAGCGGCCGTCGTCGCGGCCGCGAGCTCGGCGAGTCGTTGACGGTCGGCAGCGAGCGCCTCGGCGATGAGCTCGGGCACCCGAGCCGTCGCCGTCCGCGTCGCCACGTCGCAGGCGAACCCGATCATGCGCCGCTTCGCGCTGCCGTGGGTGATGATCAGGGTGCCCTTTACGCCGAGCAGCAGCGACCCACCGTGGGTCTCGTAGTCGAAGATCGAGCGGATCCGGCCGATGCTCGGGCGCATCAGCAGGTACGCGAGCTTGCCTCGCCAGGTGGCGCGGAACTCCCGCCGCCACAGGTCGAAGATGAACTGGGACAGGCCCTCGAAGAACTTGATCACGACGTTGCCGGCGACGGCATCGGTGACGACGACGTCGGCCGTGTGCTTGGTCAGGTCGCGACCCTCGACGTTGCCGACGAAGCGCAATGTCGATGCGTCCAGGAGCTCGGTGGCGCGCTGGATGCGCGCGTCGCCTTTGCCCTTCTCCTCCCCGATGCTGAGGAGCGCGACACGCGGGTCGCGGACATCGAGGACCTTCTCGGCGAAGATCGCGCCCATCCGGGCGTATTGGGCGAGGTTCTCGGCCGTCGAGTCCGGGTTGGCGCCGATGTCGATGAGCACGAACGGACCCGTGTCAGTGACCATCTGGACGGCGAGCCCGGGCCGGTCTACACCGGCGAGCCGTCCCAGCTTGAGGATCCCGGCGGCCATGCCCGCGCCGGTGTGCCCGGCGGTGACGACGGCGTCCGCCTCGCCATTCCTGACGAGCTCGGCCGCGACGAGGATCGAGGCGTCCTTCTTCTCGCGCATCGCGCGCGCGGGGTTGTGCTCGTCCATGTCGATGACGGAGCCCGCATGGACGATGCGGATGTTCGCGGGCAGCTCGCCGGCGAGGTCCTTGATCGTGTCGGTATCGCCGACGAGGATCAGCTCGACGTCGGGGTGCGCGCGGGCGTAGTCGATGACCCCGGGGACGACCTCGGCCGCGCCGTGGTCGCCACCCATCGCGTCGAAAGCGACGCGGACCATGGGATCAGCGGTCGGCGTCGCCGCCGCTGCTGCTCACCGGCTTCGGCGGCACGGCCAGCCGGCCCTGGTAGTAGCCGCAGTTCGGGCAGACGCGGTGCGGCAGCTTCATCTCGTGGCAGTGCGAACACTCCTCGAGGTCGGGCAGGTCGATCGCGAGATGCGAGCGTCGCTCGCCCTGGCGGGCATGCGAGACGCGTCGCTTGGGTACACCCATGGGGTCTCGTGGGCTCCTTGTCGGTCTGGTGGCGAGCGATCGGGGGACGGCGCTCGGGGTCGTGAGCGCGGGTCGCGCCGACGGCGGAGTCTACCGCGAAACGGTTCGGGCCGTCAGCCCTCGGGTTCGGGCGGGCGGTCCTGGGCAGGCCTCGACCCGTCGCGTCCGGCCTCGTTGTCACTTCACGTGTTGCGACTGGCGGCGGAACGGCCGCGATCAGGCTGTCCAGCCGCTCCCTGGAACATGGCGCGTTCCAAATAGCAGCTGAGCGGCCATTCCTTCGTCAGTCGCTACAGGTGATGGTCCAAGCGCTCGGTGGCGAAACGGCCCGCTGTCAGTCGACCGGCCGAAACCCCTTGAGGGCCTCCAGCCGCGGGTCGATGTCGTCGTCCGGATGATCGTGGTCGCCTTCGTCAAGGGGCAGCCCGCACACGACGCACAGACCCGGACAATCGGGCCGGTCCAACGGGGCGATCGGTTCGGCCAGGGAGATCGCATCGCGCACGGACGGCTCAAGGTCGAGCTCGTGATGGTCGGTCAAACGGAGCGCTTCCGGCTCGGCGTCGGTCTGGACCGGCCGGCCCGACGTCAGATCGACCGACGGGAGGTACTCCTCCTCGAGCTCGAAGTCGATGGGTGACGTGAGCGGCCGCAGGCATCGCGCGCACTCCCCGGCGAGCGACGTAGCGAGCCGCGCTCCCACCAGGATCCCGCGGTTCGTCCGACTGAGACGCACCTGACCAACGATCGGCTCAGCCAGCTCCAGGCCCTCGGGCAGCTCGATCGAGACGTCGTGCACGTCGTAGGTCCGGGTGGCACCGACGCCATCGGCCAGGAGGCCCGCGACGTTCCAACTCAGCCATCGGTCGCCGGACGCGTCGGTCATCGCGAGCGGCTCAGCTCCGGGCAGGCGCTGCGGTCTCCTCCGCCTGGTCGTCCCAGTGGTCGCCATCGACCAGCTCGCCGTCCGCCGGCGCCTGCTCGTCCTCGGTGAACGGTGACGGCGTCGCGAGCAATGTCGCCCGGCGCTCGTCCAGGAGGCCGATGCCTTTCTGGATGCTCTGCAGCGTCCGCTGCACGTCGCCTTCGAGACCCTCGAGGACGCTGACGGCGTAGTCATCGGCGCCAGCACGGATCCGATCGGCGTCGGCGTGCGCGTCCTCGATGATCCGCTGGCTCTCGGCTTCGGCCGCCTGGGTCAGGCCACGTTCGTCGATGAGGAAGGCCGCCTGCTCCTGGGCTCGCCCGACGATCCGCTCTGCCTCTTCCTGCGCCTTCTCGATGATGCGCTCGCCCTCGGAATTGATCCGCTTGGCGGCGCGGACCTCTTCAGGGACGGCGACACGGAGCTCATCGATGAGTCCGAGGGCGGCGTTTTGGTCGACGACAACGTTCGTCGTGAGCGGCAGCTTCTTGCCGTTGGCGATCAGCGACTCGAGGCGCTCTACGAGGAAGATGATGTCGATGTCGTGAACCTCCTGCGCCTTCGATTATGGCACGAGCCGATGCGTCGGCCACGCCCTACGAACGTTCGAATGCCCGTCGTAGCGCGTCCTGGGCGGCGGCCGGGACCATCGTGGAAACGTCCCCGCCGAAGGACGCGATCTCCTTGACGAGGCTCGAGCTGACGTAGCTGTTCGGAGCCGACGTCATGAAGAACACCGAGTCGACCTCGGGCGCGAGGACGCGGTTGTTGTGAGCCAGCTGCAGCTCGGTCTCGAAGTCGCTGATCGCGCGCAAGCCACGGACGATCGCGCTCGCTCCGCGAGCCCGAGCGAACTCGACGGTCAGGCCGTCGAAGGAGTCGACATCGACCCGGTCGTCGGGCACGCGGTGTGCGGCAAGCGCCGCGCGGATGACCTCGATCCGCTGGTCGACCGAAAAGAGCGGCGCCTTCCGCGGGTTGGCGAGGACCGCGACGACCACGGTGTCGAACACGGCGGCGGCGCGCTCGACGATGTCGAGGTGGCCGTTGGTGATCGGGTCGAACGAGCCGGGATAGACCGCGACGCTCATGCGTCCTCCGTGGGCCGGTAGAAGGTCAGCGCGGTGTCGCCGAACCGGCGTTCGCGCTCGGATGCTAGCAGCCCGACCGTCGGCGGCGGCGCTGTCCGCCAGAAGTGTTTCGCGACGACCCGCGCGTTGCGTGTCACGACCGCCGAGACGCCCTCGAGCGCCGTCATCATCGTCTCGACCTCGTCGTACGGCGGGTCGATGAGCACGACGTCGTAGGGTGTCCCGGCGACCCGATCCGGGTCGCGCAGCCAGGCCAGGGCATCGGCGCGAACGAGGGTGGCTCGATCCGCCCCGTCCAGACCCGTCCGGGCCAGGTTCGTCCGGATGGTCCCGATCGCCCGCTGATCCCGCTCGACGAACGTGGCATGGGCTGCGCCACGTGACAGCGCCTCGATCCCCGCGGCGCCACTGCCCGCGAACAGGTCGAGGAAACGCGCTCGGGGCAGGTCCGGTTCGAGGATCGCGAAGAGCGTCTGCTTGACCCGATCGGCAAGCGGTCGCGTGCCGGGACCCGGAGCGTCGAGCCGGATCGACCGGGCTGTGCCTGCGATCACGCGCCCGGCGTCAGGCACGCGACGACCTTCGCCTCACGACCCGCTCGCCGGATCCGCCGCGACGAGCCGCCGCAGCCATCCCGAACGAAGCTCGCGAGCGAGCGGGGCAAGGTCGGCCGGGTCATCGACCAGGCCGGCGTTCTCGTCGAGCAGTCGCTCGGCCGCCGCTCGGGCACGGACCGCCAGATCGCGATGGTCCGGGCGCGTCAACGAGGCGACGCGCAGTCCCGGCAACCCGCTCTGGGCGAACCCGAGGACATCGCCTTCGCGACGAAGCTCGAAATCGCGCTCCGCGAGCTCGAACCCGTCGGCGATGTCAGCTGCGGCGCGGAGACGAGCGACCGCCGTCTCATCGGTCGAATCCGATACCAGGACGCAGAACGACTCGGCCGTTCCTCGGCCGACCCGGCCACGCAGCTGGTGGAGCTGGGCGAGCCCGAATCGGTCGGCGTTCTCGATGATCATCATCGTCGCCTCGGGCACGTCGACGCCGACCTCGATCACGGTCGTCCCGACCAGCACGTCCAGCTCGCCATCGCGGAACCGTGCCATCTCCCCGTCCCGATCGAGCGGCTTCATCCGGCCGTGGACGAGCCCGACCCGGAGTGGCATGAGCAGGTCGGCAAGTCGTACGGCCTCGGATTCCGCGGCGGCCGCGCCGGTCGCGCTCCCGTCATCGATCCCCTCGCTCCCCTCCTCGATCAGCGGCACGACGACGAACGTGCGGTTCCCGGCGGCCGCCTCCTCGCGGACCTTGGCCCAGGTCGGCTCGAGTCGGTCGGGCGTCCGGATGCCGGTACGGATCGGGATCCGTCCGCTCGGTGGGGTTCGCAGGTCCGAGACGTCGAGGTCCGCGTACAGCACCTGCCCGAGGGTCCTCGGGATCGGCGTCGCCGTCATCAGCAAGACGTGGGGGCTGACGCCGCCGCCGGCTTTCGCCTCCAGCTGGCCGCGTTGCTCGACGCCGAAGCGATGCTGCTCGTCGATGATGGCGAGGCCGAGGCGGGCGAACGCCACGGATTCGCTCAGGAGCGCGTGCGTCCCGACGATGACAGACGCCTGCCCCGAGGCGATGAGGTCGTTCGCGTGGGATCGGTCGCGGGCGTTGAGCGAGCCCGTCAGCAGCAGGACATCGACCCCGACACCCTCCAGCAGCGCGCCGACCGTGTCGCGATGCTGCCGCGCGAGGAGATCGGTCGGCGCAAGCAGCGCTCCCTGGAACCCGGCCTTCGCAGCAGCCGCGAGCGCATATGCCGCGACCGCGGTCTTGCCCGACCCGACGTCGCCCTGGAGCAGCCGGAGCATCGGCGCCGAGCCGGCGAGATCGACGCGGACGGCATCGATCGCCCCAGATTGATCGGTCGTGAGCTCGACGGGCCGCCCGACCTTGGCCGAGAGGGCGTCGACGAGCGCTTTCCGGATCGCCTTGTCGGTCGCGTCGTCGATGGCGATCGAGGGCGCTCGATCCTCGCCGCGGGCGCGTCGACGCGCGACCATCCCGAGCTGGAGCGCGAGCAACTCGTCGAACGCGATCCGACGCAACGCCGCGTCGCGCCGCTCGAACGAATCCGGGTAGTGCGCCGACTCGAGCGCATCGGCGATCCCGATGAGGTCCTCGCCGTCGCGAAGCGGCTCGGGAAGGTATTCGGGG
>Ga0134121_10001738_pt1 | contig 19996 bp, 14 predicted proteins | sample KB301_FD_96463 | JGI IMG/M metagenome (GOLD analysis project Ga0134121, IMG submission 96463) | Terrestrial soil microbial communities without Nitrogen fertilizer from Kellogg Biological Station, Michigan, USA - KB3-0-1 | ecosystem: Environmental > Terrestrial > Soil > Unclassified ... | reverse complement strand
GCCCTGGTTGCCGGCCGAGCGCGGAAACAGCAAGTAGACATCGAGTTCACGCCGCCGGCGGAACCGATCATGGTGACCGCGGACGGCGAACAGCTGCAACAACTCATGGTGAATTTATGCCTGAATGCGCTAGACGCCATGCCGCGTGGCGGCACGCTGCGCATCGATTTAAGTGAAATCCAGGGCGATCAGGTGGAGTTGACTGTGCGCGACACCGGCCCAGGCATCGCCGCCAAGCTGTTGCCGGCGTTGTTTGTGCCCTTCATCAGCACCAAGGAAACGGGACTTGGCCTGGGTTTGGTGACATCGCGCCGCATTGCCGAGAGCCATGGCGGCAGCTTGCAAGCTAGTAATCAGGCCCATGGCGGAGCGTGCTTTACATTGCGGATGCCTATGTTGAAACAGATGGCTGTCGCCTAAAATGCGATGACCGCAAATGCGAGGCTGCATTCATGCCCACCCTTCTGCTCATCGACGATGAACCCTCGATCCTGCACGCCTTCCGGCGTGCCTTTCGCGATCCGGGACTGACGCTGGCCACGGCCTCCACCGCGGCCGAAGGACTTGCGCTGGTCGAAACCGCCAAACCCGATGTTGTTCTGCTCGACATCCATCTGCCCGATCAATCCGGCCTGGAGGCTTTCAGCCTCATCAAAGCCATCGACGCCCGTATTCCCGTGATCTTCATCACCGGGCACGGCACCACGGATACGGCCATCGAAGCGATGAAACTGGGCGCTTACGATTACTTGCTGAAGCCGTTAGAGCTGGGGCCGTTGCGAGAATTGGTAACCCGGGCGCTTGAAACCAGCCGCATGATGCATGTGCCAGCGCTTTTGGAAGCGGAACCGCAGGGGCCTGGTCCTGCCGAGCTGTTGGTGGGCAAATGCGCTGCCATGCAGGAGGTCTACAAGGCCATAGGCCGGGTGGCGACGCGGGATGTCACCGTACTTGTGTTAGGTGAGAGCGGCACCGGTAAGGAACTTGTGGCCCGCGCTATTTATAGCCACGGCCGCCGAGCCCAGGGGCCGTTTCTTACGATCAATTGTTCCGCCATTCCCGAAACGCTGCTGGAAAGCGAGTTATTTGGCCACGAAAAGGGAGCGTTCACCGGCGCCGATCGTAAGCGCATCGGCAAATTCGAGCAATGTTCGGGGGGCACGTTGTTCCTCGACGAAATCGGCGACATGACGCCGCTGACACAGACCAAGGTGCTGCGTGTGTTGCAGGAGCAGAGTTTCGAGCGCGTCGGCGGCAACGAGACGGTGCATACCGATGTCAGGCTGATTGCCGCCACTAACCGGCCTCTGGAAGAAATGGTGGCTCGCGAGGAGTTTCGTGGCGATCTTTATTACCGGCTCAATGTCTTCACGATCCACTTGCCGCCCTTGCGCGAGCGCACCGAGGACATGCCTGAATTGATCCGGCATTTTTTGCAGCGCTTTAACCGGGAACTGAGTAAAGACATCCATGGCATAGCGCCCGAGGCCATGGCCCTGCTGCAGCGTTATCCGTGGCCGGGCAATGTTCGGGAATTGCAAAGCGTCCTCAAGCAAGCCATGTTGCTGGCCAGCGGTCCGGTGCTTGTGCCAGCCTTTTTGCCGGTCGCCATCCAAAGCGGCGCCCCGCCGCGGGTTGCCGAGCTTGGTGGGGCCGAATGGGACAGGCACATACAGGAGCGCATCAAGGCCGGCGCCCAGGACTTGTACGCGGAGTCGTTGGCGGTGATGGAACGGCAGCTGTTGACGGCAGTATTGCGGCACACCCAGGGCAACCAATTGCAAGCCGCCAAGATCCTTGGGATCACACGGGGCAGTCTGCGAACCAAGATGCGAAGCCTGGGCATCACCATTGAACGTGGAGTCTGGTCGGATGACGATCAGGGTGATTGAGCGACGACCAAATCGCTACCGGCAAGTTAAGCATATCTTATACCATCCCTCAGCCTGACATTGAATTCAACTCCTTTGTTTTCAATAGTTTGCTATGAATCTTACCGCAATCTGGCACTAAATCGCGCTATGGCATTCAGATTGCTTTAGTGATGGTCGCCTGAGGTTTGCCAGCGATGCTTGAGCATGCAGGCTTCCTCGCCGTTGAACTCGCCCAAGCGCTAAGCCTGCCCGCCGTGATGGCAACTAACTGAAAATATGCCTTTCCTTGTTTGGATTTGAGAATCGTCGGGGAGACGGTGACGTCATGCTGCTAGTTGGCAATGGAAAACTGTTTTGGGGCGGTTTGTCGGGCATTGCTCTGGCCACGATCGGCATCGTGGGCGTGTTTTTATTGCAGCCGCACTGGGCCACCAGCGAGCAGCATAGCGCGGTTGGCACTCAGGTCGAGATGCTCAATCCGCTCCGACCCAACGGCAACAATATCACTGTGCCATCCGAGGTTTATCGGTCTTTAGACATCAAAACCAAAGCCGCACAAAAGCCCAGCAGGCCGCATACGCTGCCTGGTTTGGCTGGCCGTTTGGCGCTGGATAACGCCTCCATGGCCCGGATTCCGCCCCGTTTTCCAGGCGAGATCGTCGCCGTCGGCACGGTTCAAGGAAACGAGAAAAAAGTCGGTACGCCCCAGAGTGCCAGCGCGAAACAGGGCGACAGCGAAGCCGATCGGCCGCTGCGTTATGGCGATGAGGTCAAAGCCGGTCAATTGCTGGCTGTTTTGTGGAGCAAGGATCTGGGCGAAAAGAAGAGCGAATTCATCGACGCTCTGTGCCGCTACAAGCTCGACCGTGAGCAACTTGACCAACTAGAAGTGCTGTGGAAACAGGGTGCGATTCCAGAACAAAGCCTTCGTGATGCTCGCACCAAGGTCCAGGCCGACATCGTTGCCGTGGGCAAAGCAGAGCGAACCTTGCGTTCCTGGCGGTTGACCGACGCCGACATTGAAGGCCTGCGCAAGGAAGCGGCAGCCATTGAAACGGCGGCAGGCAAGGATCGTGGCGAGTTTGAGCGCTGGGCGCGGGTCGAAATCCGCTCGCCGCAAGACGGCGTAATCGTCGAGATGAACATGTCGCTTGGCAGTTTGATTAGCGACACCACCACCGACCTGTTCAAGATCGCCGATCCGAAAAAGCTGATGGTGTGGGCGTACGTGTACGAAGACGACCTGCCGTTGCTCAGCAAGCTATTCAAAAAAGGCTCTGTGCCCTGGACTGTGCGTCTGCCGTCTCAACCGGGCGGCAAGGGTTTTGCCGGACGCCTGGAGCAAATCGGCAAGATGATCGATCCTCAGCAACACACAGCCATTGTCATGGGTCGAGTGGAAAACGCAGATATGGAGCTGATTGCCGGGCAGTTCGTCACCGTCAACATCGAGTTGCCCGCGGATGAAGATGAGATTGAGATTCCGACCACGGCGCTGGTCGAGGACGGCAGAGACAGCATTGTATTCGTGCAGATTCCTGGCAGTCCGCTGGATTTCGAGCGCCGTAAAGTTGTTGTTTCCCGCCGCTACCACGATGTGGTTTACGTGCGTGGCTCGCTACGGCCAGGTGACCTGGTCATGATCAAGGGAGCATTGCTGCTCAGCGACGCCATGAACGATTAAACAAAGGGACCTCTGGTCAGGGGTCAGAGACAGTAAACGCCGGACGCGCACCATGAGACGTTTGCCGATCTGGCCTCTGACCACGGGTCCCTTTTTTTCAGCTTCCGCGGCAAAAGTTGGCCGCTTACAACACCAACCTACCACAACCTAAATGGTCCGTAAACTGCTAGATTGGGCGGTGCATAATCCGCTCATGGTGCTGGTGCTCTGCGCCGCGTTGATCGCCGTCGGCGTCTACGCATTCCAAAGCGTCAACATCGAAGCCTATCCCGATCCGGCGCCCGCCATCATTGAGGTCGTGGCCCAATTCCCGGGCGCTTCCGCCGAGGAAGTGGAGCGGCAGGTCACGATTCCGCTGGAAGTCGCACTGGCGGGCATGCCCGGATTGCAAGTGACACGCAGCAAGTCGTTGTTCGGCCTGTCGCACCTGCGCAATCAATTTGAGTATGGTTACGATTTCGAGCGTTGCAAGCAAGAGGTCATCAACCGCCTGCAAAATGCTGCCTTGCCGCCGGGAGTCAGTCCCACCATTTCACCGGTTTCGCCGACGGGCGAGATTCTGCGCTACACGCTGATCAATCCGCGCGACTCCGCCGGCAATGAGATTTACACCCTCAACGACCTCAAGGCACTTCAGGATTACACCATTCAACGCGAGTTGTTGCGGGTGCCGCGCGTCGCCGGTGTCGTCGGCACGGGAGGCACCGTCAAGCGCTACGAGATTCATCCCGATCCAGACAAGCTCGGTTGGTATGGCATCTCGCTGGCACAACTGGGCCAGGCGATTAGCAAGAGCAATCGCAACGCCAGCGGCGACAATCTAACTGTCGGTGAAATGAACTGGTCGATCCGCGGACTGGGCTTGCTCGGAAGCGGCACCGATCCGCTCCAACTTGCCTTTGCCATCAAGACGCCGCTGGAGGCCGCCAAGTTCGTGCGGGCCGAGGAGACCAAGCGCTTACGTGAAATTCGCCAAACCGTCGTGGCCAGCATTAACAGTGTGCCGATCCGCGTGGACCAGCTGGTGGAAGGCAAATCGCTGCTCAACCTGGATGGCACCCCCAAGGTGACTGACACAGCGTTCGGCCAAGAGGGCGTGGTAGTGTCGTCTCAGACCCGCCAGGGCAAAACCAGCCTCACCAAGGCCATTGTGCAGGCTGACGGCGCCATCAAGTGGGAAGATCACCCCGAGAAGATTCAGGGCATCGTCATGCTTCGCCGCGGCCAGGAGTCGCTGCTGGCGCTCAAGGACGTGAAGGCCAAGATAGACGAGCTCAATCGCCCAGGCCGGTTGCTGCCGGGCGTCAAAATCGAGATTTATTACGACCGCACCGACCTCATAAACGTGACCACTGAAACTGTTGAGGAGAACCTGATCGTCGGCATGGCGCTGGTGTCGATCATTTTGCTGATGTTTCTCAGCAACGTGCGGGTGGCGATCATTGTCGCCATCAACATTCCGTTGGCCTTGCTGTTCGCCTTCACGATGCTGTTTCTGCGCGGCAAGTCGGCGAACCTGCTGTCCATTGGCGCCGTGGATTTCGGCATTATCGTCGATTCGACGGTGATCCTGGTCGAAAGCGTTTATCGTCACCTGTCCTCGGGGAAGCATGCCAGCGAGCCCATCGCCAAGCGCGTGGTGCGCGCCTGTTGCGAAGTGGAAAAGCCGTTGTTTTTTTCCACCATCATCATGGTGTGCGCCTTGTTGCCTTTATTCACGATGAAAGGGCCCGAAGGCCAGATATTCGGGCCGATGGCCGATACTTATGCCTTTGCCCTGGGCGGCGCGCTGCTCCTGGCGATGACGGTTTCGCCCGTATTATGCAGCTTGCTGCTCACCAAGGTCAAGCCGACCCGAGACAATTTCCTGGTTCGCGGGTTGCAATGGATCTACCTTTGGCAGTTGCAGATATTGCTTCGGCTGCGCTGGTTGGCGGTGGGAGTGTTCGCCGTGGCCCTGGTGGTCACCGGTGTGGTCGCGGCCAACATGGGCCGCGAATTCATGCCCGAGTTGGAAGAGGGCAACATTTTCGTCCGCGGCGTCTTTCCCATGAATGTGTCGTTCCCCGAAGCGGCCCGGCGCGCCAAGGACATCCGCGATTTGCTTACCAAGTATCCCGAAGCCAACGTTATCGTCAGCGCCGTGGGCCGACCGGACGACGGCACCGATCCCTCGGGTTACTACAACGTGGAGTTGAACATACCGCTCAAGCCGTCCAGAAGTTGGCCCATTCCCGCCGGCCGCGACCGGCCACGGACCAAGGACGAGCTTGTCGAGGAGATGAACAAGGATCTGGTCACGGCGTTTCCTGGCGTTGACTGGGACTTTTCGCAAATCATTCGCGATAACGTCATGGAGGCGCTGTCGGGCGTCAAGGGCGAGAACTCCGTCAAGATCTTCGGACCAGAGCTGGCCAAGCTGGAGGAGCTGGCCGACAAGACCAACAAGGAATTGACCAAAATCCAGGGTGTCGCCAATCCCGGCATCGTCCGCATTGCCGGCCAGGCCAACCTGGAATTCGCGGTCGATCGCGAAAAGTGCGCCAAATGGAACGTGGCCGCCGATGACGTGCTAACGGTTTTGGAGACAGCGGTCGGCGGCAAAGCGCTCACCGTCATGACCGAAGGCGAAAAGAACTTCGACATCACGCTGCGTTGGCCGCAGTGGCTGCGCGCCGATGAGCAGAAGATTCTGCAGATTCCCGTCGAAGTGACCGGCAACCAGGTCAAGCCCATGACCGGTTTCACGCTGGCGGCCACGGCCACCAGCGGGGCCAGCCAGGCCCTGGCGGCGATTGGGACCATGCTGCCGTTGCCGGCACTCACCGGCAGCCTTTACAACGGCGTCAATCTACCCAATGAATTGCCCAGAGTGCCGCTCAAACAACTTGTCAGCCCCATCACGCACGCCCAAGTGGGCAGTCAACCACAGTATTTGCGGCCTGGCGCTTCGGTCATCATGCGCGAACAGGGGCAGCGCTTCATCGCCGTCAAGTTCAGTGTTCGTGGCCGCGATCTTGCCAGCACCGTGGCCGAGGCCCAGTCCAAGGTCGATCCGCTTTTGCCTGCGGGTTATCGTTCGGAATGGGCCGGTGAATTCGGCGAAATGGAGGAAGCTGAACACCGGCTGGTCAAGGTTTTCGCCGTTTCCCTGGTGCTGATTGGCCTGTTGCTTTACATGGCGTTTCGCTCATTTCTCGACGCCCTGACGGTGTGCGCCAACGTTTTGGCGGTTTCCATCGGCGGCATCTTTGCCTTGCAGATCACGGGCTTGAACATCAACATCTCCGCCATGGTCGGGTTTATCTCCATCCTCGGCGTGGCCGTCATGAACGGCCTCATTTTGGTGTCGTCGTTCAACGCGCAACGCGCTCATGGCGCGCCGTTGCAGGAGGCGATCGTGGTGGGTGTGCGGCAACGAGTCAGGCCGTTGTCGATGACGTTGTTGACAGCAATCCTCGGGTTATTGCCGGCGGCGTTGTCGACAAGGATCGGCGCGCAATCCCAGCGGCCGCTGGCCATCGTTGTGGTCGGCGGCATGCTGTCGATGTTGTTCGTCATGAATCTTGTGCCGGTGCTATATAGCTTTTACGGCCATCGCGAACCGCCCAAGGGAGCGGGCGACCTGGCACATTAAAATAGTGCTTCACCATATATTTGGTGGCAACGGTTTGTAGTGACCCGATTTATCGGGTCTTTGATGGCCCGATAAATCGGGCCACTACGAACAAATGTCCAGACCATGAGAATGCACCCAGCTAGTGGCTGCACTCGTGTTTCACCACAATTCCTAAATACTAAAGGTTGCCTAACCAGTAAATCTGCTACACTATGTAATGGTGCGCGTCTTGACTTGTGGATAGGAATCGCGTCCTCCTACTTCCAAGGCTGTCATGGTGCGCAAACTGCTCGATTGGGCTGTTAATAGCCAGCTGCTGGTCCTCGTTTTGTGCGGGGCCCTGGTGGCCATTGGAGTGCAGGCATTTCTGACGGTCAACGTCGAGGCCTATCCCGACCCCGCTCCCCCCATTATTGAAGTGGTGGCTCAGTTTCCAGGTGCGCCGGCGGAGGAAGTCGAGCGGCTGGTCACGACGCCGCTCGAAGTGGCCCTGGCCGGCATGCCGGGGTTGCAAGTCACGCGCAGCAAGTCCCTGTTCGGGCTGTCGCATCTGCGCAATCAATTCGACTACGGCACTGATTTCGAGGTCTGCAAGCAAAATGTCATCAACCGCCTCAGCAACATTCAGCTGCCCAAGGGTGTCAGGCCACAGATCTCGCCGGCTTCGCCGACGGGTGAGATCCTGCGCTACACATTAAGCAATCCCCGCGATGCGCTGGGCAATCCCCTTTACACTCTCAACGATCTGAAAGCGCTTCAGGATTACACCATGCAGCGCGAGTTGCTGCGCGTGCCGCGGATCGGCGGTGTCGTCGGCGCCGGCGGCACGGTCAAGCGCTACGAGATTCAGCCCAACCCCGACCGTCTTGCTCAATTCGGCGTCTCGCTGGGGCAACTGTCCAATGCCGTCGGCAACAGCAATACCAACGGCAGCGGCGACAATCTTACCCAGGGCGAAATGAACTTCGCGGTGCTGGGCATTGGCCTGTTCGGCTTTGGTCAGGATCCCATGCAGCTGGCCATCGCCATGAACAGTCCCGCCGAGGCGGCGGCGTTTTTGCGTCAGGAGGAGGCGAAACGCGCCCGCGAAATTCGCCAAATCGTGGTGGCCAGCGTCAATGGCGTTCCGGTGAAGGTTGACCAGCTCGTGGACGGCGGCCCGATGCTGCACGACGACGGCACGCCGCGCGTCGCTGATCACGATTTTGTCAAACGCGGCGTCGTTGTGTCCAACCAGACACGACAGGGCAAGGTCGGCATCAGCAAGCCTGCCAAGCAGGCCGACGGCAGCATGGTCTGGGTCGATTATGACGAAAAAATCCAGGGGATTGTGTTGCTGAGGCGTGGGCAGGAATCGCTGCTGGCGCTCAAGGATGTCAAGGCCAAGATCGAGGAGCTGAACCAACCCGGCCACCTTTTGCCCGGCGTCCAAATCGAGGTCTATTATGACCGCACCGATTTAATGAACGTGACCACCGAGACGGTCCACGAAAACCTTATTCTGGGCATGGCATTGGTGTCAATCATTTTGCTGATGTTTCTGAGCAATGTACGCGTCACGATCATCGTGGCGATCAACATTCCTCTGGCCTTGTTGTTCGCGTTCATCGTCTTGAAGGTCCGGGGCAAATCGGCCAACCTTTTGTCCATTGGCGCCGTCGATTTCGGCATCATCGTCGATTCGACCGTGATCCTGGTCGAGAGCATTTATCGCCACCTCACCACGGGCAAGCATGCCGACGAGCCGATCGCCAAGCGCATCGTTCGCGCCTGCACCGAGGTGGAAAGAGCCTTGTTCTTTTCCACGATCATCATGGTATGCGCGCTGTTGCCGCTGTTCACCATGAGCGGACCCGAAGGGCAAATCTTTGGCCCGATGGCAGACACCTATGCCTTTGCACTGGGCGGCGCCTTGTTGTTGGCCTTGACCGTATCGCCGGTTTTGTGCTGCTTGCTGCTCAAAAACCTGCGACCGGTGAACGACAACATTCTGGTGCGCAGTCTCCAGGCCGCGTACCTGTGGCAGCTTCGCCTGGTGCTGAAATTCCGCTGGGTGGCCCTGGCGCTGTTCATCGCCGGGACAATCGGCACGGGCATATTGGCCGCCAACATGGGCCGCGAGTTCATGCCGGAGTTGGAGGAAGGCAACCTCTTTGTGCGCGGCACGTTTCCGATGAGCGCGTCGCTCGATCAGGTGGCCGAACGGGCCAAGAAGGTCCGCTCCATTCTGCAGGAGTACCAGGAGGTTGATGTCATCGTCAGCCAGATAGGCAGGCCCGACGACGGCACCGATCCGACCGGGTACTACAATGTTGAGATCTTCGTGCCGCTCAAGGCCGCCAAATACTGGCCAGTGCCGGAAGGTCACGATCGGCCGCGGACCAAGGAAGCGCTAATCGAGGACATGAACAAAAGGTTGGACGACGGCTTTCCGGGCGTCGATTGGGACTTCTCGCAGATCATTCGCGACAATGTGATGGAAGCGTTGTCCGGCGTCAAAGGCGAGAACTCCGTCAAGATCTTCGGCCCCAATCTGGGCACGCTGGAAAAACTGGCGGAAGAGACCAAGAAGAAATTGACGAGTGTGCATGGCGTGGTCAATGTCGGCATCGTCAAAATCACCGGGCAAACCAATCTGGTGTTCGCGGTCGATTATCAAAAATGCGCGCAATGGAATGTTTCGGCCGACGACGTGAAAACCACCTTGGAAACCGCGGTCGGCGGCCAGGCCCTGTCGCAAATGATCGAGGGCGAAAAGACGTTTGACATCACCTTGCGCTGGCCCAAGGAACTGCGGGCCGACGAGGCGAAGATTCTGGCGATCCCTGTCGATGTGAGCAACAACCAGGTGCGGGCGCTCAACTGGTGGGGCATCGCGGCCACGGCCACGTCGGGCGCCAGCGTCGGCCTATCGCCCACGGGAACCATGCTGTCCTGGCCCGCCCTGGCGGGCAATGTTTACAACAACCCCAATCTGCCCAACGCCGTCCCGCGCCGCCCGCTCAAGGACCTGGTCACATCGGTGGATAAACAATTGCCTGGCTACGCCCAGCGGTTTCTCCGCCCTGGAGCTTCGGTCATCTCGCGGGAACAGGGTCAACGTTTTATTGCCGTCAAGTTCGGCGTCCGCAACCGCGACCTGGCCGGCGCTGTCGCTGAAGCCCAGGCCAAAGTCGCTCCGCTGATCCAGGCGAACCCCGGCTATCGCACGGAATGGAGCGGCGAGTTCGGTGAGATGGAAGAAGCCGAAGCGCGCTTGTCCAAAGTGTTCGCTCTTTCCCTGGTCGTGATTGGCCTGCTGTTGTATATGGCTTTTCGCTCCTTTCTGGACGCCGCGGTGGTTTTCGCCAACGTGCTGGCCATGGCGCTGGGCGGCGTCTGGGCGCTCAAGATCGTGGGCCTCAATTTCAACATTTCCGCGGCAGTCGGTTTCATCTCGATTTTGGGCGTGGCAGTAATGAATGGCTTGCTGTTCGTGTCGGCGTTCAACCGCTTGCGCGCCCACGGCAAGCCGCTGGAGGAAGCATTGTTGACAGGGACGCGGCAAATGGTGCGGCCTGTGACCATGACCGCACTGGCCGCCATTTTGGGCCTGTTGCCGGCGGCGTTGTCCACGCGGATTGGCTCACAATCCCAGCGTCCGCTCGCCATCGTCGTCGTGGGCGGCATGCTGGGGACGCTTCTGGTAATGAACTTGGTGCCGATGCTCTACAGCTTTTATGGCCGGCGCGAACCGCCCAAAGGTGCGGGGGATTTGGCTCATTGATGTGAAACGCATGTGCCTGGTTTGCGAGGTTTAGGCGTTTTCAAAGCATGGCAATCCCGCTTCAAACATCACTTCTTGGTAAGCTCATCGAGGCGTTTTTCCAGTTTCTCGACGCGCTCTTCCAATTCTTGGTTTTTGTTTTTGCCAAGCAGCGCCCTTAACCATTCGTCTGCGCCCGTGAGGCTGGCGAAGATCAGCCATGCGACACCGAGGCAAACGGCCCACATGATGATAATTGAAGGATCCACGGCCGATCTCCTACGAACAATTGAGCATTGGCAAAACACGGCGGGCGGGGTGGCCACCAAATTTATCAGAGCACGCTGCATGCCTACCAATGGGATCATCGCGCGGGGTGCTTCGGCACGCCCTTCGATTACGCGTCGCGAGCGGAGGCTGCGCGTGCTATCAATGCGTGCCACCCATTTAGGATGTGCCACTCGCCGGCCCCAATTCAGAAACCACGACGAACCAGCAATACTCGCGTTGGCCTTCGACAACATCTTCCCGACTGATCATCAGCGGAGTTTTCTGTCGGTGGCGCGAAAACCAGCATTCAACTGTGCTGCCCTTGCGCAGACCTCGAACAAGTCGCATGTGGCCAACTCCGCGATACGGCGTATAGCGATAGCGCCCAGGAACTATTGGATAACCGCGTTCGCGGAAATACCCCACTGGCGTGTGTCCAATGAAGAACTCAAGACGTTTTCGCGTCATTGGTCAATCCAGTTTGACAACGGCTGGCCGGTCCAGATCAGTGACCCGCGGCATCTTCGGCGGAAGCGCACGCCAAAAACCCTTTATCAGTACGCGCTGCGTTCCTAGCAATGGGGTCATCGCGCCGGGCGCTTCAGCACGCCCTTCGATTACGCGCCGCGAGCGAAGGCTGCGCGGGCTTTCACGGCGTGCCGCCCATTTCGGATGTGCCACCACGCCGATCGGCGGCGATCCACGTAATCGCGCCTTTTGAGACGCGTGCAACTTCCACTTCTCCCATTTTATCGGAGTATACCAGTGCGATCCGACGCGGTAAGTGAGACAGGGCTGCGGCGTAGGCAGATTCGGTTTCGATTAATTTATCAACGCTTTGTATAGCGCGGTTAACCACCTCTTGCCCTAAATCATCATTCGGCACATGGGACGGATACTCGACATCAATTCGGAATACGCCGTCAGATACCGCAAGGCCAAAGCCTGGAAAGCCCACGGCTCGCCCCTCGATGATAAATGATAACGCCGTGATGACCCGGTCGCACGCCGCATCGACAGTTAGCCAATATGCCATGATACCCAGCTGCTTTTCACAAGCTGCCGAACACATAATTCATAGTCTTTCAGCCCTATAGTAACAGCCCATTCACGGTCTTCAACGCAAATCCATTTTCACTTGGCGTTGTGATGTATGCGTTTGAACGCTGTCGCGATTACCCAGCCAAACCTCGGAATGCTTGAGCGGCGTGGCACTGCTTGACGGACGCCAGGCTCGGCTTGACTTTTCGCGCAGTCCCGGACGGCGTCCGTCAAGCAGTGGCACTCGTTGTAGAGCGGGAAAAAAAAACGGGCAGAGAGATTGGCTCTCTGCCCGTTGGTTGAAGAGTTGTTGCGGTGGGAGCGGCTCAGGCACTCTTTTTGTCCGGGGTCGGGATCTTGTCAAACAAGGGTTGCTCGCCGCGGACGACCTTGTCGGTGACCACGTATTTCCCCTTCGACTCCATGTCCGGCAACTCGTACATGATGTCGGTCATGACTTCTTCGACGATGCTGCGCAGGCCGCGGGCGCCGGTGTCGCGCATCTTGGCCTTGCGGGCGATTTCCTTGAGGGCTGCCGGTTGGAACTCGACTTCGGCGCCTTCCATCTCGAACAGCTTCTGGTATTGCTTGACAAGAGCGTTGCGCGGCTCTTGCAGGATACGGACCAGCGAATCCTCGTCGAGCGGGTCGAGCGGGGCCAGGACAGGGAGACGGCCGATGAACTCGGGGATCATGCCGAATTGCAGTAGGTCGTCGCTATTGACCTTGCTGAGCAATTCGCCCATCTGATGTTCGCGGGCCATCGGGTTGCTGCCGAAGCCGATGGTCTTGCGGCCGACGCGACGGGCGATCAGGTTGTCCAGGCCCACAAAGGTGCCGCCGCAGATGAACAGGATGTTGCTGGTGTCCACCTGGATATATTGCTGTTCCGGGTGTTTGCGGCCGCCCTGCGGGGGGACGTTACTGACGGTCCCTTCCAGCATTTTGAGCAACGCTTGCTGGACGCCTTCGCCGCTGACGTCGCGGGTGATGCTGACGTTTTGCGTGGTCTTGGCGATTTTGTCGACTTCATCGATATAGATGATGCCGCGCTGGGCCGCTTCAATATCGAAATCGGCGGCGTGCAGCAGTTTTAGAAGGAGATTCTCAACGTCCTCACCGACATAGCCGGCTTCGGTCAGGGTGGTGGCGTCGCCGATGGCGAAGGGCACGTCCAGGATGCGGGCCAGGGTGCGGGCCAACAATGTCTTGCCGCTGCCGGTCGGGCCGATGAGCAGGATGTTGCTCTTGTCCACTTCGACGTCGCGGTGGCCTTCGTCGCCGAGGCTGAGACGTTTGTAGTGGTTATGCACGGCCACGCTCAGCACTTTCTTGGCGTGATGCTGGCCGATGACATATTGATCGAGCTTGTCCTTGATCGATCGCGGCGAGGGGATATTGGTGACGACGCTGCGGGTGACGTTGCGTCGGCGTTTTTCCTGGTCGATGATCGACTGGCACAGCTCGATGCATTCGCCACAGATATAGACATCGCCGGGCCCCTCGACGAGCGGGCCGACGTCGCGATAGCTTTTGCGGCAGAAGGAACAATAGGCATTGCGGTTCCGTCCGGTGTTCCCTGTGGGCCGGCGCCCACCAGTGCCCGAGCCGGTCTCTTTAGTCGGCATGCAAACTCCTTCGGATGACGCTGCCCAGGCCGGAAAAGGGCCGGGGTGGAATGATTCCTGGAATGTCTCGGGTTAGGAAAACTCGGCTAGTTGTGAGAAACGACGCCCGCCGGCGGAACCACATCATGCTGCTCCCCATTGCTGCCGGTGGAAAAATCCTGTTGATGGGAGAAGTCTCAACAGGCTTCGTCGTGTCTTCTGCGAATTCTACGATTCACACGGCAAACACGCAAGCAGTTTATCCATTCTACCCAGTGTTTGCTAACAGCCGCAAGAGGCATTGTCCACTTCCTCCGCGCACCCGACACAATTGGCGCGGAGGACACGTTGCTTTGGACAAGGAGTCAGGAAGACAAGGAGACATGGAGACACGGAGATATTGGAACGCGCAGTCACACCCTTTTGAACGTCGCATCAATATGTCTCCCTGTCTCCTTGTCTCCCTGTCTCTCTGTCTCCTAGTCTTCGTGACTCTTTTGTCGCTCAATCGCCGCCAAGATGCGGGCGGCTTCATCGGGATCGAGGCGTTGCTCCTTGAGCGCGCGACGGAGCTGAGCGAGATCGTCGCGCGTGCTCGAAGCGGGTTGTTTCAGGGTGCGATACCAGCGATAGGCCGCGTAGATGGCGAGGCCGCCGCTCAGCACGGCGGCCGCGAGCAAGGTCAAGGTAGTTAACAGTTCCGCATCAAACATGGCGTTGGTTTCCGCCAGCAACCCGTGCTCGCGATGTATTATAGCGCCCGTTTCAAGGGGCAGGCGAAAATCTCTCAAGTCGGCGGCGAGCTTTGCCGACAGGCCGGCCGCGTGGCCGGAAAAGGTTATCGAGATACCCAAGCTCTTTCCCAGCTTATCGGGACGGCATATTGGGAGCGTAGGCGACCGGCAAGCGCCGGCGGCAAACGGGCGGACCAAGCACCTCGTGGAGCAACATCGCGGCCCGGAGTGTTTTGGGATGCCTGAGCATGGCGACCACCTGAGCGGTGGCTTGCGTTTGCGGATTCCTTTGCACAGTAGCCGTCGGCCCGAGCGCCGGCGGCGGTTCGCGCCCTTGTGACGGAGCCGGCTTGGCGATGGGTATGACTTCCTGCACTTCCGTGATGCGGACCTTGGGCAATGGCGGCGGCTGCATGCGGCGGCGCGACGGCGTGGGCGGCGCGGCCTGAAAGTCCTGACGCGGCGGCATGTCAAACTCATCCCGCCGCCGCTGGAAGATGGAACCCCGTGGCTGCTTTTGTCCGCGTAGCAGCGTGCCGATAATCATCGCGGTCACGCCAATAACAATCAGAATCCAGATATTGCCCATGGCGCTATTTCTCCGTCCGCTGACGATCGGCGCCGCCGGCAATGGAATTGCGCATTTCGGTGTCCGATTGAAGATTGCGGAGATTGTAATAATCCATGACGCCCAACCGGCCATCACGGAAAGCCTGGGCGATGGCCAACGGCACCTGGGCCTCCGCTTCGACCACCTTGGCCCGATTCTCCTCGACGCGGGCTCGCATCTCCTGCTCCTGCGCAACGGCGGCGGCCCGGCGTTTTTCGGCCAGGGCCTGGGCGACTTGCAAATCGGCCTTGGCCTGGTTGGCTTGCAGCAGGGCGCCGATGTTTTCGCCCACGTCGATCTCGGCTACGTCAATGGACACGATTTCAAATGCCGTTTGCGAATCGAGCGAGTTTTTCAGCACCGCCTGGGAGATGAGATTGGGATTGGCCAACACATCGGTGTGATGCTCGGCGCTGCCGATGGCCTTGACGATGCCCTCACCGACGCGGGCAATGATCGTTTCCTCGGTGGCGCCACCGACCAGGCGTTCGAGCTTGGTTCGCACCGTCACCCTGGCTCGCGCCCGCAACTGGATGCCGTTTTTGCAAACGCCGTCGAGGGTCTGCTTGCCTTTATTGGGATCGGGACAGTCGATGACTTTCGGATTGACGGACGTGCGTACCGCTTCGAGGATATCTCGGCCGGCCAGGTCGATGGCGGCGGCGTCTTTCCAGGGCAGTTCCATCTTGGCCTTGTGAGCGGCGATCACGGCGGCAGCGGTCTTGGGCACATTGCCGCGAGCCAGGTAATGGGCTTCCAGGTCCTGTGTCGAGAGTTTGACGCCGGCCTGGATCAGGGCGATTTTCTGCCGCACAATCATGGCATAATCGACGTTCCGCAGTTTCATGCCGATCAGGTCCAACATGGTGATGCGGGCGCCAGTCAACAGACCTTGTATCCACAAACGCACGAAACTGAAGAAAATCACCAGAACGAAGATGGCGATCAGCACCACCACGATGGCGGCGATCAGCCAGCCGATATTGCTTTCCACCCAGTCGGCGCCTTTTTGTTGCGCGAACAATGCGAGATTCATACGTTTCTCCAGGGCACCAGCCGGTTGCGGCTCAGCGTCCAAACAACTCAGTGTCCATCGTTCCCAGATCGGGCGGCGCGTCCGCCTGGCGGACAATCACGTGTCCCCCCTTGATGTCGACGCAGCGCACCCATTGATTCGGTTCAATCATCTCACCGTTAGTCATGGTATCTATTCGGCGGCCATCGAACTCAACCAAACCGCACGGACGCAGGGACGAGAGGCTTTTGCCATAGCGGCCGAGGAGCTGTTCAAGCTCCAGGTTAACCGGCATATTGGCGACTGCGTCATCATCAGGTTCCGGCAGGAAGAGATGCTTGCCCATCGGCGTTTTCGGCCACAGCCGCATCAGCAAGCCGCCGAAAATGGGCACTACCACCAGCAGCACCAAAAGTGTCATTACGCCCGTGGACAGGCCGTAACTAAAGGTCATCGCCACGCCGATGATGCCCGCGCCGACACCCAGGGCGAGCAAAACGCCATGCGTCGGCACAAACAACTCCGCCGCCATCAATACCAGGCCGACGGCAATCAGGGCATAGGCGATGGTCAGGGTGTCCATCTAAATAGTCCGATGTCCGGAGTCCAGTGTCCGGCGTCAAGGCAGCCCGATGGTTTTGACATCGGACACCGGATGCCGGACGCCGGACTATTGAATTTCTTTCACCACAATCCGATTCCCTTCGATTTGAATGACCTGAACGCGAGCACCGGCGTTAACGAAATCGCCTTCAGCGCTAACGTCGAGAAACTGTTCGCCAAATTGCGCTGTGCCGGCGGGCCGCAGCGTGGTCCTTGCCACGCCAATAGCACCCATCAATGCCGAGGCTTCCAGGCCTTCTTGCGTCAGCGCCACCTCGGCGACATGCTGTGGCTCCTCGGGCGGCGCCAGCATCAAACGGTTGGCGTAAGGAATGCTGGGCAGAAAGTGCGCAATGACAAATGCCGCCGTCATGCCCGCAATCAGGCCGACGCTCACGGTCATGAGGGCGCCGCCGACATTCAGCCATTGCTGCGACGTGGAAGGCATCTGCTCCAGCAGCACCAGCACCAGGCTGACAATGATCAGCACAATGCCGCTAATGCCGGTGACGCCGAAACCAGGCAACAAAAAGATCTCAACGCCCAACAACGCCAAACCGAGGATAAACAGCAAAATCGCCAGCAGCGTGAACTCCCAGCTCGATTGCCCGGCGAAGGCGTGCGACCAAAAGAACAGCACAAAGCAGATTGCCGCCACGATGCCCGGCACGCCGAAGCCGGGGATCTTCAGCTCCAGGATCAGGCCCGCGACGCCAATCGTGATCAGCAAGATATTGACAATGGGGTTGCGGAAAAACGCGGCGATGTTGTCGAGCCAGTTGTCGCGCGAGGCCTGCACCTGGTTCGGTTCTATGCCGTAGCGCTCATACAACACCTTGGCCTCGGTGACATCATCGAAACGTGCGATCCCTCTTTCCTTGGCCGCCTTCGCGTCGAGACTGAGAAACTGAGCCGGATCGAGCATCGCCTGGAACGCGCCCTCGGGATAGCCCTGGGATTTGGCCAGTTCCACCAGCATCTTTTGCTTGATCGCCAGGTCCTTGGCATCGGTGCCGCGCAAGTAATCGAAGCCGCCAATTTTGCCTTCGGGGTGCATCACTATGTCGGAGCAGCCCAGGGCCAGGAATGTCGCGGCGCCGAGTGATCGGCCGGCTGGGACATAAGCAATTGTCTTGACAGGCCACACGCCGCTGAAATCGGTCAAATTACGCAATTTTTCCGCCATGCCGAGGGCGTCGATGGTCTCGCCGCCGTCGCAATCAAGATCGAGAATGATGACGTTGGCCTTCTCGCGAATGGCGTCATTAATGCGCCGCTCCAGCGAACCGAGCTTGCTGGGATTGAGCGCTCCACTTACCATGATCCGCCACACAATGGGCGTGCGGCCCACCAGGGCATCTTCGCGCAGGCTCCAGGGCGGCAGACCATACAGGTCCTGTACCCCTTGGCGGGTTTCAATTTTCGCTTTGCACAAGCCGATCTTTTGGGCCTCATCGACTTCAAACATCGATGCGTTCTTGGACAGCTCTTTCATCTTGGGCAGCAGACTCGGAATCGCCCACGGCTTGGCCGCTTCCTCATAAGCTTGAATGCCGTCCTTGTCCAGCGCTTCCGGGCCGCCCAGAATGTGGCCGAGCTTGCCCTTGCTCGACATCACAATCTCCCGGCAGGCCAACACCGGCAGGACAGTATGATCGGTCACTTCCTCTTGCACATAGGCAACGGTCTGCACGCTGCCGATTTTCTGGTATTGGCCGCGATTGAGTTTGTTGATGAGATTCTTGAGATTCATGCACGGATAGATGTTGCCGGTGCCGGCAGGTTTGCCGTTAGGATTGAAGTCAAAGACAACGACCTTGATCGGCCGTTTTTCGCGCTCCACTGCGTCCTTGATGCGCAGTTCAATTTGTGAAACCGCCGTGTCGGTGATGGGATTGGGCACGGTGATAAACAAACCGTCTTTCGGCTCGTCGTTGCCGTAGGCGCTGCAAAAACCGGTGACAATGAAACTCGCGCCAGCAACCGCCAACAAAATCCCCCCCAGCCGCCGATTAAGGCAGACAGACGCAGTTTTGCGCGGCGAATCGGCTGCCATACGCTAATCCTCCCCCGGGGAGTCACGAGTTCACGGAGCGTGCACTCCATTATAGGGGTGCCGCGACGCCGCTCGCAAGTTCGCCCCGTGACTGCCCGCCCAGCGTACCTGCCAAGTGCAACAAACATGACTTACATCATTGGATAAGTGACCTTCGACTAAAGTGCCCGCACAAGGTTTTTTGATGAAAAACCACTGCTTTGGGCGTTTTGCCCCTGCGGCAATTCCATCTTTATGGCATAATGGAGATTGGGCCACGGTAGCAGGTTGGTCCAAACTATTAGATTTTGTTTTTTTGCGCGAACCTGTTGGTTTTCGTCGGTGTCTAATCTCGGAAGGCATGCTCCCGGTGGGCGTGCCGCGCCTATTGATTTGGATACCGCAATGATGTATCAGAGGATTTGATCTACAACGTCTTTCCACAAGCCCTCCATTGTGAGGGAATCGGGCGAGCACACTGCTCCGCCCAACAACGACTGTCGGAGGTTCCCATGATCGAGCTGAATTTGGAATCCGTGGTGCTGCGTGGCGTCCGTGTCGTTCGCGACAACGTGAATGTCCAGCTGAGCATGGCTTCCATCGAGGCCGGCCTCGGGGATCGTGCGGTCGTCCTGTCTGCCAAACGGCTCCTTTCCTCGAAGCCTGCGCAACCCGAATCCGATTCGGCGCCGCGGTATACCGCCACAAAGAGCGGTACCGCGGTACCCCGAGCCGGTCGGCTCGCAGACCTCGGTGGCGTCCTCGCAAGTCGCCATTCCTCATGGCAGCGCTGGTTTATGCCGGCCTGCCAGGCCCAGGGGCGAATTTGTTCGCCCGGGCTAACGCGCCTGGGATTGGCCATGCGGCCAATGCCAACCGGCAGTTTGCCGAGCGTTAGAGGAATGCACGCGATGTTACGAGGCAGGTAAGCCGGCTTCTCAGCCGCTATCTACCACCAACTATCGTTTTCCAGCATCGCCACATTGCGACACCGATGGCTCATGCCGTTGGTTTCGTGTGCGTTTTTCGCCATTGATCCTTGGCGAGCCGAGCGGCGTAAGCCGCCGGGTAACGCTGCCGTTGCTGGAACAACACATTCGAGGACACGGATCGAGACAGGCGGGAGAATCATGACCAATTGGAGCGAAGTTCTGGAACT
>Ga0134121_10001737_pt1 | contig 19999 bp, 16 predicted proteins | sample KB301_FD_96463 | JGI IMG/M metagenome (GOLD analysis project Ga0134121, IMG submission 96463) | Terrestrial soil microbial communities without Nitrogen fertilizer from Kellogg Biological Station, Michigan, USA - KB3-0-1 | ecosystem: Environmental > Terrestrial > Soil > Unclassified ... | reverse complement strand
TAAACCAGTGTCGTTGATGCTGAAAGACGAGTACCCGCCGCAGATGAGTTTGAATGGCGTGCGAGAGGGCCAGGTTGACGTCGATGCGCAGAGCACGGCTACGCTGGTTTACGCAGTCAAACCTCCGAAGCGCGGTCGTTTTGAGTTTGGGCAAACTGCGCTGCGCTTTAAATCGAGATCCAAACTGATCTGGTGCCAGACAAAAGTCGTCGAGCCCGTGACGGTGAAGGTTTATCCGAACATGCGTCGCGCTCGGGAAGCAGAGTTGAAAGCACTCGGTGCGCGCTCTGTGGTTTCATCGCATCGCAAGACTTCGTGGCGCGGCGAGGGCCGCGAGTTTGAATCGATGCGCGATTACGTGCGTGGCGACGAATTACGTCACATCTCATGGACCGCGACGGCGCGACGCGGAAAACTCACGACACGCCAGTATCAGATCGAACGCGATCAAACGATTCTGATCGCACTCGATGCCGGGCGTTTGATGACTGCGCGTATCGAACAGGAGACAAAACTCGATTCCGCGGTACACGCAACACTCGCGTTGTTTTCAGCGGCGGCACGCGCGGGCGACAACGCCGGGCTCGTCGTATTTGGACGCGGGATCAAAAGCTACTTACCGCCGGGTCGCGGGCGCGATCACATCGAATCCGCACTCGAAGCGTTGTATGCGGTCGAACCGGAGATGATCGAGCCGTCGTACCCGCACGCGTTTGAGTTTATTGCGGGGAATAGCAAGCGGCGCTCGCTGGTTGTTTTGTTGACTGATTTGGTAGATGAAGAGGGATCGAAGGAGTTGCTCAATTCGCTGCACATTTTGCGGCCGCGTCATCTGCCGCTCGTGGTGACGATCGCAGATCGAGATTTGAAGGCGGTCGTGCGACAAGTACCTTCGTCGGTCAAGGATGTGTTTACGCAGTCTGTCTCGGAGGAGATCATTCATCATCGAGAAGCGGCGCTGCGGATGGTTGAATCAATCGGCGGACTCGCGCTCGATGTCACTGCTGCTGCGCTTGCGCCCGCACTGCTCGAGACCTATTTGCGGGTCAAAGAACGAGGTTTGTTGTAAACAAAAAGCACAAAATTAAGAATAAGGCACGCGCCAGAACTCTTCTTAATTTTGTGCTTTTTGTGCCTTTTGTGGCTCACTATCGCGTCCAACAAGCAGCAAATAGGAAAACATCGCTACACCCGTAATCGCCCCGATCCCATACTTGATCCTCGGATCGATCGGCGCGGGCGAGATAAAACCCTCAATCGTTCCCGCCACCACGAGAAAAATCGCCACGCCAATCATTAACCGCACCGCTTCCATCCCGCGCGTCTTCAGCGCATCGGCGCGCGTCAAATCGCCGGGCATGATCATCGCACTACCGATCAGCAATCCCGCACCGCCCGCGATGAAGATACACGACAGCTCAACAACGCCGTGGCCCACCATAAACGTCACGAGCTCATTGCCGTAGCCCGCGCGGTAAGTGAGCGCTACGATTGACGCGATCTTGAGCCCATTGATCGCGAGATACAAAAGCGTGCCGATACCGAAGGTCGCACCATACGCGAAGGTGTAGATCGTGACCATGATGTTATTGGTCATGATAAAACTCGCGCCTGCCTGGTTCGCCTCGTTGAGTTCTTCCCACCAGCGCGTGTGCGTTTCGATGTTCATCTCGCGCCATTGCGGCGAGATGCCGACCACTTCGGAAAAATCCTGATCGCGATACGTGCCTACAAACCCGACGATTGAACAGACCAGAAAGACAGCAAACGCGAGGAACGTGTAGCGCCACGTGCGACGAAACGTGCGCGGCAGCTCGCGCGTGAAGAACAGACGAATGCGTTTGCTGCCCTGTGCGTCAGCGCGATAGATGCGACCGTGCGCGCGGATGACGAGACTGTTCAGGTAATTGACCAAACGCGGATCGCGCGACTCAGCCCGAGCGATGGCGAGATCCGAAGCCGTGCGGCGATAGATGCGGCCCAGCTCGCGGACCTCTTCTCGTCCCAGGCGCTTTAGCGATGAGGCGTCAAGCAGCTTGAGCAGATCTTCGAGCCGTTGCCATGCGTTTTTGCGTTGTCTGACGAATCGGTCCTGAGGCACAACAAACAAGATACAAGCATCATGTGAATCCTGTAAATCCTGTTATCCTGTCTCAGCATATGTCTCTGGTAGAATGCGTCCCCAACTTCAGCGAGGGCCGGCGACCTGAGGTGGTTCAGCAGATCGCCGACTCCATCACCTCTGTTGAATCAGCCTGTGTACTCGACACACACATCGATCCCGATCACAACCGCTCAGTTATTACTTTCGTTGCGCCACCCGAAACCGTTGTCGACGCTGCGGTCAGTGCCGTCAGGCGAGCTTCAGAACTCATCGACATGCGCACACATCAGGGCGAGCACCCGCGACTCGGCGCGACCGACGTGTTGCCGTTCGTTCCCGTGCGTGGTGTGACGATGGACGATTGCGTTCGACTCGCGCACGAAGCCGGCGCGATCATCGCACGCGATCTCTCGATTCCAGTCTACTTTTACGAGCGTGCCGCGCTGCGCGAGGAACGAGTAAATCTCGAAGACGTTCGTCGCGGCGCTCTGGAATTACTGCGCGAACAAATAACAACCAATCCCGAGCGTGCGCCGGATGTTGGCCCTACGCACGTACACGAATCGGCAGGCGCGATCGCAGTCGGCGCACGACCATTCCTGATCGCCTTCAACGTGATCCTGCGCACCGACGACATTACCGTCGCACGCCAGATCGCACGCCAGATCAGAGCGCGCAACGGCGGTTTGCCGTTCGTGAAAGCACTCGGCTTTCGCCTGCACACGCGCGGCCTGGTCCAGGTCTCGATGAATTTAGTTAATTATGAAGTAACAGGAATGACAGCCGCGTACGATGCAATCTGCCACGAAGCCGATCGCCTCGGCGTCGAGATCGATGGCACAGAGATCGTCGGTCTCGTCCCTCGCGCTGCGATGGATCCCACCGCTCCATTTTTCTCCGAAGCCAAGATCCTCGAACACCAAATCCGTGTAATCTGTGGTTAAGATCCGAGCTTAATAATCACGCTCCGCGACTTTTCATCAAGCCCCTGCTGATCTTCCGCACTCAATCCGCGCAGCGCCTTGAAGCCGATCTTGCGGACCTGAAAACGATCCCAATCACCAATCCGCTTCTCATCGAGCTCAAAGATCATCGGACTTCTCGCCAGCTTCCGCAGCGTCGCCGCCGAAGTGCGATATCCCTTGCGCGTCCGGAGCTTCTCTTCTTCCTTGAGCGCAAGCTTCAAAACCTCTGGTTCAGTCGGTCGAAAACCGAGCTTCCGATAAAACCAGAACGCGCCTGACTGAATGCCCTCCTCGTTTTCAAATCCGATTTGATACGGATCGAGCGAGAACGCGGTGACGCCGGCGAAGTGGTGCATCACGTTCAGCACGCGCGCATACAGCCACGCCGTTTCACCATCACGAAACGTGTAATACAAATTGAATCCGCTTTCCATGCGCTCGAAAAGCGAGAGACCTTCGAAGTATCCGATCGCAACGCCGTTCTTATAGATCATCACGGCGTGATAGCTGCGCAACGGAAGACGCTTCTCCGGCCGCAAACTCATGATGAAGATCTCGACGCCCCGACCCAGCTCTGCTCGATAAACGTGTTTCGGATCGCCGTGCGTGAAACCGTAAAGCTCGCGGTAACGAATCGTCGAGGAGTCGCGGGCCATATCGAGCGCTTTCTCACCTTCTTGTGGGGACAATTTTTCCAACTCAGGCGAAGGCTCTGCGAGCTCTTTCCGCAGATCGATCTCGCGACGCGGAATCAAAGGACCGCGATGATAAAAACACTTCCTTCCGGATAAGCGCATGCCGGTGCGCGACATCTTGAAGCTCGGCGTCCAGCGCACGTAGAGCTGTTGTGAATCGTAAAGCTCGGCGCTCTCATTCTCAGGCTTTGGTAGTTTGTCGAATTGCTCCATCAGCCACACGAGCTCTGAACTGCGCCCGCGCGCGGCAGCTAGCCATTCGCGATAGGGAACATTCGCTTCGACAAACGCATCCTCTGCCAGCAGCGGCATGAACCGCGGCCACGTTGCAGCAAGCCGGTTCTCGCTTTCAAACCATTCCCAGTAGATTTCGAGCTGTGACGGATGTCGCTGTAGCAGACGGCGGACGATGTAAAAGCTGAACGTATCAGTAACAGATGTTCCGGCTATGCCCGACACTTCCGGATGCTCTAATGGCGCGATGTCGATCCGCTGCTGTTGCAGGAAAGAAACTCTGTTAGCAAATTCGCGCAGCTCGCGTTCAGCGGCACGTGCGATCGAAGCGTTATGAGGATATGCACGTAGGAACAGAAGTAGCTCGTGATAACGAATGAGTGAATCAATATCGGTGAGACGTTTGCGTGCGAGTTGTGAGAGTAAACGTTCAACTCTGCGCGCAACGGCTGGAGTGAACTCCGTTTTCAGCTCGTCGAGTTGGTCCAGCAGCACGATTCGTTACGCTCGTCGAATAAACTTGGCAGCGATCCAACCGACGAGCACCAGCACTGACAAGATAGCCCAGTTGTAGCGCTCGCCGTAAGTCACGCCCGGAAAGTGGTTGCTGATCATGATGAACACGACCGGTACCGCCATGAACGTGTTCTGCTTCGAGCGCAACTTCGCGCGCGCGGAAAGCCGCTCGTCCGGCTTACGACCTTCTTTCAGCGCGGCGATCATTTTCTTCTGCGAAGGCAGTATGTGCATCCAGACATTCGCGGCCATGATCGTGCCGAAGATCGCGCCGAGATGGATGTAAGCCGCACGTCCACTGAAAACATTCGTCAGCAGATAAGACACGATCACGATCAGCACATACGCAATCGCCGCGAACAACTTCTCATGACGGCCCAACGGCGACGCCATCATCACGTCGTAAACAAATCCGCTTGCAACAATGAATCCTATGCCGAGCGCAACAGCCACGCCGGGAGTCAGGTTACGTACATCCGGATCAATAAGCGCGCCGCCGCCCAGATAGTAAACCAGGACCAGCAGCGCGAAGCCGCTGAGCCACGTAATGCCGGCCTCCCAGCGAAACCAGTGCAGCGTGCGCGAAACCAGGTCGGGCGTCTTTCGTCTCCCGACGACGTAAAAGCCGCCGCTATGGACCATCCACACTTCTGCTGCGTGTCCGGTGTTCAGCGCGGCTTTTTCTTCTTCAGTGAGTCGAGCGTCGAGCCACGTGAAGTAGTAAGTCGTGCCGACCCACATGATGCCGGCAAACACGTGTATCCAGCGAAATAGCAGGTTAAGCCATTCACTTAGCGTAGGGTCGAGAATGATCATATTGGGCGTGCGCGCTTAGCTACCGCGATAGGTGGAGTAGCCGTACGGACTAATGAGCAGCGGAACGTGATAGTGCTGAGAGCCGTCGTCGACGTTGAAAACGACCGTCACCTGAGGATAGAAACAGGCGAGGCTGAGCGACGAGAAGTAGGGTTCGGTATCAAAAACCAGCCGGTAAGTGCCAGTCGACACGGGCCGATCCACGAGAAAGAACGGTTTCACGCGCCCGTCAGTGTCGGTCCACGCATGGCTCAACTCGGTCCAACTCTCGTCAGTCTCCTGCATTTCGAGCGATACCGCGACGCCGCTGGCAGGTGTTCCTCTGGACGTGTCGAGTATATGCGTAGAGATGGTGCTCATGTTCGCCATGCAGTTTACCAAAGAAAAGGCAACGAATTACGAAGAAGTCAGTAATTTCTTCAGCCGCAACTCGGTAATTTTGCCCTGTTCGGCAGCGGCGATGGGGAGTTCGGCCTCACGGTCGTGCTGGAGTCGTTCGCGTAGGGCGGAAAGCATCTCATTTGAGGTTTTGCCGGTGGCGCAAATGATGAAAATGAAGCCGAATTTCTGTTCGTAATCCTCGTTTAGCGCCGCCAGCGAGTCGACTGTGTTCTGAGATGCGTTGCTGACTCCGGACTGTTCCTGGCCGGACCATTGCTGCGATTGCGCGGAGACTTTGTCAGCCGCTTTCTTCTCGCCGATCTTGGGATGACTGCGAAATGCTTCGAGCCAGTCGTTGCGATCGAGGGACCACCAAACATCGTGGGCTTTTGCGAGTAGTGTTTCGAGAGTCTCGAATGGTCGGGCGGCTACCATCTCGGCGGCCCAGCGTTTGGAGCCGCAACACTGGAGCAACTCTTTTGCTGCTTCGTCAGCAGTGAGTGAGTTTAACCATGCGAGATCTTTTTGCACGTTTTAGTCTTCAAGCGTGCCGTAGACGCGTAGACGACTCACGCCGCCATCGGGGAAGATGCTGAATCGAAGATGCGATGCGACGCCGGTGTCGTGCAACTCCTGATCGAAGTAGTGGCGTGTGTGCGCTTGTAGTTTTGTGCGTGCGAGGACGTTTGACCAAGGTGTGGAGAGGTCTGTTAGTTGTTCGGTTGTTGCGTCGGGTAAGTTGCAGGCTTCGAGCGTGCAGCTCTCGGGGAAGTTGCCTTTGAAGTGTGAGGTGTCGACTTCGATGCGGTGGATCTGACCGGGGCGTCCGAGTTTAATGATGGCCCAATCATGACCTGGGCCACGACGCCGTTTTGTTTCCCAGCCGTCGCTCATGTTTGCCGCACGGCCGGGCATGATCAGGTTGTGGCGGTGACCGAAGAACATGTCGCTACAGGAGAGTACGAGGCCGCCGTTTTCCACTGCCGCTAGATCGATGTAGCCACTGCGTTTTAGTTGTTCCCAATCGGGAACGACCTCGCCGTAGACGCGCAGTCGCGCGACGCCACCGTCGGGATAAATTTTGAAACGAAGATGCGTGACGCGTTCGTCGTACTGGATCGCAAATGGATTTTGAGAGTCGCCGCTGAGTGGCATTTGCGGGAGCAACGGAACCCACGTCACCGCTTCGCTGGTTAACTCTTGTTCGGTTGGAAGGTTTGTAAAGACTGCGCCCTCGAGCGAGCAATGTTCGGGATAATTGCCACGAAAGAAACTTGTATCAACCACGATGCCGCGAACTATCCCTGGCAGGCCGAGTCGAACGATGCACCAATCAAACCCTGGTGTGCGTCTTCTCCTACTCTCCCACCCATCCATCCACTTCCCTCGATCAGTGTACTTCCCCTCAATAAAAACAGGCGCGCTACCCTTGAGCAAATTCTCCTTGGGCGCAAAAAAATCATCATTCGCCACGAGCACGGCCCCACCCACGCGCTCCGACGCCAGATCGATTAGTTCAGTGAAATCCATATTAGCCACAAAAGGCACAAAGAGATCTAATTCACGATAAACTTTCGAATCTCAAGCCGTGGTCCGCCGAAGTTGATCAGCAAACCATGCTGAATACGCGAGGCCCGCAGATAACCTAACAACTGGGCCACATGTTCGTCTACCAGTTTGCTAACGCCTTTAATCTCACAGATCAAATTGTTCTCTACCAACAGATCAGCTCTGAGATGACCGAGCAGCGTCCCGTCTTTCATCGTAAACACGAAGTTCCTGCTGCTGCTCAACTGTAATTCCGAGTTTGGCTAAGCGGTGCGCCAGCGCATTCTCATAGATCTGCTCGCGATGCCCTCTGCGGAGATACTTGTAGATTGCATAACTCGTTTCTCTAATGACATCGCAAAGCGCAAAAATATTTTCTTCTTTGTGAGGTTCGGTGCTCATGTGAGGTTCCTTTCATTTGTGTTTCTTTGTGCCTTTTCGTGGCTAACTTATCTTAACAGCATGTGGCCCAAGGGCGCATCAGTGATTTTTTGGCCGCGCAAAAACGTTTGTTGCACGACACCGCTCAACACTTCACCGGCGTAAGGGGTGATTTTGTGGCGGTGTTGGAGGGCTGAGGGGGTGACGGTGAATTGGAGGTCGGGGTTCCAGATCACCACATCAGCGTCCTGTCCCACAGCAATGGATCCTTTTCGTGGCTCGAAGGAGACTTGCCGCGCCGGATTAGCACAAAGCCAGCGCGTGAGATCGAGCAGCGAGAATCCACGGCGGCGCGCCTCGGTCCAGACGACTGGCAGTCGAAGTTGTAGCGACGCGATCCCTCCCCACGCTTTCATGAAGTCGCCACTCTCGCGCAGCTTCATCTCTCCCGGACACGGCGAGTGATCAGACACGATCAAGCCGATCGTCCCCTCTTTCAATCCATCCCAAAGCTCCTCGCGGTTGTCGCGCTCGCGAATCGGTGGACAACACTTAAACTCCGTTGCGCCGGCCGGCACCTCCTCCGCGGCGAAGTGCAAATAGTGTGGACACGTCTCAGCCGTAATCTTCACACCCGCTGCCTGCGCGTCACGCAACAACGGCACAGCATCAGCCGACGAAAGGTGAACAATGTGCACTCTCGTGTCGAACTCACGACTCAAACGAATCATCAACTCGACCGCTTCATTCTCAGCCGCACGCGGCCGCGATTCGAGAAACGCCCGATAATCAGTGCCCCCAACACCATCCGTGATCGGCCCCGGCAACTCCGCATGAACAATCAATAAAGCCCCAAGCCGCGTAAGCTCCGGCATCGCCTCACGCAAATCCGCCTCAGTCACATGCTCAAACTCATCGACACCCGAAGGCACAAGAAAACACTTGAACCCGACCACCCCCGCATCAAACATCGGCGCCAGCTCAGCAGTGTTTCCAGGCACCACACCACCCCAAAACCCCACATCAACGAAACACTCATCACGCGCTGTCTCTAATTTAGTTTTGAATCCGGCAAGCGTCGTCGTCGGTGGCACCGAATTGAGCGGCATGTCGACAACAGTCGTAACACCACCAGCCGCGGCAGCAAGCGTCGCCGTACGAAACCCTTCCCACTCGGTGCGTCCCGGCGCGTTGATATGAACGTGCGTATCAACAAGCCCCGGCATCACCACCGACTCGGCTGCATCAACAACCTCGCAACCCTCAACCACGTCCTCATAGTCACCCACAAAAACAATTCGCTCCTCGCCGATATGAACCGAACGAGGAGCAATTGTTTCGGGCAGCACCACTCGCTGCCCGCGAATGATTAAATCCGGACGCGGCATGTCAGCTCAGTTGAACACCGGCGGTGGCGGCGGCATATTCGAAAAACCGAGCCCCTCATCGAGGCCAAACACCTGCTCGTAAGCCTTCGCAATTGCGGCGTAGCTGATCGGCATTACAAGAAATGCTCCGATGTAACAGGCCAGCACGCCGACCGCACTCATTAGCGTTGTAAGCAGTACCATTCCCAAAAGCCGCCAGAAGTTTGATAGTGCCGCTCTGAAGCTCAGCTTGATCGCATCAATGGCTGAAAGTTTTCGATCGACGATCAATGGAAAGACAAATAAAAACCCGATGGAAATGATGATGATGATCGCAACCACCACGAGCCAGAAGAGGCCGAACCCCGCCATCACTCCGAAAAGCGCCGCCGGGTTAGGGTCACCGCCGCCGCTGCTGGACGCTGCTATTCCTACAAACATAAATACGTAGAAAAGAATGTATGCAGGCACCACGATCACGATGACCGGAATCGTCTGAAGCACTGACGCGATCACACTCTGCCCAAAGTAGTCGAATCCTTTGAACAGCGTGCCGAATTCGATCGGCTCACCCCGGCGTGTCTTGAGAAACGCCAGATTGAGGCCACACATCATTGGCCCCATCAGAATGATCGGCACAGCGCCTCCGATGAGGACGCCGACCAGAGTCATGCCAACAAATAGCCAGTACTGGTTTTTGATAATCTCCCAGCCGCCTTTAATACACGACACGGGCTCCACTACATTGCGCCGAAAGGGGATCTCAGGTGTCATTTTATTTTTCCTGGGGAAACGGGATTTAAGAACTTGATTGCATTAAGGACCCGGCGGTCTGACATCCGGCTTTGGTCGCAGGATCTCAGGTCCACGCCGGTTCGGGTTTCTGATGCCGCTGTCGCCGCGATTTATCGTACCTCGTGGCGCAAACGCGGTTGAGTAGTTACCTCCATAAGGAGAACGAAATAACTGCGAAGTAAACGGAACGAAAGTGTAAGTCGTTTGACCAGGCTCTTGATACCAGAAGCCGGCGCTCCGATATCGACCGCGCCGTAAACGAGTCAGGTAGGTCGCCGTAGCCACCGTCCCTCCCCAATTGTACAACTCTCCTTCGCCTCGATGCTGGCTCCAGAGATCAAAATTATCGACCAGCTTCTTGTCGCAGTCAGAAATCGTGTTGCCGTCGATACGATTACAGTCGCCGATCGATCGCTCGCGAAACGTCACTTTGCCTTCGCGAACCGTGATCGTGTTGCCGTCAACGCGGTAGTTGCCATTGTCTTTGATTGTGGCCGAAGACGAGGAGCCGCCGATGATGATTTGCGGCGACTGCTTCCGATCGAAGTGTGCGACATCGACAATCATTGATCCTCGGACGACTTTCAGCGCGATCGCGTCGCCCGAGAGCTGGTCGAGCAGCACTTCAGACGATGTGTCGATCCGGAGATGGGTGTCAGGGAACAATACCAGCTCAGCGAAACTGTTTACCTGCGTGCGCAGTTTATCGCCGGGTTCGAGCAGCGTTTTCTCAGTTAGCGGCTGCCACTCTTTTGCGGCGCGACTAAACTCAACGCCAGCTTCGACGAAGTTAACAGTTCCAGGACGCGCTGAGATCACGCGCCCGCGAGCGTTGTCGTTCTCGTTCTCATCAGGCACTTCAATCTCAGTTTCACCTTTCTTGAGTCGTTGTGCCCACAGCTCTTTTTTCTTCAGCGACTTGTTTGCCTGTACGAGTTCTCGCGCTCGCTCGCGGCTCCAGGTGTCAAAGTCATCTTCGATCTTGGTATCGACTTCTGACACCGTGACGCTTTCATTTGCAGTGACCGCGCGTCGTTTCTTTTTGACTCTGAAACCGTTAATAGTGGCCTCGCCCTCGCGCGCGACGACTTCAGTTCGACCGCCTGCGTTCGTGTTGATTCGAAATATACCGGGACGACTTATGAACACTTCAGCGTCGGAAGTAATCACGCGGATCAGCTCGGTCGCTTCGTCAATCAGGTATCGCGAGAAGCCTGCATTATCGCGCGCCAACAGTTCGATAACGATGGAGCCCTTGTTCAGTTTCAGACGCATCTTGTCGTGCTTGTCGCTGAAGAGCTCAAGCTCGGTATCAGCGCCGACACGTAGAAAGTTGCCGGGTTGAAGCAGTAGCTCCGCACACGAGGCTTTGCCGGAGCGAATGAAATCCCCCTGTTCCAGCTTCAAGCCGGATTCGAGCGGAAACTTTCCGTCGCCGCGCTGGTAATCGACTTCGCCTTTCACGGCGTTGGCACGGATGCCTGCGATGAAGCCTTCGATGCTTTCTTCGTCTTCCTGAGCATTGGCGATTGGAGCGGCCAGCAAAACCAATCCACAGATTACACAGAGATAAACAACTCGGAATAGCATGAGGATTGGTTAAGCTCGTAGCGTTAATAAAAAGTCAGTCAGCAGATTCCTGGCTACCTGCAAACGGTAGTCTGCCGTCGATCGGATGTCGTCAATGGGAGAGATTTCCTGCGACAACGCGGCGCAGGCTGTGGTGATTGTACCAGCATCGGGTTTGTGTCCTCGCAACGCATCTTCAGTTTGTACGCAGCGAACGACGATTGGCGCGACGCTTCCGAGTGCGATTCGACAGTCGCTGACCTGATCCTCGTCGAGTTTTGCGAGTGCAGCAAGACAGACTTTCGAGATCGCCTGTGCTTTACGTGTCCCGACTTTGCGGTAGTAATGCGTTGCGCCGCGAGTGTTGCGCGGCATACGGACGCGCGCGAGCAGCTCGTTTGGACCAATGAGCATCTGCTTATAACCGGTATGGAAGTCGCAATAAGCCAGCCAGCGTGAGCCGTCCTTTGAGATGAGCTCGATCTCGGCGTCGTAGGCGAGCAAGGCCGGAGGTGAATCTGCGGCTGGTGATGCGTTAACGATGTTGCCGCCGATCGTGCCGCGATTCTGAATGGCGAGTCCGCCAGTTTCACTTGCGGCCTGGCAAAGCATCGGAAACTCGCTTTGCAACACGGGATGAGATTGAACTTCACTGTAAGTTGTGAGCGCGCCGAGCGTGAGGTGCGAATCAGTTACTTCGATCCCGCGTAGCTCTTTCAAGCTCCAGATGTTGATGTAATTCCGGTGCGGCAGCTTGCCGGCTTCGAGTAGGACCATTAGATCCGTGCCGCCGGCAAACGGCTTCCAAACGCCGGGTTCACCGTCAAGCAGCGCGAGCGCATCCTCGAGGGATGATGGCGTGGTGAGCTCGTAGTTTGGAATGAAGCCTCTCACTTCTGATAAGCGCGCACGACTGATTCGAAAATTTTCATATAGCCCGTGCAGCGGCAGAGATTGCCGGCCAGGCCGTTGCGTATTTCGGTTTCTGATGGTTGCGGATTTCGATTGAGAAGATCGACGGCGGCCAGGACCATTCCCGGCGTGCAGATGCCGCATTGCGCGCCACCGTGATCGATGAATGCCTGTTGGACCGCGTGTAATTGATCTTGATGAGCGACGCCTTCGATCGTCTTGATGTCGGAGCCATTTACCTGGGCCACCGGAACGAGACAACTGTTCACGATCTGGCCGTCGAGAACAACAGTACACGCGCCACACTCACCTTCGCCGCAACCTTCCTTCGTGCCCGTGAGATGCAACTGTTCTCGTAACACATCGAGCAGTCGCGCCATTGGGAAGACGTCGATCGTGCGTGATTCACCGTTGATGTTGAACGTAATTAACATAAATCTAACTTGGACCGGGTCAGTACCACCTCGCGGTAGCGGGTGGGTGCGCAGCCTTTAGGCCCCGCGTGTTAACTCACGTCGCTACATGGCTGCGCACCCACCCGCTACCGCGAGGTGGTACTGACCCGGTCCAACAATGACTCTTGTCTCCTAAACAAATGCTTTCATCAAACCTTCCGGCATTAATGGAATCGTCGCAAAGCTCACACCGGTCGCGTTCTCGATAGCGTTGAGTATCGCGGGTGCGGCGCCGTCCATCGGCAGCTCGCCAATGCCTTTCGCGCCGCCTGGTCCGTACGCGTATGGGTTCTCCTCAAAAAATACTCTGATTGGCGGAATGTCCGCGGGTGTAGGAATGATGTAGTTGGTCATCTGATTATTCGCCATCCGGCCATCTTTCCACACCACGTTCTCAAACAATGTGAATCCGATCGCCTGCGCGACGCCGCCTTCGATCTGTCCCGCCGCGAGCACGGGATTCAGCACGCGCCCAACTTCCTGCATCGCTACAAAATCCTCGACCCGCGCTTCATACGTCAACTCATCAAACGAAACTTCAGCGACATAGACCGCCCACGCATAAGCGCCGTACGCATCGCCCTGATACTTCTCGTCGTCCCAATGCACGTTTGGCGGTGGCTGATAAGTAGACGACGTTTTCAACGATCCAAACTTCGCGATGTAGTCAGCACACGCTTTCTTAAAATCGGCGTCGTTATATTCCGGCGTTAACAGACCGCTGCCTATCAACGTCTGTTTTAATCCAAGCACCGCCGATTCAACGAGCTTGCCAACCACCATCGAGGTGCGCGACGCGACTGTTGGACCACTGTTCGGCACGCGCCCCGTGTCAGGTTGAACAATCTCGATCGACTCGAAATCGAGACTGAGCGCTTCCGACGCGATCTGCGAAAAGATCGTGTTGGTGCCTTGTCCGATCTCCGTGCTCGCCGCCAGTATTCGCACTTTGCCTTCTGCCGTCGCTTCAGCAGAGACAACGGATTGAAGGTATACCTCACCCGATCCGGTAAACCCCGCGCCATGCATGAAAGTCGCGAAACCGATGCCACGCTTTTTCGAAAAGCCGCCGTTGCTCGCGTGGTTCTCGCGCGCGAAGCGTTCGCGTTTCGCGTGATAGTCGCTGAGCTGCAGCGTGCGCGTGAGCAGGTGGTTCATGTCGACGCGCTCGCGAATGATCTGGCTGGTCGCGGTCGTCTCACCTTCATGAATGAAGTTGCGACGTCGAAACTCTTCCGGCGTCAGGCCAACCGCGTGCGCGACTCTGTCCATGTGCCGTTCGAGCGCGAAGATGCTTTGCGGCGCGCCAAATCCTCTGAACGCACCGTGCGGCGGAACGTTCGTCGCGACCGCGCGGCTGTGGATGCGAACATTCGGACAAACGTATGGACCAGCGGCATGAATCGTTCCGCGTGAAAGCACGACCGGCGAGAGCGTGCAGTAAGCGCCGCCATCGATAACGAAATCGATCTCGACCGCGAGCAGCTTGCCGTCTTTCGTGACGGCGGTTTTGTGTCGCGTGCGCGACGGATGGCGCTTCGTTGTCGCGACCATGTCTTCCGCGCGATCGTAGATGATCTTCACGGGCTTGCCTGATTTCCACGCGAGCAGCGCGGCGTGTCCCGCGATCAGCGAAGGATACTCTTCTTTGCCGCCAAAGCCGCCGCCCGTTTCCGTTTGGATGACGCGAATCTTTTCGTCAGGCATTTCGAAGAGTTTCACGAGCGCTTTGTGAACGTAGTACGGGCACTGCATCGAGCCCCAGACAGTCACGCCTTCCGTCGGATTTGCGATCGCGATCGCGCCGTTGTTCTCGATGTAGAGCTGCTCCTGCGCACCCGTTTCGTACTCGCCTTCGATGATCAAGTCGGCATTGGCCCAGGCGTCGTCGACATTGCCTTTGTCGACCAGGAACTTCTTGAAGACGTTGTCTTCGCCCCAGATGATCTCTTTCTTCGCGAGCGAATCTTCGAGCGAGAAGACTGCGGGCAGCTCTTCGATCTCGATACGAACATTCCGCCGTGCTTCTTCGACGAGATATTTGTCTTTGTGCGCGAGCAGCAGGACTGGCTCTTCGGGGTGATTGACGAAGCCGTCCGCGAGATATGGTTGATCGTTCAAGATCAGGGCGACGTAGTTTGCGCCTGGGATATCTGCTGGCCGGACGATGACGAACTCATCCCAGGGGATGTCGCCTTCGAAAGAGATCTTCGTGATCTTCCCGCGCGCGACGGGGCTGCGAACCGTTGCGCCATGAAGCATTTCGGGGAACGACAGATCGTCGACGTACAGCGCCTGGCCGGTGACTTTCTTGCGGCCCTCCTTGCGGGGGATTGGTTTGCCGATGGGGTGTGTGTTAGCCACAGATTAAACGGATTTCTTTACGGATTTGGTTTTGTGATTACCAACGGATTCGTTTCCAGCTCGCGACGATAAAACACGCGCGGTCGTTGGACGGTGCGTTTCTCGCCTTCAACGAACGTGATCTCGCCCTCGAGGCCGATACCACGGCCCTGGGCCATCTTCTCTTCCTGCATCTGCGGCACGCGCTCGGTCGCGAAGTTGAGCCACTCACGCGCGATCACAACACCATCTTTCGGTTGTGTATCCGCGACCGGCGTTTTCAAACCTTCTTCCACGAGCGCGTACGTCAAGTAGCCATGACCAAGCTGCGCAGCTTCGAGCGCTGCCTGAAAACTTTGCGCTGCGGTCAGAATGTACATGCCTTTCTCGTACGCGAGTTGGGCCAGGCCTTTTGAATTCATCGGACCGCGCCGCTTCTCCGCGGCTTCGAGCGCCTGACCGGAGTTGCACGCATCGATAATCAGCATCAGGTGACCGGCATCGAGGCCCTCGACTGCGTCTTCAAGCTCGACGTCGGAAATGCTGTGCGCGAGCATCGTGCTCAAGCCCTGCTCGGTGAGTTTAGTGCGCTCGCCGGTATAACCGAGATCGTGCGGTATCAGGTAGAAGCGTTGCGCCTGGGCCGTGCCGTGACCAGCGAAGTAGATCACGACTGTATCTTCCGGCTCCGCACGTTTCAACGCGTCGAGTGGCCCGGCTTTAAGCGAAGGCGGACCCGTCTCGCCTGCAAGTCGCTTGATCGCGGCGAGAATGTTTGCTTTCGTGGCGTCCTGATCGAGAAGCTGAACGACTTCGACGCGCTCGAAGCCTCCGACCTGAGTTTGTCGCCGCCGCATCTCGTCAGCAAAACTGCGCGCATCGGCAGACGCGTATTTCAAGTTGTACTGCGTGTTCGCGTACTCATTGACGCCGACCGCGATGATGTACGCCGTGCCCTTGCGTTTGAGCGTGTCGGCGCCGGTGAAAACGAATGGCGCATCTTTACTCTTCACATTGTCGCGATTGAAGCCATACGCCACGAGACGATTTGGACCAGCCGTAACTGTGATCTCTTCCTCGAGTGAAACATTCGGCTGGCCTTTCAGTACATCGCCATGCCAAACCTTTACGAGCGATCCGTTGCGAAACAGTCGAATGTCCTGTGCGCCCGTGCCTTGCGGATTATCTTTGTCAGCAGGCGCATCAGAAACATCGATCTTCACCTTCACTGTGCGCGTCGCTACGGTTGATTCGGGAGTCTGGCCCACAAGCGACAACTTCACGATCGGCTGGCGTCGATCTTTCTTTGAAACATCCTGCGCTACCTTCGGACGTTTCCCGGCGAAAACGTCGGCCAGCAAACCAGGATAGTAAAACTCATTGAAGAACCACTCGATCGGCGCGACGTTGAATGTTTCCTGATTGTAGCGCCAGAGGATCTGGTTCCAGGAAACGGGTGTGCCGTCAAATAAACCCTGCGGCGTCACGACCATCCACTCGCTGCCATCATCGAGCGAGATCAAGGTCAGCAGGTGTTCGCCGGTTTTGGCGTCCCAAAGAAACGTGCTGCCATCGTCGCTCGCTGAAGCAAGCAATCGACCGTCAGGACTGAAATCGATCGATTCGATTGCAGACGTGTGACCGGTGAGCGTGCGCAACTCGTTTCGCGTTGCAACGTCCCAGATCTTGATCGTGTTGTCAGTGGCGCCGGTGGCGAGGAGTTTGTTGTCGCGACTGAAGGCAACTTTGCTGACCCCGCGACCGTGTCCTTTGATCGCGGCAATCTGTTGGCCGGTGGTAACGTCCCAAAACTGCACCTGGCCCACCGCTTCGACTTTCAAGTCCTTCATCATGTCTTGTGGGTCAGGTTGTTTCGATCCCTTTTTCGGTTTCGGGTTCATCGCGCCGCTCATCATCGCCGCGATGTCGATGTTGGCTTTCGATTCGACGCCGCCAGCGGCGAGCACTTTGCCGTCATTCGTGAACGCGAGCGACGTGATATTTCCGCCCGGCGTGCCTGCGGACATCGCTCCGATGGTGTTGGTGAGCATCGCGGCGATGTCAGCCATGTTGGGCATCGTCGGCATTTGGCCCGGCTTGATCGACGTCGGTGGTTTGAAATTAGCCATCGGCGACGAGTTCAGATCGCGGAGCTTGCTGCCTGACTGAACGTCCCAAAGCGAAAGCTGGCCCATGCCACTGATCACTGCGAGTGAGTTTCCATCAGCGCTGAATTCGGCCTGTATGGGAATCTCACTTGGCGTTATCGAGCGCAACTCGCGACCAGTCTTCAAATCCCAGATCTTGATCTGAGCGCCGCGTGTGTATGAGCCGGGTGTCGGATGTGGATCTTCAACGGCGCTATAAACGACCGCGAGCATCGTACTGTCTCCTCTAAAGCTTGTTCGTGAAACCGGTCCCGCTTCATTGGACGGCGTAAGTGTGAACAACTGCTTTCCACTCGGGCTCTCGGCAACCGTGATCAAATTCGTGTTGGCCTTTCTCACAACGACGAGGCGTCCGTCAGGAGTCGCAATCCCATACGTCTTCTCGCCAGTGTCAGGGACGAGGCGCAGACCGCTTCCGGTGCGCAGATCCCAGCGCGTGCGGCCTCCGGAAGTAAGCTCGTTGCCGTCAGCGCTGAACTGAACGCCATAAGACATGTTCGCGCGTCCGACGAGATTCGAGACGCGCTTACCAGTCTCCGTTTCCCAAACGCTTATGTCGGTGTCGAAGCCGCCGGTCGCGATTCGCTTACCGTCTTCGGTGAAACTGATGTACGCATCAGCTTGCGGGAACGCGCCGCTGTTTGGAACTTTCACCGTGGGCAATTCACGCAACGTTGCGAGGTCCCAGAGTTTTACAGTGTAGCTGTCGGACAGCGCGAGCAGTCGTCCGTCGCGACTGAATTTCACTTGCGGATAATCTTTAGTTGTTGGTCCAAGCTCGTGATCTTTCTTCGAAGTAAGATCCCAAAGCTTGAAACGTTTGTTGTGAACGCCTGCGACGAGGAGACGGCCGTCGGGAGTCAACGAAAGCTGCATGCTATCGATCTGATTTTCAGGCACCTTTGTGCGACGAACTTCACGACCAGAAGCGAGATCGATCACGCGCACTTCGCTATCGCCATCTTCGGTGACAAGCAGCAGTTGCGTGCCGTCGGGCGAGATAGACATGCCACCGTCCCCGCCAGTGGCGGCCATCGCGCCCTGCAAGCCCATCTCGAGCGAGCGCACCTCGCGCCCAGTCGCGAGATCCCAAACACGCGCAGCATCGCTAACGGTCACGAGTCGATTGTCTGACGCGAAGCCGATGAAGTAGACGCCGAGGGATCCCATGATCGAGCCCTGTCCAGTGCCACCGAGACGTTGCAGCTCACGACCGCTCAGCACGTCCCAAACAGTTACCGAGTTATCACTGCCCGAAGTAGCGATGAGACGACTATCACGACTAAACGCGATGGCAGGTGCGATGGCCACTGTAGTTTGGCCGCCGCTCGAGAGGTCGCGCAGCTTGCGATTCGTTGCAGTTTCCCAGAGCTTGATCGTGTTGCTGCGATACGTGCCGGTGGCGAGCAGTTTACCGTCCGGACTGAAAACCATGCGCGTCGCGCCGAAGAGATTGTTGTAGCCGGTTTGCAGGACGAGCTCGGGTTTCGCTTCGCGCGCGCGTTGATCGGTTGTGGTGCTCGTAGTTTGGCCAGGATTTTGTCCGGGACTTTGGATTCCGAGTCCGCGCTTATCTGTCGGTGTCGGCGACGGACTTTGCGCAAACGTAACCAAACAACTGAAGAACAGAAGAGCGACGACGATAAATCCTTTATTACACATACAACCACCTTGCTAATTCTGAATGCTCCAACAACAGCAACCCAATCGCGACGAGGGCGAGCACGTACATCACGGGATGAATCTCTTTGCGACGGCCAACCACCAGATAAAGGCCAACGTGCGAAATGAAGCCCCAGAGTATTCCCTGGGTGATCGAGAAGGTCAGGGGGATGAGGATTATAGTCAAAAACGCGGGCAAACCCTCTTCGATTTTCCGAAAATCAATGTTGTGGACGCTCTTGAACATCGCCGCGCCAACAAGGATCAAAACCGGAGCAGTTGCGTAGACCGGAACCATTCCCGCGAGCGGCGCGAGAAAGAAGCACGGCAGAAAGCAAAGTGCCGTGAAAACTGACGTCATGCCGGTGCGCCCGCCGCTTTCGATTCCCGCAATGCTCTCGATGTAAGCCGTGCCTGACGATGTGCCGGCGAGTCCCGCTCCAAATGTCGCAAACGAATCAACTACCAAACCTTGTCGCAGATTGCGTGGATTACCGTTTTCATCGAGCATGTCCGCCGCATGAGCAACGCCGATAAACGTCGAAATCGAGTCGAAAAGATCGGTGAAGAGAATGCCGATGATCGCGGGCAGAAGCGAGAGTTTTAGGGCGCCGAGAATGTCCAGCTTCAAAAACACTGTGTGGAAGTCCGGCCGGCTCAAGAGACTGGGCGGCGCTGTGATTTGTCCCGCCAAAAACGCAACGAGCGTCACCACAAAAATTCCGGCGAGATAGGCTAAAGCACTCCGTCGAATCAAAAGCAATACGGTCACTATCAGGCCGAGCATTGACAGGAGCGCCGGAGTGCCGAGCGTTCCGAGCTTTACGAACGTGACCGGATCCGAAATGATGAAACTGGCATTTTTCAAACCGATAAACGTGATGAAGATGCCGATACCGGTCGCGGTCGCAATTCGCAGCTCTGACGGGATTGCTTTCGCGATCGTTTCGCGTAGCGGCGTAACCGAGATCAGCAGAAACAGCACGCCGGCCCAGAAGATGATCCCGAGCGCCGTTTGCCACCAGACTTTCTGCGTCAGAATGATCGTGAACGTGAAGAAGGCGTTGATGCCCATGCCCGGCGCGACG
>Ga0134121_10001736_pt1 | contig 20032 bp, 15 predicted proteins | sample KB301_FD_96463 | JGI IMG/M metagenome (GOLD analysis project Ga0134121, IMG submission 96463) | Terrestrial soil microbial communities without Nitrogen fertilizer from Kellogg Biological Station, Michigan, USA - KB3-0-1 | ecosystem: Environmental > Terrestrial > Soil > Unclassified ... | reverse complement strand
TTTCCATCGCCTTCATCACCACGGCATCGAGCAACCCGGGCACCTCGGGCCGAAGCTTCGCCGGGCGCGTGGGCTCGGCATTGAGGATCGCGTAGGTGAGCGCGGCCTGCGTGCCGGCAGCGAACGGCAGGCGTCCGGTGAGAAGCTTGTACATCGTGACGCCGAGCGAATAGATGTCGGTCTGGTTCGTAAGCGCCTCGCCGCGGATCTGCTCCGGGGACATGTAGGCCGGCGAGCCAACATCGCCCAGCTGGGTGGTATGGGTGAGCTTGTGCTGAAACGACGCTCCGAAGTCGCCGACCTTGGTCTCGCCGGCGGCAGATAGCAGGATGTTCGCCGGCTTGATGTCGCGGTGGATGATGCCGTGCCGGGCGGCATACTCGAGCGCGCGGATGCACTTGAAGACGATCTCGACCACCTTCGCCACGGGCAGCAGCTTGTCGGGCTGCGCATACTCTTCCAGGGTAGTGCCGGGCACGTACTCCATGACGAGGTAGCTGTGATCGGGCTCCACCACCGCATCGAAGATATCGACGATGTGCGGGTGGTTGAGCTTGCCGGCGAGCGAAGCCTCGGCCAAGAACGATTTGTGCATCATTCGCTCTGCCTGCGTGTCCGCGTTCTTGTCGAACTGGAAGACCTTGATGGCCACGTCGCGATCGGCGAACGTGTCGCGCGCGAGGTAGACCTTGCTCGTCGCCCCGGCACCGATCTCCCGCGTAACGGGATACTTGCCGATGTTCATGTACGGGCGAAGACCGCTATCTGCTTGAGGAGCTCGCCTTCCTCATAAGGCTTGCCGAGGTAGGCATTCACCCCGAGCTCGGTGGCCCGGCTGCGATGCTTGGGTGCGGTGCGCGACGAGATGACGATGATCGGGATCTCCATGGTGCGTGGATCGCCCCGCACGTTGCGCGTCAGGTCGAAGCCGTCCATGCGCGGCATCTCGATGTCGATCAGCATCACCGCCGGCCGCTCTTTCTTCAGCTGCTCCAGCGCATCCACGCCGTCGCGCGCCGTGAGCACGCGATACCCCTCGCGCTCGAGAAGACGGCTGGTGATCTTGCGCACCGTGATCGAATCGTCCACCACCATCACGACCGGCGCGGCCGGCATGCTCGGCTCGGCGTGTGCAGTGGCCGCTACCGTCCGCTTCTGCTGTGCGAGCTGGACTGGGTTGAGGATCAGCACGATCGCTCCGTCCGGCATGACGGTGGCGCCCATGACGCCGGCGAGGCGAGAGAGTTGCGGACCGATGCTCTTCACGACCATTTCCCGGTTGCCGAAGAGCTCGTCCACATGCACGGCCGCGCGCTCATTGGCGCTGCGCAGGAGAAGCAACGAGTTGTACTCCCGGATGTCGGTCGCCGCGCGTTCGCCGAGAAGCTGGCGGAGGTAGTGCAGCGGATAGTCGCGCCCCTGGAACTCGACCTTTCCCGTCTCATAGAGGGTCACGAGCGCATCGGCCTTGACGCGCAGTACCTGTTCCACTGACGCGGATGGCACGGCAGCGACGGTCGTGCCGGCGCGCACGAGGACGCCATGGGCGACGGCCAGGGTAAGCGGGAGGTAAAGGGTGAAGGTGACGCCCCGGCCGCGGGTGCTGGCGATCTCGATGCGTCCGCCCACCGCATTGATCTCTGCGCGCACGACGTCCATGCCGACGCCGCGGCCCGCGAGCTCGGTCACCGCATCGGCCGTCGACAGGCCCGAGAGGAATACCAGCTGGATCTCTTCGGACTCGCTAAGCACGACGTCGGCGCCGATCAAGCCCTTTTCGATGGCTTTTGCGCGCAGGCGCTCCACGTCGATTCCCGCGCCGTCGTCGGCGACGACGAGCACGATTTCATTGGCTTCCTGCCGCACGCTGATGGCGATGCGACCCGTTTCGTTCTTTCCCGCCGCCGCGCGCGCCTCCGGCGTTTCGATGCCATGCGCGAGCGAATTGCGCAGCAGGTGCTCGAATGGCGCCGCGATGCGCTCGAGCACGCTGCGGTCGAGCTCGACCTGCCCGCCCTGGATCTCGAGCTCGACCTTCTTGCCGAGCTCGCGCGCGGTCTGGCGCACGATGCGCTGCAGGCGATCGTCGAGCGTGGCGAACGGCAAGGCGCGCATGCGCATCAAGTCCTGCTGCAGCTCGCGCCCGAGGCGCGCCTGCTGCGAGAGCGCCGCGTCCGCTTCGCCGAGATTCTTGGCGAGCCCCTGCTGGATCGACTGGGCGTCGCTCAGGCCTTCGGCCATCATGCGCGTCAGTTCCTGCAGGCGCGTATAGCGGTCGAACTCCAGCGGATCGAACTCCTGGTCGCGCGAGTCGAGCAAGGTCCGCCGCGATTGCATCTGGCTGTCGGCCTGGATCTCCACTTCGCGCAGCTGCGCCCGCAGCCGCGCGACGCTCTGGCTCATGTCGCCCAGCGCTTCCTTGACCTGGCGAAGCTCGGCTTCGATACGCGAGCGAGCAATGGCGACCTCGCCCGACTCGGCGATCAGATCATCGAGGCGCTCAGCGTTGACTCGCAACATGGGCGCGGCTGACGCTGCAGGCGCCGCGCTCACCGCGCGCGAGCCGCCGCGGAGTTTCTCGAGGTCGCCCGACAGGCGGTCCATCTGCGCCTCGAGGTCTTCGAATACCGCCGGTGACAGGTCGCCCGCCTCGGCCGCGAACTCGATGCGGCTTTCCATGAGATGCGTGAGCTCGCCAAGGCGGATGGCACCGGCCATCCGGGCGCTGCCTTTGAGAGTGTGCAGCGCGCGCTTCACGCCATCGGCGAGCTTCTGGTCCGATGGGTCCGCCTTCCACGTGCGCAAGTCGCCGGCGATCTGCGGCACCAGCTCCGCCGCTTCTTCGAGGAATACCGGCAGGAGCTCGGCGTCGATGTCGTCGCGCATCACGCGCTTTTCTCTCGGCTTTCGCGCTGGCTGCAGCCGCACGGCCAGCGCCTGGAGCGCGGAGACGGTTTCCCCGGCGATCAACGGCGCATGGCGATTGGCTGCAGCGGCGACCATCTCCTTCAGCTCGGCGACCGCTTCCGCGACGAGTGCGGCGTCGGCCTCCTCCACCGTAAGGCCGGCCAAAGGCATCCATTGCTCGAGTGCAGAAGCCAATGCCGCGATCGGTTCTTTGCCCGCCGTGCGCGAGCAGCTCGCGAGCGTGTGCGCCGCGCGCGTGAATTCATCCGACGCCGAGGTGCCGCGATTTGCGCACCAGCGGCCGCACTGTGCTTCGAGGGTCGCGATATGGCCGCGAGCCTCCTTCAGGTAGATGTCGAAGACATCGGGCTTCAGGCGCTGCGCAAGCAACGCGATCGGCGCGCTGTCCACGGTGAGAGACTCGCCTGCACGCAACTTGGCGATCCATCCAGCGAAGAGCTTTGCTGCGGTCGCCACGAGCTCGAGCAGATCCGGCGTCGCCGGTCGTTTTTCTTCGAGCCAGCGGTTCATCACCTGCTCGACTTCCCACGCGGCATCGCCAAGGTCCGTCTGCCCGACCATGCGGCCGCTGCCCTTCAGGGTATGGAAGCCGCGGCGGATGCTCGGGAGCGCATCCTCTTTCTCTGGCGTGGCAAGAGCGCTTTCGATCGCGGCGAGGACTTCGGTCGCCTCCTCGAGGAACACTTGCAGGAGTTCGTCAGTTGCCGCCGGCGCCGGCTTCGGCGCTTCTGCAACCGGCGCGGCCGGCCGCTGCTCGAAGCGCTCTAGGAACATTTCGATGACCTGAGTCCGCGGTTCGCGGCCCTCGAGGCAAGGCGTAATAAATAGCCCGAGGCTGGAGAGGCCCTCGGCAATCCAGTCCATGTCCGCGCTGCCGGGCGCGAGCGTCGACAGGAGTGCCTGGCAACGCTCGAGGACCGTGACCGCACGGTCCCAACGCAGCACCAAGAGAGCACCGCGGATCTGGCGCAACTGCGGCGCGAGGGTCTGCAGGAGCTTGTCGGAGCCCTGTCCGCGCGCATAACCGTCGAGCACTTCCTCGACCTTCTGCAGGTTGGCGAGAATCTCGCGCGAGACGTGCGCGCGCAGCTGGATGGCGTCCACTTCCTGGCGCAGCTCCGGGCGCAGGCCGGCCGGCGGCGTTGCCGCCGGTTTGCCGTTCGCCGCGTCCAGCAGCCACCCCGAGAGAAGCTCGAGTTGCTGATCGAGGTCCTCGGGGGGCTGGCCGAACGTATCGAGGATGTTCTCCGCAAGCAGGAACGCGCAGGCCATCTCGACCAGCAGCGCATCGCTCTCGGCGGGATGAGGATCAGGCAGCCTGCCCGCAACGTCGGCGAGCGTATCGAGCAGCCGGTCGAACTGGGGACTCGCGAGTGGTGCGGCCTTGGGGCGAAGGGTGCCGAGGCGCTCGGCAAATACCTTGCCGGCGCCGCGCTCGCCGAGCATGTACTGGCGCCAAAACTTCTTCAGCTTGCGCACTTTCTCGCGCACTTCAGCGAGCACCGGCGCCAGCGTATCGACGCGTTGCGCAGGAGCCGTTGCGGGAAGCAGAGCATCCAGGCTGTACAGCAGCTTGATGTCGCGGATGCGCTGCGTGAAAGGCGGCGACCCCGCAATCGCGTAGATCAGCTCGCGCAGCAGAGCTTCGTTGTCCGGGCGAGCGCCGGTGGCGAGCTCGCGCAGGTAGATGTCGATCTTGTTCCACAGGCGGCGCGCCTGCTTCAGGGGCTCGGACTCGGTGACGTCGAGGAGCGCGTCGACCACGCCGCCCGCCACCCACCAGAACGCGCGTCGCTCGGGCAACGCGTGCGCCGCCGCATGCAGCTCATCGAGCGTCTCGCGCATGTCCTCAAGGCCATTCGGCTGCTTTTTGAGCCAGGCGAGGATGCCGCGCTGCCAGCGATTGCGGCTCGCCTGGAGAAACGACGGCAGCTCGCCCTCGTCCAGGCTCTTCGGCGCCGGGTGCGCCGGCGCGGCGGGCGTCAGATCCGGGAAAAAGAGGTCGATTTCAGAGGTGTCATCGCCACCACCGAGCTGCGCGAGGTCGCGATACGCCGGGTACAGGCGCACGGCGGCATCCGGCTGCCCGCTCGCCACGTCGTCCACGTACTGTTTTAGATCGACCACCGCGCGGTCGATGATGGAGGTACCCGACGGATCGGCGCGCGTCAGGCTTTTCTCGAGCGCCTCGCAAAAGCGGGTCGCGCCGCTCATGCCCACCATGTTCAGCGCTCCGCTCACCTGGTGCAGATGCTCCGGGCAGCTTGCGAGCGCGCCGGCCGCGAGCTCGGTGCGCACGCGGTCGAGCGCCTGGTCGACCTCGGCGGTGATCCACGACAGGATGGTGAGATCAGGCATCAGCCGAGCTTGAATCCGGCAACCGAGCTGCGCAGGCCGTCGGCGAGCTGCGTGAGGCGCGCGGCCGACGCCGCCGTCTTCTTCGTGCCCTCGGTGGTGAGCTGCGTGACGCCGAGGATGATCTTCATCTTGCCGGCGACCTGGTCGGCCGAGGACGCCTGGGCCCGGGTCGCGTTCGAGATCGCGCCGATCAGCTCGGCGAGGCGGTTCGAGATCTTCTCGATCTCGCGGAGGGCCTGGTCGGCCTCATCGGCCGTCTTCGTTCCCTCCACCACGCCTCGCGTGCTGCGCTCCATCGCGTCCACCGCGTCCTGCGTGTCGCGCTGAATGCTCTTGACGATGGCGCCGATGTGCTTCGTCGCCTCGCCCGAGCGCTCGGCAAGACGCTGCACCTCTTCCGCAACCACCGTGAAACCACGCCCGGCTTCGCCCGCTGACGCCGCCTGGATGGCCGCGTTCAGAGCAAGCACGTTAGTCTGCTCGGTGATGTCCGAAATAAGCTGCACGATCTCGCCGATCTCCTGCGAGCTTTCGCCGAGGCGCTTGATGCGCTTGGAAGTCTCCTGGATCTGGTCGCGGATGTCGTTCATGCCGCGGATCGCGTTCTGCACCGCCTGCGCACCCTTCGAGGCGGCATTGAGCGAGCTTTCGGCGACCCGTGCGGAGTCGTCGGCGCTGCTCGAGACCTGGTTCATAGATTGCGCCATCTGCGTCACGGACTGGCCGGTGCCCTGGATCTCGGTCGCCTGCTTTTGTGCGGCATGCAGGAGCTGCGTGGAAACGGTGTGCGCTTCCTGCGTCGCCACCGTCACCTGCTGCGCGGCGGTGTTGATGCCCGCGACCAGCCGTCGCAGCTCGTCGATCGTGTAGTTGATCGAGTCGGCAATCGCGCCGGTCATGTGCTCGGTCACCTTGGCATGCACCGTGAGATCGCCGCCCGCCAGGTTGCCGATGTCGTCCAGGAGCCGCAGGATGGCCGCCTCGTTCGACTTGTTCTGCTCTTCGCTCGCTTCGGCACGGCGATGGCTCTCGTCGACAAACGCCTTGCCGATGAGGAGCAGGATCGCCAGGGCGAGGAGCGAAACTGCGCCCATCGCGACAAAGTTGAACTTGCGTGCCGCGATCAGCGTGTCATAGCCGGCCGAAAGATCCTCGGCGGCGCCGAGGAGCGCCTCGCTGTCGTTGAAGATGTCGCGCGTGGCGCGTTTGGCATTCACCAGGCGCTGCATATTGCCGAGGATCTGAGTGACCCCGGCCTGATACTGCTTGAAACCGGATTCGAGCTCGCCCAGCTTGCCGCGCAGCTCCTCGTCGCTTACCCGCGCGATGCGCATCGCCTCGTTGCCTTGCAGGAGCCCCTGCAGCTCGTCGCGGAACGTGTTCGTATCCTTGCCGAGAAGGAATGCCACCTCCGGGTCGACAACGTCGCCCGCCAGCATCGCGTTCGCGTTCTTGGCCATGCGTTGCGTAAGCATGACGAGGTGCGCCGTGGTCGCGTTCTGCCGCGCGCTGCCGCCGGACTGCACCGAGAGTGCCGCGATTTCGTCGGCAAGCTCTAGGAGCGCCGGGTTCGAGTCGTTGATCGCTCGCACCGCCGCGCCGAGCGCAACGAGATTGCGCTCCTCGCCGATCACGAGGCTCGCGTTGTGCTCGGTCTTCTGCCACTTGGTTTGCAGCACGCCCAGCTGCGGGCGCACGCGCTGCGGTGTGGCAGGCAGGCTGACGCCGCTCACGGTGCCGCCGGATTCGAGCTGCTGCATGACCGCAGCGAACTCGTCGCGGCTCTCGCGCAATTGCGTGAACGCCGCTGCATTGCCCTGAGAAGCTTGCTGCGCAGCTTTTGCGAGGCGCTGAGAGAGCATGCGGATCTTGCCGACCGCTGCGACGTACAGTGTGTTGAACGTCGCTTCACGCGCGTCGTACACCACCAGGGCGGTATCGGCCAGGATGACGAAGGCGAGAAGCCCCGCCAAGACGGGAATGCGGCGTCCGCCCAGGCGCTGCTTCATGCGAACGCGCCAGCCAAGGCGTGCCCGGCCGCCGCTCGATTCGACCGCCGGCATCTTGGGTATCTGCAGTCTGTCCATGGTTATCCCCTAGCGCAGGAACTTGCCGTTGCGCCCGATGATCGTCAGGTCGACGAACCTCGAGCCGGCATGGTTTTTCGGCGAGTAGCTGACGTAGAACCCGCCGAGGTCCACGTCCTGCATCCTTTCGAGCGCGTCGACCAGCCCTTCGCGCGTAGGATTCTTGCCAGCGCGGCGCAGCGCCTCGACCATCACTTTGGCGTAGAGGAAGCCCTCCATCGCGCTGAAGTTGTAGTCGACATAGCCCGATTTCTTCGCGAGCGCCTGGTACTCCTTCACCACCGGTACCGCCGTACCCCACGGGAACGGCACGACCTGCGAGATGGCGACGCCGCTGCCTTCTTCGCCGAGCGCATCGGCGAGCGCCTTGCTGCCGACGAACGAGACGTTGTAGAAGGTGGCGCCGCTTCCCGACTTCTTCATCTGCCGGATGAATTCCGCGCACGCCGTATACGCACTCACCATCACGATCGCGTCGGGCTCGGACGCGTTGATCGTCTTCACCGCACCCTCGACCTTGACGGTGTTCCTCTCGACCGTGCCGCTCGAATAGATCTGCATGCCGCGCTTGGCGAGCGCGATCTCGGTCCCCTTGCGCCCGGCTTCGCCGTAAGCGTCGGCCTGGTAGAACACGGCGATTTTCTTGCCGCCGGTAGTGACCACCTGCTCGACGATCTTCTCCGTTTCGTCGTAGTAGCTTGCACGGACGTGGAACACGTAGCGATTGAAGGGCACGCGCAGCACCTCGGCGCCGGTGAACATGCCCACCAGCGGCACTCTTGCCTGCGTCGTCACCGGCAGGTGCGCTGCGCCGGTCGGCGTGCCGACATAGCCGAGCAGCGCAAACACCTTGTGCTCCTCGATGAGCTTGCGGCTCGCCACCGGAGCGACCGCCGCTTCATATTTGTCGTCCTCGCTGACCAGTTCGAGCTTGCGACCATGCACGCCGCCGCGCTCGTTCACATAATTGAAATACGCCGTGATGCCGTTCCGCATCTGGATGCCGAGCTGAGCAGCCGGACCGCTGAGCACCGCCGCCTGGCCAAGGAGGATGCGTTTTTCGGTAACGCCGTTGTCCGCGCTGCAATTCAAGGCATACGCAGCAGCGAGAGCGATGAGGAATTGCTTCATAGGCTGACCTCCAGAAAGCTTTCGTTCTGCACCAACGCGGCAACGTCCAGCTCCTTCCAGGCGCTGCCGTCCTTGTCGATGTACTGCGCCTTGACCCAGGGCTGCGTGGCGCCTCCGGCGTGCGCCTTCAGGCTTTCCGCCGGCCGCAGGCCAAGCGAGCGCTCGACGAGGAGCGCGGCGCCGATGCGGAAGCGATCGGCGACGATCAGGAGCCGCGCGTGCTCGGAGATCGTCGTGGGCCTCTCGCCCGCGAAGGCCGAGAAGTCGGTGACGCTGTAGAGATTGCCGCGCACGTTGGCGACACCCCGGAACCACGGCTGCGCGAGCGGCACCGGCGTGATCGATTGCACCGGCAGCACTTCGCTCGCCTCCGTGAGCTCGACCAGCCACCGCTCTCCCGCCGCGAGCACGCCCAGCTTTGACGCGACGCGCGCGCCCGCCTGGGCGCTTTGCAGGCGTTCGGACAGCGCGAGCTGGTACTCGCGCAGTGAAGCCCGGGCAACGGCAGCAGCCATCAGCCGAGCGCCGCGATCTTGGCGAGGAGATCCGCCTGGTCCACCGGCTTCACGATGTAATCGCGCGCACCCTGGCGCATGCCCCAGACCTTGTCGGTTTGCTGGCCTTTGCTCGTGCACAGGATTACCGGAATGCTCTTCGTCGCCTCGTCGCGCGTGAGTGCGCGCGTCGCCTGGAATCCGTTCTGCCCAGGAAGGACGACGTCCATCAGCACGAGGTCCGGGCGCGATTGCTTCACCTTGTTCATGGCGTCCTCGGCGCTCTCGGCCGTCGCGACCTTGAAGCCGCTCTTCGAGAGCATGTCGCTCAGGAACTCGCGATCGGTGGGAGAGTCGTCGACGATCAGGATCTTCTTGATGGCCATGCGTGCCTTTCAGGAGACGTATTCGCCGACTGCGGCGAGAAGCCCTTCCTTGGTGAAGGGCTTGGTCAGATAACGGTCCGAGCCGGCGAGCCGGCCGCGCGCGCGGTCGAACACACCGTCCTTCGACGAAAGCATGATCACCGGCGTCGACTTGAGCCTCGGGTGCTGCTTGATGAGCGCGCAGGTCTGATAGCCGTCGAGGCGCGGCATCATGATGTCCACGAAGATGACCCGCGGACGGTGATCGGAGATTTTGGCGAGGGCATCGAAGCCGTCCTCGGCGAGGATCACGTCGTAGCCCGCTTGGCGCAGGAACATCTCGGCGCTTCGCCGGATGGTGTTGCTATCGTCGATGACGAGGATCTTGATCAGCCCCGTCGGCGCTGCAGCAGTTGCCGTCACTCCGCCCCCCGTTTGTCGTTGTCACTCTTGCATTTGCCAAAGCTCCTTTAAGTGATGTTTGCCGCAGATGAACCAAATCCCTGAGGAACATGCGGAAACACCTACGGGATCTCCCGTAGGTGAAATAATTACGTTGCAACGCCCAAACGGACAACGGGACAAGATCGCTTGCATGCCTCGTAAGAAACTCAAATCGGATCTCGGCTGGTCGACTGTCGATCGCATTGTGGTGCGCGGCAAGGATCTGCCGAACGAGATCCTCGGCCACCTCAATCTCGGCGACATGGCGTTCCTCGAATTGACGGGGCGCACGCCCAACGCGAAGGAGTCGAAGATCTTCAACGCGATGGTCGTGACGCTCGTCGAGCACGGCGTCACGCCGAGCGCGATCGCCGCCCGTCTCACCTATCTCGGCGCGCCGGAGGCGCTGCAGGCAGCGGTGGCGAGCGGCCTCCTCGGCTTGGGCACGGTGTTCGTCGGCTCGACGGAAGGCGTCGCGCGCCTCCTGACTGAATCCAGCGGCAAGAGCGCGAAGGAGATCAGCGCCGAGCACAAGCGCATCCCCGGCCTCGGCCATCCGCTGCACAAGCCGGTCGATCCGCGCACGGTGCGACTCTTCGAGATCGCGCGCGAGACAGGGCACTACGGCAAGTATTGCCGGCTGATGGAGGAAATCGCCCGCGAGAAGAAGCTCACCCTCAACGCCACCGGCGCGATCGGCGCCCTCTCGTGCGAGCTCGGCCTCGACTGGAAGATCGTGCGCGGCCTGGGTGTGATGGCGCGGGCGGTCGGCCTGGTGGGACACATCCTGGAGGAGACGCGCGACCCGATGGCCACCGAGATCTGGGAGCGCGTGGACGAGGAAGCTTCCTCCCACCTCAAACCAAAATGAACATCGGACGCGACAACTATCCCGAGGTGCGCGACGCCGTGCGCGCGCTCTGCAGCCAATTCGACTCCGCCTACTGGCAGCAGATCGACGAGAAGCGCGCCTACCCCGAGAAGTTCGTCGAGGCGCTGACCACGGCGGGCTGGATGTCCGCGCTGATCCCGGAGGACTACGGCGGCTCGGGCCTGTCGCTCACCGAAGCCACCGTGATCATGGAGGAAGTGACGCGCTCGGGCGGCAACGCCGGCTGCTGCCACGGGCAGATGTACAACATGAATACGCTGCTACGCCACGGGTCGGAAGCGCAGAAGCGCAAATACTTGCCGAAGATCGCCAGCGGCGAGATGCGCCTGCAGGCGATGGGGGTGACGGAGCCGGGAGCGGGAACAGATACGACGAAGATCAAGACCGTGGCGGTGCGCAAGGGCGACCGCTATGTCGTCAACGGACAGAAGGTGTGGACTTCGCGGCTGCAGCACTCGGAGCTGATGATCCTGCTCGCCCGCACCACGCCGCTCGCGGACGTGAAGCGCAAGAGCGAGGGCATGTCCATCTTCCTCGTCGACGCGAAGAGCAAGGGCCTCGAGGTAAAGCCGATCCGCAACATGGTGAACCACGAGACCAACCAGGTGTTCATCGACAATCTGGAGATCCCGGCCGAGAACCTGATCGGCGAAGAAGGCAAAGGCTTCCGCTACATCCTCGATGGCCTCAACGCCGAGCGGATCCTCATCGCGGCGGAATGCATCGGCGATGGCTACTGGTTCACGGAAAAGGCCACGAAGTACGCGCAGGAGCGCGTGGTCTTCGACCGGCCGATCGGCGAGAACCAGGGCATCCAGTTTCCGATCGCCGAGACCTACATGGAGATCGAGGCGGCGAACCTGATGCGCTACAAGGCGGCGGGCCTGTTCGATCAGCACAAGCCCTGCGGCGCCGAAGCCAACATGGCCAAGCACCTCGCCGCCAAGGCGTCATGGGAAGCAGCCAACGTGTGCCTGCAGACGCACGGCGGCTTCGGCTTCGCCGCCGAGTACGACGTCGAGCGCAAGTTCCGCGAGAGCCGCCTCTACCTGGTCGCGCCGATTTCCACGAACCTGATCCTCTCCTACCTCGCAGAGCATGTGCTCGGCCTGCCGCGCTCCTTCTAGGCCTTAGCGAGCGCCGCCTTCACCCGCTCCTGATTCATGGGCGCTTTGCGCAGGCGCACGCCCGTCGCGTCGAAGAAGGCGTTCGCCACCGCAGCGGGAATGATGCGCAGGCTCGGCTCCCCGGCCCCCGACGGCGCGACGTCGGGGCGATCGATCAGCACGACATCGATCGACTCAGGCGCATCCGGCATCTCGAGGATCGGGTAGCTCGCCCAGTCGACGCTCTCGACGCTTTCGCGATCGAAGCGCACCTGCTCGAAGAGCGCACGCGACAGGCCCTGCACCACGTTGCCCTCGATCGTCTGCGTGAGGATCAACGGATTGACGACCAGGCCGCAGTCGTGGGCCACGGTAAAGCGCCTGGCCCAGATGCGTCCGGCGTTGCGGTCGACTTCAACCTGCGCAATTACGGCCACGGCAGTGCCGCCGCGCTCGGCGAACGCGATCCCTTTGCCTTTCGGCAGCGTTGACCAGTTCGCTTTCTCCGCGACGGCCTTGACCACCGCCACGTGGCGCGGGTTGGTCAGGTACTTCAGGCGGAACGCCACCTGATCTTCGCCCGCGGCGCGCGCGAGCTCGTCGATGAACTGCTCGGACGCGAAATGCACCTCGGGCCCGGCTGGATCGCGGAAGTGCGACGTGCGAAGCGGCGAGCAGCCGACGACGAGCGGCGCGATCGTCTCCCAGGCAAGGCGCTTGTTCTCGAAGCCGTAGGACTCGGCAGGTATGCCGAGGATCTCGTTGCCCTTCGGCGTCATGCCGATGGCCTGGCCGACGAGGCTGTGCGCCGGATCCGATTCGTTGGTCGCGATCGCCTGGCGTGAGAAGCCCTTGGCGAGGAAGTCGTACGCCACGACCTTGCCCGACGCGTCCAGCGCAGCACGCGCCTTGTGCACCGACGCCGGCGCCTTCGGGTCCCACGCCGTGCCGTCCGCACGCATGCCTTGCACGCGCACCGGCTTGCCCACAGCCTTGGAGATGAACGCGGCGTCCATTGCCGCATCACCGGCATCGTTGCGTCCATAGGAGCCCGGTCCCGGTACCCACATCGCGTGCACCTTCTCCTGCGGCAGGCCCACCAGCTTGGCGACGCCGTCGCGCGTGTAGTGCGGCTTCTGCGATCCGGTCCACACCGTGCAGCGGTCCGCCTTCACGTCGGCGATCGCGCAAGCCGGTCCCATGCTGGCATGCGACTGGAACGGCCATTCGAACTCCGCCTCGATGAGGCGCACGCCCGGCGCTTTGAGCGCGGCCTCGACATCGCCCTTCTTCACCGGCTCTTCGCGCTTCACCACCTTCGCCGAGCGAATGTGATCGTGCAACGCGTCCATCGTCGGAAACGGATTCGAGGCGTGCTCCCAGTCGAGCTTCAGCGTGCTCGCTGCGCGCACCGCATCCCATTCCCTCGGCGCCACCACGGCGACGAAATCCTTCTCGCGCACGACGCGCGCGCCGGGTATGCCTTTGATCGAGCTCTCGTCCACGCCGCGCAGGCTGCACGCGGCGCGCGGCGGGCGGATCACCCGTGCGTGCAACATCCCGGGGACGCGCACATCGGTGATGAACTTGCCGGTCCCATGGACCTTCCACGCCACATCGCGCCGCGGCAGCGGCTTGCCGACGACCTTGTAGTCCGCCGGCGCCTTCGGCTTCGCCGGCACCGAGATGTCCATCGGGTTGCCGGTCAACTTGTTCCATTCGACCTTGTGGTCGAAGTAGCGGCCGCCGACGAGCTCGGCATAGCTGGTCTTCCCCTTAGGCCCGCTGATCACACCATCTTCGACCCGCAAATCAGCGGCCGGCGTGCCGAGCTTCTCGCTGCCTCGCTCGAGGAGCACACGCCGCGCTTCCGCGGCGGCACGGCGCAGTAATCGACCGCCGTTCGACATGCCTGTGCTGCCGGAAGCGCCACCCTGGTTGCACGAGGTAGCGGTATCTCCCATCAGCACGGCAACCTTGTCGAAGCCGACGTCGAGCTCTTCAGCGACGACCTGCGCGATGCCGACGTCGAGGCCCTGCCCCATGTCCATCTTGCCGAAGAAGGCCTGTACGTTGCCGTTCGGCAGCACCGCGATCCACGAGTCGAGCTCGCCTGGAACGAGGGACGGCTTGCCGGCTGCCTGGGCAATCGCTTCGAACGAGGGCGCGACAAAGGAAACGACGAGCGCACCGGAGGTCTTGAAAAATTCGCGACGGTCCATGGTCCCTCCTACGCCTGGCTCGATTGCGCGCGCTTGATGGCGCGCATGATTGCGACGTGCGTTCCGCAGCGGCACTTGAGGCCGGCGAGGCCCTCGCGCAGCTCGGCATCAGTCGCCTTCGGGTTCTTCTTCAGCAGCGCAGCCGCCGTCATCATCCAGCCGTTGATGCAGTAGCCGCACTGCGGCACGCCTTCGGCGACATACGCGGCCTGCAGGGGATGCGGCTTCTCGGGCGTGCCGAGGCCGGCAATGGTCGTCACGGTCTTGTTCGCCGCCGCCGATACCGGAAGGACGCAGGAGCGCACGGCCTCGCCGTCGAGGTGCACGGTGCAGGCGCCGCATTGCGCGAGACCGCAGCCGAAGTGGGGGTTGTCCAGATTGAGGTCGCCGCGCAGCGCATAGAGCAGCGGCATCTCGGGCTGCGCGTTGACCGAGACGCGCTTGCCATCGACCGTGAAGCGATACGTCGCCATGCTTTCCTCCTCAGGAAATTTCGAGAATGATCTTACCCCTGCCGTGCGGCGCTTCGACTGCGGCATAGGCATCGTTCGCGGCTTCGAGCTTAAAGCGTCGCGCAAGCTGCGGCCGCAGCCGCCCTTTGACCACCCAATCGAAGATCTGCCCCAGGCGCTCGCGCGTGGCTTGCACCATCGGCCGCTCCACCCGCACATCGGCCCTGGGCGGATGTGCCGGTATCGGCGCCGCGGATAGCGCGACGAGAATGCCGTTGGGCTTCAGCGCCTTGAGCGAGCGCACATGGGCGTCGCCGCCGAGCGTGTCCAGCACGACATCGAACGGGCCGGCGTCTGACAAATCTTCCTTCCTGTAATCGATCACGCGCTCGGCGCCGAGCTGCCGGCAGTAGCCGGCTTGCGTCGATGTAGTGACGACGTGCGCGTCAAGCTCGCGTGCGATCTGGATCGCGTGGCAGCCCACGCCGCCGGCGCCGCCGTGGATCAGGACGCGCATCCCCTTCTGCACTTTCGCGACTTCGACGAGCGGGATCCACGCCGACAGGCCCGCGATGCAGAGGCTCGCCGCCTCCGCGGCGTCGATTCCCACCGGCACCGGCGTGACGGCGGCTTCCGGCAGCAAGGCGTACTCGGCATGCGTGCCCTCGCCGCGCGGGTCGGCGACGCCGGCAACGAGCTTGCCGTCGAGCTCCCCCGCAGCGTCGCGGCCGAGCGTGCGCGGGAAACTGAGCGGAAAGATGTCCTTCAGCACGCCGCGGCGCATCTTCCAGTCGATCGGATTCACGCTTGCCGCGCGCACCTTGACCAGCACCTGCCCCGCTCCCGGCTGCGGTACCGGCACCTCGTCGAGGCGCATCACCTCCCGGCCGCCATAGCCGTGGATGCGAACCGCGCGCATGTCAGCGCACCGTCTTCAATCCCGCTTCCTTCAGGATCTCGCGCATGCGCGCGGTGAACTCGTCGTAGAACTTGGTGAGGTCTTGCGCGTTCTGGTAGCCGTCCTCGAACTGGTTGTCGGCGAGGAATTTCTTCCACGACGCGGTCTTGGTCAGCTTGAGGAGGACGTCTTCCCAATAGGCGACGTTCTCGGCGGGGATTTTCGGCGGCGCCACGACGCCGCGCACCTGCGGCACGGCGGGGATGTCGAAGCCGGCTTCCTTGAGCGTGGGGACATTCGGAAAGGCCGGCAGCCGGGAATCGCTCACCTGTGCGAGTACGCGCATGTTGCCGGCGCGGATGTGCTCGCCCGCCTCCGCCGGCTCGATCACCATCATGTTGACGTGACCGCCGAGCAGCGCCGCGATGCGCTCGCCGCCGCCGGGAAAGGAGATGAACGCCCAGCGCGCGCCGGTGTGCTTCTGCAGCAGCTGGCGCACGACGTTGTCGCGGCTCGTTTGCGAGCCGCCCGATTGCTTCAGCTGTCCGGGGTTGTGCTTCGCGGCGTTGATGAAGTCGGCCATCGTCTTGAACGGTGCATCCGCCTTGACCGCGATCAGCGCCGGCTCGAGCACGAGGCGCGCGACCGGCGTGAGGTCGCGCAGCGTCACTTTGTATTCGGGGCTGGTGAGCGGTCCGGTCAGCCAGACGCCGGTGAAGAAGCCGATGGTGTTCTCGTCGCCCGCTTTTTCGGCGAGGTATGCCGCAGCGACGGCGCCGCCACCCCCGGTCTTGTTGACGACCTGCATGCGCACCGGGAGCAGTTTCTCCTTCTCGATCATGCCCGCCACCGCGCGCGCGAGGATGTCGCTGCCTCCCCCCGGGCCAGTGTGCACGACGACTTCGATGGTCCGCGTCGGCTTGAATGCGAGTGCGGACGAGGACATGAGCACAGCCAGGACAGCGAGTGCGAGTTTCATGACTCTTCTTGCTCCAGTGCGCGTAGGCGCCATGTGTTGAAACGGGAAAAGAGCGGGATGAACAGGACGGCGAGCGCGAGCGCGAGCATCGCCGCGGAGATCGGCCGCGAGACCAAGATGGACAGGTGACCCTCGGACATCATCAGCGACTGGCGCAGCGCGCGCTCCATCGCCCCGCCGAGGACCAGGCCGAGAATGAGCGGCGCGCTCGGGTAATCGAGCTTGCGCATCAAGTAGCCGAGCAGGCCGAAGCCGGCGAGGAGATAAAGATCGAACAGGCTCCCCGATCCCGCGTATACGCCGACGAACGAGATGCCGATGATCAGCGGATAGAGCACGTAGACCGGCGTACGCAGCACCTGGGCGAAAAGCGGCACGAGCGGCAGGTTGAGGACGAGCAGCATCACGTTGCCGATGTACATGCTTGCCACCAGACCCCAGAACATGCCCGGGTTCTCGGCAATGAAGAGCGGCCCGGGCTTGAATCCCCACAGCACGAGCGCGGCGAGCAGGATCGCCGTCGTGCCCGAGCCCGGGATGCCGAGCGTGAGCAGCGGCACGAGCGCGCCGCCGGTTTCCGAATTGTTCGCGCCCTCGGGCGCTGCGACACCTTCGATGACGCCGGTGCCGAATTGCTCCCGGCGCTTGGAGAACGCCTTCTCGACGCCATAGGAAATGAACGACGCGATGGTCGAGCCCGCACCCGGCAGCACGCCCACCAGGAAGCCCAGCACCGAGCCTTGCGCGAACGCGAAGCGGCAATCGCGCAGGTCCTGCATCGTCGGCAGCAGGTTGCGCAGGCCCTTCGGCACCGGCAGCACCTGCGGCTCCTCGCGCGCCTCCATGTTGCCGAGCACCTCGCCCAGCGCAAAGACGCCGATCGCGACGACGACGAAGTCGATGCCCGAGAGGAGCTCCATGCGGCCGAAGGTGAATCGCGATTGGCTCGTGAAGACGTCGGTGCCGATGCCGGCGATCCAGAGGCCGACCAGCATCGCGAGCAGCGCTTTCACCATCGATTTGCCGGCGAGCAGAACCACCATGGCGAGGCCGAGCGACATGAGCGCGAAATACTCCGGCGAGCTGAAGGCAAGCGCGAGCCTGGCGAGCGGCGGCGCGACGAGCATCAGGCCGAGCACGCCGACGGTGCCGGCAACGAACGAGGCAATCGCCGCGATGCCGAGGGCAGGACCCGCCCGACCCTTGCGCGCCATCGCATAACCGTCGAGGCACGTGACGACCGACGCCGATTCACCAGGCACGTTAAGCAGGATCGAGGTGGTCGAGCCGCCGTACTTCGCGCCGTAGTAGATGCCGGCGAGCATGATGATCGCGCCCGCGGGATTCATCAGCGCGGTGAGCGGCAGCAGCATCGCGATCGTCGCCGGCGGCCCGAGCCCCGGCATGATGCCGACGATCGTGCCGAGGAGCACGCCGACGAAGCACCACAAGAGGTTCAGCGGCTGCAGCGCCAGCGCGAAGCCATGCAGGAGCCCGGCGGCGATGTCCATTCAGGGCAGCGCCACGCCGAGCGCGAGCGGAAAGACGAGGTAGAAGCCGGCGACGGTGCAAAGCGCGACGAGCGCCGCCACGGCCGGCGGCCGTCGATACATCACCGCGACGATGAAGAAGGCGACCGCGCCGAAGGCGAGCGCAAAGCCGATGAACTTGACGAGCGCTACGGAAAGCGCGACCGCGCCCCAAGTGGCGAGCGCGCGTCCGGCGCCGCGCCAGTCTGCATTCGGGCTCTTGCCGAAGACCCCGAGCCACGCCGAGCACGCGAGGATGGCGATGCCATACCACAGCGGAAAGAATCCCGGGCCCGGCCCGTCGTCGGTCAGGTAATCCCAGCCGCGCGCCTGCGCGACGATATACGCCCCAAGCGCGGCCAGCGCGAGCCCGGACCAGAAGTCCGGGGAGCGGTGGCGCATTACTTCTTCTTTTTCTTCGGTGCTTTCTTGCTCTTCCGCTTGGGCGCCGCCTTGGCTTGCACCTTCGGCTTTTTGTAGCGCCCCTCGGGAACGAGCTCGCACACCGTGCCGCCCGGCGCGCGGAACTTCACCGGGATCACGCCCGGGTCGCTGATGATCTCGCAGCCGAGCTGGCGGATGCGGCTCTCGGCCGTGCGCAGGTCGGGCACTTCAACGGCGAAGTGGTGGATGCAGGGCCCCTCGCCCGCGGCACGCGACTCGGCCGAGGTCGTGCCGGAATCGTACTTGATGAGGGCGAGGTCGATGGTGCCGTCGGAGAGGTGCCGCGACGTGTGGTCGCGCACCTTGTCGGTGTTCATCTCGGCAAAGCCGAATACCTCGCGGTAGAACTGGGTGGTGCGCTCGAGGTCATCGACCTTCAGCGCGAGATGCACGATGCGGCTCATCACTCCTCCTTTAACAATGTTCTCAGTCTGCGTGCGTTCGGCAGCTTGTCCAGCGACCAGATGGCGTCGCACAGGCGGCGCGCGCGCTTCCTTCCGAAAACCGGCACGATGAGATCGTAAGCCTTCGCGTCGACTTCGGCACGCGTCATCGGGTTCTCCGCCGTGCCACGCACCGCCTTGACGTGACGGCGCAGCGTCGTTCCATTGCGCAGAACGATCTCCACGATGCCCTGGCGGCTCGGCATGGCCCGAGTGAGCTCGTCGTCTCCGCTCAGTTGCACCTGCTCCCGCAGCGCGAGCACCTTCCGGTCGCGCATCCGCTTCTCGTCGTGCGAAGCCTTGAAGGTGACCGTGCCATCCAGGACCATCACCGCGCAGAGGTGCTGCATGCAGATGTCCGGCATGGCGCGATTGTTCGTCGTGTTGGCACCTTGGTGGGAGACGCGTACGCTGAGCCGCTGCACGTCTTCCCGCTTGAAGCGGTGCTCCTCCAGTAGGAGCAGCAAGGCATCCAGCGGCGCCTGGATCGGCGAGCCGACCGACCAGCGCTTGATGTTGGTGTTCATCACCTCGTAGACCTCGCCGAGCCCCGCCACCAGCTTCTCCGGCTCGGGCTTGCGACCATAGGCGACGAAGAAGCTCCGCTCGCCGGAGAGCGCATCCTCCACGCCCGTAAAGCCGTGCGCGACCATCGCCGCCGCTGCGACGCCGTTGCGCGCCGGCATGCCGCCGAAGTCGAAGGCCTTCTCGATGTGCTCTTCGTCGCGCATCCAGCAAGAGATGCCGGAAGCCTGCTGGGCGGTGAAGGACAGGCAGTGGCGCACCTGCCGCTCGTTCAGCCCGTTGAGCGCGGCACAGGCCGCGGCGGCGCCGAACATCGGGCCGAAGCTGTGCGTGGAATGGCCATCCTCGCGAAACTCGTATGCATTTAATGATTGAGTCAACCTGCACCCAACGTCGTAGCCCAGCGCAACCGCGCGGATCAGCGCCTCCCCGGTCGCCTCTTCGCGCTCCGCCATGGCGAGTGCCGCCGGCACGATGCCGCAGCCGGGATGAGTGAGCGAAGGTGCGTGGGAATCATCGGTCTCGTCGGCGTGCGCCAGCATGCCGTTTGCCAGCGCGGCGTTTTCAGCCGACGTGACGATGCCGGTGGCGACGACGCAGGCTTCCTTGGTGCCTCCCCGCGTGCGGGCATACGAGATGGCCTGCTTGCCGGGCGGCAGGCGCGCGCCGGAAACCATCGCCGCGATCGTGTCGAGGATGTGGTGCTTGGTCTTCTCGGCGACCGCCGCCGGCAGC
>Ga0134121_10001735_pt1 | contig 20062 bp, 16 predicted proteins | sample KB301_FD_96463 | JGI IMG/M metagenome (GOLD analysis project Ga0134121, IMG submission 96463) | Terrestrial soil microbial communities without Nitrogen fertilizer from Kellogg Biological Station, Michigan, USA - KB3-0-1 | ecosystem: Environmental > Terrestrial > Soil > Unclassified ... | reverse complement strand
TAGTTTCGCTGGAGCAATGGCGGGCTGCCGCAAACCTTCGATCCCGCGTTCGCCGCTGCGCCGCCGGACACGGATGCTGTTCGAGCACTGTTCGAGGGTTTGACCGATTATGACCCAAAGACACTCGCGCCCATTCCCGCTGTTGCGACGCGCTGGGAATCGTCGGGTGATGGCCGCATCTGGACTTTTTACTTACGCGACAACGCGCGCTGGTCCAACGGTGAGAAGGTTACGGCGCAGGACTTCGTCCGCTCATGGGAGCGCACGCTCAAGATCGGCCCACTCGCGCCACACACCGAGCTGCTTACAAACATCGAAGGTGCGACGCCGAGTGTTTCGGAGCCACACGCTTTCGGCGCTCGTGCGCTCGATGAGAATGTTCTGCAAGTGACGCTGCTACGCGGAGACAGTAGTTTTCCGGCCCTCGTGGCCCATCCGGTTTTTCGTCCGGTTAAAGTCGCAAACGCACAGAGCACGACGCGCCTCGGATCGCACGAGCTGATCTCGAATGGCGCTTTTCATCTGCTTGCGGCCGAGAACGATCAGGTGCAGCTCGAACGCGCCAAAACATACTGGGACGATGCTTCAGTCGCGCTCGATCGCGTCACGTTTGTGAATACTGCGAATGCTGAAGACGCATTGTCGGCGTACGAAGCGGGTCAGGTCGACGCCGTTACAAACGCGCCATTTGAGCCCCTCGCGCTCAAGCTGCTCGCGCCTTACCATGACTTTCACCGCTCAACTTTCGGCGCGCTGACTTATTACGCATTCAACACTGCGCACGAGCCGTATGACGATATCCGCGTGCGTGAAGCCCTCGCGATGGCTATCGATCGCGAACGTGTGAGTCGTGACGATCTCGGTGGTGCAACCGTGCCGGCGGGGAAATTCCTTCCCGAAGAGATGTCGGGGGAAAAGCCTGTGGTCGATAGGACCGGGTTGGTCGAGTACGACGTCGACAAAGCGCGTGAGCTGCTGGCCGAAGCCGGGTATCCGAATGGCGAAAAGTTTCCGGTGATCAGGCTTTTGATCAATCGTAACGAGCAGCAGCGGATTGTGGCGCAGTCGATCGCGGCGATGTGGCGGGCGGCGCTGAATATTGATACGGAGATCGTTGTCCGCAACTGGGATGAGTACGAATCAATGATCAAGGTTGGTGACTACGATATCGTGCGTCGTGGGATGGTGATGCAGTCGACGAGTGAGCTGGTTAATTTACGAATGTTATTCGAGCGCGATCCGCGTCCGTTGCCGTCAGCGTCGCCGGAGGCGAGTCCGTCGCCGAAACCGGCAGAGCCGGTAGAGACTGAGGCGCAGGCGTTGAAAGATCTGAAGGCGGTGCCGATCTATTTCGCGTCGTCATATTCGCTGGTGAAGCCGTACGTTTCCGGGTTCGACTCGAATGTGCTCGATGTACCGAGTTTGAAGAAGACACGCATCGCCACTAATTGGACACCTTAGTTTAGCCACAAAAAGGCACAAAAACACAAAAGAGAATGAATGAGGTCAGTATCACTTGTCGGAGCAGGGAAGAGACGCGCGGTGTTGCCGCGGCGCTCGCGCCTCTTTTGCGGCCCGGTGATTCATTACTGCTCAAAGGACCGCTGGCGAGTGGCAAGACGGCGTTCGTGCAGGAGTTGGTGGCGGCGCTCGGATCAAAGGCAGAAGTTACGAGTCCGACTTTTACGATCGCGCAGTTTTATCCGCTCCCTACGGCCACGTTCCTGCACATCGACGCTTACCGGTTGTCGAGTGTCGCCGAGTTTCGTGATCTGGCGCTGGTAGATTTCATGGCTGAAAGCATCACGGCGGTCGAGTGGGGCGACATCGTCGAACAGGATTTCCTGTTCGCTTTATCGATCGATTTTGAATTTGTCGAGAACGAGGACAGCTCGCGCAGGTTGACGTTTTCCGCAAAGGTGGAAAGGTGGGCACCGGTGCTCGTTGCTTTGAAGAACCAGGTATGAGTTTGTTGTTGGCAATTGAATCGTCGTCGAATGTGTATCGCGTTGTGCTTGGACGCGACGGTGAGGTGATCTTCGATTCGGATGTGAATGAATGCGATCTGCCGTTCAGAACTTTGAGCGCGTTGCTCGAATGCGGGCTCGCAGCGATTGGCGGCCAGGCAAACGACATCAAGGGCGTGGCGATCAATGTCGGACCCGGATCGCTGACGTTTGTGCGCGCCGGGATCTCGTTTGTTAATGCGCTCGCGTTTAGTTTGAACGTGAAAATTTATCCGTTCAATTGGTTCGAGATCATTGCTGAACAAACCCGAGAGACGACGGAGCTGCCGCTTATCTGCGCAGTGCCGGCTTCGAACGACAATGCCTACGTTGGCTTGATCAGAGGTGCGTCCGTTGAGATCATGCGATTTGGGCGCGTGCACGAGGCGTTGGCGAACGTCAGTGGCGGACTTTCCGAGGTTGCCGTTGCCGGAAGGATTCGACACCGGCTCGCGGAGATGTTGGAAGACGCGCGAGTCGTCGATACGGGAATAGAGAATCCGGATGCGCGCGTTTTGTTGAGGATGGGGGCGAAGGACGGCGCGAAATCAACGACGCAGGTCGAGGCGCTCAACGACCAATCTGATATCTTTTTTGACGAGTGAGTTTTAGACAGGATTGCAGGATTTTCAGGATGTTCAAGATAAATCCTGTAAATCCTGTAACATCTTGTAAATCCTGTGATGCATACGATTGAAACAATAGTATCCTGTCTGCAAACGGGCGGCGTCGTCCTCCTTCCGACGGATACGGTTTACGGGCTCGCGGTGAGTCCGAATTTTGATGAATCGATCGATCGACTGTTTGCGCTCAAGCGGCGGCCAAGAAATGTCAACCTTCCGATCATGGTCGCGTCGGATGGTGAACTCGAGGCGCTCGGTTTTGAAGTCAGTGAGTCAGCGAGACGATTACTTTGTTCCCCGCTGATCCCCGGCAGCCTGACGCTCGCGATGGGGTTTAGTTCTGATTACAGGCCGGCGTGGTTAACTGGCCGTGACGAAGCAGCCGTGCGAATACCAAACGATGAGCGCCTGCTGTCTGTCTTGCGCGAGACCGGGCCGTTGCTCGTGACGAGCGCGAATGCGCACAGCGCCGAAACGCCTGACAACGTCGCCGAGATTCTCGCGCAACTCGACGGCGCGCCGGATCTCGCAATCGATGGCGGAACCTTGCGCACGACCGCCTCAACGCTCGTGAACTGTCGCATCGATCCGCCGGTGATCGAGCGCGCCGGCGTCGTGCCTGAAACGGAAGTGTTAAAGTATTTATCATGAGTCAAGATGTGATCCTGGGAATTGAATCGTCGTGCGATGACACGGCCGCCGCGGTCGTCGATCGCGACGGAAATGTGCTGTCGTCAATCATCGCGAGCCAAACGCATATTCATTCGCACTGGGGCGGCGTGTATCCCGAGTTTGCGAGCCGCGCGCACGCACTCGTCGTCGTGCCGACGATCGAGCGCGCGCTGAAAGAGGCGAATGTCGAGGGGCCTGATTTGAAAGCGATCGGTGTGACGCGTGGTCCGGGTCTGATCGGCTCGTTGATCGTCGGCGTGAATACTGCCGCTGGACTCGGGCTCGGCTGGAACGTTCCGGTGCTCGGAATCAACCACCTGCGCGGTCATTTGCGGAGTGCGGATCTGGTGGAGAAGCGAGTCGAGCTACCGGCGATCGTGTTGCTCGTTTCCGGTGGTCATACGTTTCTGGCGCGCATGGAGAGTTTGACTCAGATCCAACTGCTCGGTTCGACGCGTGATGACTCGGTGGGCGAGGCGTACGACAAGGTTGCGCGACTATTGGGGCTTGGATATCCGGGTGGGCCGGCGGTCGATAAGCTGGCGAAGACGGGGAAGGATTCGATTCCGTTTCCGCGGCCGATGTTGAATGAAGGATTTGAGTTTTCGTTCTCGGGATTGAAGTCGGCGGTGGGAAGGTTCCTCGACAAGAATCCCGAGGTGGACCATGCGGACGTGGCGGCGTCGTTTGTGAGCTCGTGCATGGAGATCCTTTTGAGGAAGTGTCAACGGGCGTTGGAAGAGTATCCGGCAGAGTGTTTGGTGGTGGTTGGTGGGGTGGCGGCGAGCCCGCAACTACGCGAGGGCGCCGCGGAGCTCTGCGATCGAATGGGAGTCAAGCTCTGTCTCCCGCCGCTGAAGTGGTCGACTGATAATGCCGCGATGATCGGATTGGCGGCGTGGGATTATCTGAATGCTGGGGTGATGCCACCATTGTCGGCGACTGCGTCGTTGAAGATTACAGAATTTTAAAAAAACATTTCTCACGCGGCGGCGCAACGGCGCAGCGTTCTTGTACTTTCGTTGCGCCGTTGCGCCGCCGCGTGAGAAATCTTTCTTACCTACTCAAATTCCTCACGAACCCCCAGTCGCCGCTCGCGTTCACCTGGATGTTCTGCACGTTCTTCCGCGCGATCACGATGTTCGACTGGTACCACAACGGAAACACCGGCACGTCGCGGCTCACGATGTCCTGGATCTTGACGTAAAGCTCACGAGCCTTCTGTCGATCGTACGTGTTCACCGCTTCACTCAGTAACGCATCGAGCTCCTTGTTACTGTAGCGACTGCGATTGCGCGCCGGCCGCGTCTCGGTCGGGATCTCGGAGCTCGCGAAGAGATCTTTGTAGAAGATCGGATCCTGATTTCCACCCACCCACTGCGAATACGAAATCTGGAAGTTGCCGCGTTTGAGCTCATCCAGAAAGGTGTTCTGCTCGGCCGTCTGAATCTCCACCGGAATCCCGACTTCCTTCAGCGAATTCTGAATCACGCCCGCGTACTGCCTTCCCGCAATACTACTTCCGGAAAGCTTGAAGATGATCGGTTTATCAAACCGCAGGCGTGGCCCATCACCATCAGGATCGCGAAATCCTGCTTCATCGAGCAACTGCTTCGCTCGCGCGGGATCGTACGAGTACGTTTGTCCCGGAGAGTAGGCCCACGACTCCTCGGGAATGATCGAGTGCGCGATCTTACCGAATCCAAGCAGCAGGTTCTTGATCAAACTCTCGCGATCGATCGCGTAAGCGATTGCCTGTCGCACCTTCACGTTGTCGAGCGGCGCCGACGCCGTATTGATCGTCAACAAGTTAACGTTGGAGCCATTGAAGACCTTCACTTGCAGGTTCGGATCGCCTTCGAGTCGCTTCACTGCATCGGGCGAGAGACTCGTCGGCAGCGGCGCGATATCTACACGGCCCGCCTGCAATTCAGCCTGTAACGCATTCATATCGGAAATCACGCGCACCCGCACCGACGGCAGCTTCGGCGGGCCTTCCCAGTAATCCGGAAACGCCTCGACGTCGCACACCTGCTGCGCGTTGTCGTAACGCACAAACTTGAATGGACCAGTACCGAGCGGATGCGTCTTTTGTGACTCGTAACTGTCTTTCGGGATGATCGGGATCGGAACGAGATTCGAGAGCAATCCCACCCACGGCTCGGTCAGCGTCACCACAACCGTACGCGCGTCGGGCGCCTCGACGCTTTTGATATAACTGATTTTTTGCGCGCCCGTTCCTTTATAAAAACTCGCCGACTTCCCGAAGTTGCTCGAGAAGACGAGATCAAGTGTGTACTTCGCGTCCGCAGAGCTCAGCACCTGCGCGTTATGAAACTTCACCCCGTCGTGAAGTATGAACGTGTAGGTTAGACCATCATCGGAGCGTTTGATGTCTGACGCGAGGTCGCCCACGTAATCAAACTTGTCATCCTTTTTGACGAGTGTGTTGAACATCAGCGTGCGCACTCGTTCGCTGGCTGCCTCGACTGCAGACGCGCCAATCGGATCGATGGTGCGGACGTTGTCGCCGAGAGCGATCACAAACGCATCGCTGCGTCGACGGCAACCCGGGGGAATAATCAACAGCAATGTCAAAACGAGCAGCAGTATCAGCTTGCTCACTTAACGGTGCCTCCATAGGTGTAGTTGAGCTTGGAATTGAGTTTGAGGATTTCGTTCGCGAGCTCCTGGAAGCGCGCCAGGTCGAGTGGCAGCGGCGGCTCCATGATCGTTTTCGTCCTCGCGATCCGATCGAGCGATTGTTTGATGCGTTCGTGTGGTAGCTTTCCGCTCTTCGCTGCTTCGAGCAGTCCGTGATAACCGCGACGGATCTTGTCCGGATTCGCGCAGATCAAAAGCATGTCTTCGCCGGCGAGTGTGGCGCGCACGGCGGCGTCTTCGATTTCATAGTGACGCCCGATCGCTCCCATCTCGAGGTCGTCAGTGACGACGAGATGTTTGTAGCCGAGCTCTTGTCGCAGCAGCGTCGTCACGATGTTGTAGTTCAACGACGCCGGCACGAGCAAACCGCCGGTCATTTCTTCCCTGATATCGATATTTGGAAAGCCGCCGTGACTCACCATCACGCAGCGCACGCGGTCGTCGCGACGCTGAAAGAGCTCGATGTACGGCGCGAGATCCTGTGCGATCAGATCGTCGTGCGAGAGACGCACCACCGGCATTTCTTCGTGCGAATCGACTTCGCCGGCGCCGATGCCGGGAAAATGTTTGAGACAGCCCAACATCCCCGCGCCCTGCAGGCCGCGCATGTAAACGGTCGTGTAACCGAGGACTTCACCGGGCGAGCGGCCGTAGGATCTTGAGTAAAGACCGTTCGACAGCAGGTCGCGATCTTCGGTCATGATCGACATCACGGGCGCGAAGTTGATGTTGAAGCCGAGCATGCGCAGCACTTCGCCAGTGACTCTTCCGAGCGCGCGCGCCGCCGCGAGATCGCCGTGCTGGCGAATCGTTCGCGCGGACGGCATCGGCGTGAAGATGCGTCGCAATCGATCGACGAGACCGCCTTCCTGATCGATGCCGAACAGCGGCGGCGTCGGAACAATTTCGCGAACCTCGTCGAGCAGTGAGCGGAGTTGTTCTGGGCCAGCGACGTTGCGTCCGAAGATGATCACGCCGCCGGGCTGAACTTCTTCGACTAAGGCGCGCGCCTCGGCGTCGAGTTCGGTTCCGGGAAGACCGATAAATAGGAATTGTCCGATTTGTTGTTCAAGGGGAAGCGCGTAAAGATTTTCTGGCAGCATCTGTTCGCGAGTTTACCATCTAGCCACAAAAAGGCAATTTCGCTTTTGTGCTTTTTGTGCCTTTTTGTGGCTAAATAATGTATAAACGGTTCATGCCACGCGAAATCACCGACAGGGGTCGCGTTGTTGAAGCTATCCAGAATCTCGCTCTTACCGCTGAGCTCTTCGAAGAACAAAACGGCAAGCAGAAGTACGGCACGGATCTCGAAGTCATAGTTCAGGGTCGCGATTACGCGAACGGAAAGCGCGTCGGACCCTACGTGCGCCTGCTCACCTACGATTCTGGCGAAGAGATCATGCGACAGGGCGAGTGGGGCGGAAACACGTTCTACATCGCTGTCGAAGGCACGCTTGACGTTTACGTTCGCGATGCTGGTGCGCAGAAGAAGATCGGGCAGCTTGAACCGGGCACGTGTTTCGGCGAGATGGCTTTGCTCGCCGGCATCGAGCGCAATGCGACAATCTCGGTGCCCGCGAACCAGACCGCGCTCGTGCTCGAAGTGACGCGCCCCGCGCTCAGACTGCTGCGCAAACTCTCAACCTTCGGCAACATTCTCGACGCCACTTATCGCACCCACGGCATCGATCGTCTCCTCGAAGATCTCCGGCTCGTCACTGGCAAACCTCTCAGCGAGCCACTCGCCGCCGAGCTGCGCCGCACCGCGCGTTACATGGTCTACAGCAAGAATCACGCGCTCTGCATCGAAGGCGATCCGATCAAGTGTCTCATTCTCATCAAGAGCGGCTGGATTCGTCGCTCGCACGGCGTGTTTTTCGATGCGGCCTCACCGGAAGTCGTGTTGGGGATGGATGAAGGCATCGGTGTCGATTTTCTTGGCGGCGGAAATTGTCTCGGCATCGAAGGCGTGATGCAGCCCGAGGTTTGGAGATACAAGGCCAGCGTGATGGCGCGCACCGAAGTGCTCGAGATACCGCTTGATCTGTTTTCGACCGATCCCGCGCTTCGCAAACAACTGTCAGACACGTTTGCCGGGCTCTCAACGACGGGCAGCGCCATGCCGCCCACCATCGAGAATCTTCCCGACCTCAATGCGTTGAAAGCAGCGGAAGAAGAGATCACAACCGGCATCGTCGATGGCACTAACGTGCTCGTGATGGATATGGACCTGTGCATCCGTTGCGGCAACTGCTCGCTCGCGTGTCACAAGATGCACGGGCAGTCGCGTCTCTTGCGCCGGGGAATTCAGATAGAGCGCCCAACAAGGATTGGCAAGAAGCGACTGCAACACGCCCTCGTGCCGCAGGTCTGTATGCATTGCCAGGATCCGGAATGTATGACTGGTTGTCCGACGGGTGCGATCTTTCGCGATCCTCTGGGCCAAATCGACATCGATCCGCAGACGTGTATCGGCTGCTTCGATTGCGCGACGCAGTGTCCTTACGACGCGATCACGATGGTGCCGCGTGCTGCGCCTCCGATCGCGAATGGTTTTGCATCGAAACTGAGAAAAGTTTTCAGCCTGCGTAATGACCGGCTGGTGACGTTCGAGCCGTCGGACGATCCGGTGGCGATCAAGTGCAATCTTTGCGAAGACACGCCGCTCAATCCGCCAGGTGCGCGAAGCAAGGCGTATTCGTGTGAAGAGAATTGTCCGACGGGCGCGCTCGTGCGTGTCGATCCGATCGAGTATTTCAGTGAGATTGGTCCGGCGCAGGAATTTGTGTTTCGCGACCAGACTCACGCCGTCGGCCGGAACATTCACAAGAGCGATCCACTAGCGCGCGCATGGCAGATCGGCGGCGCTGCGGTAACGATCCTGACTGCTCTGGTTCTGTTTTGGGCGCTCGGTAAATACGGATTTGATACCGTGCTCGCGGGGACGTGGTTGACGTTGCGCTGGCTCACGGGAATTGTCGGGTTCGTGGGTGTCGCGGTGGTGATGTCGTACCCGTTTCGGAAGCAGGTTTACCGCCGGCGAGCGGGTGCTTTGCGTTACTGGATGCTGGCCCATGTTTACTTCGGCGCGATTGCCGGCGTGATGCTGTTGTTTCACTCCGGGCCACGCACCGGCGGTTTGCTCACGAGCCTGCTTTACGTCGCGTTCGATCTGACGTTGCTTTCGGGAGTTGTCGGCATCGTTTCTTACTGGCTGATGCCGCGAATCATGACGCGTATCGAGGGTGAGCCGTTGCTGGTCGAGGATCTCGAAGGTCGCCGGAAGGAATTGCGGAGTGAAACGCGCACGATTCTCGAAAAGAGTGAAGGGTGGTTGAAGGAGGAGATCAGGGATCGAGTTTACCCGCGGTTCCTCTCGTGGGGATTTTTGTGGCGACAGGTGTGGTGGCGTGAGGAGCTGAAGGCGCTCCTGGCCCAGGCGCGGCAGGAGTTCAAAGATCGAACTACACGACTGACGACGGATGAGGAAAGGGAGTTGTTGATTGCGGCTGTCGAGACTGCGGTCACGCTGCGACGTGTTGATGCTTTATTGACGCTTCACTGGCTGTTGCGGTTCTGGATTCCGATGCATATCGCCGCGACTTCAGTCATGCTGGCGCTGATGCTGGTCCACGTCGCGCAAGTCGTGTTTTTTAGTGTCAAATGAATATTTCTCACGCAGCGGCGCAACGTCTGGCTTCCTTTGCGCCGTTGCGCCGCTGCGTGAGAAAACCTAATTAACGACCTACGATGCCTGCGAACCAATACGTCATCATTCGCGACGATCTGCTGGTCGATCCGGTGACGATCATCAGCGAGGGGTTGGTGATTGGCCGTCTGCCGCAGTGTGAATTGCTCCTCAATCATCCCTCCGTGTCACGTGTTCAGGCGGGTATCAAGCAGTTTGACGAGGGCTATTACATCTTCGCGTTGCGACCGAAGAATCCTGTCATCCTCAACGGCAAACCAGTTGAAGAGAACGAGGCGCTAGCGGCCGGCGATATCCTCGAGGTTGGACCATTTCATCTTCAGATCGAGTCTGCTGACGAGGGCCTCGTGATACGCGTCGAAGTTCGTATCGGCATGAAGCTTTCCGAGATCGACGTCAGTGATCCTGGAATCAACACGGAAGAGCTTGCCGATACGAAGACTTTAAAGAAGCCGCGTGCGGCGCCGATTGTTGCCACAAAGGCGCTCGACGTCTTCTGGGACAAGCGCATTCGCGATGCGGGGAAGATGGCGCGGCCGTCGCCGCTTTATCCGAAGGGTGGACGGCGCAGTGGCAAAGCGCAATACAACTGGATGCCGACTACGGATCTGCTGTCACGCTGGCCGGTCGCGTTCTTCACGTGGGCGCTGCTGGCTGTCGGGCTCGTTTCTGTAGCCGCTGCTTACTGGTACACGAGTGCGTTTTCGCCGGCGCCGGTCTCGAAGGCGCACGCGCTAACACAGCTCAGCCTCATTCCCGCAATTGCCACCAGGCCCAACTCCGGCTCGTGTACAACCTGCCACTCGTTGTCAGGCAACATGGAACAGCGATGTGCTGCTTGTCACCACACGGAAGCGTTCACGGCGACGGTGATCAAGCCGCACGAAGCCGCGGGGATTGGTTGTGTTGACTGTCATGCGGAGCATCAGGGCGTGGAGTTTAGTGCAAAGGCTGGTGCGCTGGCGTCGTGCATGCAGTGCCACACGGATGCGAATCAGAAAATCTATAACGGTCGTAAGGTCGGGACGCCGCATGGTGGAACGTTCGGATACCCGGTAGTGAATGGCGAATGGAGCGCGAATTCGATCAATGATGATGAGTGGAATTTACGGAAGCTCAATGTCGTGCGGCTAACGAGTGATAGTGATCAGAAATGGCGCAGCAATCAGTTTCATGCACTACACGATCAGCGCGTGAAGATCGCGCCCGGGATGAAGGGAAATACGGAAGGCAGATTGTCATGCTCGAGCTGCCACAACTCATTCGAGCCGCTTGATCGCGTCACGCCTAAGACCACCTGTGCTAATTGCCACGTCAATAATGGCCAACCAAACTGCACCTCATGCCACGTCCAGCACATCCTCGACGCGCGCCGGTGGGCCACATCAATGCTTTAGCCACAAAAAGGCACAAAAACACAAAAAGAAAAAGTTCAGAGTTCAAGCTTTAGCTTGCACCGTTGAAAACCGCAGCCTAAAGGCTGAACTCTAAACTCGGGTTTCCACTTTTTGTGTTTTTGTGCCTTTTTGTGGCTAATTAATGGGCCAGCGAGTTCTTGCGTCTGTTTATTTCAGCAAGCAGATCGGAAGCGTACGAGGCGTTGACTGATCGCAGCTTGCCCTGAGTTTGCTGCGCGTCATCAAGCCGGTTTCTGTCGAGGTAGAGGAATCCGAGTTCCAGCAATGCATCAGCGTTGCCGGGCCAGACGCTCACGGCTTCTTTGTAAGCAGCCTCGGCGGCTTTCCATTTTTTCTGCTCACGAAAGCTGTCACCGAGATCGAGGAATTTATCAGATTCGACCGAGTTCGGACTTCTTGATGCGGCCGGTGCTGTTTGACGTGCCTTATGACGAATCTCCCGCCGTGCTGAAGCCGCTTTGTTTTCCGGTTCTCTGCCGGTCGCTTTCGGCAGTCGCTGCGCCCACGCCACAGTCGACGCACAAACAAAAAGCACTGCAACTGAAAGTAATCGGGGGATCATCGTGGCACGCAGAATAAACCAAACATCGACAGCAAACAAGATTGGTCTAGGTTCGAGCATTGCTCGCCTACGGCAAAGTTGTTAGAATCCCGCCCATCTTTTAGAACCTGGCCAGGCTCGCCACACTCGAAGGCAAACGCACCATTGCCGCATTCCGGGCGAGCAAACTATTTCGGTCCCTGGCACTTGGGAAGGCAGCACGGCTCACCCGACATGAGAGAATGCCCCCACTGTTTTGCTTGTTATGACGACACTGTGACCCAGTGTCCTGATGACAGGTGTGCGACATTTCACTCGCTGCCCGGAAACGTTGCGCTCGAGGGCAAGTATGTTCTCGAATCGCGGCTCGGCGAGGGCGGGATGGGAATCGTCTACAAGGCCCACCACAAATTCCTGAAAACAACGCGCGCCGTCAAGACAATCAAACTCGATCTCATCGGTAACGACACGTCGTTCGTGAAGCGGTTTCACCAGGAGGCGATGGCCGCAGCCGCAATCGGTCACCCCAACATCATCTCGGTCCTCGATTACGGGCTGCTCGAAGACAAGATTCCTTACATCGTTATGGAGTTTGTTGAGGGGGTGTCGCTCGAGACCTTGATCGTCAACAAGGGAAGATTCACTCCGGCGGAAGCACTTGAATACATGCAAGTGATAACTTCGGCCCTCAGCGCGGCACACAAACATGGCATCGTGCACCGCGACCTCAAGCCACTCAACATCATGATTGAGTCCGGCGGGTCGGTGCGCGATCAGATTCGCATCCTCGATTTTGGTCTCGCCAAGATCAAGTCGACTGATCTGTTTGGCTCGTTCGTTGCCGCCAAAACCGTCGGCATCGTTGGCTCGCCTGCTTACATGGCGCCCGAACAATGGTCCGGTGAAGAGACTGATCGAAGATGTGACGTTTACAGCCTCGGCATAATCCTCTACGAGATGCTGACGGGCGACGTGCCTTACAAAGGTTCCAACATTCCCGCCATCATGAAAAAGCACTTGATGGCGCCGCCGCCGCCGCTGGCAACTCCGGAATCAGGCATCTCGCCGGAAGTCGAGAAGGTGGTCCATCGCGCTTTGGAGAAGCAGCCGGAAGCGCGCACGGCGTCGGTCGAGGAATTTATCGCGGAGTTCGAACAAGCGGTGTTGCACCCGGTGCCCGTGAAACCAAAGGCAAAGCGACGCAGCACTGGCAAAAACACAGCCAGCACTCGCCGCCGTAAAACGAATCAACTAACAACCGACGATACTTCAGTTGCTCCGGTCGAAGCCGTCACGCCAGTCTTTGCTCAGGATGTGAACACGGTTCGTGGTCCAGTTCCGCAAAGCGAGAACGACACAGCAAAGTTTCCGCGACCTTTGCCTCTGCCGCCGGAGCCTAAGGCAATTGAGTCACCACCTCGCAAGGTGGAAGAGAGCGCGCCTGCCGAGAGTGAGCCACCGGTTAAAAGCAAACTTCCTGTTCGTCCGGCAATTGATCAACGATTACCCGGGCGCGTGGTGATCAGCCAGCAGAGTCTGGTTGGAAACTTTTTAAAGAAGCGATTCGCGGTTCCGGTAGTCGCGGGAGTCGTGGTCCTTGCTTTGATCGTTCTTTCTGTATTTGTTTATTCCCGGAAAGACGCTGAAACATCCGGCTTGCACTCGACAGCAACCGGTGCCGGGACTAACGCGCAGCGCGAGATGGTCTTGATCGAAGGCGGCACTTTCACGATGGGCTCGAATAACACCGGCGAGGAACAGAAAGGCGAGCACACGGTTGCGGTGCCGTCGTTTTATTTAGACAAGTACGAAGTCACTAACGCTGAGTATGCCGAGTTCATCAAGGACACCGGCAAACCGGCGCCGGCGATCGATGCGTCAGTGAAAGGAAGTTACTGGCAACCGTGGAACGGCAACAATCCGCCAGCGGGTCGCGAGCATTGGCCCGTGGCTAATATTTCACCCAAAGATGTGGAAGCGTTTGCCGCGTGGCTTTCGAAGCGCGATGGAGTCGTCTATCGATTACCGACTGAAGAAGAATGGGAGTTTGCGGCGCGTAATGGCTCCGCTGATTCTTTGTTCCCGTGGGGAAACTCCTGGGAAGAGGGACGCGCCAATATCAATGAGAAGAAGAGCCCGGTAGACGTGGGCTCGTTCCCGCAAGGCGCAACTCAGAAGGGAGTGCAGGACATGGTTGGCAACGTCTGGGAATGGACGTCGTCGAAACCACGTTTTTACGACAACAGTCACCCATTGCTCTCTGTCAAAAATGCTCGTGTGCAAAGGGGCGGTTCATTCTTCGAGAAGATGAATAGTGATTTTTACAACGCCACAGATCGCTCCTGGTTCGGTGACGAAAACTTCAAGTTTCCCACGATCGGCTTCCGGCTTGCTCGTAATCGAGAGTAGTTTTCTCTCTGCGTAACCTCTGCGCTCTCTGCGTCTCTGCGGTGATAGTTAACCGCAGAGACGCAGAGAGCGCAGAGGTTACGCAGAGAAGAGCAATCTCAAAACATGCAAAAGCTCAAACGCAGATTCAACTATCGCTGGCTGGCTTATCTCCTGCCGGTGTTGCTCGTCGCGTCATTTGCCGAAAGAAGAAACCACGCTGAAGAAACCGTTGTCGTTTACACTGACCGTCATCCGACCGAAGCTCACCCGATCTACCTGATTGCCGCTCCTCCACAGGAAAAGATGGCGCCGCGACCTTTGAACGTTCCAGTCGTCTCTGCGCGAGAAGCCACTGCGAAGAACGAAAGCGCGAGTGATTCGCAGTTGCCGTTTCCAATGTCCGCCGCGCAAGCCGTGCGAATCGGTAATGGATTGATTGAAGACTCAGACGCTCAAACCGCGCTCGGGTATCTGGAATACGCGAAGAAGCAGGATCCTAACTCAGTCGAAATGTTGACCGGTCTCGCGCGTTGCTATTACGAGCTCCGTCGTGACGACGAAGCACTCAAACTCTACCAGGATGCCATCGCGCAGAATCCCGCTCTTTGGGACGCACAATATTACCTGGGCCGGATCCATCTTGAAAACGGAAGATACGCGCAGGCAGTTGAGCCACTCGAAAACGCGCGCAAGTTGAAGCCTGACGACACGGATACGATCAGCAGTCTGGGCGTCGCGTTAAGCAAGTCTGGCAAAGCTACGGAAGCTATCGCGTACCTTACTCGCATCACCGCATTGAAGCGCTACATCAAGGAAGACTTTTACTATCTTGGCGAAGCCTACGCGAATGATCAGCAGTGGATGAAAGCCGCGGAGGTTTTTAAGGAAGGCGCCGATCTGAGAGGTATCGATGCAAACGGATACTTCTACTGGGCCACCATGCTGTTCTATGCGGATAAGTTGGACGAAGCTGTCGATGGTTACGCAAAGGCGAGGAGCGTTGATTATTCGGTGAGTCACTCGGCGACTTTCCGGTACCTCGCCGAGATTAACAGGCTGCGTGGCCTGCCCGAAAAGGCACTGGGCTACTATCAGTCGCTTTTGCAACGTGAGCCCAACGACGTCGAGGCGCTCTTTCAAGCGGGTTACATCAGTTTCAAGTTGGACCAGTTGGACCAGGCGAAAGACTATTTCCGGAAGTTGATAGCAGTCGATCCGAAACACGCCGGCGGCGCTGCTAATCTCGCTGCCTTGGAAGCTCGCTACAACGAAAAGCATGTCGGGCTAAAGGAAAAGACGCCGGGCATCACACTCCGCGAAGTTGTTCAGGCCAATCCGAAGAGTGTTGAAGCGCACGTTAACCTGGGCGCGCAGTTGCTTACCGAAGGCGTAAATCCGGAAGCGCTCAACATACTCGAGCGTGCCGTCAGTCTGCGACCAGGCTCAGCCGCAGCGCAATATGATCTCGGGTTGGCCCAGCTCAGGGAGAAGAAATACGAAGAGGCTGTCACATCAAATAAGAAGGCGCTCGAGCTCAAGCCTGAATGGCCGGATGCTTACAATAATCTCGGGCTTTCGTACGCCGGTCTCGGTCGTTGGAAAGAAGCGGTGGCGGCTTATAGCGAGGCGGTGCGTTTGGTGCCTGACTATGCCGGTGCTTTGTACAATCTCGGCCACGCGTATCTCGGGCTCGGACAAAACACGACAGCTCGAGAGATCGTTGCGAAAGTACGGCAGTTGAACTGGGATTTGCAGGCTCGCTTATGGCAGGAGATCCTGGCCTTCGAAACTCCGGCGACCGCCGTTGCTGTCGCGACGCCAACTCCGCCGCCAACCCCGTCACCGGAAGCGCCTGCGCCTCCTCCTGAAGAAAAGGCCGACGAAGAATGTCACAGTCCGATCTACAGACCATCTGGCGTGACGCAGATGGCTTTGATGAAGGGGCCGCTTGAAGTTGCGTACACCTCTGACGCCGTGCAACAGAAAGTGGAAGGAAAAATTGTCCTGCAGCTCGTGGTGTGCAGCAACGGCCGCGTGTCAGACATCACGATCGACGAGCCATTGCCCTTCGGATTGACTGAACGAGCAATCGAGGCCATCAGAAAAGCGCGCTTCCAACCAGCCTTACTCGGCACGCTACCGGTGTCAGTCATCACGAAACAAACATTCGCCTGTGCCCAGCAGGTATGCACAACAGTCTCCCCTTAAGCCACAAAAAGGCACAAATGGAAGAACACAAAGGCGCAAAATAGATTTTTAGGAATCATTTTGTGTCTTTTTGTGACTCTTCTTTTTGTGCTTTTTGTGGCTTAACCTGCTGGTTTGTGGCACGGCACGCAATCGTTTGATCCCGGGACCTTACCCTTCAATGCCGGGCGCGCTGCGATCGCCTTATCGTGACAGAGATTACAATTGAGATGATAGGCGACCTCGTTGGTCAACTTCGTCGGCGCGGGCTTGTCCGGGTATTGGACCGTCGGCAGCGGCGCGCTATCATCCCCAGCTTGCAGATGACAGGCACGACAGCTCTTCACCGGCTTCGCATCCGCAGCGGCGAGTGCTTCCGTAGTCAACACCACCGCGCGCTCTGAAGTTTTCAATGGCGCCTTGAGATTCGCCGCCGGCTGGTCCGTGTGGTGACACTCAACACACGTCAATACGCTCTGCCCGTCAGGACTGTACTTCTTCGTCGCGTGGTTCTCGTGATTGAAAGCCACCTCGGCATACTTGTCCGACTGGCTATCCTTAGCGAGGATCACCTGTTTCGGCTGTGTCTTGCTCTCCTTTTCCTGGACCGCAACCACGCTTACGCAACCGAGCGACAGAATCAGGATCAGAAGTATTTTCATGAGATCATTTAGCCACAAAGAAGCACAAAAAGCACAGAAAATTTTTACATCGGCATCCGGAAGGTTGGGCCGGAGTGGCAGCGCTTGCAGTCTTTGAAGGCGAGGTCGCCGCCGAAGGAGCGTTTGCCGTTGTGACAGGTGAGACAGGTCGTGCTGCGCGCGGTGACGAAGTGTTCCGCGGCCGTGGGAGAGCTTACCTGGCGAGTTTGTGCGGCGCCGGCGGTGGTTCGATGACAGTCAGTGCAGGCGAGTTTTTCTCGGGTGCCGTGATCGGCGTGACTGAAGGCGTAGCGATAGGCGCGCGCGTTAGTGATCGTGGGCCGGTAGGTTTTGCGATCGTGACAGACACCACACGAGGCAATCTCGCGACCCGTAGATGTTTTGCTCGACGGCGTGTGACATGTGTAGCAACCGTTGTGTGCAGCAAGGTTCGCCGGGATCGATAAGCCGGCGCCGCGATTGATCGGCGAGCTGTGACAACCTGCGCAGCCACGCTGCGGGCGCGCCGCGCCGTTCATGTGCTGCGCGTGATCAAATTTCACGTTGAAGGGTTCGTTGAAGCTCGCAGGAAAATTTTTGAGTGGTGGGTTGCCGGAGCTAATGTCTGTGTGACAGATCGTGCACATCGGCACTTGCGGCGTCGTGAACTGGCTGCGGTGACAATCCGTGCAGGCTTTGTGACCCGGAAAGCGTGGTGTGGCTGAGTTGTCGGTGCGTTCGTGACATGAGTTACACGCGATGGAGCTGTGCTTTTGGCTCGAGTGCACGAACTTCGAGTAATCGAGTTGCGGGCTCTGGGCGGACGCCGCTCCGAGAAGGAGAAATACTCCCGCAGCGGCGCAGAGGCGCAGCGAAAGACGCGGAAGGGAGTGTTCTTTTCTTCTTACGTTGCGCCGTTGCGCCGCTGCGGGAGTACTCTTCATTTGATGTCCCTGCGCTTCAGCGGCGGCCGCTCAGCAATCAGATAATGACTGGCGGGCGGATCGAGACTCCCGACATTCGCCGCATGACAGTACACACACGTGAAGCTGCGATTTTTGTCGATCGCGATCAACTCTTTGCTCAGATCCTGCCGCAAGCCGTCTTTATTATGACACTCAGTACACGCCGTGATCGGAACATCAGGTTTTAGCCCGCGCAGCGATGCCGACTTTGTGATGTTGATGTGGCACGTCGTGCACTCAGCGACGTGCTGCTTCTTTTCACCACCACCATCGTGCACGAACTTCGCTGAGATCCTTGTTGCTTCGGTGAGCGGCGTAGTCGCGAGCTTGTGACACCCGTTGCAGTTAGCTGCCACTGGCTCCTGCGACTTCCAGTGACAGTTGAAACACGAGCCGTGATCGGTTGGCGCGGCTTTGAACGTGGCGGTGCGCGAGCCATGACAGATCGTGCAGTTGTTATAACCCTGCGGCGGGTGTGCGAAACGCAAGAGAGCGATCGCGTCCTGGTGCTTGTCGTGCGGAAACTCAATCGCGAACTGTAGCTTCGAGGCTGGATTGCGGAACGCATAACGCACGTCATCGCGCGGCGAGGTCTTCGAGTGACACACGGAACAGATCGGCGGCCGCGCGCTGCGGAAGAACTGCGGCCGATGACAGCTCACGCACGCATCGTGGCTCGGATAATCCGTGACGTCCGGGAAAGAAGACGTCCTGGTCCAATCTTTGGTCGGGATTTTGTGACAGGTGACACACGCCGCCTGGTGCTTCGGCGTAGCGTGAGAAAACTTGGAATAATCAGCCGCGGATGAACGCGGATGAACGCAGATCAGAAATAGAAAGAAAATTGCAGTTTTTGGTTTGATCCGCGTCATCAGCTTTAATCCGCGGCACAAATCGGCTTTGGTTTTTCTATCCCAACGCATTTCACGTTCTTGTCTTTCCGGTTCGAAACCAGGTACGGCTTTTCGGTCGCGAGATCTCCGGGTTTGACTTGCACCTCGCAATTCCACGTCACCAGAGTCTGCTGTAGCTCGGTGGGGATCACGTTCGATAGGACGTATGTTCCTGGGCCAAGGGCGGTGAAGTATGCCGTTCCGTTACGATCTGTCATGACAGACTGGATCATGCCGAGCTGTCCCTGCTTGAGCAGTGTTTCAAGCGTGCGTTGACGATCTTTGTAGAAGCCGTCGCGCAAATCAGGGCTGAGATAGTTCGTCAGCCACTGTAGCGCGATCAAGTCATTGCCAAACACAGTATGGTTCGCAGCGAACGCCACCGCGAATTCGGGCACCGCTTTCGGTCCAGTCACAAACTCGTTTTCGATGCTGCGACAGTAAACAGACTCGCAATCGCCTTCCTGTAGCCAGCTAATTAACTGCGCGCTCGCGTGATGTTGTTTGTAATAACAGTCGCGCGTCGTGAATGGTTGTTGCTCGATAGCTGTTATGAGCGCGCGGTTTTGTTCGAGCGTGCCGGGAATCAGGAAGAAGCGTTTGCGCGCGAGACCTCGCAGCGGCGCCGCGTCGTCTGCTTTCACGCGCACGCGCAGCCGCAGCACACCGGTTGGCTGTTGCGCCAACACGACTGTGACCATCAACAAAACCGCGAAGAAAGCGAGTCTCATAAGTTTGGGCTACGGGGAAACTTCAAAAACGGCAGACGCACTCCACGCACGAAGATCTGATCGGCACGGATCTGCGTTGGCGGTGAAAAACCATTCGCACCGGCAGCCGCGATCAGGTCATCCTGGTCGACACCATCGCCGCTGATTCCGATTCCGCCAACGAGCACGCCGTTCTTGTACAACGGCACGCTGCCGGGGAAGATCTGAATTCCGTTCGGCAACGAAGGAATCGACGTACACGGTACCGCTGGTCCAACGACAGACGCCAGGAAGTTTGTCTTGATCAGATCGAGCTGGAGTCCGACATTGAATGGGCTCCAATCGGAGATCGCAGTGCTGAACGGCCCGGCGGCGCTGTTATCGATTCCGTCCGGAAAGAAAGGTCGATGCAGAAATCCGGTCGCACGATCGGTGAAAGCAAACGCGCCGTTGAATTGCAGTCCATCAGCCTGCGCTCGATCGACGTACGAGCCAAATCCCGCAGCTCGCAACGTTGTTGCGGCGTTTGCGCCCGAGAAAAAAGCTGCCGTTCGTGCTTTCTGCACTGCAACGTCGAAACCAAACACCGGCGCATCCTGTTGACGAAAGATTCCGAGCACGATACCTGCTGTATCGACGACG
>Ga0134121_10001734_pt1 | contig 20065 bp, 23 predicted proteins | sample KB301_FD_96463 | JGI IMG/M metagenome (GOLD analysis project Ga0134121, IMG submission 96463) | Terrestrial soil microbial communities without Nitrogen fertilizer from Kellogg Biological Station, Michigan, USA - KB3-0-1 | ecosystem: Environmental > Terrestrial > Soil > Unclassified ... | reverse complement strand
GTCGGGCGCGTTGCCACGGGCCGCCAGGAGCCGTCCCACGCCGATCACCAGAGGAAAGAGGCTTGTTCGGCGATCGGCTTATCACCATCCCAGAGCGATGCCCGCCACGCGCTGAGTTCGCCGAACTTTTTGTATTCCTCGCCCGTCATCACGATCAAGGGATCGACGTAACGTTGAATGTCCTTTTTGTCTCGACCGCGTTGAACAATGACAACAGCTCGGTCAAAGGGCGCATTTCCTGTTTCAGGATCATAGTTTTCGACAACCGGCGGAAGAAAATCCCTATAAGGATCGCCTTCGGGGTATTGGCTCGGGTGGCCGATGTGCGGCGGCACTGCTTGAGCGTAAACCTCGACCCATTCTTCATCAAAGTAATGGTGTCGCGGCACTTGGATTTCCCACAGCGTGCTGTAAATGCTCATCGCATATACTCCAAGGGTCAGCAAGGCACTCTAGCTTTTGGACACCGAGGAAGTCGCAGAGGTTCACCAGCGAGGCAGTCATGCTGATTCATTGTCGCGCAACTCATTCATTGCGAACCAACGGCGAAGCAGCGGAGCCATTTTGGCAAATTGCACTCTTGCTTGTGCAATCGCTTCTTCCGAACCTTCCGCCATGACGATGACGCCCGGGTTGGTATCGCAATCCAAATATGATTTTCTCAAAACGGCTTTGATCTCTGAAGGCATTGATTTCATCACTTCATTGACATTGTCAGGCGAGATTATCAGGGCGCACCTAAACGCGCCCACGATTGGCGTCAGCACGCCTTCATTCCACCGTTTCAGAAGATGTTGTAACTCGTCAATCTTCTGGTTCATTCTCGCAATTCCGCGATGACTTGTTTAACCTTTTCCCCTGTCACATTCATCCGCGCCTCGTCATCAATCAACACGCAGGGCGCCCCTTCGCAAGCCCCAATGCATTCGGCGAATTCCAGCGTGATCTTACCGTCCGCCGTCGTTTCCCCAGGTTTGACCCCAAGCTTTTCGCTCAGGTTCGCCAACAACTCCTCGCCGCCACGCAACATACAGGCCAGACTGCGGCAAACCCAGAGCCGCGTTTTACCGAGTTTGTCCTCTTCGCTGCGGAAGAAACCGTAAAAGCTCATCGTGTCGTGGACCTCGGCCGGACTGAGGTCGAGCAAGTCGGCAATCTCGCGGATGGCGTACAATGGGACGCAGCGCAATTCGTCTTGGACAATGTGCAAGGCGGGCAGCGTTACCGCTTGTTTGCTGGGGTAGCGCGGCAGGTAGGCTTTGATTTTGTCGCGGATTTCGTTGGTCAAGGCGCTCATAGTTTTCCTCGCGAAATCGCAAGCGTTCAGCGGTCCAGTTCGGCGGCGATGATATTCAAGCTGCCCAGGACGGCAACCACGTCGCTCAGCGTGTGGCCCTGCATCAAATGCGGAAATAGCGCAAAGTGAATGTACGACGGCGGGCGTGTTCTTGCACGGTAGGGCACGCCGCTGCCGTCGGCGACGATGTAAAAGCCCAGTTCCCCGTTGGGCGATTCGGTGCAGCCGTAGATTTCGTCCACCGGCGTCTCCCATTTGCGGTTGAGCATGATGAGCTCGAAATGCTGGATCAAACTCTCAATGCTGCGATACGTCGAAAACTGATCGGGCAGCACCGCTTTGCTGTCGGCGTCCACATTGACCGGGCCGGCCGGGAGATTCTCAATCGCCTGATGGATAATGCTCAGGCTTTCGCGCATCTCCTCCATGCGGACGAGATAACGCGTGTAGCAGTCACCGGTATCCGCACAAATGACTTTAAAGTCGAAATCGGGATAGGCGAGATACGGCTCATCTTTCCGCAAATCACGGATGACGCCGCTGGCGCGCGCGATGGGGCCGGTGGCGCCGCGGTTGATTGCCTCTTCCTTGGTGAGAACGCCAATGCCCTTGGTGCGGTCAAGGAAAATGCGGTTGCGATTCAATAGCCGACAAACGTCCTCGTGGGCCTTGGGAAAGTTTTTGACGAAGTCGCGGACCTGACGCACGAAGTCGTCGGTCACATCGAACGCGAGGCCACCGACGCGTGTGTAACTGGGATGAAAACGCTGACCAGAAACGGTCTCGCAAATGTCGTAGACATGCTCGCGTTGATTGAAGGCGTAAAGGAACGCCGTCAAGGCGCCGAGGTCAATGGCGGCGGCGCCGCAGCAGAGCAGGTGATCACTAATGCGGGCCAACTCGGCGAGAATGACGCGGATGTATTTGCAGCGCGGCGTCAGTTCGATGCCCAGCAGTTTTTCGACGGTGTGATGCCAGGCAATCTCATTGGCAACCGGCGAGATGTAGTTCATCCGGTCGACGATCGTGACGTACTGATTGAAGTCGAGATGTTCGCCGAGCTTTTCGAAACCGGAGTGGAGATAGCCGATATCGGGTACGGCCTTGACGACCGTTTCGCCGTCGATGGTGAGGATGAGGCGCAGCGTGGTGTGCGTGGCTGGGTGCTGGGGGCCGAAGTTGAGCGTCCAGTGGTAGGATTTGTCGGCGCTGTCCTCGGCGACGCCGGGTTCGACCAGTTCCAGGGGCATAATGGATCACTCCTGGGTGCCATGCCCACGGCTTTGCGTGGGCATGTTAGCGAAAGCATGCCCACGCAAAGCCGTGGGCATGGCACCCGGCACCCGGCGGGGATAAACCCCGCCGCTCGTAATGGTTTAACTCTCTGCCCTCGTAATCACCGGGAAATTATGGCGTTCGCCGCGGCCGCGCAGGGGATAGTCCTTGCGGAGCGGGTAACTCGTAAACTCCTCCGGCATCAGAATACGCCGCAAATCGGGATGGCCGTCGAACACGATCCCGTACATATCAAAGACTTCGCGCTCCAGCCAGTCGGCCGATTTCCACAGACCATAAACCGAAGGCAGCGTCGGCTCGGGATCGTTGACGAATGTCTTCACAACCAGGCGCTCGCCGGTCGTGGTATTAGTCAGGACATAAACCACGCCGAAGCGGTCGCGGGCGCCGGGATATTTCAGGTAATCGGCAGCGGTGATTTCGGCGAGCATGTCGAAGCCGCACTCTTCCTTGAGGCATTTCAGCACTTCGAAGACGCGCTCGGCGGTGACGATGATGCGCTTGTTGTCGCGGAATTGCGACGTGGTGAAGCCATCGGCCCCGAAATGTTCGGTGAGAGTGGTTTCGTAACTCATTGGATTCATGCCAAGCCGCAAGCGGCTCAGTTCTGGGAGCGCCAGCGGGTTGATGTTGTAAAATTGCCAGGCGCCACCACGGCGTTGGCCGGTTGTTGCTTTACTTGAGCCGGGCCGCCCATCTCCGTGCGGGCCTGGAATTCCTTGCCCATGATGGTGCCGGTTTTCTTGATCCTGTCTTGCAGATCGATCAGCGATTGCAGCAGTTGCTCGGGCCGCGGCGGACAACCGGGGACGTAAATGTCCACGGGAATGAAGCGGTCCACGCCTTGTACCACAGCATAGGTGTCGAAGACGCCGCCGCTGGACGCACAGGCGCCCATCGAGATGCACCACTTTGGCTCGGGCATTTGCAGCCAAATACGCTGAAGGACCGGCAACATCTTCATGGCGATGCGGCCGGCGACAATCATCAAATCGCATTGCCGTGGCGAGAACCGCATCGCTTCGGCGCCGAATCGGGCAATGTCATGTCGCGAAGCGCCGGTGGCCATGAGCTCGATGCCACAGCAGGCTGTGGCAAAGGGCATTGGCCACAAACTATTAGCCCGCGCCCAGTTAGCAATGTGGTCAAGCTTGGACAGCATCACGTTTTCGGGGAGGTCTAGCGCCATTTGAACACTCCCTTGCGCCAGGCGTAAACGTAGGCCACCGCCAGGGTGCCCACGAACACCAGCATGGTGACGAAGACCGGGCCGCGCATCACAGCGGGCAAACCGCCGTCTTCGTAGGCGATGGTTGCCCACGGATACAAGAAAAGGAGTTCCACGTCGAAAACGAGGAAAAGGATGGCGATCAGATAAAACTTGACGTCGAAGCGCTGGCGGGCGTCGCCGATGGGGTCCATGCCCGATTCGTAAGGCATTTGTTTGACGGCGGTTTGGCGTTTCGGCCCGATGGCGTGGGCCATGATCAGCATGGTGGCCGCCATGCCAATGATGAAAAACAAATAAAGGAAAATCGGCAAATACGTGGCGAGCTGGAATTCAGACATGGGTCCGCCGTGCTCCGCTACTTCGTGACAAATTTCACGAAGTAGGGAGTCAATATACGTGGCGGTCAATTGAGGGCAAGCCGGCTACCAGCGCCGATAACCACCGCCGACAAATCCCACGCCCACGGTCACGGGCGGACGGTAATAGTAGGGATCGTAGATATATCCTGGCTGGGCGTACACGACAGGCGGTCCGTTCACGTAATTCTGACGAGCCGAGTTTTGCAACTCGATGACCACTGATGCGCTGACGTTATTTGCCTGCAGATAGTTGAGATCGTCGGCATTGAGCTTATAGATGGCGTGGGAGTTGCGAATCTGCGTGATAATGACCGAGTCGGGTGTGTTGTTCTTGCTCAGCCTGGCAATGTCTTCAAGTGTCAAGGCCGGTTGCTGAGCTTCCTGGGCCGCGGCCACGGCGGCAGCTTGCCGCATCTCGAACTGCCGCTCGCGTTTGTCTTCCGCGGCGCCTGAGGCGCCACCAATGACGGCACCCGTACCGGCGCCGATGGCCGCGCCCGCGAGCGGATTGTGGAATGCCGCCCCAACAATGGTGCCGAGCACGCCGCCGGCGAGGCCGCCGCCGACCACGCCGGCTTCCGTGTTATTCATGGTGCTGCAGCCGCAAGACATCAGCAGCATTGTGCCTATTAGCAGTTTTCGCTTCATGGTGGATCTCCTTCCAGCATCGTCCATGCGAGTCGTGGCACAGGCGGCTCGCCTGTATTGAACAAGTCAAACAGGCGAGCCGCCTGTGCTACGGCGCCTTGCATGTGGCCGCGCGCTGCTTATGCAGCAAGTGGCAACTCGGGTCAAGTCAAAATTGCCAAGGTGCAAGCGGCTTGACGCCGTGGCCCGCAGCACTAACGATACAGGGACCGCTTTCCTTCCATAACATCGGCGAAAAGGAGTGACTGGAATGAATCGCACCGTCACCTGGTTCGTGGCAATTGCCTGGCTTGCCCTGTCTGCCCCACTCGCCCCGGCGCAGCAGGCCACTGCCAAAAAGGTCGTCACCGTCGAGGGCATCACCGAATACAAACTCGACAATGGCGTCCGTTTTCTCCTTTTCCCCGATCCTGCCGCGTCGACCGTGACCATCAACATGACCGTGTTGGTCGGCTCCCGCCACGAGGGCTACGGCGAATCGGGCATGGCCCATTTGCTCGAGCACATGTGCTTCAAGGGCACGCCAACGCACCCCAACGTAGACAAGGTGTTGCAAGAGCACGGCGCCAACAACACGGCCAACGGCACCACCTATCTGGACCGCACCAACTATTACGAGTCGATGCCGGCAACCGACAAAAACCTGGAATTCGGCATCAAGCTCAAGGCGGATATTCTGGTCAACAGCTACGTCAAGAAAGAGGACCTGGACAAGGAGTTCACGGTCGTCCGCAACGAATTTGAGATGAATGAAAACAATCCCAGCACGATCCTCAATCAGCGCGTCACGGCGGCGGCGTTTGAGTGGCACAATTACGGCAAGTCGACGATTGGCAATCGTAGCGACATCGAGAAGGTGCCAATCGAGAATCTGCGGGCCTTTTACCGCAAGTATTACCAGCCGGACAACATCGTGGTTACGATCGCGGGCAAGTTCGATGAGAAGAAGGCCATCAGCTACATGGAGCAATACTTCGGCGCGCTCAAGAAGCCGAGCCGGGTGCTGCAGGAGAGCTACACGGAAGAGCCGGCCCAGGACGGTGAACGCACCGTCATTCTGCGCCGCGTCGGCAGCCCAGCAGTGGTGGGAGCGGTGTATCATGTGCCGGGCATCGCCCATCCCGACATGGCGGCCCTGGACGTGTTGACCAGCATCTTGACCTCCAAACCGAGCGGCCGGCTGTACAAGGCACTGGTCGAGACCAAGAAGGCCACCGGCGTGGCGGCGTATGTCGAGGCGACGCACGACCCGTATTTGCTTCAGGTTTACGCACGAGTCGCGGACAAGGCGACGCCGGAAGAAGTGCGCGACATCATTACCGATTTGATGGAAAAGCTGGCCGCGGGCAAAATCACGGAAGGCGAGGTGGCGCGGGCCAAACGCAAGTTGCTGGCCGAGCGCGAGCGGTCGCTCAATCAGAGCGACGAGATAGCCAAGGAATTGAGCGAGTGGATCGGCGCCGGCGATTGGCGGCTGTTGTTCATCCACCGTGACCGGATTGACAAGGTGACGCCGCAGGACGTGGCAGCAGCGGCGGCCAAGTACCTCAAGCGCAGCAACCGCACGGTGGGCATGTATCTGCCGACCAAGGCGCCGGATCGCACGCCGGTGCCGGTGCCGCCCGACGTGGCCAAGCTGGTTGGCGATTACAAGGGCGGCCCGCCCATTGCGCTGGGTGAAAACATTGACCCGACGCCGCAGAACCTTGAAGCCCGCACCAAACGTTCGACGTTGCCTGGTGGCATCAAGATGGCGTTGCTGCCCAAGAAGACCCGTGGCGAAACCGTGGTTGGAGACATCGTCATCCGCTACGGCAGCGAAAAGACGCTGACAGGCAAAACGACCGCCAGCGGTTACCTCGGCCCGCTCATGATGCGCGGCACCACCAAATACACTTACGAACAACTGGAAGATGAACTGGACATTCTCGGCGCCACCCTCAGTGCCGGCGGCGGCACGGGAGCGCTCACCTTCAGCTTCGAGTGCAAACGCGAAAAGCTGCCGGCATTGTTAAAGCTGGTGGCGGAAGTGTTGCGCAATCCCATCTTCCCCGAGGAAGAGCTCGGCATTCTCAAGCGCGAATCCCGGCAAGCATTGGAAAAGGGCTTGACCGATCCGCAAGCCCTGGCCCGCAACGCTCTGCAGCGCAAGCTCAATCCGTTTCCCAAGGACAACATCCGTTACGTGCCCACCATTGCCGAGTCGATGGACCTCGTTGACAAGGTGACTCGGAACGACATCGTCAAGCTTTACAACGAACAAATCGGCGGCAGCTTTGGCGAAATCGCCATCGTCGGCGATTTTGACGAGAAAGAAACGGTCAAGGCCTTCACCGCGATGCTCGACGGCTGGAAATCAAAGACGCCCTTTACCAGGGTGCCGGCCATTGTCAAAGCCAACATCGCCGGCGGCAAGGAGCGGATCGAAACTCCCGACAAGGAAAATGCTGTTTACGTTGGCGGCTATCAGTTCGAGATGGACGACAGCAATCCCGACTATCCGGCCCTGGTGATCGCCAACTACGTTCTGGGCGCCAGCGCTTTCAATTCACGCATCATGGATCGCTTGCGGACCAAGGAAGGTTTCTCCTACGGCGCCGGCAGTTCTTTCCGCGCCAGCAGCCTGGACAAATCGGCGGCCTGGAGCCTCTCGGCGATTTACAATCCGCTGAACGTGGACAAGGTCTACAACTCCATGAACGAGATCATCGACTTGTTCGCCAAGAAGGGTATCACTCAGTCGGAGTTGGACGACGCGATCAAAGGTTTGCTGCAGGAACGCAAGGTGGATCGCTCCAGCGACAGTACGGTGGTCGGTCAGCTGGCCAGTCAGCTGTACCTGGGGCGCACTTACGAGCGAACCATCGAATTTGAGAAAGCCGTCGCGGGATTGACGGTGCAGTCGGTCAATGCGGCCCTCCAGCGTCATTTTGACCCGAGCCGGTTTTACATCATCCAGGCTGGTGATTTTTCCAAGAAAAAATGAGGAAAAGCAAGGAATCGTAGCACAGACGGCTGGCCTGTTAAATGTTTTGACAGGCGAGCCGCCTGTGCTACGATTGCCAAAGGTGTACGTGTGAATATGGGAATTTTGGGAAAAGCGCTGGAGTCTCATCGCTTTTTCATTTATATTGGTTAGACTAGATATAGCGGTGCGGCTGAAGATCCGTTTGAGTCGCGCGGGGTACCTGACCGATGTTGACAGAAACGGTATCGTCCACCCAAAAAATGAGGGTAGTCGCCATGAAGCGGGGACAGACATCTCGTGCGGGATTATTGGTGCGAGCCACGTTGGCCGGGGTTGCCCTGGCTCTTTGGTGCTCGCCCTTATTAGCTCAAGGTGGTGGCGGCGGCGCCGGTGGCGGTGGTGCAGCCGGCGGCGGCGCATCGGCTGGGGGTAGCGGTACTAGCAGCGGAAGCACTGCTGGAAGCAGTTCGCTCTTCGGCAGCGCCGGCACGGGCAGCTCGGGAGTGACGAGCACCTCCAGCGGCGGCACGTCGCCCATCAACAAAAACAACTCCTTTAATGCTTATTATTCCAACCCATTGGCGGCTGGCTATGGCCCCAATGTCACCTTGAAACCGGCGAATAGTGTCAATGTCGCCGGCTCCGACACCATGGCCAACACCAGGGTGACCGGCAAGGGCCTGTTCGGCGTGGCCATGATTGCATCGACCACGACCAGCGGCACGACTGGCAAGGGCGGAGCGGCCGGCGGCACGGGCGGAACCGGCTCCACCAGTTCCACCAATGCCTATGCCTCGACCATGGGCGTCAAGCGAGCGCCGAGCTACTACACGGTCGTTGGCCCCACCTTTGGCAATGTGAGGCCCGTGCAACCCATGCAAATTCAAGGTGAGCTTCAGACCACCCTGCGTGACTCCAGCTTCTTGACTTCGGGTAAGAACCTCAACGTGTCGGTGACCGACAACCAAGTTGTTGTGCTCACCGGTGTTGTGGCGACTGCAGAAGAAAAGCAACTGGCCGAAAGCCTGGTGCGCATGACTCCCAATGTTTACTTCGTCCGCAACGAGATTACGGTTGCTGGCGGCAATCAAATTGAGCAGGGTCCGGCTGCCGTGCCCGCCGTCAGGAAGTAAATCAAAGTAGTCCACGATTTCGCAATCAGCCCGAAGCGCAAGGCACCAGCCTTGTTCTTCGGGCTGGTTCTTTTTAGGGGCGCTCCATGGATCTTTTCGACGAACACCGCGCCGCCAATTTGAACAAAGCCCAGCCGCTGGCGGCCCGGATGCGGCCGCGAACCCTGGACGAGTTCGTCGGCCAGGAGCATTTCATCGGTCCCGGCAAACTACTGCGGCGTCTGTTGCTGGCGGATCGGCTTGGCTCCGTCATTTTCTTTGGCCCGCCGGGCACGGGCAAAACCGCCCTGGCTCACGTCATTGCCCAGCAGACACAATGCCGGTTTCAACCCTTGAACGCCGTGGCGGCAGGCATCAAAGACGTGCGTGAAGTGTTGGAGCAGGCCCGGGCAGAATTGGAAGAAGCGGGCAAGCGGACGATCCTGTTTGTGGACGAGCTGCACCGTTTCAACAAGGCCCAGCAGGATGTGCTGTTGCCCGATGTCGAGGAAGGCCGGATCATTCTCATTGGGGCGACGACGCAGAATCCTTTCTTTGCGATTAACTCGCCGCTTTTGAGCCGCAGTCAGATCTTCACGTTTCAGCCGCTGACCAACGACAAGATCAAGCTGCTGTTGCAACGGGCCATCGCGGATCCCGAACGCGGCCTGGGCAAGTTGCATGTGGATGCCACGCAGGAAGCACTCGACTTTCTCGCGGAGATTTGCGACGGCGATGCGCGGCGGGCATTATCGGCGCTGGAAATCGGTGTGCTATCGGCCGAGAGCAAGCCGCCACGGTTCACCCTGGAAGTGGCGCAAGACTCGATCCAGCGCAAAGTGCTGGATTACGATGCGACGGGCGACGCTCATTACGACGTGGCCAGTGCCTTTATCAAAAGCATGCGCGGCAGCGATCCGGATGCGGCGGTTTACTGGCTGGCCCGCATGTTGGAAGCGGGCGAAGATCCGCGTTTCATTGCTCGGCGGGTGGTGATCTGCGCTTCGGAGGATGTCGGCAACGCCGATCCGCAAGCGCTGGTGGTGGCGGCGGCGGCTTTGCAGGCGGTGGAGTTTGTCGGGCTGCCGGAGTGTCAGCTGGCGCTGTCGCAAGCTGTGACCTACATCGCCACGGCGCCCAAGTCCAACGCCGCGACGGTGGCGATTGGCAAAGCGCGGGGGGATGTCAAAAGCGGGCGGACGCTGGCGGTGCCGGAGCATCTGCGCGATTCCCATTACAAAGGGGCGGAACAACTGGGGCATGGGAAGGATTACAAATATAGCCACGATTATGAAGGTGGTGTTGTGGAGCAGCAGTATTTGCCGGAGGATCGGCGATATTATGAGCCGGTGGATCGCGGGTTTGAGGCGGAGATAAAGCGGCGATTGGCGGAGTGGCGAGCCGAGCGGCGTAAGCCGCCGGGTGACGCGATGCATGACAAACCTGGGGGCGCGTCCTAACAGTTGGTGTCGCATGGTATCCTCGCCGCAGTTAAGGTAAAATGTTTTCTTTGCCGCCATCCTCAAGGAGAACCGATGACCCTTCAATTAACGCTGCCTGAGGACATGGAAAAACGTCTGGAACAGGAAGCTGAGCGTCGGGGGTTGCCCGGCGCAATAGTGGCTCTGCAATTGCTGGACCAGCACTTACCGCCGCCGCTAGATGCGCGCCGCGCCGCGGCCCTGTCGCTGCTGGAGCAATGGAGGGTAGAAGACGAGTCTCTTAGCAAAGAAGAAGAGGCGTCCAATGCACAGGTGTTGCGATGCCTTGACGAGGATCGGCCGTCATACCGCAAATTATTTGTGGACGTTCTCAAGGATCAATCGACATGAGCCGGACGGTTGTGCTCGATGCTGGACCACTTGGGCAGTTGTCTGCTCCGTTGCGGAAACCCGACGCCCAAGCCTGCCGGCATTGGCTTGCAACCTTGATTGCGGCAAGCGTTCGAGTTGTTGTTCCCGAAATCGGCGATTATGAGGTGCGGCGCGAGCTGTTACGGGCGGGTAAAACCGGCAGCATTCGAAGACTCGATGACCTGGCCAAGGCGACGGAATACGCGCCGCTCACAACCGCAGCCATGCGCCGCGCCGCTGAGCTTTGGGCCATTGCCCGGCAACGTGGACAACCCACGGCGGCAGACAACACCATCGACGCGGACGTGATCCTTGCCGCTCAAGCATTGGAGTTGGGCAGCCCAAACGTCGTCGTTGCCACCACCAATGTTGGCCATTTGAGCCGATTTGTGCCTGCGGAACTTTGGCACAAAATTCAACCTTGAAATTGCCACTGGCCTTGCATTCTCACCACTAGCTCATTTCCTTGCGATATGCTGAGGCGTGCCCGCCTGGAAAGGAAAACGCCATGTGTCATCCGCGCGTCAGCTTTTGCCGGTCTGCCGTTGCCACCTTGATTTTGGCGGGGCCGTGCCTTTTGCTTTTCGTTAGCCAAAGCGGCGCTCAGGACAAAACCGAGAAATCGGTCGCGGCCCAGCCGGCATCAAAGAAGGTTTACATCATTCCAGACTTGCGTCCAATGAACATTGTTTTGGATTGGCTCAAGGACGAATCTGGCCTTCCACTGGTGGGCAGCGGCTGGCCCATAGGGACCTTCCGCACGACATCGCCCTTTGAACCTCTGACGTCCCTGGATGAAGTGCTTGACGCTATTAACACGGCGATTGCCGAACGAAAGCAGATGTTGGTCCGCACGGAAACTTTCATCATGAATTGGCATGCGGACGAGCCATTTCCTCCGGAGCTTGCGAAGTTAATTACGGCCAAGGACTGGAACAAGATGGGCAGAACGCAGGTGGCCAAAACCAGGTTAACGCTCCGCAATATGGAAGCGGACAAGGTGGCGGCGTTCGCCAAACCGCTATTGGGGCCGTGGGGCGCGGTCTTTCCCTCGGAAAATGGCAAAGAAATTGTCCTGCTGGACACCGTCGCGAACTTGCGGAAAATCACCCCGCTGCTGGCTGACTATGACGCCCACAATACTCGCTCCGGCGTGCCGCGCGATTCCTGGAAAAACACTCTGGACTGGTTGAGCGCCCGCACTGGCTTACCGCTTGCCGCCAAGGTGATGCCCGTCAAACCGCTTGCTGGAGCGTGGGCGGATGGCGAACGGCTGGTGAGAACTGAGGAGGTCATCGATTTGCTCAACGAGGCGCTGGTGGAGCAGAAGTTGCTCATCCTCCGTGGCGAGCGGGCTCTTCACGTCGTTTGGACGGATGAGGCCATCGATCCGGTTTTGGTCCCGCATGTCAAGTGGGCGGAGCTGGCGGAGCGCGGCAAGACCGAAGTAGTGTCGATCAACGTCATGTTCAAAAAGAAGGACATTGCCGCCCTGGTGGAATATCTAAGTCCGATGCTGTCGCCGTTTGGCCGGGCCGAAAAAGTGGCCGACGACGAGCTTGTGCTTCAAGACACGGTTGCGAATTTGCAGACGATCTTGTGGAAAGCGTGGCGTATTGGCAGCATCAAGAAATAATCGGGCAGCCCCATTCAAAGGAGATGGCCATGCGGGTAGGGGTTATTGGTCGGCGCCGGTCGCTTGTTGCGGCAATGGTTCTGGCGGGGCCATGCCTGCTGTTTTTGGCTGGCCAAAGCGGCGCGCAGGGCAAAGGCGAGAAGAACACCACGCCACCCAAGGCTGAGAAGAAGGTTTACATCATTCCAGAAGGGTCTTGGGCCAAGGTTTTGGATTGGCTCAAGGATGAGACTGGATTGCCAATCATATCAAGCTGGTTTCCGACCGGGACCTTTCGATTGCCGGCGGTTTATGAAGCGCCGATCACAATTACGGAAGTCATTGATCTGCTCAATGACGCTCTTGAACTACAAAAGTGTATGCTCCGGCGGAGGGAAGCTTCGATAATGATCTGGCCAACTGACGAGCCGTTGCCACCGGGATTAGCGTTGACGTGGGACCCGAACCAGCCGCACGAGTTTGGGCGAACGGAATTCGCCAAGATGGAATTGCAGTCCAAGCGCCTCAAAGGAAATGACCTGCTGTTAACCGCCATGCCCTGGATGACAAAAATGGGACACTGGGTTGGTCCCGATAAAAGCGGCAAGATCACGCTGACGGACACGGCGGAAGGATTGCGGCGGGTTTCTCAGCGGCTGCGGGATCTCGACGCGGACAACCGGCGCCGCGGCGTTCCGCGTGAGTCGTGGCAAGCTGCGCTGGAGTGGCTGAGCAAACGCACGGGGTTGCCGCTGGTGGGCGAGGCGCCGGCCAAGCCACTGGGCGGCCAGTGGCCGGAGCGGGACGGCCTGGTCATTGCCGAGGAGATTGTCGATTTGCTCAACGATACCCTGGCGGAGCAAAAGCTGATCATCGTCCGCGGCCAACGCGGGATACATGTGGTTTCCAACCGGAAGGCGATCGACAAGACGCTGGTTGCCAACATTCGCTGGGCGGACTTGGCGGAGCGTGGCAAGACGGAACCGGTTGCAATCTGCGTCACGTTCAAGAATTTGAAAGCGGAGGAGGCGATTGGGAAGATCAAACCACTGCTGTCCGGCCTCGGGAACGTGGAAAAAGCAGGCGAGAGTGAGGTTTTGGTGTTGGACTCGGCCGGCAATCTCCAGGCGATTTTGAGCAAGCTACGGCAGACGGGCGGCAGTAAGAACAAATAGGGCATAACTGATTGGTCGCTCTTTAGCCTGAAAGGCTGCAACATGACAGCCCAGGGCAAACGCCCTGGGTTTGATTTGGAGCAAGAAGCCAAGCCCTGTAAGGGCGAAACACGTGGCCAACTTGGTGTTATGCCCTTTCAGGGCGTGAATTCCGTTAAGCCTTCCCTTCCCAGGGCGTTGCCCTGGGCTGATTTGTTTGGCCCCTTCGGGGCAGTTGAGTGCCAAGCGGTTCCAACCGAACAAATAAAGCAATTCAAGTCAAAGGTGAACGGCATGAAACTTCACGTCATTGGCCGGTATTGTTCGGTTGTTGCCGCGGTGGCGGTGGGGTGCGCCGGCTTGATGATCTTTCCGGGCGGCAGTTGGGCTCAGAACAAGGGTGCGGAAAAGCCGAGGCCGCAGCCGGTGAAGAAGGTGTATGTGATTCCGGAGGGGCCTTGGGCGAAGGTGTTGGATTGGCTCAGGGAGGAAACGGAGTTACCCTTCATTGGGCGGAACATGCCGACGGGCAATTTTCGCTATCCAACCATTTATGAGCCGCCTTACAGAGGGGGCGCCACACTAAACGATGTGATTGACATTCTCAATGAAGCGCTGCTGGATCAAAAGTTAATGATCATTCGCAGGGAGGCGTCGATTATGCTGTGGCCGGTGGATGAACCATTGCCTTTGGAATTGGTTCGGCACGTGACGTTGGAGGACCTGCCGAAACTAGCCAAGACCGAATTCGTCAGGATCAACTTGCAGCTGAAGTTTTTGGACGCGGAGAAAGCGGCGCCCTGGGTCAAGCGCTTGCTGGGGCCGTTTGGGCAGGTCATTCCACTGGAGGAAGCCAATCAGTTGATTTTGATAGATAGTGTGGAAAATCTGAGGCGTGTGTCAAGAAGGGTGTTGGACGCCGAGGTGGGAGGATTGCCTGCCTATGCTCAGTTTGATTCGTGGAAAGCCGCGCTGGACTGGCTGAGCAAACGGACCAAACTGCCGATCACCGGTAATGTGCTGCCGATGACGCCGATTGTGATTCCGCTGGGCAAAGTGGACGCGTTGGAAACGACAGCAGACATGATCGACTTGCTCAATGAAGCCCTGGTGGAACACCAGTTGCTCATCATTCGCGGCGAGCGGGGCATTCATGTTGTTTGGACGGCGGAGCGCATTGAGCCGGCGCTGGCGGTGCCAGCTAGATGGGCGGAATTGGGCGAACGTGGCAAAACAGAGGTGGTTTCAATTCATGTGGCGTCAAAAACGATGACGGAGGCGGAGTTGATGGCCCAAATCAAGCCGATACTTTCATTGCTGGGCAGCGTCAGCAAGGTGAACGATTTTGAGGTGGCGGTGGTGGACGGGGCGGGGAATTTGCAAACCGTGTTGGAAGCACTTCGGAAGCTGAACGTTAAGACGACTAAATAGATCAACGTGCTGCACATTTCTGATGGCAAGTGGTGAGTAGCTCGTGCAGACGTTGGCGGCCTTGGCGGTCTTGGCGGCCTTGGCTGTAATTGGCCCCCAAAAACGATGATCCCCTTGATCCCCTTGAACCCCTTGCCGCCTTCTCCGATGCCCCGCTCGCCAAGAGCTGCCGCCGCCGCTAAGATGGACTCGGTATTCACCCATCTTTCACGTACGAGAGGTTAGCCTTGGCCCTGGTTGTGCAAAAGTTCGGCGGCTCGAGCGTCGCCACGGCGGAGCGGATCATGCGGGCGGCCCGGCGGGCGATCCGCGCCCAGCAAGACGGCAAGCAGGTCATCGTCGTCGTCAGTGCTCGCGGCGACACCACCGATGAGCTGGTTTCCCTGGCCCGCGAGATCAGCGAGCATCCGCCTGCCCGCGAGATGGACATGCTTTTGTCCACGGGCGAGCAGATTTCCATTGCCCTCATGGCGATGGCGATTCAGTCGCTGGGGCAGCCGGCGATCAGCTTTACCGGCGCTCAGATCGGCATCGTCACCACGAGCTTTCACACCAAGGCCCGCATCAAAAACATTTCGACGGCCCGCATTCGGCAAGCTCTCGACGAAGGACAGGTCGTCATCGTCGCGGGCTTTCAGGGGATTGACGAAGCGTACAACATCACGACGCTGGGCCGCGGCGGCTCGGATACGACGGCGGTGGCGCTGGCGGCGGTGATGAAACATGACGCAACAGCGGTCAGGGGTCAGGGGTCAGGGGTCAGCCAATCCGGCCTGGCCCCTGACCCCTCAACCCTGACCCCTGCCCATGAAGTGGGCTGCGAAATCTACACCGATGTGGATGGCATCTACACCACTGATCCGCGGATCGTACCTGAAGCGCGTAAGGTGGATGTCATCAGTTACGATGAGATGCTGGAGTTGGCTAGCATGGGCGCGGGTGTGATGCACTCGCGGTCGATTGAGTTTGGCAAAAAATTCGATGTGCCGCTGCATGTGCGGTCTTCGTTTACGGACAACGAAGGCACCTGGATTGTGCCCGAAACCGATTGGATGCGCGGCGTGGTGGTGTGCGGTGCGGCAATCACTCGCGACGAGGCTCGCATCAGCATCGACGGCGTGCCGGATGAGCCGGGCATCAGCCATCGGATTTTCTCGGCGATTGCCGAGCAGAATATCGTCGTGGACATGATCGGGCAAAACGTCGGCAAGGATGGCAAGGCCAACATCGGTTTCACCGTCTTGCACAATGAATTGCCGGCGACACTGGCGGTGCTGCGGCCGTTGGCGGCGGAGCTGGGGGCGACGGTCGATCACGAAGAGGAAGTCAGCAAGGTGTCGATCGTCGGCACCGGCATGCGGACGCACACGGGCGTTGCCGAGCGGATGTTTGCCGCGTTGACCGATGCCAACGTCAACATGAAGATGATCACCACGGGCGACATCAAGATTAGCGTCTTGGTTGCCAAAGAAGACGGCGTCAAGGCGCTGCGGGCGGTGCATCAGGCGTTTCATTTGCATGAAGCCCGGCCAGGAGCGGGGATGCCGGCTGTCGTTTATCGGCCGACCGGCAAGGCAGGGACGCGCTCCGCGGTGGCTGACGGCAATGGCGAGAGAAGCACGCCGCTAGGTTTGCTCAGCTACATGGAGGACATCGTTGTCAGCGATGTGCTGCTCATCACCGATCAGGGACGTATCACGGTTTCGAACTTGCCGGATCGGCCTGGCAACTGCTCTACGGTGTTTCAAGCCGTGGCCAAGGGTGGCATTGTCGTGGATATGATTGTGCAAAACCTGACCAGCGAAGGTTTGGCCCAGTTGTCGTTTAGCGTGCCGCTGGCCGATCTGGAGCGTGCCCGTCAATTGACACAGCAAGCGGCGACGGGAATCGACGCCCAAACGACGGTCGCGGCCGATCCGAATATTGCCAAGCTGTTCGTGTTAGGTGTCGGCATGCGGACACACACCGGCGTGGCCCGGCAGATGTTCGGGGCCTTGGCGGAGCGTAACATCAACATCGGCATGATCAACACCAGCGAAGTGCGCGTCAGCGTGGTGGTTGATCGCAGCCGCGGCGAGGAGGCGTTGGCCTGCCTCAAGGCGGCGTTTCACGTCCCCTAAACAGGAAGTCGCGCATGGACATCCAACGTCTGCTGGTCGTGCTGACGGAACAGGATCTCAACGACCTGGCAGCGAAGCATCTCCCCAAAGACCTTGGCGTCGAGAGCCTCGAAATCAGCATCGAGCCGGAAGGGGTGCGCGTCAAGGGTTCGTATCAGATGTTTATGCCGGTGTCGTTCGAGATCTTGTGGGAGCTAGGGGTCGATGGCGGCATTGCGACGGCGCGGTTGGCCAACTTTCGCACGCTGGGCATGCCGGCGAATGTGCTGAAAAGCTTGATCATGAACGTGATTGCGGATGCGGGCAAGAAACACAGCTGGCTGCAAGTGGTGGGCGATGTGGTGCGCGTGGATGGGGATGGGTTGCTGAAGAAGGAGGGGCTGACGGCGCGGGCTAACTTGCGCGCGCTCCGCTGCCAAGCGGGAAAGCTTGTTGTGGAAGCGGGCAATTAGCACAAACTGATCCGATCAGAGAATAGCCACTAAGGAGGTGCGGCTTGCACGCCGCCAGTAGGCCCTTGCAACAAGTGTTGACCAGGAAATAGGTTGTTGGGGATGATGACAACGTCGCGGCGGGCACCCCTCAGCGCAAGGTCGAAAAAATCCAGGAAACCCGCATGGCCGAGCAGCGCCCAGCGCAAAGGCAGATCAACGAACCCGACGGTCGCCAGCCATTCGCACGTTTCAATGCCGTCCGTCAGCCGAAGCTTGACGGCGGCATAAGCATAGGGAACAGCCAAGCCGCCGATGGGTTGGGCAATGCCTTGAGCAGCCCCCGTCAAGTCAATACCTAGCGTATGAGCTAGTGAACGCGGGAAAATTGTGTCGTCAGAAGCACAATCCACGCAGCCGTCATAAAGTCGCGACCCGAGCGGGCCGAATATTCGCGTAGAAACAATGGGGCGATAGCGAACAGTCGCGCCGGCGAGGGATGGAATAGGCCCTTTGGTCGCCAGAGGAAGATAAGGGAAAATCACGAAACGTTCAAACCTCCGAGCACGCAATCGGCATCGGGAATGCCTTCGATCGGGCAGTCTTCGGGGTCTTCGCCGGCTGAGCGGACAAGGTCATCCAAGGCCAGGGGATCTTTTGACGTGGCAACCAGGCGAGTGCCGTCCGGGCTCCAGGCGACCCATTCCCCGCGGTGCTTGGCCAGTTCCTCCAATGGAAATGCCAGACGATTCTTCATATACGCTTGCATGTTCATGGCGGCGCCGCCCCATGGAAGGAGGAATGCCACGGACCTTCTAATCAATTCACACTAAGCCGAGATCGAATTGCAGTCAACATTGACTGGTATGCTGGTGAATCGGACGAATGCCAATTTCGGCCAGCCAAACACAATATCTCTGGCGCGTGAAAATCGCCAGTGCACGATGGCGGCAGCAACGATTTAACGTTTCGAGAACTGGAAGCTCTTGCGAGCGCCCTTGCGGCCGTACTTCTTGCGTTCCTTCATGCGGCCGTCGCGGGTCAGGTAGCCGGAGTCGCGAATCTGCTTGGCAAGAGCGTTGACCGGCTCGCCGTCGACCGGCGCGGTGGTGGTGTCCAGACCGTACATGATCTTGATGGCGCGGGCGATGCCCTGGCAGATGGCGCCGGATTGGCCTGTGGAGCCGCCGCCGTGAACCTTGATATTCACATCGATCTTGCTCTTCATCTCGCACAGGTTGAGCGGACCGAGCACGGCGTTACGGTCCTTGACCTCTGTGAAGTAATTGTCCAAATCCCGGCCGTTGATGATGATCTTGCCGGAGCCTTCACTGAGACGGACGCGGGCCACCGATGTCTTGCGGCGGCCGGTTCCAACGTGTGCTTTTTTGGTGGCGGCGGTCACTAGCTATCACTCCGAAGTCTTGAGTTCGCGCGGCTGCTGGGCCTGATGCGGATGGCTCGGCCCGGCGTAGATCTTGAGTTTGGTCATTTGCTGGCGGCCCAACTTGTTGCGCGGCACCATGCGGCGCACGGCCAGTTCCAGCACTCGCTCCGGCTTGCGTTCCATCAGATCCTTGGCGGTGACGATTTTCTGGCCGCCGGGATAGTGTGAGTAAGCCTGATAAGTCTTGGTTTCCAGCTTTTTGCCGGTGAATTTCATCTTGGCGGCATTGATGACGACGACGAACTCGCCGGTGTCGACATGCGGCGTATACACCGGGCGATGCTTGCCACGGAGAACGTCGGCGATCTTGACCGCGAGCCGGCCGACGACCTGATCGGCGGCGTCAATGACAAACCAACCTTGCTCGATGTTATCTCGGTTGGCCATGAACGTGGACATTGGCGTAATCTTCCTTCTAGCGGGCCTCAGGGAAGTTATTATGATAAGGGGACGGCGGCGGGCGTCAAGAGCAGCGCGGCTGAGGGTTTGGCGCTTTGAAATACGGAACGCGTTGCGGCCATCAAAAAGGGGCTGCCAATGAATCAAACTGAAAGCTACATCTTGAATGCCATCAAGACTTGGGTTTGGTCGGGGTTCTATTCTCCGAGCGATGTGGACGGGATGATCAATGACATTTTGGACAAGGACGCCAACGAATCGCTCCTGCGCGCCGCAGTCCGCCCAGAGTTCAAGAAAAAAGCCGCTGCCGAAACATCCTGGCCGAAAACAACGGATTGCGACCGTTTGGACGGAGCATTCAAGACACTAAACGCTCAAGGGATCATTGCATTGCAGAACACCGGCTTTGAAATGTCCGATGGTCTTCCTGCAGTGGCCGAAGTGTTGCATCAGAGGGGCATATACCGCGTCATTGGCTACTGTTTCTACCACGGCCAAGACGTGGAGAGCGCAGTCGCCGGAGGCGGTTTAATGGTCGCCTTCGGTGATCTCCATGACGATTTGAACAGGAAAGCAGAAATTGGACAGCGCGTGAAAGTTGTGCTCGAGCAACACGGACTCATTGTTAAGTGGAACGGCGACCCTCAGACAAGGCTAGACATACCAAAATTAGATTGGAAACGCCGATTCCGGGGCTAACTCGT
>Ga0134121_10001731_pt1 | contig 20093 bp, 35 predicted proteins | sample KB301_FD_96463 | JGI IMG/M metagenome (GOLD analysis project Ga0134121, IMG submission 96463) | Terrestrial soil microbial communities without Nitrogen fertilizer from Kellogg Biological Station, Michigan, USA - KB3-0-1 | ecosystem: Environmental > Terrestrial > Soil > Unclassified ... | reverse complement strand
TCGAGCTCGTGCATCGTCGCCACCAGATCCGCAACGCTGCGTCCCCAGCGGTCGAGTTTCCACACGAGCACGGCGTCGAGCTCGCCGCGGCGAGCGGCGGCCAGGAGCTCGTCACGCGCGGGCCTCTTGCTCGCGCCGCTTGCGACCTCGCGCACGCGCGCGACGACCTTCCAGCCGCGGCCGCGCGCGAGCTTTTCGAGCTGACGCACTTGTTCCGCGGCGCTCTTTTGCTCGGCGGTCGACACGCGCGCGTAGATGGCAACACGACGAATCGCGCGAGCGATGCGATCCGCTTTCGCTTGCGCAAGGGATTTTACGCGCGTCGTCATCGCTTCTTCACCACTTTGAAATTTACAAAGTGGTCGGGCGCCGCCGACTGCAATTCGTACGGTCCACCGTTGACCGAGACAAACACAGCAGCGGGGCGGCGCATGCGCTGCGCGCAATCGACGCAAATGCAATCGCCCTCATCCCACCCAGCAAACGAGTCGGTGTCGACGGTGACGACCTCGGGTTCCGGCTCGGGCTCCGTTCGACGGACGCACCAGTGCTCCATCGTCGAGCTCGCCGCGAGCACGTCGAGCCCGCACCACGTTCGTTCGTCGTCGAAGCCCGTCACGATGCAAATCGGGCTGCTCATGTTGCGCTCGCCCTCCTCTGGTAGTCGAACGCGTCGAACGGTCTACCGCTCTCTTCGTTGAGCAGCTCGAGCAGCTTCGACAGCTCGATTTGGTCGAGCGCGTCGCCGATGCGCGCGCATCGCGACTCGAGCTCGTCGAGAAATGTGTCGCTCGGTCGCTCGTCGCCCGTCTGCACGCCCCATTTCGATTTTGGCCGCACGAAGACGTGCACGCGGCGCTCTTCGCTACGCGACGTGACGAACCAGGGCCCGATGCGCCTACCGTCGCTCCCGCGTTGGTCGAGTGAGATCCACACTTCGACGTTGCGCGCCTTCTCGAACATGCGCGCGACCTTCAGGAAGCCGGCGCGCGCGAGCTCATGGAAATAGATTTCTGCAACGCGACCGGCGAACGCTGATTTGCCCACACGCGCATCGTCGAGCTCCACGAAGACGCGCATCGCGTCCGCAATGCTGGGCTCTTCGTCAGGCGTGCACTCCGCTTCTCGCTCCGTCGTGTGGTCCACCAAAAACCCCTCGCGAAATGCCCTCCGCGGAGGGCGGTTTTTCTCGCGCGGCCGTCGGGCTGCTCGAGCCCACCAAAATTAGTAGTTTTTGGCGCTCACGTCGACAGGGCTCGGAAGACGCGAAGCGCCCGACGTGCGGCGGCGAGCGCGTCGGGCTCGACGCCTTGCGCGATGGCGACGAGCTCGCGAGCGACGAACCAATGTCCATCGATGTACGCGCAGATTTCGAAGCGGCCGTGGGGGGTGTCGCGCCACGTGCGAAGACGAAGGCCGGAATAAGCAGGGTCGCGTTCCCAGCGTTGCCAGCTCATCGGCCGCGCCAAGCCGCCTTCTTCGGCAGCGCGTCTCTGATCAGTTGCTCGAGTTCATCAACGCGCGCCTCGAGCTCGTCGACGCGCACGCGGAGCTCGCGTGCGTCGCGTTGGTCGGGGCACTCGTGACCTTCGATGGCTTCTGTCGACGCGCTATCCCACGACGCGCCGCAACGCTCGCATTCTTCGCGATGGCTCATGCCTCGGGCGTCGCCGCTTTTGCGCGCTTGAGCGCAGCGAACGTGCCGAGCGGAGCGACGCAGAACACTTGCTTGTCTGCGTCGTCGCTCACGAGCGCGGTTTCGAGATTGAACGCGAAGATAAGCCCGCGTTGTCGAGGGTCGAAGCTCGCCATCGCGAAGACTTCGCACTCGGCGGGCAGGCGCTCGAGCTCCTCAATCAGCTCTCGGACGTTCACATCATCACCGACGGCTTGGGCTCGACGGGAATCGTCGGCGGGATCTGCGCCTGGTCGGCCGCGAGCGCGCCGCTGACTTGAAGGCCGAGTAGCGCCGCCTCGTGGAGCGACATGATGACGACGACCGCGCGTCCCGTGTCGTCGAAGAACCGCAGGATCATCTGGCCTACGGGCTCGCCGCTTTTCGCGTCGACGGCGCGAAAGACCTGGGCCGCGTGCTTGGGCGCGCCGAGCTGCGCGAGCTTATCGATATCGACTCTCATGCTGGTGGACTCTTGCACACTGCACGTGATGGAGCCAGCATCAGGAAAACCATGGGCAAGACCGCATCAAAAACGAATCGTCCGGCCTCTCTGCCTCCCGAGCTCGCTGCAAAGGTGGGCACCGTGAAGGAAGACACGACCTTTTTCAGCGTCTCGAAGAAGAACGAGAACGTTGGCGGGTGGTCCGTGATGTTTTTCGATGACGGATCCGAGACGAAAAAGCGATGGCTGCTCGAGGAACTCATCACGGAAGGCGTCGACTTCGTCAAAGCGCGATGGGGCGCCGGCACGTACCGGCTCTATTTCTATTCGCAGAACGTCACCGACGCGAACGGGAGGCATCACGCAGAGCTGAAGCGACCTGGACGCGAGTTCGTGATCCCGCGCGACGCGAGCGAGGAGGAAGAAGAGCAAGAGGACGACGACAGCGTCCAAATCTCAAAGGCGGACCTCGCGGCGCTCCTCGGCGAGGTGCAGACGCTGCGACAGAAGACGCCCGCGGATCCGCTCGAGCGCGCCATGATGCTGATGCGCGAGCAGCAGCGCGAGCGAGAGGACGCGCGCACGCAAGAGCGCCGCAGCATGGTGGAGCTCATCGCAGCGGTCGGCGGCCTCATGGGCCGCGGCCCGATGGCGCAGCCGGCGCTTCCTGCTGACGTGCAGGCAGCCGTGCAGCGCGACAGCCAGCGCACCATCATCGATGGCGTGGTCGAGCGTTTGGGCGGCATCGTGCGCGGAGCGCCGCAGCCGGACGCGGACGATGACAACGAAATCGATCCGAAGACCGCGACGTGGCTCGAGCTCTTCGACGACCTCGGCGACGAAGCGAAAGCGGACGTGTACGAGACCATCAAAGACGAGCTCCCCGCGCTCAAGCTCGTGTTGCCCGAGGTCATGAAGGAGCTCAAATCGATGATCAAGGGCGGCTACCTCAAGGCGAAAGCAGCCGCTGCGCAGCAAGCGCAGACGAACGGCACCGCGCACCCTCCGGCGCAGTGAGCAACTCGGCGCACAACCCGAACGCGCTCGCCGCGCTCGCAGCTGGTTGCGAGGTCATCGGACCTTCGCGGTTTTCGTGCGGCGATGGATGGCGCGCAGCGCGCATGCTCGGCGAGCTCGTGAAGAGCGACGCCGGACAATTCCCCGAGGTCGACCGCGTTGCGCGCGCGACGTGCAAGACACCGCGCGACGTGCACTCGTTCATCAAACACGCCGTGCTCTTCGAGCGCGAGGAAGGCGAAATATTTCGCTCGCCGAAGGTGACGCTCCTCGGCGGAGTGGGCGACTGCGACTGTCAATCGCGACTCGCCTGCTACATGCTGCGGTCGATCGGCTTCCCTTCCCGGCTCGTGTTTCTCGCGGGAATCGAGGGCGGCCCCAAGCACGTCGTCGCTCAAGCGGAAGGCTACGAGGGCACGCCGAAACAATTCGGCTGGCATTGGGTCGAGACGACGATGGACGCCGCGTACGACGAAGAGCCCGTACGTGCAGCGGTGCGTTTGGGCGCGCTTCGTCCTGACGTGACCGAGGGCTACGCGCGACGCGAGTACAGCGAGGTTTTTCGATGACGGTGGCGGCGAGCATCCCGAGCGAATTCTTCACCGAGCTGCGCGCGTACGCGGGCCGACGATGGCCCGTGCAGCCGCAGGCCGCAGAATGGATGCTCCTCGTGATGATGAGCGAAAGCGGACTCGTCGCGGGCGCACGAAACAGCATCGGATGCGGCGGCCTCATCGGATTCTGTCCGCCGTTCCCAAACGACGTCGATCCGTCGACGCTCGGTTACATGGACCAGCTCGCGCTCGTCGAGCGCTTCTGGAGTAACCCGGCGCTCGACAACATCGACAACGCGGCGAACCTCTACCAGTTCAATTTCGTGCCCGCGTCGCTCCATCGCGGGACGTCGCTGGGCACGCTCATCGTTGCGAAGGGCGGCACGGGCTACGGAGGTGCAGAAGGCGCGTTCTACAGCGAGAACGCGATGCTCGACCAAAACCACGACGGCAAAATCACAGTGGGCGACTTGCAGCGTCGACTCGACTCGCCGCAGGTGCGCGGCTCGCAGACGTTCGCGGAAGCGCTCGCGCGCCTTCGTGCAGCTCCGATCCCTTCCCGTTTCTCGTGGCCCGAAGGTCTCGCGCTCGCGCTCCTCACCATCGGCGCAGTCGGCAGCGTGCTCTACCTCACGAGTGACGAAGGCGCAGAGATGACGAAAGACGAGCTCGCGGAGCTCGGCTCGCGCGCGGTGCGTCGCGCCATCGACCGAGTGAAAGACCGACTCGCGCTCTAAGGAGTCGGCTCGAGGCCCGCGCGAAGTCGCTCGGCGTCCTCGGATGTCATCGAGAACATGAGCGGCTGCGCGTTGCGGGTGCACGTGAACACGACGAGCCCAGCTCCGTGCACGTTCTCGCGCGTCACGCTCACGAACGTGATCAGCGGCGCACCGGTGTCAGCGGGACGCGGCGCCGGAATGTCGCGCGACTGACTCACGCGTGCGCCTCGTCTCGTGAATGTGCGGCAGGCGAGTCGTCGCCGTGGACGAAGAAGAGCTCGCGCAACGTCTTGCGCGCTTGCGCCATGTCGAAGCGGAACGGGCACGGTCGCACCGTCGCGAGCTTCTGACCCTTGTCGAGCTTCGCTTGGTCCTCGGGATGGACGCCGCCGCAAATGCCGACCTTCGCTGTGCTCTTTTTGTGGAGCTCGCGACCTTTGCACACGGGACAACGGAATGCGTAATCGGCCATGGTGGTGACTCCTCTCTACCCGACGTTGCGAAGCTTCGCACGCATGTACGCGAGCGAGGCCCATTTACGATGCTTCTCTTTGCACGTCTCGCAACACTTGCCGCCGCTCTTGGCCATGGGCCGTTTTCCACAGTCGACGCACAGCCCTTGCTCCTCCAGGCGCGCGCGCCTGTCGGCCTGCGACTTGCGGTTGTACGTGCGGTAGGCCTCGTCGTCGCTCAATCGTTTGCCAGCGTGCCTCCATCACGTGCACTCTGCAAATAGACGACGAGCGTTCTAAGTACGGTTCTTAGAACCGCCACCCTGTCCGGCTCGACCTGATGGAGGGAGCTTCCAAACATGGAGCTCCCGCTTCTCCTGCAACCGCCCATCGTCGTGCGCTTGGGTGGCGCGGGGGTTGCGATGGGTGCTCTGCCTGGTTACCGCGGCCCGACGTCCGCGCCTGCTGCACGTGGAACGACCGCGCGTCCTCTGCTCGTCGCCGCGCACGGCCCCACGGGCGTCGTGCCCTCGAGCACGCAGAAGAAGACGCCGGCAACGACGCCGAGCTCGAGCCACGCCCCGCAGGCGAAGAAATTCGGAACGACGTCGACGCCGACGAGCAAGCCGAGCTCGTTCGCGGGCCCTGGTCTGCCATCAGGCAGCGGTGGCAGCAGCAGCACGCCCGCCGATGTTGGACAGAGCGTCGGCAGCGAAACGAGCGTCGTCACGCAAGCGCCCACTCCAGCGCCGAGCACTCCATCGTGGGCGAGCTCCGGCGCGAGCGCAGCAACGGGCGGTGGTGGCTCGACGTCGTCTCCTCTGCCCTCGCAGGGCGATGGCGGCGGGGGTGGTGGCGGCGACGCGAGCGACGCGGGAGAGCCCGTTCAGACGTACGCCGCGGAGCCGAAGGCCGGAACGACGCTCAAGCAGGCAGAGTCGGCGGCGGGCGCGCCAACGCTCATGCAGCGCTGGGATGCGCTGCCGACGATCACGAAGGTTCTGGTGGTCGGAACGGTGGGTGTCCTTGCGATTGGCCTCGGCATCGGCCCTCACCTGATCGCAGGTCGTCAGTGAGAGGCCATTACATCGTCGACACCATGGGAGCGCTGGGAATGAATTACGCGAGCGACGAGACCGAAGAGAGCATTGGTGCTGTCGTGCTCGCGCGCTCGCCGTTCGACGCTGCGCAAAAAATCGGCGACCTCTCGGATTGGGTGTCGGACGCGGCTGCGGTCGTGAACCCCGGCGCAGCGCTCGCGGATGCCGTGATCACGAGCGCGCTTGGCAGCAGCGACACGCCCCCCACGAATGTCCCGAGCTCCGCGATGAGCGGCGAGAGCGCGCCGACAGGCGTAGGCGTGAGCGCAAGCGACGCAGTCAACGCAGCGAGCGGCGACGCGAGCACCAACACAGCAGCGGTAGCAGAAGCCGCAGTGAACGCCGCGCAGTCGGCCGCGAGCTCCAACGGTGCGCCCGAGGCGCCGACGCACAGCGGCGGCAATCCGCTCGCGAACCGTCAGCAGACGACGCCCGCGACGACGAGCTCGAGCTCGAAGCTACCGCTCATCCTCGCATCGGTCGCAGTGGGCGGGCTCGTGCTCGCCGTCATCGTCGCGCTGATGAAGAAGAAGCGGAAGAAGAACCCCGCGCGCACGCGCCCGACCAAGGGCGCCGTGCGGAAGGCCATCGCAGCGCTCAAGAGGGCCGCTTGACGCCTCTCCTCTTGCAGCCGCCCATCACGATCCGAGTGAGCGCCAGCGCAATGCGTGGGCTTACGGACGTGACCAAGATGGACGTGCTCGGCGCGTACCTGATGAATCCGGGACCGCTGCTCTGGGACATCGCGAAGGGCATGGACCAGCCTGTGTTCCCAGAGGCACCTCCATCTCCGAACGGTGCGCCGTCGAACCCAAGCGCTGCGCCGAGCTCGCCGACCACGAGCTCATGGAAGCTCGTCGCACTCGGCGGTGGACTCGCGGTCGCCGTCATCGCGGGCGCCATCGTCTACTTCAAAGTGCGGAGCATCACGCAATGAGCCGCATTCGCACGACGAAGCGAACGCGCTCGAGCGCGCGCCGCGCGAGCACGGCGGGCCCGAAGGCGAAGCGCGCGTACGCCATCACGCACTGGGGAAACCTCTCGAAGGCATCGCCCAACATGAAGGTGCCCGACTTCCGCGGAGCGGAGCTCTACGAGCTCGGGCGCCTCGTCGAAATCGTCTACCTGACGGCGAAGGGCACGCCGAAAAAATTCGAGTTCGAGCACGAGACGAAGACGCGTCCGCGTCTGCTCGTCGACGCGAACGACCCGCACTCGTTTTTCATCGAGTGGACCAAAGGCATGCAGATGACGGCGCGCGGGATCGTCGGGTGATCCGATGCCGTTCGTAACGATGCGAGTCGCAAACCCAGGACCGAAGAAGGAGCAGAAGAAGATGGCCAAGCGCAGCGCAAAACAGATCGCCGCAACGAAACGGCTCGTGGCGCTCAACAAGGCGCGCGCGAAGGGACGCTCAGCGCCGAAAGCGAAAGCGAAGAAAGCCAAGACCAAGGGAAAGGCGCCTTGGAACAAGGGCAAGACGCTGACGCACCTCGCGAGCATCCCGGGCTACTCGCGCTCGCCGCACGTGAGCGGACATCAGCGCCACGTGAACCCCGCCACGATTCTCATGGTGCCCGGAAAGGGCGGCGTCTACAGCATGAGCAAGGGGGGGGGGAAGAAAAAGAAGAGCGGCCACCGTCGACGAAACCCGGTGGGCATCTTGAACCTCGGCCTCGCACTCGGCGCGGGTCTGCTCGCTGGCGTCGGCGTCACGCTCGCGTCCGCGATCTTCGCGCCCACGAGCATGAAGGCAGCGGTGGGCATCACTGGCGCTGGCGTGCTCGGAGGCGTCGCACTCGGCGCGACCGTGGCTCCTCTCATCGGCGTTGCTCTCGCGGTCGGCTCTGCGGCTCCCCTCGCCGTGCGTGAGGCGGCGGGGCGCATCTATCAGAAGCTCACCGCCCCGAAGACGACGACGCAAGGGCTCGGCGCGGTCACGAGCGCCGGTTCGCATCAGCAGGCCGCGCAGCAGACCGGCATGGGCGCTCCGCCGCACAACCCGTACGGCATGGGCGCGCCTCCGAAAAATCCCTTCGGCATGGGCGCTGCGCAGCGAAATCCGTTCGGCATGAACGCGCTCGAAGGCATGGGCGCAATCGTCCTCGCCAACAACCCGATGCAGGCGGGACAGATGATCGGCGCGTTGGTCGGTCGTCAGTTCCAGTTCGTGTGAAGCGCGCGCGCGCTTCGTGAGTGAAGAAGAAACGGCGCCGCGCGCGCCCCAACCAAGAAGAGAGAAGAGCATGGATCGCAAAAACGTGATGATGGCGGCGGACGGCAGCGGCGGCGCAGCAGTCGGCGGACCTCCGGTCAAAATCGACTGGTCGAGCCTCTCGCCGCGACAGAAGAAGGGCATCCAGGTGCTCTCGCAGTACTCGCCCGACATCCAAAACATGGCGCTCCCGGTGCTGCTCTCGAGCACCGAGATGACTGTCATCCCGAAGCTCTATTGGGGCCTCGGCCGCTTCGAAGCGACGTACACCGCGGGCGCGACCCCCACGTACTCCATCGCCGCAGGCAAGACGATTTCCGTCTACGTCAACAAGTTCGGCGACAACCTGAAGGCGGCGGGCTTCAACACCACGGTGCCCGCAAACTTCACTGCGACGCGCGCCGAGACGAACCTCACGAACGGCGGCACTCAGACCGAGGACAACGCGTGGGTGATCATCTGGGGTATCGGCATGGGCTGGGCCACGGGCGGCATCAACGCGCTCAACATCAGCGAGGACCAGCAGCCCGAGCTGATCAAGGCGCTCATGCGCAACGTCGACACCATCATGTCGCTCTCGCAGACGACGAAATATTATCTCGGCAAAATCGGCTACTACCCCCAAGCGGGCGGGCTCGATGGCGAGGCCATTTCGCAGATTCAGCAGGGCTTCACGAACAACCACCAAGGCCAGATCAACCGCGTCATGCGAAACGGCATGGCGACTCAAGGCAACATCCGCAAGCTTCCCGATCCGGTGCGCTGGGCGCCCGTGGGCAAGGGCAAGGACTGCTCGATGAGCGTGCAATTCACCGTGCAGAACCCCATCACGATTCAGGGGCTCGCGGGCACGGCGAGCGTCGTCGACGGCAACGCGTATCCGGGCTTCACGCCGGAGGCCACCGACATCTTCCAGGACCTCGAGGTCCTCTTCCAGACCATCGAGATCAGCGACCGCAGCGACAACATGTAGTCGCGCGCGAGAGGCGCGGAGCTCGCCGCGAGCTCCGCGCGCTTCTCTCGCTTCGTGGCGACGCGGCTGCACGTGTGAATTTGAAGGGAAGGCCTGCGATGGACGGGAGCAGAAGCGACGACGGCGTGTACAGCATCGACAGGATCCGCGCGTTCCTGATCGAAATCGGCTACGGCCATCGCAAGCTCGGCGCATTCCGCACCTACGAATTCAAGAGCGGGCAAATCCTCACGGGCGGCTTCTCGCCTCCCATCAACGTGAAGTTTCGGCAGGACGTCGTGGTCCTCGGGCTCATCGGTCAGGTGGTGAGCGGATTTCAGGGCGGCGGCACGCTCTCCGCGGACGACGTGACGTACGCGCTCACCGAGATGCGCTTGCAGTTCGGGAGCAACGAGGACGCGTTCGACGACGGCTACGGCACGGGCCTCAGCTCGCCGTTCCTCCAGCTCTTCGGCCGCGGCCGTCGCGCCGACTACCCTTTCGACAAACCGCGCTTCGCGAAAGCGAACATCCGCTACACCGCGACGTTCTACAACTTCACGCCGTACACGATTCAGCCCACGTCGAGCGTGCGCACCATCGAGCTGCTTCCCGAACACGAAGGCCCCTGAGCGGAGGCGCGCTTGACCATCGAACGCGCCGCGCGCGCGAACACTCACTCGCAGGACCATCCTGCGCCCTACCTCGAACGCGTGCTCGCGCTCGAAGGCCGGACCACCATGGCTGAGGCGCAAGTGGCGATTGCGCCGGGCGCATCGAGGCAGGTCGAATGGATCTGGGCACGCTCGGGAACGGTGCTCGGCTTCTGGATGATGACGGTGAACCCCGCGCCCGTGCCTCCGAAGACGGCCGTGGAGCTGACCGACCTCGCGGGCATGTCGGTGCAAATCGAAATCGAGACCATCCCCGTGGGCACAGCGAGCGAGTCGGCGAACAACGTCCCGTGGGACCAGCTCCAGCAGCAGGGCCGCTACTACGATCCGATGCCGCTCGACATGGACGTCGAGGCGCAACAAAACAACTGGGTCGTCACCATCACGAACAACAACGCGCACAGCATCGTGCCCGTCTTCTTCTGGTGGTTCCAAGCGAAGCCGGGCGCCGACGAGGTGTACACGTGAGCCAGCGCGGCGGCTATCGCGACCTCACAGCGAGGCAGATGCAGGAGCTTGCCGACCGCGCAGCAGCGCGCACAGCGACGCGCGTGCTCATGGGGCAAGCGAGCGCGCAGACCGCAGCGAACGCGCCTCGCATCGTCACGCCCGATGCGCTCGAGAAGCCGCACGCGGCATTGCCTCACGACTTCGGGCCCGACAACACCGAGGGCGACGAGGGCCCCGAGAACGTCGCGCAGGACGACGGGACGTCCATCGGAAAGCAGTTCGATTATCAAGAGGCGCTGAACCTGTACTTGGCAGGCCGCGCGATGACGCTGAAGACGCGAGCCCCCGCGCGCTCGGCCGACTTCTTCGCCAACATCACGTGGCTCGAGTACGGCCTCGACTTCGCGCGCGTCGAGCTCTACGCGCTCCAAGGCTCGACGCGCTCTCTCGTCACGACGGGCACGATGACGGGGGGGGGGAATCTCGGTCCTCCTGGGCTCGGCCCCGTGTCGACGCTCGGCCTCTGGCTCGCAGCGGGCCGCGCGGCGACGCCGGTCTTTTGGGAAGCGCGCTTCTACTTCGCGATTCACTCGACCATCACGCCGCGCGTCGGCTACCCCGCGAGCAACATCCAGCTCGCGGGCGACCTGCGGATCCTTCCGCAGCCGCCCGCGTCGCTCGGAGGCATCAACATTTTTTCGGGCACGTCACGCGTTGGCTTCCCGCACGACTCGGGCGCCGTCGGCGCCGGATTTCAGGGCGCCTCGGCGCCGATTCGTCTCGTGCGCTACTCGGGCATGAACGTCGCCAACGCCGCAGTGCTCTACCTCCAGTACCAAGCATGCCGAGGCAACACGGGCGGCATCCCCGGCCCCGCTGACTTCGAGCTCGCGCTGCAACCCAACGCGGGCGCGGCGACCATCCACAGCACGGATCTCGAAGAGCTCACCTACCGCAACAACGGGCCCTTTCCAGTGAACAACGGCTCCATCGTCGTCTCGACCATCGAGGGGACGTGCGGCCTCGGCACTATCGCCGCGAACGGATCGACCTGGTGGTCGCTCACTTGGAAGTGAACATGAGCAACGACGACAAGAAGTCCAAGGCGACCGAGCTCCGACAACGTGACGATGCGTTTTTGCAGTCGCGCGCGCTGCACGACCTCGGCAGCTATCGCGAGCGCGACGCACGCAAGGCGGAGTTCCTAGAACGACTGCTCATCGCGTACGCGGAGGCCGGCGAAAAAATCACGGAGACCTTCGTCGGCCAGATCCTCGCGAACGACATTCACCCCGTGTACGACCAAATCGAGCAAGTGCGCGCGGGCGTGCATCCGAGCGCGAGGAGCTTGCACCAGCCTCCGAAGGTGCCGCTCGGCGAAGAAATTCTTAACGGCGGCAACGCCGCGAAAGGCTGACCTGTCGTGGCGTGCCCGTGCGCAAAGAGCCATCAGGCCGCGTCCATGATGACGATGGTCGAGGGCCGCTGCGCACGCTGCAAGACGCCTCGTTACGACGCGAGCGGCGTGTACCTCGGAACGTTCACGGATCCGCGCGAGCTCCGTTTGATGGACACCTGGGCGTCGCGCCGAGCTCCGGTGCTGCTCTCCGGCTTCGGCATGGGTGACATTTTCGGGGATGCGGTCTCGTGGTTCGGGGATGCGCTCAGCAACGCGGCGCGCGACCCCGTGGGCACGCTCCAAAACATCGCGGCCGGCATCGCGAGCGCGAACGTCGACGACATTGTCGACGCTGTGCAGAAGCTTCCAGGCGGCGACGTCGTCTCCCCTTCCCTCCGCGCCTTCGTGGATGGCCCGATGCGCGATTTTGCGAAGAGCGACATCGGCAAATTCTTGCTCGAGGCGAATGCGACTGCGAATTACGCGTTGCTCGTGCCGTTCCTCGGGCCGCAGCTCGCGGCCGTCGCGTTCTCGGAGCCATCGTTTCTCGCGGGCGACGATTTCTCGAAGGCGTGGGCGAACGAGACCATCAACCGCATTCAGCAGACAGCGAAGGTGCTCTCCGCGGGGGAGCTCGACACGTCGGGGCTCGACGTCGACACGTCGTGGGCGCAGTTGCCTCCGGACCTGCAACAGAAGCTCGCGGACCTGACTGATCTCATCACGTCGCAAATCAGCAAGGCGACCGACTTCCTCCATGGGCTCGGCCTCGATGCGCTCTCGCAGATGACGTACGACGAGCTCGCGCGTCAGCTCCAGATCCGAGAAGACGCCGCGGTCGCAGCGCTCGTGAACGTGCGCAACAACGCCGCGGAGCTCGCGGCCTACAAGCTTCTGAAATTCGACCCTGCAACCGGCGCGCTCATCGTGCCCACGGGACAAAAGACGTTCGCGAATCAACTCACCGCGCGCGAAGCGCAGACGGAGAAGGCACGCATGGACTCGACGACGGTGCAACGAAACCTCGTGATGCTCGCGCATCCGTCGACGGCGACGACGAGCGACGCGAGCTCGGGCACGCGGCTCATGGTCCCCGGCGCGAGCTCGCCGGTCGAGCCGCCTTCGGCCGTGCATCCAGCCGTGCATCCGCTGCCCATCCACCAGCAAATCGTGGCGAGCGCGCCTACGCACGAAGGGCTCTCGACCGCTGCGAAGGGCGGCCTCGCGCTCGCGGGGCTGACCGTGCTCGGCGTGGGCCTCAAGGTTGCCGGGATCCTGTGAGGAGGCAAGCATGAAGCGAGTCATCACCGAGTGCGACGCGTGCGGCAAGACGAAGGAAGAGGAGGAGCTCGGAGCGTTTCGGATGCCTCCATTCCGCAATCCGTATGTGCTTGACGAAAGCGCGCTACTCGAGGAGCTCGCGGAGGATGAATGGCTCACGGTCACGGTGCAGGCGTCGCACGTCACGCCGCAGAGTCTCAGCGTCTGCTCTGATGCGTGCGCGCAAGATGTGATGAAGAAGGCTCTGCAGGCCGTGAAAGAGAGCCGCGGCGTGGCCATCGAGCGCGCAAAAGCGTTCGTTCGATCCGAGAACGAAGGATTCGTTGCGACGTACGACGACCTCGGCGACGGCCGCGTGCGCGTGAAGCAAGCGCGGGGTACGAAGTGAGCGCGATCATCGTCTACGGCTCACCGCAAATGCTTGCGCGAGCAGTGCACGCGCATCGGAAAAAGAAGCGCAAGAAGAACCCAGGCGGCACCGGGCTCTACTTGCTCGGCTTCGCGATCGTCGGCTTCGGCCTCCTCCTCCTCAACCGACAGAAAATCGAGCAGATGATCCGAGACCGGATCCCAGATGCGGTGGGGGGCTGACGATGCTCGCGACAGCGCTCCTCAAAGAAGGCTTGCGAGGCGCCGACGTCACGGCGTGGCAGCAGGAGCTCAACGCCGCGGGTTACGCGGTCGCGGTCGACGGCGTCTACGGCGCGCAAACCGTCGCGGTCACGAAGCAGTTCCAGCAAAACGAAGGGCTCAGCGTCGACGGCGAGGCGGGACCGAAGACGCAAGCGCAGATGGACGCGATTCTCGCAGCGCTCGCGCCCCCTCCCCCCCCCCAAGACGATGCGCCACCAGCTCCGGGGCCGTCGCCGGCGCCGACGTCGGCGCCTCTCGCGACCGTGCCCGCGAGCTCGCCGACGAGCTCGACGCTGCGCGAGTTCCTCATGCGGACGAGCACGCAAGTCGCGGGCGGATTGCTCGTGCTGCTCGTCGGCGCCGTTGCCGCGGTCGCGCTGAAGAAGCGAAAGAAGAACCCCGCGCGACGTCGCAATCCGCTCCAGTACAGCGCGGGCGACTGGGCGAACGCGATTGCATACGAAGCGCTGCGACAGCGCAGAGCCGTGAAGCGCAGATGAAGAAGTGGCTTCTCTACGCGCTCGCAGCGGTCGGCAAGTCTGGACCGAATCCCGCGAAGCTCAATCTGCCAATTTGGTGGGAAGCGGGACCAAACTTCACGCTCGTGGGCCCAGGGGGGCCGTCGACCTGGGCGGGGACGCCTTCGGCCGCAACGGCGCTGAACGGTGAGTCCGGGTTCACGGGCGCGAATACACAGCCATCGCTCGGCCCGGTCATCGACGGCGTTTCCCCCGTGCAGTTCAACAACCAGGGCGGCTCGGCATTTCAGTACATGCAGCCGATCCCATCAGGGCTGTCCGCGAACGGCGCGATTACGCAGCAGGGCGGCACGATTTGTCAGCTCCTGAAGCTTGGCAGCATCAGTACAAACCACCCCGGCGATTTTCTCCTGAACGACTGCTCGTGCTCGACGCAGGTCGGCCCCTTCGCGCTCAGCTATCGCAAGACAGGTCCGGGGGGGGGGACGGCGTTTCTCGTCGCGGGCGCCATCAACTCATCGAGCGTGCAAGTCGTCGGGGAGGTCGGGCTCCCTTCGACGGGCCTCAACGTCTGGCTTGCCGTCTTCATGCGCATGTCGGGCAACACGCGGCGCGGACTCATCGACATCCGCGTCGGCCGCGGCGCATTCACCAACATCGGAGCGTGGGACTCGTTCCCCTCGCCGTCGTACCTGAACGGCGCTTACTCGGTCGGCGAGCGCTACGTCGTGCAGGGCATCAACGGCGGCATTCTCCAGCACATCACGACGCCGGACGATCTGAGCGATGCCGACTGCAACATGATTTACGACTACTGGAAAAAAACCTATCCGAGCGCCGGACTCTGAGCGCGCGAAAGGAAGCCCATGGCCATCACCACCGGACACTTTTACAGCGCGCTCTCGGACGCCTCGACCATCTTGCTCTGCACCGACGCTGCGGGCTTCGAGTTCCAGCTACTGCCGTACGGCCTCGTGCAGAAGTACAACGCAGACCCGACAGCGCAGCTCACCGACCTTCAGACGCTCGGCCTCAGCGCGGGCGTGCTTCCCGTGTGCACGATGGACGGCGAGGACTACCAGGTGATGGAGGCGTTCTCGACGGACGCGACCGTGCCCAACGTGAAGGTCGTCATGATCCGCCCGCAAGCGAAGAGCGCGCTGCAAGACAAGTCGAGCTACCTCTGCGTGCCCGTGCAAAACGTCGCGCCTGTTATCACGGCCATCGCTCCCGCCTCTGGCCCCGCAGCAGGAGGCACCAAGGTCGTGATCACAGGCACGGGCTTTCGCGCGATGCAGTCGAGCGGCGCCGTCGTGAAATTCGGAACGACGTCGGCCGCGGCGTACACCGTGGACAGCGACACGCAGATCACCGTCCCGAGGTCGCCCGCACATGCCGCGGGCGCCGTGCACATCACGCTCGAGGCGCCGTTCGCGAACAGCGTGAACACGTCGGCCGACACCTTCACGTACGTTTGATCCGATGACCTACGACGAAGCCATCGAGTCGGCCGCGAAGGATCCCGCGATGGCGCGCGTTCTCGCCGAGCATCGCGCCGCGCTGAAGCGAGCTCGCGACGACGAGGAGATCGCAGCGCAGCTCAAGGAGCACTTCCGCGCGCTGGTCGAGGCCAACGCACGAACCTAGCGCGGAGCTCGGCGCGCGCAGCCGATGCAGATCGCATCGCCTTCGCGCCACCGAGCACGCGCGTTCGACGCGTGCGCTCCGCTGCACGTGGTCTCCGCGAGCTCGTCGACGAGCTCGCGCGCGCATCGCACGCGTGACCGCACGCCGACCTTGACGAGCACGTGAAGCAACCGCGCGGGGGCTCCCAAAACGAGACTCACCCCCCGATTTTACACGGCACTGAAGTAATGTTCAGTGCGTTTTGTTCGGGGAATTCGTGGTCCAAAATCGTGGACTGTCGAAATGTGCCTCACACGTGCGCAGCATGGTTGCTGTGAGCTCAGCGCGCGCTGTATCCATGTAACCTGCAAGGGTCGGCGAGCGCGCCGGCCGCAAGTGATCGACACAAAAGGCGAATGCGCCGACCTCCTTTTCCAGGGGAGCGGTCGACGCATCCGAGAGACGAAGTGAAGCTTAGCACCGAAACCCGACGAGAGAGCAAGGCAGCGCGCAACGCCGCGTTTGCGCCTCTCTGGTCGACTGAAACCGCGAGGACCGGCGACGTGATGCGCACGCCGACGCAGTCCCCGCGGCGGCTGAAGCATGTCCGAGCGGGTCTCGGGCGTCGAGGGGTTTTCCATGTCACAAGGGGCCAAAACGGGCGCTAGCGCGCTCGCCGGCGCGCCGGATGAAGGCCGGCGCGCAAGAAACGAAAACGCGTCTGAGGGGCGACTAAGCACCGCAGAGAAGCCGAAGCCGCTAACGCTCGAAAAAGCGACGGACGTGCTGCGCGCGCTGCGACGACAGAAGCCCGCGGGACTGTCCGCCACGGAAGCTGCGATTTGGGCGAAGTTCCTGCTCCATGCGGACGCTGAAGGCGTCACATGGGTTCGCGCGAGCACCATCGCGCGCGAGGCAGGACGCGACGTACAGACGGTACGGCGCGCGATTCGACGCTTTCGCGAGCTCGGGATCATGACGTCGACCGTGCGCGTGACCGACTACGGGCGTGAAAACCTCTACCAACTTCACGAGGCATCCGCACACGCTGCGCCGACGCCGACGCGCCGCGCTCGCGCGCTTGCGATGGACGCTTCTGCGTTCGTCCGCGAGTCGCATCGCGTTGTCCTCACCCGCGGAGGTCGCGTCGACGAGCTCGTCGAAGTAACTCTTGTTGCGCCCGAGAACGACGCGCCGACCTTCTCGATTGATGCTCTGACGAATTCGCGCGCCGCCTATAGCACGGCGGGGGGGGGGGCACGCGAGCCCTTGTCTGATTGCATCTTATGCGAAATTCAAACGCAGCATGATCGCAGGGATGCGAGCGAATTGCCTGCACCCCCCCCGCCTGCACCTTATAGCGATCAGACTCATAGGAACGACCCCTCTGTATCTCCCCGCCGTCGCGGGGAGAAGCACAATCCGCGATCGCTCGTTCAGCAGCTCGCGGCGCGCGTGCTCGTCTACTTCCAGCGCGTGCTGTGGCCGCAGTCGCGTGGAGAAGCGGTCACAAGTGAGAGGGCTCGCGTCGTGGAAAAGCGAATCCGCGACCTCGCACGCTGGACCGAGCGCGACGAGATCGCGAACGCCGACGAGCTCGAGCAGCTCCTGCGCGACGCCATCGACGGCGCGCGCCTCTCGACGTGGCACTCCGGCGCGCGCGTCGGATTTCACCTTCGCTTCGTGCTCGGCAACTGCGACACCATCGAGGAGCTCGCGGCGCTCACGCGAGCTCGTCGACGTGCGCGCGCAGCGCCCGAAACAGCCCCACCGAACCCCAAGAATCACGCTCGGACCCTACCCCCCGCGAAGGAAATCAGCATCCCCGCGGACCAAATGGTCCGCGACATTGAGCAACTTTTTGCTTCCCCCCCCCCGAATTCCCAACGCGCGGAGCATGCAGCATGAGCCGCGAATGCACGCACGTCGTCGTCGTGTCGGTCGGTCGCTACTCGCGCCCTGGTCGCGCTTTGTGCGGCGTGCTCGTGCCCGCGCCGAACGTGATTTGGTGCACCATCGGAATCGCGAGCGAGCGCGAGCCTTCGCTGTGGCTTGAGGGCGACGCGATTTGCGTCGCATGCGTTCGGGCGTACGCGAAAGCGAGACAGCCGGCGCAGCTCACGCTCATTCCCGGAGGGCGCTCGTGAGCCGCCCCGACACGACGCCCGCGCGCGAGCTCGAGCTCGCGCGCTTGCTTGAACAGTGGCGCATCGAGGGGGAGCGCCAGCACACCATCACGCGCGTTGTTGTCGGCGCTGCGCTGCGCGAGCTCCGCGACGTCGTCGCAGAGCGCGCGGATCACGCGCTGCGCGCTGCATTCGCGCGCACCGTCCCGATTTGGTTTCGCTGAAAGGACAACCTCGATGAGCAAAGACCTCGAAAAAGAGCACGACGAAATCATCAGCGCGCACGACCGCGAGCTAGGCAACGTGCTCGTGCGCGCGGGGTACCTTCGCGCGCTCGCCGAGAAGTGGACGGGCGAAGACCGTCTGTTCTTGCTTCGCGCGTCGCGCTCGCTGCGCGCATACGCAGAGACGCTCGCGCCGACGCAACGCGGGACGAATCGATGAGCACGCGTCTCTCACTGAGCAGCAAGCAAGGGCGCTGCCCGTTCTGCGCGGAGAGCATGCGCGTCGAGCTCGACGTCGAAGTCTTGAGCGTTCCGAACGCGCCAGAAGAGACGCTGGGCGCGTTTTTCGGACCCAACACGCAAATCAAAATTCACCACGACGGCGACGCGTGCGTAACGTCGACGACGAGCTCGATTGCGGGCCTCGTGCGCGCGTTCGCGCTCGCGAACGCGGCAAAGCAATGAGCCGCATCGATGGACTCGGCCGTCTCATGCAGCAGTGGCGCGACGACGGCGCGAGCGACGAAGAGATTTACAACACGCTCCGCGTCGCATTCGAAGGAGCGCACGACATTCGACGCTTTCACTTCCCCGCGGAGCCGTGCCCGATTTGCGCAACGTCGGACGAATCGCAAGCGGAGCTTTTTGCGCGCGTGTGGGGGCGCCTCTGCGACGAATACGTAGCGCCCGCGCAAGCGCTGATCGTCGATGCCATCCGCGCCGAGCAGCATAAGGACGCGCGCCGCATCGCAGCGGTGTTTGTCTTCCCCAATGGAATGGTCGCCGTGACTGACCAACACGGCGAGCAGTGGGGCGAATTCCAGGGACGTCGCGAAGAAGCGCTCCCGAAAATTCGCGAGGCGTGCAAGGCGAACGCGTGGAAGCCGGAATGGAACGAATGAGCGCGCGAGCGTCCCAAAAAGATGCTCGGAACGCGCGCGCGAAATCGCGCCGAGAAACGGTCGAACGCGCCACTGGCCCGAAAGGCCGCAGGCGGGACGGCCGTCGCGATCGCGACGACGGCCTCGAGGCGATTACATAAGAAGGGGCCGCGATCGCGCCCATTACATAAGATAGGGTTCAGCGCTTGGCGCGCGCGCGCGTTCGTCGTGCTCCTGGCCGTTTCGCGTAGCGAGAGGCGCTCGCGCACGCCGAGTGAAAATCACCGTCGCCCGTGCTGAACCCCTCGTAACCGCTCCCCGGCTTGTGCAGGATGGGATCTCCGCAGCCGGCGCACGTGCGCGACGACGGCCGATAGCCCTTGTCCCAGCTTGCGCGGTCGGACTTCGGTGGGCACGTCGCCGGCGACGGCTTCGCCTTATGTAATGTCGCCGGCGACGGCGCGGGCAGGATCTCCATGTTGATGGTGTCGTGCTCCCATGGCTGACGGCCGCGCGATCGCGCGCGCCGCAGCGCCTCGAATTTAGCGTCGCTCCCGATGTACTTGCTTCGCGTCTTGCCTTGGCCCCATTCGCCGGCCCACCAGAACGCGTACCAGTAGGGCCCGTGCGGCTTCGGGCATTTCCCGCACAGGATGTACTGGCGCCGAAAAGTCACATCGCGGCTCGGGAGTTCGACCTCTTTGCGCGGCATGAACCTCTTATGTAATGGCCCGACGTCGTCCAGTCTTATGTAATGGCCTCGAGGCGGCCGTCGCGATCGCGCGCCTGACGCTCGTCTCCCCGATCCCGAGTTCGCGCGCAATGCTCGCTACTCCGCGACGCTTCGCGCGCAGCTCAAGGACCTTGCCGGCGAGCTCGCGCGCCCGCGGCGGTCGCCCGAGGCGCTTTCCTTCGCGCTTCACGCGCGCGATCCCGTCGCGCACGCGTTCGCGCAACATGTCGCGCTCGAATTCAGCGAACACGGCGAGCATGCCGGCGAGCGCGCGCCCGCTGGGTGTCGAGAGGTCGAGCGCCTCTGTCAGCGACACGAAGGCGCAGCCAACCCGCTCGAGCTCGTGCATCGTCGCCACCAGATCCGCAACGCTGCGTCCCCAGCGGTCGAGTTTCCACACGAGCACGGCGTCGAGCTCGCCGCGGCGAGCGGCGGCCAGGAGCTCGTCACGCGCGGGC
>Ga0134121_10001730_pt1 | contig 20100 bp, 17 predicted proteins | sample KB301_FD_96463 | JGI IMG/M metagenome (GOLD analysis project Ga0134121, IMG submission 96463) | Terrestrial soil microbial communities without Nitrogen fertilizer from Kellogg Biological Station, Michigan, USA - KB3-0-1 | ecosystem: Environmental > Terrestrial > Soil > Unclassified ... | reverse complement strand
GCAGCCCCAGCGCGAACACCAGGAGCAGCGTCCGACCGCTCGGGCGGCCGCTCGCAGCCGCTTGGATCGGGCCGCTTCGCGTGAAGAGCAGGGGAGCGCCGGCAATCAGCGTCGCTCCGAGGACGAGCCCGAGATCGTCCAGCGCCCACCGCGGCGCGAGCAGCTCGGCGAGGCCCAGCGCGCCCGCGACACCGCCGAACGCGCTCAGCGCGTAGAGATCGCCCGACGGACGGTTTCGTCCGGCCGCGACGCAGGGCAGGATCATGCCAAAGGGGAAGTGGGCCGCCGCCAGGATCGCCGCCGCCAGGATCCGGCGCGCAGACGAGGATCCCTCGACGCGGCCCGCCTGGAGCAGCAGCCACGGGGTGACCGCAAGGATCAGCGAGCACAGCGGAACGACTGCCGCAAGCGCCCGTCGGGGATGCCGCAGCGATCCGGCCAGCAGCGCGCCCAGCCCGAGTCCCGCCATCGCGGCCGACAGCGTGAGGCTGGCGGAGCCGAGCGTGGAACCGACGACCGCCGTCGAAATGCGCGACCAGGAGACCTGGCCCGCCAGCAGCGTCGCGCCCGCGACCAGCACGAACACGCGTCCCATACCCGGTAATGCCGGGGGAGTCCCGAATCCGGGCCGGCCCCCGGAACAAAAACGACGGTCTTTTTTGTTCCAACTGGAGGGCGTAGAGGCGGGCGTCCCGCAGGTCAAAGCGGAGCCGGACCGGCTTACCCTGGATCGCGTGGAGATCGGCGTCGCCGATCCACCGGACTACTTTTTCTTCTTCTTCTTCTTGGCGGCTGGCTTCTTCTTCGCCTTTGCGGGAGCGGCGGCCTTCGCCTTCTTCGCGGGCGCAGCCGAGGCGGCGGGGACCTCCCAGAAGATGCCCTGGACGCCGACCGCGCGCTGGTCCGAATCGTGGACGGGCGACTTCACCACGCGGACGTAGATGACGTCCTTGCCGGGGGGCTTGTGGGCTTCGACGACGTCGAGCGTCTTCCCCGTCTGGACCACGCGCGCGTCGTCCTCCCGGTATTTCCGGGCGAGGTGCTCGGGGAAGAGGTCGAAATCCGTCTTGCCGATGAGCTCCTTGAGCGGCTTCCCCATGGTCGCGCAGTACTGGCGGTTGGCGAACGTGACGCGGCCTTCGAGGTCCTTGCGGAAGAAGTTCTGCGGCAGGTTGTCGACGAGCGAGCTGTAGAGCGCGTTGGCGCGCCGGATCTCCTTCTTGGCGTGGAGATGGGGGCCGATGTCGCGGAAGATCCCGAACGTGCCGACCACGTTGCCCGACGGATCGCGCAGCGGCAGGCGGGTCGTCGAGGTGTACGTGACCCGGCCGTCGGGCCAGACGAGCTTCTCCTCCACGTCCGCCGCCGGGATGCCCGTCTTCATGATCTCCTGCTCGGACTCGACGCTGGACTTGGCGAATTCCGGGCTGAAGAAGTCGGCGTCGGTCTTGCCGATCGCGTCGGCCGGCTCCTTGAGGCCGTACCAGCCGGCGAGCGTCCGGTTGATGCGGATGAACCGGCTCTCGGTGTCCTTGAAATACACGGCATCCGGCAACTGCTCCAGCAGGATCTGAAGCAGGTCCCCCTCGGTCAGCGGTGACGCGGTCATGATGCTCCTTCGCAGGGCCAGTGACAGATTGAATGACAGGATGAAGGTCCTGTCAAGCAACCGGCGCCTTGAAAGAATCCTGATTTACCGCTGGTCGGCCAGGAATGCGACCAGGTCCACGAACTCCCGGTCGGTGAGCGCCTTCTCCAGCCCTTCGGGCATCAGGCTCAGCTCGAGGGCCCGCTGCTCCTCGATCTGCGACTTGAGCACGGTCCGGACCTGGCCCTGCGCGTCGCCGAGCGTGATCGCGGCGTCGCTCTCGAGGACCTTGACGCCCGTCACGATCTGCCCGTCCTTCAGGCGGATCGCCTGGTTGCGGTAGGCGGGCGCGACCGCGCGGCTCGGCTCGAGGATCGACTCCACCAGGTGAATGCGCGAGAAGCGGCGGCCCACGCCCGTCAGGTCCGGCCCGATGCGGCCGCCCTGCTCGCCGATCCGGTGGCACTTGACGCAGCCCGTCTTGTCGGCATTGAGGAAGAGCTCGCGGCCCCGTTCGGGATTCCCCCGCGTCGCCAGCGCCATCTGGGCGAGCCGCTCGTGGCGCTCGACCGCGCTCTTGCGGCGGAACCGGACGTGGACCTGCGACGACCCCGAGACCTCGACCGTCAGCCGGTTGGCGCCGGCCTTCAGGTCGGCCTCGAACCGATCCGAGTCCGGCGCGTAGGCCCCCGAGCCGGGGCGTCGATGGACGACCTCTCCGTTGAGCGTGACGGTCAGCGTGCCGCTGCTCGACGCGAGGAACTGGGCACGGAAGCCCTCGGGAACGGCGATGTCGGCCGCCGCGCTTCCCGCGAAGGTCGCCCGCGATTCCGCCCCGGTGGTCGACCCGTCGTCGCCCCACTGCAGGATCGTCCCGCTCGCGCCGTGGACCTTCGCGACGGCGTCCCGCTGCTTCCAGGAAGTCAGCGCGCGGACGGCCGCCTGAAGCACCTCGGGCAACCGGCTCCGCATCGCGACGGCGGCGACGGCGTCTCCGTCCGCGGGACCTCCGAGGGAGGCGACGGCCTCCAGGGCGGCGAGCTCGTTCTCGGCGTCGCGCTCCAGCGCCTGGAGGGCGAGGGGAAGGGCGCGAGGCTCGCGCAGCCGGGCCAGCGCCTCGAAGCTCCGGCCCCGGACGGGCGCGCTCGCGTCCTTCGCCAGCGCGAGGAGCCGGTCCGCCGCTTCCGCGACGCGCAGCTTGCCCGCCGCCGACGCCGCCGCGGCTCGAACACGCGCGTCACGATCATCGAGGAGCGGAAGGAGCGGACCGCCGTCGCCGATCCGGCCCCAGGTCTCCACGGCCGCGAGACGGACGTCCGCGGAGGCGGACGCGAGCTTGGAGCGGACGAGGTCCTTTCCCTCCGCCGTGAGCCGCCGAAGCGCATCGGCGAGCACCGGAGAATCTTCCAGGGCCGCGGCGACCGGGAGCAGGCGGTCCTTCGCCAGGAGATTGAGCGCCGCCAGCCGATTGGGCATCGTGTGGGCGCGCTCCCGCACCACGGCCTCGATCGCGTCGCCCGCCGGCGGCGCGTCGCCGAACGAGACCAGGATCGCGGCGACCCGCTCCGCGTCGCGCTCCTCCTTCAGCCATCGGACGAGCGTCCCGGAGTTTGCGGGGATCTTCTCGCGCTGCATCCGCTTCAGCACGAAGAGCCGGAGCGCGCGATCGGCGTCGCCCAGGACGCGATCGAGCGCCGCTTCGATCGCCTCGGTCTTCTCCCAGGCCTCGGTGTTGGCCGGGCGCGGGCCGGGTCGGAATCCCCAGTACGTCCACGGCCCCGGCTTCCGATGGATGCGTGTGAGCAGATCGGCGGCGTCGCGACGGGCGGGGCTGTCGAGCCGGCGGATCAGGTCGTCCGCGACGACGGGCTCCGCCTGCGTCGCGAGCGCGCGAAGCGCGATCGGACGGAGGTTCGTGTCGTCGATCAGCTTGAGGACGGCGGGCCAGTTGCCGGAGCGCCGCAGCGTCTGCTGCGCGGCATGGGCGAGCGCCGCATCGGGATTGACGACGTTCTCTCGGATCCAGTCGGGGGCGCCTTCCCAGCGGAGCCGTCCCATCGCGACGAGGATCTCCAGCAGGACTCGCGGAGGCGGGGCGCCGCCCAGCCGGGCCAGACGCTGCGCGACGGAGGAATCTCCCCGGCCGGCATCGAGCTTGTGCTTCGCGAGCACCGGATCGGTGAGATCGGCGATCGCGCGGATGGCCCGGACCCGCACCGACCCATCCGGATCGCTTTCGGCGAGCTTGAAGAGCGCGTCGAGATTCTCGGGGAGCGCGGCGGAGCGCTTCGGTTCTGCCGTTGCGGCGCCCTCCGGTCGGATCCGGTAGACGCGGCCCCGTCCCCGCTTGGGGCGCTGATCGTCCGCCCAGTCGGAGACGAGGAGCGACCCGTCGCGGTCGACGACGAGATCGGTGGGTTTGAAGCCGTACGGATCGCCGGGCGCGCCGGCGGCGAATTCGATCTCCTTCATCGGCGCGAACGTCGAGCCCTGCCGCTCTCGGCGATAGCGCACGACCGAGCGGCCCCACTCGCAGCAGAAGAGATCGCCCCGGTACTCCTCGGGGAACGCGGCCGCGAGATAGCAGACGATGCCCGCCGACGATCCGCGGCCGAGGTCGGCCAGCGGCGGGAGCCCCTCGTCGGGCCGCTCTTCATAGAGATAGGGGTATCCGTGATCGGCGCCGAAGAAGCTCTGCGCCACCCGGATCATGTAGGTGCCGCCGTCGTTCTCGTTGTCGCGGACGAACACGGTGTCGTCCTCGTCGAGCGCGAGGTCGTAGATGTTCCGGAGGCCGGTGGCGAAGACGTGGAGATCGGAGCCGTCGGGGCGGCAGCGGAGGATGCCGCCGCCGGGGAGGACCAGCCGGTCGCCTTCGGGCCGCACGCCGTCGCATCCGCGGTCGCCCTGGGCGAGATAGAGCCAGCCGTCGCGGCCCGCGACAACGCCGTTGGCGCCGTGGAGCCGGTCGGGCGCCTTCTCCGGCGTCCAGCCGAGTCCGGTGAAGAGATCCTTGCGCTCGTCGGCCACGCCGTCGCCGTTCGTGTCCTTCAGCATCGTCAGGAACGGCGAGTGCATCACGTACACGCGGCCGTCGCGGAGCGCGAGGCCCTGGATCGAGTTGAATCCGCCCGCATAGATCGTCGACTTGTCGGCGTACCCGTCGCCGTCGGTGTCCTCGACGAGCCGCACCTCGCTGCGGCGGACGATCTCGAATCCGAGCCCCGTGACGTAGTCGTGGGCGAGCAGGATCGAGCCGGGCCTGGGGCCGATCGACATCACCGAGGGATACTCGATGAGCGGATCGCACGCGAAGAGGGTGGCCTTGAAGCCCGGCGGCACCTTGAGCGGAGGGAAGCGCTTCTCGGTCTCGGGGCCGGTCCTGGGAGGATCCTGGAGAGCGCCGAAGACGAGCAGCAGGGCGAGGAGGGAACGCGTCGTCATGGTCCGTTCGTTCCGTGATTTCCGGGAATTGAGGGCGATCCCGCTCGTCGGATACTATACGCCGGAATGGCCGCCGAACATCGACGCTCCGGATTCGTGGTCTGGGTGCTCATCGGACTGGTCGTCCTCCTCGTGCTGGGGACGGCCGGCGCGGTGGCGCTTCCGGTCTTCCGCTGCATGAATTGCCGGGTCAGCTTGCCGGGATCCGGCATGCCTCCGGTTCGGCGGGTCCGGGTCGACGGCCGGTTCGTGGAGACCGACCGGCCCTGCGACTGGTGCAACAACCGGATGAGGATGACGGGGCTGAACTGCCTGATCTATGTCGGCCAGCGGTCGCGTCGGTGACCGGATAGAAATCCGCCGCCTCCCCGTTGGATCAGCGGAGTCCGGGAGGTTGACCGATGCGGATGGCGATCCCTTTCGGACTCCCTCTCCGCCCTGATTGGCCACAGAGCGTACAGAGGACGCGGAGCAGATGATTTCCGTCGGTTCGGAACACAATGAGTTCTTCTCTGTGCACTCTGTGTCCTCTGTGGCCGACTCGTCGTGAGTCCTCTCCGCTTTACTTCTCCTTGACGGTCTGACGGTTCGGCGGACCCTCCAGCTCGGCCAGCACCCGGATCGCCTCAGCCGACCGCTTCTCCTTCGAGACCTCCTGCATGTAGCCGCGGAGTTCCGCGAGCGCGGGCTCTTTCGAGCCGAGCGCCAGGTAGGCCCACGCCAGATTGAGCCGCGCGCCCGCGAACTCGGAGCTCGCGGCGCGGCAGCGGCGGAACCATTCGACCGCCTTGTCGGGCTGTCCGACTTTCAAGTAAAGGGCGCCGACGTTGTTCAGCGCGCACGCCATGGCGGGATTGCTCTTGAGCGCCGCCGCGTAGTGGCCGAGCGCCGCGACGTACTGTCCGCGATCCTCCGCCAGCACGCCCAGGTTGAACCGCGCCTCGCCGAGCGACGGATCGAGCCCCGCCGCCTCGTGATAGTCCGCCTCGGCGTCCGCGAGCTGACCGATCGCCTGCTTCACCGCTCCCCGGTTCAAGCGCGCGGAGGCCAGCTTCGGGGACAGATCGACCGCGCGGTCGAGCAGCGCCAGGGCCTTCTCGAGCTCGCCGGCCTGGCGGAAGCCCGACGCCACGCCGAGAATCATCTCGACGTCGCTCGATCCCCGCGCCAGTCCGAGGGCGCGGTCGGCTTCGACCCCGCCCATCAACGCCTCCATCCGGGCCCGCATGCGGGCGACTTCCGGCGACACGGTCGCGAGCTGGGCGAGCGTCGCGACGGCCTCGGCCCGCTTGCCGGCCCGTTCCAGGGCGAGCGCGAGGTTGAACCGGGCTTCTTCGTGGTGCGGCTGATATTCCAGCGCGCGGCGGTATGCCGCGATCGCCGGATCGGCGCTCGGTCCCTTCAGCAGGACGTTGCCGAGGTTGTAGTAGAGGTCCGCGGAAGGTGCCGCCTTGATCGCGGCCTCCAGCCTCGAGCGCGCCTCGTCGAGCCGTCCGGCCCGCAGCTCCAGCACCGCGAGGTTCTGCAGCGCGTCGGCCCGGTCGGGATGGGCGCGGACGAACTCCCGATACGCCTTCGCCGCCTCTTCGCCGGCGCCGCGCGCCAGCTCCAGGTCGGCGATCGGCTTCCACAATTCCTTCCGCTTGGGGAAGAGCTCGAGGATCTTGCGGTAGCGCGACGTGCTCTCGACGGGGTTCGAGATCTCGAGCGAGCGAGCCTCGTCGAAGAGTTTCCGCGCTTCGAGCTCCTCCGGACTGACGGTGCGCGCCGGCGGAGGCGGCGGCAGGACCTCGGGCTCCGGCTCGACGACCGGGACCGTGACGATGATCTTGTCGATCGTCGGCGCCGGAGGGGCCGCCTGCGGGATGGTTCCGACAGGGCTCGGCCCCTCCGCCCCCCGTTGAGGGGCCAGCACCGGCTCGAGAAGTTCCGCAGGCTCGGGGAGGGGGGCGCCGGCCGGCTCGGCGACGATCGCCGCCGAGGCTTCCGGTAGCGCGACCCGCGCGATCGCGGCGGCGGTTCCGTCGCCGCCGACGACGTCGGGGGATTTCGACAGCCGCACGAGTCCGACGATGCAGACGACCAGGCCCGCCAGCGAGAGCAGCACGAGCAGGTGGGTGACGTAGAGCCACCGTTCCGGCCGCAGGGCGCGGAGCTTCCCGGAGGTCGACCCCTGGACGCGCAGGACCTCTGCCGGGTTCTCGGGAAGGATCAGGATCTCGAACGTCGGTTCGGGCTGGTTCATGGCGACCCCCTATTCCTTCGGGACTCCGGGCTCGGTGCGGCAGAGGCCGCTGAGTTCGTTCACGAGGCTCGCCCGGATCGACGTGATCCGCTCCTCGATCATCCGGTTGACCTCGGCCTCGTCGAGCTGGACCGTCTTGCGGATCGTCTTCAGGTAGCCCTGGTCGATCGCCAGCTTGAGCTGGCCGGAGGCTTCGGCCTTCTCGCGGCCGAGCGTGTCGAGGTCCATGTCCTTATCGGGAGCGAGCTCGATCCCGAGTCCGGGGAACTTCAGGACGCCCTTGAGCTGGTTGGCGACGATCCACATGGTCGTTCTCCCCACAATCGTCTACTTGAAAAGAATCTCCCCTCGTGGCCGGGCTTCCGACTCGATGAACCGGGTGCCGGCGCGGACCGGGGCTCCTCCCTGGGTGAGCGGCGTCGGCGCGGCGGCCGTCGCCGGGGGCGAAGCGGCCGGCGGCTTTCCGGCGGGCGCCCGGGCGAGCATCGACTTCAGGTCCTTGGCGAACGCGTCGCTCCCGCGGAGCTGGACGTACTTCGTGAGCGCCGCCTGGGCCCGGTCCCGCTCGCCGTCGATGAGATAGGCGTACGTCGCCGCCGCGTTGACTTCCGCCTCGTCGCCTTCCGCGGCCTTGCCGGCGCGGGCGTCGACGAGCTTCGCAAGCGCGCCCTTCGATCCGAACAGCTCCGCGGCGTCGATCGCGAGCCGGGAGAAGTCGGGATAGAGCAGATGGGCGCGGCGGATCTCGATGCCCGCATAGACCGCGTCCCCCTTGGCCAGCAGCGCCATCGCGAGCGGCACCCGGACCGCCTCGCGATCGCCGGGGGACATCAGGACGTTGCGGTACGCGACGGCCGCCTCGAGGAACTTGCCTTCTCTCAGGCGCTGGTCGGCGGCGCCCAGGCCGTGCTTCCGGGACAACTCCGCGTACGTCGGCTCCTGCTGCGCGAGCAGGGTGGCGAAGAGCAGCGCGATCATTTGTCACCTCCCGCGGCCGGAGCCACCCGGCCCCATTCGAAATCCTCCACGGACAGCGTCCGCCCGTCCTTGAGCACCAGCCGGTCGATGCGGACGATCCAGACGCCGAACGGCGTCTTCGCGAACGTCGCGTCGCACGCCTCGACGGTGTCGAGCGTCACGCCCGCGCGGCGCGCGCATTCGGATTCCTTCCAGCCGATGTAGGCGGCGGACGCCGGCTTCAGGAGCTGGGCCACGACCAGCGACTCGGCCGGGACTCCCACGCGCTTCGCCGCTTCGGCGCGGAGCGCGTCGAAGTAGGGCGACGAGCGGAAGATCGTCCGGCTGCTGAAGTTGTGGATGTACGAGAAGTCGTTGCTGCGGCTGAAGACGTCCTGGTCGGGGCTGATGTAGACGTAGAACTTCTGGTTCTTCGGATAGGCGATCAGCTCCATGCCGAAGTAGCGGGTGATCTCCTTGTTCTCCTGCGTGCTGTTGTCGGAGAACCGCAGGTGGGGGACGTACTGTCCCTCCGCGGGGCCCGGCTTCATTTCGCGCGCGAGGAACTTCCGGTAGTCCTTCAGGGTGGAGATGCCGGTGGGCGTTCCGCGCGGGTCCGAGCCGGCGGTCGGCTCCGTCTTCTCGCGCGTCTTCGGCGGCTCTCCGAACCCGAGCACGGGAAGTTCCGCGCCGGCTTTCGGCGGCGGTGCGGCGGCGGGCTCGGCCGCCGGAGGGGCGGCGGGCGGCGGCGACGTCTCACTCACGCGGGGGGCCGGAGGCGGTGGCGGAGCCGCGGGCTTCGGGGATTCCGCCTCTGCCTTCTTGGCAAGGGGCTCGGAGGTTTCCGCCGGCGGCGGGGGCGGCGGCGCAGCCGGAGGAGCGTCCGCTTTCGGCTTCTCGGGCGTCGCCTCCGACTTCGGGGGCTCCGCGGCAGCGACCGTCTCCGATGCTTCCGTCTTCGGCGGCTCCGGTTTGGGCGGTTCGGGTTTCGGCGGCTCAGGTTCCCGTTTGGGCGGCTCGGGCGGCGGCTCTTCCTTCTTGATCTCCTCGGGCGGCGGAGCGGGAATCCTCGGGGAAGGAACGATGCTGGCGGCGAAGACGCCGGCCCGTTCCGGTTCCTTCGCCGGACCCGATCCGGCGTGGGCGCGGAGCGCGATGAAGAAGACCGCGGCATGGACGAGGACCGAACCGATCATGCAGCCGATCATCACAAGCGCCCGCGCGACCGTGTCCATCCGCGAGAGAGGGATGGGCGGGGCGGCCGGACGCCGCGGGCGGCGCGGCGACGACGCTCCCGGCAGGCCGTCCGGCGGACGAGTCGCCTCGGTCGGCCACGGATCTCCCCCGATCGCCTGGGAGAAGGGCGGCGGAAGAGGTCCCGTCCGCTCGGGAGGAGCGGGAGCGGGCAGGGGAGTCGGCGGCACCGGTTCGCTCCACGAGCGGAGGAGGCCGAGCGCTCCCTGGCAGAAGACGAAGACGACCAGGCCCGCCAGCGCGGGGCCGAAGATCGGGACCAGGCGGCCGCCGTCCGCCTTCAGCGCCAGGAACGTTCCCAGCAGCCCGACCGCCGCGGCGAGCGACGCGATCATCTCGAGCGCCGCCGTCCTCCGGTCGTCCGGAGCCCGGGACGACGGGCGGTCGGGCTCCAGCAGCCGGCGCAGGCGGGAGAACAGACTTGCCGAGATCACGAGCAGCGCGACGCCGCCCAGCGCGCCGATCGATCCCAGCCACGCGGTCGCTCCCATGGTCCTCTCCAGCGCGTCCATGAGGGTTCGAGGTCCTATTTGAGACCGTCCACGACCGACCGCGAACCGTAGCCGCTCGCTTCGGCCAGATTCGACTTCAATTTCTGCACCATCGTCGGGCTGGGCGGCTTTTCCTTCTCCGACGCCGGAGTCTTCTCGCCGAACGGGTCGAACTGCATCAGCTCCTTCTTGGTCGCGAGATCCTTGGTCGACCGCTGGGCGTTCTGGTGCTCCTCGGAGTAGAAGCGGATGTCGTCCAGGAGCTCCCGCTCCCGGTTGCGGTACCGCTTCGTGTCCTCCTCGAGCAGCTTCTCGTACGCCTCCTTCGAGATCTTGCCCTCGTCCAGCGTCTTCTTCAGCGCGACGTTCCGGTTGATGAACTGGGCGCGGGTGGCGGCCAGCCCGTTGCGCGCGGTGTTGAGGAGCCGGTCGTACTTGCCCTCCAGCCCCTTGTTCACGTCGAGCCGGTGGTTGACGTTGGTGAGGTCGCCGTTGCGCTTGCCGAGCGCGTCGCTGTAGATCTTCAGCGTCTCGTCGGAGTTGCGCTGGACGATCGCCTCCCGCTTGCTCGTCTCCTCCTTGCTCTCCTTCTGCTCGAGGTCGCCGAGGCTGTTCTTCAGGTCGTCGAACGTCGGATTCTCCGTGTTCTTCGCCTGCTCGGCCTTGTCCTGGGCGAACGCCGCGGGGGCCAGGGCGAGCGCGAACGCGAGGACCAGGCTATTTCTTGCGATCATTGACGGCCTCCTTCTCTTCTCCGAACCGCTTGTTGTAGAACTGCTCGATGGCTTCATCGAGCGACTTGGTGTCGCCCACCGCGCCGACCTGCTGGAGCTTCTCCGTGATGCCCACCATCTGGACCTGGAAATCGTTGAAGCCGTCCATGTTGGTGGTGACCCGCTCGGAGATCACGTTGAAGGCGTCGACCTTGAGGAACAGCGTGGCCATCTTCTCGGTGATCTTGCCGATCGCATCCCGGCCGGAGACTACGCCGTCGCGGACCAGGATCTTCACCTTCATCGAGTCTTCCTGGAGGCTCATGTTGTCCATGAGGAACTTGCGCTCGGTCTCGAGGTTGGCCACCAGGGTCGTGAACTTGTCCTTCAGCGTGCCGTAGAGCTGGTTCAGTTGGGCGAGGTGGGCGGAGAGCTTCCGGTATCCCTCGCACGTCTTCGCGTACCCGTCCGCGTACCGCTTCTGGAGCCGGTAGCGGTGGTAGAGCTTGGAGAACCGCTGCTTGAAGTCGCGCTCCTCCTCGGGCGAGGAGGCGCCCTTCACGGACGCCGCCATCTCCTCGAGCTGGCGCTCCATCGTGTCGACCTCCTTCTTCACGTCGGCGGCGTTCACCGTCGTCGCTTCGATCTTCGCCGTGAGGTAGGAGTCGAACTTGGCGAGCTTCCGGCCGACCGACCGGAAGTTGCTCACCGTGCCGTCCTGGTTGGAGATGATCCGGTCGAAGTCCTTTACGGCCTCCGACGCATAGACGGCGATCTTCTTCTCCAGGAGCGACGAGTTCACCTGGTCGGACGGGTTCTTCAGGTGCTTCGTCAGCAGCTCCTGGAGCTCCGTGTTGGCGCTTCCGAGGGAGCGGATGACGACGTTGAAGTCCTTGACCGACACCTCGAGGTTCTTCACCTCTTCGTCGATCGACCATCCTTCGGGCAGGATGCCGGTTTCGTCGCGCCGGTTCTGCGCGGCGGCCTCGGCGGCGGTCGCGATCAAGGCCGCGGCGACCATCAGGGTCCGCATCGACTTCATCGAAAACCTCCTTCTCAGGGATTGCTGTCCGTCGCCGACTCCGACTGCTTCTGTTTCAGCTTCAGGTCGTAGAGCGCCCCGACCGAGAAGGTCTCGCCGGAGAGGATCTCCTCGGCGCGGGCCTTGTACTCGGGGCTGAGGGTGGACGCGAGGTTCCGCGAGGCGGGGATATCCTCGCACAGGAAGTGGAGCACCGTCAGCGTGTAGAGGTCCTGCTCCCGCGGACGCTCTCCCGTCCGCTTCTGGGCCTGCAGGTAGGACTGGAAGGATTCGCGCGACTTCCGGTACGAGCCCTGTTCGAACTGGGCCCGGCTGAGGTTGTAGTGGAGGACGCCCGTGGCTCCTTCCGCTTCCAGGGGCCGCGACGTGCGGGCGACGTTGAGGGCGGTGCCGAACGAATCGCTCGCGCGGGGATAGTCGCCCACCGCCATCTGCACCTCGCCGTGGACGGCGTGGGCGAGCATCTGGTCGCGGAGCGAGTACCCCTTGTACCGTTCCTTCAGCGCCCGGTTGATCGTCGTCTCGGCGTCGACGGGCCGCCCGGCCGCGAGGTAGCACTTCGCCTGGCGGAAGGCCGGCTCGCCCCGGTCGGGCATCTCCACCCGCGCGACTTCGAAGTCGGCGGCCGCCCTCATCGGCTCGCCCTTCTTCTCGTAGCACTTGCCGCGGATCAGATAGGCATCGGCGGCTCCCGAGTCCTTGTCGATGGCCTTGGTCGACCAGGCGATGGCGGAATCATACTCGCCGGATTGATAGGCGGCCTCGGCCATCTGCACGGAGGAGGGGCCGGAGCACCCCGCGGTCCACGCGAAGCATCCGGCGAGCGCGAGGAGGGCGCGGCGGCACGGAAGAGTCCTCATGGCGACGTTCTCCTTAGTTCGGGGTCGAGCTGGGGCGCGATTTCCAGGTCGGCCGTGGTCAGGACGATCCGGGGGTCGCGGTCGTAGCGGCGCGCCAGGGAGCATTGAAGGAAGATGCGCGCCCGGTCGTAGTCGGCCCCGCCCAGGCGGGTGGCCGACTGGAACGCCGCGACGGCCTCCGAGTAGCGGGTCTGGCGATAGCGGATCTTTCCCAGCGCGATCCATCCCGCGCGGAGGTCGGGGGCCACCTGCGTGATCCGCTCGGCCTCCTCGATCGCCTGGTCCGACTTTCCCTGAAGGAGCGCGAGATCCGTGAGCCGCTCCAGCACGTCGCCGCGGCGCGGCTGGTTCCGGAGCAGGCGGCGATAGGCGGCGATCGCTTCGTCGGGCTGGCTGCTCAGCTCCAGCGCCCGTCCGAGCAGCCAGGCGCCGTCGTTCGAGGCGGATTCCGAGAGCTTGAGGTGCTCGCGGGCGAAGCCCACGGCCTCCGGGCCGCGACCCTGTTCGAGCGCAACCTCGCCCTGTTCGAGCGGGATGCGGGGATTCTTCGGGAGCGCTCTCGCGGCGGTCAGCCCCGCCGCGGCGGCGGCATCGAGATTCCCGGCGCGGCGATAGACCCGCACGAGCTCGATCTGGTCGGGCGCGCTTTCAGGGCGGAGGACGCAGATCCGCCGCCACTCTTCGCCGGCGTCGTCGAGCGAGCGCTCGGACTCCAGCTTCTTCGCGACGCCGCGGAATCCCGCGGGATCGGGCGGCGTCAGGCGCACCTCGCTGAGCTCGCTCCGCGTGACCTGCCACACCTGGAAGGACCCCTCCGCCGCGCGCCGGAGCGTGACGCGGTCGTCGTCGACGTCGACCACGACCCCCTCCAGTTCCCGTCCGTTCTTCAGCGTCAGCACGTCGGCGCGGGCGGAAGGGGGAAGCATGGCCAGGAGAAGGACTCCTCCCGCGATCGATCGGCGAATCATCCGGGGCCCACCCAAGCAAACGGCGGGCCGGAACGGACCCCGGGAGAAGCGGCGCTGAAGGGAACGGAATGTTCAATCCGGGGGAGGCGATGGAACAAGACGTTCAACGGGCGAGATCGTACTGGGCGATCTTCCGCCGCAGGGTGGGGCGGGAGATGCCGAGCAGCGCGCAGGTCTCGCCGTAGTTCCAGCCGGTGTGCTCCAGCGAGGCGAGGATCGTCGACCGTTCCATCGTGGAAAGCGAGCCGGGCGGAGCGGTCGCCGGTTCGGCGCCGAGCGCCGCGAGCACCGCGGCGCGGTCGATCGTCCGCCCCTGGGCCTGCAGGATGAGCCGGGTCATCGTGTGTTCCAGCTCGCGGACGTTGCCCGGCCAGTCGTGGGCCGTCAGCGCCGCCAGGGCGTCCGCCGCGAGCGGAGGCTCGGCGACCCGGATCCTCGGCGGAATCTCGCGCAGGAAGTGGGCCGCGAGCGACGGCAGATCCTCCCGGCGATCGCGCAGCGGCGGGATGAGGATGCGCAGGACGTTGAGGCGATAGTAGAGGTCGCTCCGGAACGTCCCCTGCTGGACCATGCCGAGGAGCCCGCGGTTCGTCGCGGCGACGAGCTGGAAGTTCGCCGGAATCGACCTCGTGCCTCCCACCGGCTCGAACGTCCGCGTCTGAAGCAGGCGCAGCAGCTTCGCCTGCATCCTCGGCGTGAGCTCCGCCACTTCGTCGAGGAACAGGAGGCCGCCCTCCGCGAGACGGACCTTGCCGTCGCGCGACGATACCGCGCCCGTGAACGCGCCTTTCTCGTGGCCGAACAGCTCGCTTTCGAAGAGCGTCTCGACGATCGTCGCGCAGTCGACGGCCGCGAACGGCCGCTCCGGTCCGGCGAGCGAGTGGATCGCCCGGGCCGCCAGCTCCTTGCCGACGCCGCTCTCGCCCTCGATCAGCGTGGTGACGCCGCTCCGCGCGGCGAGCCCCACGGCGCGGCAGACCTCGGTCATCGCGTCGCTCGATCCGACGAACGTCGCCGCGGCCCCGGGGAGCGCCGGCGGCGTCTCCGGACGGGGAAGCACGACCGTCGCGTGCTGCTCCAGCTTCTCGAGGACCGCGTTCACCTCGGCGAGCTTGAAGGGCTTCCGCAGGAAATACTCCGCGCCGCCCGCGGCGGCCTTGGAGACGCTCGACAGCGGCTCGAACCCCGTCATCACCGTGACGCGCAGGTCCCGGTGGCGCACCTTGAGCTCGGGGAGCAGATCGAGGCCGTTGCCGTCGCCGAGCCGGACGTCGAGGAAGACGCAGTCCGGGCTGCGCGACGCGACGGCGCCGAGACATTCGGCGGCATAGCGGATGCGCTCGACCGCGTGGCCGCGGTCGCGGCAGTGGCCGACGAGAAACTCGCTCAGCGCGTCGTCGTCTTCGACGATGAGGATCCGCATCGCCGCACCGCCCCTCTCAGGCTCCCGGCTCGCCGGTCGGCAGATCGATCTGGACGGTCGTGCCGCGGCCCGGCTCGCTATCCAGCGAGACCGTGCCGCCGTGGAGCTCGACCAGGTTCTTCACGATCGCGAGCCCGAGCCCCGTGCCGGTCCGCTTCGTGGTGAAGAACGGCTGGAAGACGCGGTCGATCAGGAACGGCGGAATCCCGGGCCCCTGGTCGACCACCCGGATCTCCACCCGGCCGGGGCGCGTCCGGGGGGCCGTCGCCGAGAGATGGATCACGCCGCCTTCGGGCCGGGCTTCGACCGCGTTGACGATCAGGTTCTGGATCGCCTCGGCGATCCACTCGGGATCCGCGACGATCCAGAGGGGATCGGGCCGGACCGTGAGCGCCACCGTGGTCCTCGGGCCGCGCAGCGCGGACTCCACCGCGGCGAGCGCGTCGGTGAGCGTCTTGCGCACTTCCATGGACCGGGGCGCGGGGCGGCGGGACCGCGTGAAGTTGCCCAGGCTGCCGAGCAGCCGGTCGAGCCGCGCCAGCTGCTCCAGCGCGAGCTCCAGGCGCGGCGACAGCGACGCCTCGAGCGCCGGCGACGAGCGCACGCTCTCGATGCCGAGCTGGACCGTGGAGAGCGGAATCCGGATCTGGTGGACGATGACGGCGGCGGTCTCGCCGAGCGCGCGCAGCCGCCCGAAGTGGCCGTCGTCCCTCGCCGCCGCGTCGTCGCCCGGGCTGAACTGCAGCAGCGCCTGGGGCGGGAACGTCGCGGGGACCGGCAGGAGCCGGCCCGTCCCGACGATGCCCCCCAGCGACATCCGGCGGAGGAGGAGCAGGTCGGTCCCGTCCCAGCCCTGCAACGCCTGGCCCAGCTCCGGCGACGCGAGGCTCTGGATCGTGAGATCGCGCGGAAGCGGGTCGGGAACGCCGAACAGCTTCCGGAATCTCGGGTTGACCTCGAGCACCGCGCCCTCGGGGAGCGCGAGGATCGCCACGGGATCGCGGGATCCCCGGCGACGGCGATGGAGGTCGGACACGGCGGCGAGGATCGGCCGGCCGGCCGCCCCGCGATCGTACATCACACCCACGGTAACCCTCAGTTCCCCTTGCGATCTCGCGGTGGACGCGCGCCTACTTCAACTTCTGGAGCTCCTTGCGGGCGAAGCGGCCCGTCACCGGAATCATTCCGCCCGCGGCGAGGAGCTCCTGGCCGTCGCGGGAAAGGATCAGCTTGAGGAACTCGGCGACGTCGGGATCGACGGGCGACCCCGGCGCCTTCCTCACGGCGACATAGATCCGCCACGAGAGCGGATAGGTCAGCGACAGGACCGAGTCCGCGCTCGGCTCGACGCCGCGCGCCCCCGGCGAGGGGATCAGCGGCACGACGCGGACGCCGTCCGGCTTGGCCACGCCGCCGACGAATCCGACGCCGTAGGGGTCTTCCGACACGGCGCTCAGGACGTCCTCCGTCGACGCGACTTCCCGCACGCCCTCCCGGAAGGCGCCGCCGGCGAGGAGTCGCAGCTGGAACGCCAGGCGGGCTCTCGAGTCCTTGGGCGGGACATAGCAGCGGATCGGCACCTTCGACCAGTCGTCGCCCCGGATTCCGACGTCCCCCCACGCGATTCCCGCCTTCCCGTCGCGGCGGAGCGCCGCCGAGAACATCGTCGTGATCTGGTCGATCGACAGCGTCTTCAGCGGATTCTCGGGGTGGACCACGATCGACAGCGCGTCGCCGCCGACCGCGAGCCACGTCGGGAAGTAGCCCCACTGGCCGCGGAACTGCTCGACCTCCGCGTCGGTCCACTTCCGCCCGAGAATCCCGTACCGGATGGTTCCCGCGATGAGCGCCTCGGGCATCGTGCCGGTCGTGGGTCCGACGCGCGCGCCCCGCAGGTCGGGGTGGTGCTGTTTGAACCGATCGCCCCATTGGTTCATCAGGGTTTCAAAGCCCGCGCACGGACCGACTTCGAGCGAGCCCGCCAGGCGGTTCGTCGGGGCATACTCGAGAAGATCCGGACTCACGGGATCCTGCAGCGCCAGAAGTCCGAGGAGCGCGGCGATCGTCTTCATGTCGACAGGGTAAGGGGGCTTTCCGCGGCCCGCCACGGCAAAAAAATTTTCGTGAGCGGAAAGATCGGGGGCCGGCGAAGTCCGGTCCGGTCCTCTCGTTGTCAGCCCTGGCGCAAAGCGACACTCCATTGACGCAATTCTTTCCCTTTTGCGCCCTTATCCAAGGCATGAGATGGATGCTGCTGGCGACGCTGATGGTTCCCGGCTCCGAGTCGGAAGCGCGCGAGATCGAGGGGTGGACCGTGAAGGTCCACCGCGACGTCGCGAATCCCGAGGCGGTGCGGCTGCTCGAGACGCGGCTGCAGGACATCGTGCGCCTCGTGCCCGCGCCCGCGGTCGCCGAGCTGCGCAAGGTGCCGATCTGGCTCGGCACCGCCGGCATCGCGCAATACCATCCGGACCGCGGGTGGCTCGAGAAAAACGGCCTTGATCCGGAGAAGGCCAAGGCCGTCGATCTCGGGTCCGCCAGGGACTTCATCCGCGAGACGAAGCGGCAGCCGTTCATGGTGCTGCACGAGCTGGCCCATGCGTATCACGACCGCGTCCTGGGCTTCGATCATCCGCGGGTGCGCGCGGCGTACGACAGCGCCGTTAAGGACGGCAAGTACGAGTCGGTGCTGTTCTGGGACGGCCGGAAGGTGCGCCACTACGCGCTGAAGGACCCCCAGGAGTACTTCACGGAGGGGACCGAGGCGTACTTCGGCACGAACGACTTCTACCCGTTCGTCCGCGCGGAGCTGCGCCTCCACGATCCCGCGCTCTTCGAGGCCCTCGAGGCGGTGTGGGGAGTGAAGTAGCGGCGCTCATCACCTCGGGATGACCAGCAGGTAGCCGCCCCAGCGGCCCGACTTGACGAGCGCGTCGAACCTCGGCCGCTGATCCGGAAGAAGGGTCTCCCGGATCGACGTCATGCAGGTCGACTGCGCCCGCTCGGCCGCCGCGCAGAGCCGGTCCGCCCCGGCCCCCTTCGGGAGACGGGCATCGACCTCCTGACGGATCTCGCGAAGGAGCGCGTCGCGCTCCGCCAGCAGCGCGTCGACGATGGCCCGCTGCGACGCGGTCAGTCCCAGCTCCCCCAGGCCGTCAGGCGCCTCCCCGGGCGCTTCCACCTTGAAAGGTCCGGAGAGGACGCCCGGGGGCCGATCGGCCGACGCCGCCGACGCCAGGATCGACTCCAGCGATCGGTCCGCCGGCTTCGGAGGGGCCGGCGTCGCCGTCGGCGCGGCGCCGGCCTCCTCCGGTGCGGAACCCCGTCCCCCGGCGTTCGCCCGGACCGGAAGTCCGGCCGGCGGATCCGACTTCCTGAAGAATCCCAGGAAGAGAATCAGGATCAGGCCGGCCGCCAGGATTCCGAACTGCAGGAATCGACTCATCCGATGCTCATTTCCTCTCGGCGCGCCCAATGTCCGAAGGTCGGCGGCGCGATGTCCGGCGAGCGCGACGTCTGGGTCGGCGGACAGGTCGCCGGCGCGGCCACGACGGGGATGACCGCCAGCGACAGCGTGGTGGTGTTGCCTTCGGTGCCGCGGTGATGGACCGTGAAGGCGAAGATCAGCGAGTCCCCGGCGATGAGGCCGAAGGTGCCCAGCGGGACGTCGACCTTCACCGTGGTGAACGGGCCGGAGGTGCAGACGATCGCCGACGCGACGAACTTCAACTGGCCGTTCTTCAGGATCGCGAGACAGAAGTCGAACGGTCCGGTCGAGAAGACCGTCTGCTGGAACGGACCCGTGACGGCGTTCGCGGGGACCGCCGCCCCCGGCACATTCGGGGGAACGATGATCTGACAGAACGCCGGCGCCGCGGCTCCCGCCAGGAAGACCGCGGACCAGCACAAGGACGTGACGCTGCGCATGAGTTCTCCTCTCCCGGCCTTGCCGGAAAATAATCCTGCGGCGCGGCGTCGCAGGAATGGGGCCGCGGCGGAGAACTCCGGAGAGAGGAATCCAAAGAGTTGGCGTTCAGCCGATTCGAAGGCCGGCGCGGCGCACGCGCGCCGGCCGCGCGCCCGGGAAGTGTGTCGGATTCACGACAGGGGAGAGTTGCGCCTCAGCACCATGGGAGATGCGCTAGCGCAGGTTGTGCTTCTTGAGGAGGCGGAGGAACCAGGTGCGGTCGATGCGGAGCAGGCGCGCGGCTTCGCTCTTGTTGCGGGAGGTCTGGAGCGCCTTCTGGAGGAGCTCCCCTTCGAGCTTGCCGAGCATGGCCTTGAGGTCGAGCCCGCCGGCGGGAAGCGGCGTGCCCGGAACGCCGACGAGCTCCCGTTCCACGAGCGTCCGCGTGATCCCCTTGCCGCTGAAGGTCAGGAGGCGCTCGACGACGTTCTCGAGCTCGCGCACGTTGCCCGGCCACGAATACTTCAGCATCGGTTCGAGGGCGTCCGAAGTCAGCGGCCGCAGCGGGAGCTTCTTGTCGCGGTGGAGCCGCTGGCACACCGCCTCCACGAGAGCGGGCACGTCGTCGAGACGGTCGCGCAGCGGGGGGAGGTGGATGCAGATGACGCTCAGCCGGTAGTAGAGGTCCTTGCGGAAGCCGCCGGTCTCGGCGAGCTGCTGGAGGTCGCGGTTGGTCGCGGCGATGACGCGGACGTCGACGTTCGCCGACCGCGCGTCGCCCACCGGCCGCACCTCGCCCTCCTGGAGCATCCGCAGGACCTTCGCCTGCAGCGGCGCCGACATCTCCCCGATCTCGTCCAGGAAGAGCGTGCCGCCGTCCGCGACCTGCGCCAGGCCGACCTTCTGGGCGACGGCGCCCGTGAACGCCCCCTTCGCGTGGCCGAAGAGCTCGCTTTCGAGCAGCGTCTCGGGAAGCGCGGCGCAGTTGAGCGGGACGAACGGCTTGTCCTTCCGCGGGCCGTGGTAATGGATCGCGCGCGCGATGAGCTCCTTGCCGGTGCCCGTCTCGCCCGTGATCAGCGTCGTCGAGGCGAGCGGGACGACCCGGTCGAGCAGCCCGAACACCTGCTGCATCGCGGCGCTCTGGCCCACGATGTTCTCGTAGGAGAAGCGGCGCTGCAGGCCGCGGTCGATCTGCGCGATGTACT
>Ga0134121_10001729_pt1 | contig 20100 bp, 15 predicted proteins | sample KB301_FD_96463 | JGI IMG/M metagenome (GOLD analysis project Ga0134121, IMG submission 96463) | Terrestrial soil microbial communities without Nitrogen fertilizer from Kellogg Biological Station, Michigan, USA - KB3-0-1 | ecosystem: Environmental > Terrestrial > Soil > Unclassified ... | reverse complement strand
TCCGGCTTTCCCTTACACTCTTCCTGGCGGGTTGCTGGCTCCATCTGGGACTCCTTTCCGTAAAAAGTATCCCAGAACTATAACCGGTGACCCGCTTTTCCACCCCTGCATAGCATCTACGGGTCTGCCGCCCTCCGGGCTGTTTCGACGCCTCCGAGCCGCGTATCGGGATTGATGCGACCTTGTCCCTGGCGTCCTTGTTGTCCCTGCTGTCCCAGTTCGGCTTTCTTCCACGCGGTCCTCACGACGGTGATAAATTGGCGTTATGGCCACCGTCCGCCCCCCCGCCGTCTCCGGCCTCTTCTATCCCGCTTCGGCAGAGGCGCTACGCTCCGCGGTGGAGGAGTACCTGCGGGAGGCTCCGGTGCCTACGGCGCCAGGGGCGCCGAAGGCGGTCATCGCTCCCCATGCGGGGTACGTCTACTCGGGACCGATCGCGGGCAGTGCCTTTCAGGCCTTTACCGCGGCGGCCGCCGCGAGCCCGATTGAACGGGTGGTCCTTCTGGGGCCTTCCCACTTCGTGCCTTTCCGCGGTCTGGCCCTGCCGGGGCATGAATCGTTTGGCACGCCTCTGGGGACGGTGAAGCTTCAGGGGGCGGGGGCACAGGCGGCGCTGCGGCTGCCGCAGGTGCGGATCATTCCCGAGGCTCACGTCCGCGAGCACTCGCTGGAGGTGGAGCTGCCGTTCCTCCAGGTGCTGCTGGGGAAGTTCGAGCTCGTGCCATTGGTCGTGGGGGAGGCGGAGCCGGAGGAGGTGGCCGAGGTGCTGGACCGGCTGTGGGGCGGCGTGGAGACCCTGATCGTCATCAGCTCGGACCTCTCGCACTACCTGCCCTACGAGGAGGCGCAGCGGGTGGACCGGGAGACGGCGGACGCGATCCTCGATCTGCGCGGCCCTCTCGATCCTAACCAGGCGTGCGGCGCGAGGCCGATCAACGGCTTGCTGGAGGCGGCCCGCGCTCGCGGCCTGAACCCGCGGCTCCTCGATCTGCGCAACTCGGCGGACACCGCCGGTGATCCTTCCCGCGTGGTGGGGTATGGAGCGTTCGCCTTTCATGAGCAGGCTTGAGCCGAAGGAAGACCCGTGGAACGCGGGGCGCGGCCGGCTGCTGCTGCGCATCGCCCGGGAGAGCCTGGTCGAGGCGCTGGGCATCGGCATGGCAGCCGACTACCGCGAGGCGTGGCTCCAGGAGCCTGGGGCCTGCTTCGTGACCCTCACCCGCTGGGGCGAGTTGCGCGGCTGCGTGGGCTCTGTGCGCGCCTACCGCCCGCTGTTCGACGACGTCTGGCTGAACGCTCGCGCCTCGGCCTTCCACGACACGCGCTTTCCGCCCGTCGAGCGCGACGAGCTGGCGGAGATCGCGATCGAGGTCTCGCTGCTCTCCCAGCCCGTGCCGATGCCGTCCTTCGCCCGCGAGGAGGAGGCCGTCGCCGCCCTGCGTCCCGGTGTCGACGGTCTCATCCTGGAGGCCGGCGCTCACCGCGGCACCTTTCTCCCCCAGGTCTGGGAGCAGCTCCCGGATCCCACGGAATTCCTCGCTCACCTCAAGCGCAAGGCCGGCCTTGCCCCGGGTTTCTGGTCACCGGACGTGGAGCTTCAGCGGTACGCGGTGACGAAGTGGGAAGAGGAGTAGGAGCCGGCCCGCGAGCGGCGAGGCGCCGGTAAGCTACCGACGAGCTACAAGCAGGCGAGAGCGAGCACTACCCAAGTCACAGGAGGAGACGCGGCAGGCTCGGTGAGACGCGACGAGCGTTCGTGAGTCGCTACGGAGGCTTCAGGAGTCACAGCTCTCCCGGCAGGAATCACGCCGAGCCCGGAAGGCGTCACTCCTGCTGCCCGAGTAGTGATGCCTGAAGCTTCAGCAGTGATTCCTGAAGGCTCAGCAGTGATGCGTGAAGCTCCAGCAGTGATGCGTGAAGCTTCAGTAGTGATGCCTGAAGACCTGGCAGTGATGCCTGAAGGCTCAGTAGTGAGTCCTGAAGGCTCAGTAGTGGTGCGTGAAGCTTCAGCGGTGATGCGTGAAGGCTCAGCAGTGATGCCTGGAGGTTCAGCACTGATGCGTGAAGCTTCAGCAGTGATGCCTGAAGGCATTGCGATGCTTCGTGGTGGGGCTGCGGTGATGCAACTCGTGACAGGAGCCCTCCCGTTAGCGCCCCCGCCCCCGCTTGCCCCCCGCCCTTCCCCTTGGCTAAGCTCCCGGCGGTCTGCCGGCCTTTCTCCCCCCAGACCGAGGAGCCCTGATGCCGATGCGTGCCTTCCGCTTCTGTATATGTCCTCTCCTGTGTTTCTTGCTCCTGGCGGCTCCGGTCCTGGCGGCGAAGCCGTCTCCGGTAAAGAGGGAGCCTCCGGAGGCGGCCAGGCCGGGGGGGCTCGAGGAGCCTCCGGAGCTCAAGCCCATCAAGTTCCGGCTGCTCGGTCCGGCCTGGGGCGGACGGGTGGCCCGCGTCACCGGCGTGCCGGGCGATCCCAACGTCTACTACGCGGCCACGGCCTCGGGCGGCATCTGGAAGTCGGTCGACGGCGGCTCGTCCTTCAACCCGGTGTTCGACGATCAGCCGGTCTCTTCCATGGGCTCGGTCGCCGTGGCCGCGTCCGATCCCAACGTCGTCTATGTGGGCTCGGGGGAGGCCAACATCCGCGGCAACGCCGGGGCCGGCAACGGCATCTACAAGTCGCTGGACGCGGGCAAGAGCTGGACGCACGTCTGGAAGCAGGAGGGGCAGATCGGCCAACTGATCGTTCACCCGAAGAACGCGGACGTCGCCTTCGCCGCCGTGTTCGGGCGCGCTTTCGGACCCAATCCCGAGCGCGGCGTCTACCGCACGCGGGACGGCGGCAAGTCGTGGCAGCAGGTGCTCAAGAAGGACGAAAACACCGGCGCCTCGGCGGTGGCCTTCGATCCCTCCAATCCCCATATCGTCTTCGCCGGCCTCTGGCAGGCGCGCCGGTTCCCTTGGGACATGACGAGCGGCGGCCCCGGCTCGGGCCTCTATGTTTCCCGCGACGGCGGCGACACCTGGAAGCAGCTCACGGGCTCGGGCCTGCCGGAGGGGATCTGGGGCAAGGTGGGCTTGGCGGTGGCCCCGTCCGAACCGCATCGGGTGTACGCCCTGATCGAGGCGGAGAAGGGCGGGCTCTACCGCTCGGACGACGGCGGCGAGAGCTGGACGCTCGCCTCGGGGAGCCATGAGCTGCGCCAGCGCTTCTGGTACTACGGCACACTCGCCGTCTCGCCGGCCAATCCGGACGAGGTCTGGGTGCCCCAGGTGCCGATGCTGAAGAGCATCGACGGCGGCAAGACGTTCGAGCACGCCGGAGGGCTGCCGCACGGCGACAATCACGATGTCTGGTTCGATCCCCTGAACGCCAGGCGGCTGATCGCCTGCGACGACGGCGGAGTCTACATCTCCAACAACGGCGGCCAGAGCTGGATCGCTCCGCCGTTGCCCATCGGCCAGTTCTACCACGTGTCCGCGGACAACCGGGTGCCGTTCCAGGTGGCCGGAGCGCTGCAGGACATCGGCACGGCCCAGGGGCCGAGCGACTCGCTGGTGACCCGCGGCATCCGCAATACGGACTGGCACGGCGTCGGCGGCGGCGAGGCCGGCTGGGTGGTTTCCGACCCCGCGGACCCGAATATCGTCTACGCCGGCGAGTACCTGGGCTATCTCTCCCGCTACGACGACCGCACTGGCGAAGCGCGCAACGTCAGCCCCTGGCCGGAGAACCCCTCGGGCCACGGCGGCGAGGACATGCGCTACCGCTTTCAGTGGACGGCGCCCATCGCCGTCTCGCCGCACGACCCGAAGGTGATCTATTACGGCGCCAACGTCATCTTCCGCACCGCCGACGGCGGCCAGACCTGGACGATCATCAGCCCGGACCTGACCCGCAACGACAAGTCCAAGCAGAAGTGGGCCGGCGGCCCCATCACCGGCGACAACACGGGCGTCGAGACCTATGACACGGTCTTCGTCATCGCCGAGTCGCCGGTGCGGAAGGACCTCCTCTGGGCGGGGAGCGACGACGGGCTGGTGCACGTCAGCGAGGATGGGGGCAAAAACTGGCGCAACGTCACCGCCGCCGTGCCCGGCCTGCCGCAGTGGGGGACTGTGACAATGATCGAGCCCTCCCACTTCGACGCCGGCACCGCCTGGCTGGTGGTGGACGCCCACCGCCTGAACGATCCGCGCCCCTACCTCTGGAAGACCACCGATCTCGGGCGCACCTGGAAGCGGCTGGACGGCGGCCTGCCGCGCGACACTTATCTCCACTCCGTGCGCGAGGACCCCACGCGCCGCGGCCTGCTCTACCTCGGCACCGAGCACGGCCTGGCCTTTTCCCGCGATGAGGGTGCCACCTGGCACGCTCTCAAGCTCAATTTTCCCACCGTCGCCGTGCATGACCTGGTGGTCAAGGACGACAAGCTGGTGCTGGCCACCCACGGCCGGTCGATGTGGATCTTCGATGACCTGACGGTGTTGCGCAATCCGGTGCCATCGCCCGCTTCGGGCGTCTATCTCTACCCGGTGCCGGACGCCGTGCGCTGGGAGGTCCGTGCCGGCGAGGCCGACCGCTGGAGCGCTCCGGGCCCGGCGCGCGGCGCCCGCATCTACTACTGGCTCGCCAAGGAGCCCAAGGGGGACGTCACCCTCCAGGTGCTGGACGCCGCCGGCACGGTGGTGGCGAACCTCTCCAGCAAGCCCAAGGAGCCCACCGGCAGCAGCGAGTACGTCAAGGAGGAGAAGGAGCAGCTCACCGAGCTCGCCCTGCCCAAGGCGGCCGGCATTCAGCGGGGGACGTGGAACCTCGCCTGGGACGGCGCCGAGATGATCCCCAAGGGCGTTCTCGACTCTGGCTATCCGGGCGTCGGGCCGGAGGCGGTGCCGGGCAATTACACGGTGCGACTGACGGTGGACGGCCAGACGGCGACGGCGCCCCTGGTCCTGCGGCCCGATCCGCGGGTCAAGGCCTCGCAGGCCGATCTGGAGGCGCAGCTTCATTTCGCCCTCCAGGTGCGCGACGCCATCACCCGCCTGACGCGCGACGTGGTGCGGCTGCAAACCGTCCGCCACCAACTCGCCGGGCGCAATGATCTGCTGGCGAAAGACGAGCGCGCCAGGCCGCTGATCGACTCCTCGAAGGCGCTGCTGGCGAAGCTCGAAGATCTGGAGGCGCGGATTCACAACCCCAGGGCCGAGATTTCCTACGACGTCCTGGCGCAGAAGGGGGGCTCCAAGCTCTACTCGCGCATGGCACCCTTCCTCGGCTGGGTGATCGGCGGCAACGGCGCGCCCACGCAAGGAGTCCGGGACGTCTTCGCCGAGCAGACGAAGGAGCTGGCGGGCTATGAAGCGGAGCTCGACGGGCTGCTGAGCCAGGATCTGGCGGCGCTCAACGACTCAGCCGGCAAGCTCGGCCTGCCGGGGATCTACTTGCCGGCCGGGGGGGAGGCGGCGAGGTAGCGTATAATCCCCGAATTCATGGCCTCGAGTTTGCCTCAAGGAGAAGCTGGATGTTCAGAACTGTGCTCTATTGCCTGCTCGTCACCGCGCTCGGTGCCGGCGCCTCATTCGCCGGTACCGTGGATGCCATCAGCCTGCCGGTGATCACCGCCGGGAACATGTTCCACGGCGGCGAGACGCTCTCCCTGGACGGCTTGCACGCCGTGCAGTCGGCGGCGACCGACCTGGCCTTCGTCAATCTGTCGCGGACGGCCAACCGCTGCACCCTCGCCCTGTCGACCTCCGACGGCGCGGACTTCGCTCCCAGGATCGTGCTGACGCTGGGGCCGCTCGAAAAGCGCCCGTTCGTCGACGTCTTCGAGGGCCGGAGCGACGCCTACCACGCGACCGACGTGCATGCGTCGGTCTCCTGCGACCATGACTTCTTCGCCTACGCCCTGGTGAACGACGGCGCCGGCCACCGGCTCGACGTCATCAACCCGGTGCAGGAGGTGAACACCCCCCTGGCGGCGGCGGACACCGTTCCGGAGTGCCCCCTGCATGCGCAGTGCTTCGACGCCCCCGGCACCGTGCACATCCCCCAGCCGCCGCCGGGCTCGCCCTGGGGACGCGTGACGTTCCCCGCTCCGGCCAGCGTCTCCAGGCGGCTTCGCCTGACGATGGACGTCACGGTCGCCGACTGGTACAAGCCCGCGCCCTTCGGCAAGCACCTCATCTACTGGTTCGTGATCGACAAGAACATCGACATGCCGGGTCTCCTCTACTTCCTCGGACCCAACAAGAACGAGGCGTTCGCCCGCCACGGCGTCGGCCTCAAGCACCCTCAGAAGCTGAAGATCATCAAGCCGTTCGTCGCCGAGGTCGGCCACACGTACCACATCGACAACGACTACGACATGGCGGGCCGCAACTACAACATCACCATCACCGACGTGGCGACGGGAGAGGTCAAGGTCGTCCTGCACAGCCGGCCGAACGTGACCTTCTACAACATCAAGAACAACGCCCACTTCCTCGTCGACATGGGCTTCTTCCCGGACAAGGTGCCGGGCGAGGTTCCGTCCTACGGCTGGAGATATGCCAACGTGCACGTCGAGGCGTACAAGTAGCCTCTACAGTGGCGCGATGAGGGCCGTCTCGTTCGGCTCCGGCTGGAAGACCGAGACGGCCACCACTCCCGGGCCGGCGTGGGTTCCCACCACGGGGCCCACCTCGGCCTGAATCAGCTCCGAAATCTGGAAGGTGTCGCGCAGCAGCCGGTCCAGGCGGTCGGCCCAGGCGGGAGCGTTGCCGTGGGAGACGCCGGCCACGATGGGCTGCTTGGGGTTCAGGCGGGTTTTCAGGATCTCCAGGATGCGGGGATGCGTGGCCCGGCCGCCGCGCACCTTGTCCACGGCCGTGATCTCGCCGCCCACCACGCCGAGGATGGGCTTGATCCCCAGCAGGCCGCCGAGCATGGCCTGGGCGCGGCCGATGCGGCCGCCGCGCGCCAGGTACTCCAGGGTATCCACCACGAACAGGGTGTGAAGGCGGGGCGCCATGGCCACCAGCCGGCGGCGGATCTCCACCGCCGTCTCGTTGCGCGCCGCCATGCGGGCCGCGAAGAGGGCGAGGAGGCCGAGGCCGAGGCTCACCTGGGTGGAGTCCACCACCGAGATGGCCGGCGGCTGGCCGGCCGCGCTGTCGCGGCCGGAGAGGGCGGCCGCGGCCCCGGCGGTCGCGTGCTCCACGGTCTTCGAGAGGCGCGCCGAGAGATGGATGGAGATCACGTCGTGCCCCTGCGCCAGCCACTCGCCATACCGGCGGGCGAAGTCGTCGGCGAAAGGCGGATTGGAGCTCGGATGCGCCTTCGTCCGCGCCAGCAGGGAGTAGAACTGCCCGGGCTGGAGGTCCACGCGGTCGCGGAAGGTCGTGCCGTCGAGCTCCACCGTCAGGGGGATGACGGCGATGCCGTGGGCTGCCGCCAGATCGGGCGGCAGATCGGACGTGGAATCGGTGACGATCATCACCCCGGGCTCGCGGCGCAGCAGCAGGCCCCGCTCTTCCAGGCGCAGCACCTCCTGCACGATCTCGCCGTCGCGGTCCGGCAGACCGTCGAGGATCTGCCGCAGGGTGGCACCCCGCTGAGCGGCTCCCACGATGCGCTGCTGGAGCGGGGTGAACGGGGTGGAGAAGAAGGCGGGACCGATCTCCACTTCGAGGTGGAGGCGCGGATCGGGAAACTCTCCCAGCGAATCCTCGATGGCGGCGAGCACCAGGGAATCCAGGCCGTCCTCGATCTCCCGGCGCGCGGGGAAGTCGCCGGGCACGAAGCGTATCGGCCCCTCGTGCAGGCGGCCGAGGCGGCAGAAGGCCTTGATGCCCCGCACCGGGCCCGCCGAAGCCGCCGCCACCTGTCCCTGCTGAAGCAGGAGCGAGCCGCTCCTCAGGTCGAGTCGGCCGGAGGCCTTCGCCGTGGCGAGGCCGCGCAGCAGCTCGATCAAGGGCGTCTGCGCCAGGTCGCCCACCAGGGACGCCAGGCGCGCGTCCGGCTCCAGGCCGAGCTCGCGGCCGAGCAGCACCATGAGCAGCCGGCGTGCCACCTCGGGCAGATCGAAACCGCCGACCGCCAGGAAGGAAACCTCCTCGGGGAGGGCCTCCTCGCCGGATGGGTGAGGCCCCATCACCACCACCGTGCGCCGGCGAGATCCGCCGGAGCTGCCGGAGGCGAGGAGGGCATCGAGGTCGACGCCGGCCGCCAGGGCCTCCAGGGAGGTGACGATGACCGCCTGATCCAGCCCTTCGGCGAAGCGCAGAGCGCGGGCCGCGTCGCCTACCGGCACCACCTCGTAACCCTCCGCCGCGAGGCGGGCCCCGAGGTCGCGCAAGCGACCGGCCTGGGGATCGACGAAGAGCACCGCGGGACGTGTGGACAAGGCGCTACGACCTCGCGTCCGGAGGGTGGAGGAGCCGCAGCAGGCCCAGCAGGCTGTGGGGCTCGTGGGGAGTGGTGCGCCAGCGGGTGCCGCGGCCGGCGAGTGTGACCGCTGGTTGCTGCGCCGCCTCGGTGCCCGCCACCAGCACGCCCCCCGCGCCCCGGGAGCCGCTCGTCTCCAGCCGCTGCACCACGCTGCCGACCATCTCCAGGCTGTCGGTGCCGCGGATCCAGACCAGGAGCCCGGCGCAGCCGGGAACGATGGTGTTGATCTGCGGCTGTACCGCGCCGGTGATCACCAGGACGTGGAGCGAGAGCTTGCCGCGCCGTCCCGGGAAGGAGACGCTGCCCGCCTTGCGCAGCTCCACCTGCTCGACCAGCTTGCGCATCCCTTCGTTGCGGCGGAACCCGGGAGCCTCCTCGATGAGCTTGCGCAGAGCCGGCCAAACCTCCGGCTCCACCAGCAGCAGGTAGGGGAGCGCCGTCGCCGGCAGCCCGGCCTTGGTGGCCGCGTCGATGAGATCCTCGATCGCGATCTCCAGCAGCAGGACGGTGGAGATCTCGCGGGTGTTCTGGATCTCCGAGTCCTCCTCGCCGGTCTGCGGCGCGACGGCCCCCGTCTCGACCAGCAGCGTCAGCGCCAGCCGAGTCGACGGAGGCGCCTCGGTCTCATCGGCGATCAGGTCGAACAATCGCAGCCCCGGCTGCTGGAGGATCCGCTCGAAAACCCGCCGCACCGGCAGACTCTGAAAGTCGTGATCGACCGACGGCAGACTGGGAGTCAGGGTCTGGAGGGGCTGTCCGGTGGCGGGGAGCAGGTGGCGGCGCTTGGCGATCTCGTCCTTGAGCCACGCCGCCTGCATGAGTAGCTCCTGCAGCGGGAGTGGCGCCTCCTCAGCTTCCGGCAGCGGCTCAGGATCGAAGCGAAATCCCCCTTCTTCGAGCGACAGCAGGGCGAGCAGGGCCTCCTGACCGCTGAATCCATGCCAGCGGGCGCCGGTGGCCTGTCCGTCGTGCAGCTCGACCGTTCCCGAGCCGCCGGCGGCTTTCACCCGCAGGATGCCGGTCTTGCGCACTTGCGCCAGATACTGCAGGAGCGCTCAGAGTGGGTGGTTGGCGAGATCTCCCTGCAAGACCTGAAGGACGGCCGTGCGATTGGCGAGGAGGCGGTAGAGCCGTAGCAGCAGCTCCTCGAGGTCGCAGGGCCGGGTGAGCACGTCGTCGGCGCCGTTGCGCAGAGCGGTCACCGAGTCGGCGGTGCCGGTCAGCACCAGAATGGGCAGCGTGCGGGTCGCCGGCATGCCCTTCAGGCCCTCGATCACCTCCAGCCCCGCGCCCGCCGACGTGCCAAGCACCACGAGGTCGACCTGCTGCTCCTGGGCCACGGCGACCGCGCGTGCCCCCTCGCTCAGACGGCGCACCTCGTGGCCGGCCACGTGCAGCCGGTCCGCCAGCACCGCCGCGAAGACGGAATCACTCTCGATCACCAGGACTTTGGCCACGGCACCTCGCCTCCGGAATGGACGGACGACGGGATCATTCTATGCGCTGGCGCTCTCACAATCCGATCCGATGCAGCATCTCCCGATATCTTGGGTCCGAGCGGACGCTTTCGTAGTCGATGTCGGTCTTCAGGAAGGAGAGGCTCTGGTCGCGCTCGGCGAGGCCTCTTTGGAGGAGGGCGAAGCCGGGGTCGGTCTCGCCCAGGACGAAGTGGAGCTTGGCGAGGAGGGTGGGCGCGACGTACTCGTGGGCGGAGCGCTGCTCGAGGTCCGCGAGGACGCTCCGGGCTTCCGCGGTCTTGCCCCAGCGGGCCAGGTTCTTCCCCGTGGCGCCGAGGATGAAGACGTTCTTCTTGTCCAGCGCCTGGGCTTTTCGCAGCTCGGCGTCCGCTTCTGCGTAGTGGCCCTTGTGGCTCTGCGACTCGCCGGCCAGCAGGTGGTAGAGCCAGAAGTCCTGGATCTCCAGCGCGGCCTTTGCCACCTCCAGGGCGCGGTCGTAGTCGCCCGCCCAGTAGTAGGCCGTCCCCTCCAGGAAGCTGACGATGGGCGACAGGGGATCGAGCACCCGGGCGCGCCGCGCCATGTCGATCGATTCCTTGTGCCGGCCGACGGCGATCAGGTACCGGGTGTACTTGGAGCATGCGTCGCCGCTGCTGGGGTTGAGCTCAAGGGCGCGCTGGAACTCGTGGTTCGATTCGTCCCAGCGCCAGTCCTGCATCAGCACCATGGCGAGAGCGGTATGGGCCTCGGGCAGGGTGTCGTCGAGCTTGACGGCCCTGCGGGCGGCCTCCTCGGCCTTGGGGATCGTCTGCGACGGGGGGAAGACGGCGTACCCGAAGGAGCCCAGGCTGTAGTAGCACTCGGCCCGCGCCGCCCAGGCCAGGGCGTAGCTAGGGTTTCCCGCCAGGGCATGGTCGAGCTCCAGGAGTGCCTGCTGGAGCGATTCGGAGGTGCGCTTGTTGATCAGGTAGCGGGCCTTCAGATAGCTCTCGTACACGGTGCCGTCGACCTCCTGAACCTTCGCCAGCCGCGAGCGGTCCGTCGAGCTGATCCCGCCCCGGGTGTTGCGGGCCACCGCCTCGGCGGCTTGCCGCTGGAAGAAGAAGATGTCGCTCAAGGTCCCCTGGAAGGTGTCGCCCCAGCGGACGGTGCCGGTCGTGGGCTCGATGAGCTGCACGACCATCATCACCTGCTGGCCCGTGCGCTGAACCGAGCCTTCCACCACCCAGGCGACACCCAGCTCCCGGGCGATCTCGGCCAGGGGCTTCGTCGTCGCCCGATAGCGCATCACGGAGTCGCGGGAGGTCACGCGCAGGCCGCCGATCCGCGCCAGATTGGCGATCACGACCTCCGTGGTGCCATCGGAGAAATAATCCTGGGCGCTGTCCCCGGAGAGGTTGCGCAGGGGTAGCACGGCGATGGCGACGTTCGCCGGCGGCAGGTCCCCCATCACCGTCCGGCCTGGCGGGAAACCTGGGAACCCTGGAGACCATCGCCACCACGCCGCGACCCCGAGGAGCATGAGGGTCAGGACCGCGGCGGTGACCAGAACGACGCGGCGCCGGGTGCCGGGCGGCCTCGCCTGCGTCAAGACGGGTTCCGAGGTCGTGAAGGCGGTCCCGATCACGGTGGTCGGCGGCGGTGGCAGCTCCGGGACGGCCGCGAAGGCCAGGCCGCTGGAGAGCCGCCGGCGCTGGATCTCCAGCAGGTCGCTGCGCAGCTCCCGCGCCGAGGCGTAGCGGCGGGAGGGCTCCTTCTCCAGGCAGCGCCGCACGACCTGATCCACGTCCGCCGGCACCGGAGCGAGCCTCTCCAGCGCGGGCGCCGGCTGTTGCAGGATGGCGGCGGCGAGCGTCGCGTGCCCGTCGCCGTGGAAGGGACGCACGCCGGTGAGCATCTCGAAGAGGATGACGCCGAGCGAGAAGACGTCCGAGCGCGCGTCCACGGGAAGCCCGAGCACCTGCTGGGGCGACATGTAGGGCAGGGTCCCCAGGACGCGCCCCTCGGCCGTCAGGTCCGGGCGGAAGGCCTTGCCGTCGACGACGGTCTCGGCTTCGCCCTTCGAGATGCCGAAATCGAGCACCTTGACGACGCCGTCGTCCCGCACCATGACGTTCGACGGCTTGAGGTCGCGGTGGACGATGCCGGCGGCGTGGGCCTGGGCCACGCCGTCGATCATGGGAATGGCCAGCTCCAGCGTGCGGTCGAGCGACAGGCCGCGCGGCGGGATGATCTCCAGCAGCGTGCGCCCCTGCACCCACTCCATGACGATGAAGGGCTGGCCGTCGGCCTCCTCGACGGAGTGGACGGTGACGACGTTGGGGTGGTTCAGCGCGGCGAGCGAGCGCGATTCGCGGTCGAAGCGACGGCGGCGCAGCTCGTCCGCCACCAGCTCGGGGGGCAGGAGCTTGAGCGCGACCCGTCGATCGAGCTTCAGGTCGCGGGCCAGGTAGACCGTACCCATGGCACCGCTGCCGAGCTCTTCGAGGATTTCGTAGTGCTTGAGGATCGTCCCAACCATGCGGGGGCGCGCCAGCCAAGAAAGGGGGGTCGCGGCTGAGATCTTACCGGCGGAAGGCCGGGGCCGCAATGCCGGCTCGATTGTCTGGAGATTGTCTGGACGGCACGGCGGCTTGGTGGTAGCTTGCCTCCTGACACCGCAACGCCTTTGATCTCATGAAGGGGAGGATCTTCCATGTCTCGTTCCGGCGAAGGATCGGGCCCCGAGCCCGGCTCTGACTTGCAGCAGGCGTTCGATCGGGCGGCCGGCGACCTCGGCCTCAGCTTCGAACCCATGTTCCCCGGCACCGACGACACCGTCACCATCGGCATGGCCGTCGCCGCCTTCTCGCGCACCGTCGACGTCAAGGTCGCGACCACGGCGCCGCCCGTCGACTCGACGGACGACGACGCCATCGCGACTCTGCTCCACGGCTATGAGTCCCTCGACCCCACGATCTTCAAAGCCCAATGGCGTGACTACGCCACCGATCCCCACATGGGCGTGGGCCTCTCCTGGGTGGGGCTGGTCAACGAGCACGCCGTCGACCACTGGCTGGAAACCAAGGCCCTGGCGGATGCCATGGCCGCCTTTCCGCCCCACTCGCCCCGGAAGCTTCAGCTCAACGACATGCGCATCATGTACATCGGTCATACCCGGGCCGTGGCCACCTATCAGGTGGAGGAGGACTACACGAACGGCCGCACCACGAGGGGCAACCATTCGTGCATCCTGTTCCGGGTCCAGGGGATTGGCTGGCGCATCGCGGTGGCCACCAAGGGCGGCGTGGCGGAGGCGTTCGGCGAAGGCCGGTGACATCGCCGGAGGAAACCGTCAAGCGGTTCCGGCAGGGCACCCACCGCGTGCGTCCGCCGGAGGAGACCTGGGAGCGCCTGCGGGGCCACCTGCCCCTGGCCGGCATCACCCGGGTGGCCGAGGTCACGGCTCTGGACGTCCTCGGTGTGCCGGTCTATCAGGCCGTGCGCCCCGCCAGCCGCAACCTCGCCGTCTCCCAGGGGAAGGGTGCCACGGAAGCCGCCGCCCGGGTCAGCGCCGTGATGGAGGCTTTCGAGCTTTGGCACGCCGAGGATCTGAGCCCCATCTCCCAGGTTGACGTGACGGTGGGAGAGATGCGCGGCGCCAACGCCGTTCCCCTCGCCGCCCTGCGCTGGGCGAGCGGCATCCGCGTGCCGCGTGGCATGCCGCTGGCCTGGGTGCGCGCGGAGTCCTGTAACGGCGAGCGCCACGGATGGCTGCCGCGCATCATGCTGGAGCTGGACTTCCGCATGCGCATGGAGCTGCCGCCCCGCCTCTTCGAGCTGACGTCGAACGGCCTGGCCTCGGGCAACTGCCTGGAGGAGGCCCTGCTGCATGGCCTCTGCGAGCTGATCGAGCGCCACGCCCTGTTCCTCGCCCGCGAGGAGCCGAGCCGGCGGATCGCGATCGTTCCGGGCTCGATCGAGGACTCCTGGATGCGCGGCGTTCTGGCCCGTGTCCGCGAGGCCGGCATGAAGCTCGCGCTCTGGGACGTCACCTGGGAGGCCGGGGTACCGGTGGTGGTCGCCGATCTCGCCGGCCCGGACTTTCCCCATGTCTGGCGCGGCTCGGGCTGCCACCCCGATCCGTCGGTCGCCCTCTCCCGCGCCCTCACCGAGGCGATCCAGTCCCGCCTCACCTACATCTCCGGCGCCCGGGACGACCTGCCGGAGCTGCCCTCGTCGCCCACGGCCCTCCAGGTTTTCGACGCCTTTGCCGAGCCGGCGGGCGAACGGCTCTTCACCGCCCTGCCCGATCTCTCCGGCGCCAGTGTCTCCGGCGATCTGGCCGCCGTGGTGGAGCGCCTCGCTTCCCTGGCCCTGCCGGCCTTCTACGTCGACCTCACGCGCCCGGAGCTCGGCCTGCCGGTGGCCTTCACCTTCGTGCCGGGCCTGCGGGAGATCCCCCATGGCTGACCGGAAGAGGGTGATCGTCTTCGCGGGTCCCACGCTGCCACAAAAGCCGGACGCCGTCTGGAGATCGCTGCTCGCGACCTGCGACCTGCGGCCGCCGGCCCAGCGGGGCGACGTGCTCAGCACTCTGGTGGACCGGCCAGATGCGATCGTCCTGATCGACGGCTATTACTACTCGGTGCCGGCGGTCACCCACAAAGAGCTGTCGTACGCGCTGGACGCGGGCGTGCGTGTGTTCGGCGCCGCGAGCCTGGGAGCGCTGCGGGCCGCCGAGATGGCTCCCCTGGGGATGACCGGAGTCGGGCGGGTTTACGAGGCGTACCGCTCGGGGGCGATCGACGGCGACGACGAGGTGGCCATCCTGCATGCGGACGCCGAGCAGGGGTACCGGGGCTTCACCGTGGCCCTGGTCGAGCTGCGTCATGCCCTGGAATCGCCGGATTTCGACCGCGAGGCCGCCTCCGCGCTCGTCGCCCAGGTCAAGGCGCTCCCTTTCTCGCAACGGCATCCCGACGTGATCGCGGATCTCGCCCGAAGGGAGCTGGGTGGACAGGCCGCCGAGGTTCTCCTGCGCCGGCTGGTGGAGCACAGCGTCAAACGGGAGGACGCCCGGCTGGCGATCGAGGCGGCGCTGAGGCTGGAAGAAGCGTCCGCGCCGCGGCGGCGGGCCAGCGGCGGGTTCCTCATGTTCTATAAGGAGATCTACCTTCCTCTCCACAGCGCTTGGCGAATCACACAGACGATTCATCCCGGGGCCGCCAGCTTCGTCCGCGACTGCCGGGTGCGGTCTCTCCTCGCGTCGGCGGCCCTGCGGGCAGGAATCTCGCCAGACCCGAGGCGGCTGAGAAGCCTCGCCGCCGGTCTGGAGCGGTTGCATCGGTGCGCCCTCGGAGGGCTGCTGTTTCCCGAGCCCGAGTACGCCGAAGAGGCCCAGGTGATCGCCCTGGCCCGGGAAGCGTGCCGGTGGCTGGGCGGGCGGCGGGGAGCGCTGGAGGATCTCGGCCGCCGGTTCGGCATCGATCCAGCCGGTCCCGTGGAAGAGGATCTGCTGGCCCTCACCGCCCATCCGGATCTGACGCCGGGCTGGTGGCTGGCGCGGGCGCTCTCCTTCACCCCGGTGCTGATCGCCGCCCAGGAGGCAGCGGCTCGCGCCGCCGACCTTCACGTCTGTTTCGAGCGCTGGGCCGACGGCGCCCGGGTGGCCCGGACGGATCTACGGAGGCTGGCGGCCGGCCTTTGGAGCTGCCCGCCGGGCGAGGTGGAGGAGGAAGGGCGACGGCGCGGCCTGTTCGAGACGCCCAATCTGGCCGGCGGCCTCTGGGGCGCCCTGGAGCGGGTGGCCGCCGCCGAGAGCCTGCGCCAGCCTGTCAACACCTACCCCGACGCCCGCGCGGCCCTGCTGGCGATGCCTTTGGCGCCGCCTTTGGGCCTGCCGCCGCAAATAGCCATCGCCAATCTGAAAGGAGACGAGACGAATGATCGGAGCCTGGGCAGACACCGACGCGATCACAACCGCGACCGCAACGGAGGCTGAGCCTCCCGCCGAGACCCCCGCACCCTCGGAGGAACCGGCGACTCCGGCGGCCCCGCCGGACTCCGAGGGAATCGAACAGCTCGCCTTCCTGGTGGGAGGCACCTGGGTCAGCACGTCCGGCAGCAAGAGCCTCGTCGAGGAGACCTGCGTCTGGGGGGAGGGCAACCAGTCCATCCGCACTACCGTCGTGCTGCGCTCGGGGAGCGAGGTCAGCGGCCAGGGGCATGGCCGGTTCAACTGTTCCCCCACCGATCAGCTTCTGAGCCACAGCGACATCGAGCAGGGAGACACCGACCAGCGCATGTACGCCCGGCAGGTGCCGTTCGCGAAACCCCTTCAGGAAGCCGTCAAGCAGTGGCACTTCGAGGCGGTGTTCCTCACCGACGCCGGAGTGCAGCACCGGCACATGGTCCTCCTGCAGCTCGGCCCGAACGAGATGCGAGTCAACCAGTCCGTGCTGCAGGGCGGCAAGCCGTCTCCCCTGGCTTCGGTCACCTACGGACGGAAGCCCTGAGGAAGCAGCAAGGAGCGGATCAGGTTGCGGTGCGAGAAGTCCCCGAGGCTGAGCCAGGCGAGGAATCCTTCCCTGCCCAGGAGCCGCCGCGCGATCTTTGCCACAGGCAGCCCCTGGTCACGAAGCTGCCGGGCCTTGCCGCCGAGCTCCTCCCACCAAGCGATCTTGCGGGCCAGTCTCTCCTGGGCATTTTCCAGGATGCCCGCATGGTCGCAGATCAGCAGCTCCGGCTCCAGGGCCAGCACCCGGCGCAGGGAGTCGATGTGCTCCCGAGCGCTCTCGATGCGCCGCAGGTAGCTCACCCGTTCGTGGACGTAAAGGTCGCCGGAGAAGAGCCAGCGCCGCTCCTCGTCGAACAGGCAGACGTGGCTGAAAGCGTGGCCCGGGGTCGGAATGACCCGCAGCCGGTAGCCCTCGCCCTCGACGACGGAGCCGAGCGGCTCGGCCCGGAACCGGCGGGGCGAGCGCCACACCGCCCGGCGATAGAGGGGAATCCGCAGCCCCTCGGCCAGGATCGGCACGGCCCCGGCCGGGGCGAGAATCGGGAGACACAACTCCTCCTGAAGTGCCGCCGCGCCGCCCACGTGGTCCTCGTGGTGATGCGTGAGTACCACTCGTCGCACCGGCCCGCCGCGGCACCACGCCACGAGCTCGGCCGCCCGCTGCGGCGGCCCGCTGTCGATCAGCAGATCCGCGAAGGCATAGGCCGACACCTGATAAACCGGCTGGCCCAGGAACGTCGAGGCCATGCGGAGGCGGGTGAGGGGGCCTTGGGGGGTGGAGCGGAACATGGTGTCAGAAGATACCGTGGTCCGCGTCGGCGGTGAAACCGACTAGACTTAGGGCTCGGAGGTGAGGACGTGATCACGGAGATTGAGATTGAGGGCTTCAAGAGCTTGGAGAAGGTACACCTGAAGCTGGGTGGCTTGAACCTTTTCGTGGGGACCAACGCTAGTGGCAAGTCCAACTTCCTCGATGCTTTAAGGGTGTTTCAGGGAGTTGGGTACGGTTACACCCTCGATGAGATTTTCAATGGGAGACCTAATCTCTCCGGGGCCGAGGCCTGGGAGCCGATCCGTGGAGGCTGGCCATGGATTCCATTTCGAGGAGCAAGATCGCTCAGAGATACCCAGATCCTGCTCAGGGCGGTTCTCAAGCTATCCGCAGGGAAACTAGGAGACTATCGATTGACCCTTTCCTCTGATCGTCTCGCGGTGCGCTCCGAGAAGTTGGAGGTAGACTCCAGGCTTCTGTTTTCGGCTGTGGAAAATGAAAATGAATACTTGGATGTAGAGCTGTGTAGCGGCAAGAAGTTTTCGATCGAATCGCGAGGCCCGGTTCTTGCCTCCTTATTACATGAGGAAGACCTCGATCGGGCTGATCGCGACGTTGTTAAAGCATGCCTGAGATTCTTTATCAATGTTCAGAGGTTGGAGCCGTCGGTGCCTTTGCTGCGGGCCTACACTCGCGCTTCACGAGCTACTCCAAGGATGGGCGAAAATGGCGAAAATTTCGCGGGCCTGATCAAGACCATCATTGCCTACAAGGATTTGAGGTCGGCCTACGTCTCCTGGCTGAGCCAGTTGACACCGACGGATCTTGAAGACGTCGCGATCCTCAAGGGTGCTCTTGGTGAACCGCTCTTCGGGATCAAGGCTGGTGGTCATGTCATACCCGCTCCTAGTTTATCCGACGGCACTCTCCGCTTTGCGGCCCTCGTTGCAGCCTTTTTTCAACTTGACATGCCTGACATCATAACTATAGAGGAGATTGAGAACGGTATCCATCCCAGCCGTCTTCGCCTCCTGTTGGAGCTCCTCAAATCCCAATCTGGCGGACCAGGTCGGTCAGGCCCTCAGGTCTTCGCGACCACCCATTCGCCGTTCGTCCTGTCCTGGCTCGATGAGAGCGACTTCGCAACGACCTTCGTCTGCAAGCGCGACGAGGAGACCGGGGCTTCCATCATCAAGCCCCTCAGCGAGGTCCCGCGCCTTGTCGAGCTCGCTCGGAAACGGCCGATTGGCGATCTGTTCGCGGAGGGTTGGCTGGAGGGGGTACTTTGAGCTTCGACGTGCTCGTCGTTCCCGAAGATCCCTCCAACAATGGTCATATCCTCAAACCCCTGGTCCTTCGCCTCCTGGCTGAATGCGGAAAGCCGAACGCTGGGGTAATTGTCCTGGCAAATCCCCGAACGAAGGGATACGAGCACGCTAAAGCTTTGCTCCGCAATCAGCTATTTGACGACTATCGCCACAAAGACCTCATCCTTTTTCTCCCGGACGCGGACGGCAAGGACCGAAGTGGCGAGTTCCAGGCCCTGGAAGCGGAGGCCGGCGACCGTGGGGTACGACTCCTGTGCTGCGCGGCCGAGCAAGAGGTTGAGGTCTGGCTGTTGGCCGGGCATCGCGACCGGCTCCCTGTGACTTGGCAGGAGGTTCGGGCCGATACGTCGGCCAAAGAACGGTTCTTTGAGCCCTTTCTGTCCGCCTATGGAGTTCGGAGTAGGGTCGGAGGAGGACGAGACCTCCTGATCCAGCAGACCCTGAGCAACTACCGTTCCCTCCTGAAGCTCTGCCCCGAGTTGGCCGAGTTGGAGAGGCGAATCCGCGAAACTCTTGGCTGAATCGGCGGGTAAGTCTCTTGCAAGGCAGCCCAGGGGAGGTGGGGACATGAAAACCGGCGAACGCGACCTGCTCTGGTACAAGGACGCGGTGATCTACGAGGTCCACGTGCGGGCCTTCTTCGACTCCGACGGCGATGGGCGCGGGGATTTTCAGGGGTTGACGGCGAAGCTCGACTACTTGCGGGAGCTTGGGGTGACGGCCCTCTGGCTTCTGCCGTTCTACCCCTCGCCGTGGCGGGACGACGGCTACGACATCTCCGACTACACGAGCGTCCATCCCGCCTACGGATCGCTGGAGGACTTCCAGCTCTTCCTCGCCGAAGCCCATAAGCGCGGCCTCAAGGTCGTCACCGAGCTGGTCATCAACCACACCTCGGATCAGCACCCGTGGTTCCAGCGCGCCCGCCTCGCGCCGCCGGGCAGCCCGGAGCGCGACTTCTACGTCTGGAGCGATACGGACTCGAAGTACGCCGGCACGCGCATCATCTTCACCGACACCGAGTCCTCGAACTGGACCCGCGACCCGGTGGCGGGCGCCTACTACTGGCACCGGTTCTTCTCCCATCAGCCGGATCTCAACTTCGACAACCCGCTCGTCCAGGAGGAGGTCTTCAAAGCCTTCGACTTCTGGATGGAGATGGGGGTCGACGGCATGCGGCTCGACGCCATCCCCTATCTCTACGAGCGCGAGGGGACGAACAACGAGAACCTTCCCGAGACGCATGCCTTCCTGAAGAAGCTGCGGGCGCACGTCGACGCGAAGTTCCCCGGCTGCATGCTGCTCGGCGAGGCCAACCAGTGGCCCGAGGACTCGATCGCCTACTTCGGCGATCCGGCGACCGGCGGCGACGAGTGCCACATGGCGTTCCACTTCCCGGTGATGCCCCGCATGTTCATGGCGCTGCGCATGGAGGACCGGTACCCGATCGTCGACATCCTCCAGCAGACGCCGCCCATCCCGGAGACGGCACAGTGGGCCATCTTCCTGCGCAATCACGACGAGCTGACCCTGGAGATGGTCACCGACGAGGAGCGTGACTACATGTACCGCGTCTACGCCGCGGACAAGGACCAGCGGATCAACGTCGGCATCCGCCG
>Ga0134121_10001728_pt1 | contig 20105 bp, 12 predicted proteins | sample KB301_FD_96463 | JGI IMG/M metagenome (GOLD analysis project Ga0134121, IMG submission 96463) | Terrestrial soil microbial communities without Nitrogen fertilizer from Kellogg Biological Station, Michigan, USA - KB3-0-1 | ecosystem: Environmental > Terrestrial > Soil > Unclassified ... | reverse complement strand
ATGCACGGTTACCAAGCGTGCTGAGGGTACCTTTGAAAGCCTCCGTTACACTTTTGGAGGCGACCACCCCAGTCAAACTACCCGCCTAGCAATGTCCCCCCTTGGTAGGGGGTTAGAATCTAAATAATTAAAGGGTGGTATTTCACATTGTGACTCCAGGATAGCTAGCGCCACCCCTTCAAAGTCTCCCACCTATTCTACACATCGATTATCCAGACCCAATACTAAGGTATAGTGAAGGTGCATGGGGTCTTTTCGTCCCGTGACGGGAAACCGGCATCTTCACCGGTATTTACAATTTCACCGAGCTCGTGGTTGAGACAGTACCCAGATCGTTAGACCATTCGTGCAGGTCGGAACTTACCCGACAAGGAATTTCGCTACCTTAGGACCGTTATAGTTACGGCCGCCGTTTACCGGGGCTTCAGTCGAGAGCTGCCCTCTTGCGAGATGACCCCCTTCTTTAACCTTCCGGCACCGGGCAGGTTTCAGGCCATATACGTCTTCTTTCGAATTAGCATAGCCCTGTGTTTTTGTTAAACAGTCGCCTGGGTCGTTTCACTGCGACTCCGATATTAATCGGAGCGTCCTTTATTCCGAAGTTACAGGACAAATTTGCCGAGTTCCTTAACCACGGCTCACTCGAGCGCCTTAGGATACTCTCCTTGTCTACCTGTGTCGGTTTGCGGTACGGGCAGCATTGATCTATAGTTTAGAGGTTTTTCTTGGAAGTTTGATTAGGGTCATTATCGGCTTGTCCGAAGACTTACCGTACTGTCGCCATTCAGCAACCAAAGTGGATTTTCCTGCCTTGGTTATACCTACTGGCTTCAACGTGCACATCCGTCGGCACGCAGACCTTTCACTACTCCGTCGCCCCATCACAATCAATGCCGGTATCAGAATATTAACTGATTTTCCATCGGCTTCGCCGTTCGGCTACACCTTAGGACCCGACTAACCCTGATTCGATTAACGTGGATCAGGAACCCTTAGACATACGGCGAGCATGTTTTTCACATGCTTAATCGTTACTTATGCCTACATCTGCTTTTCTTGCTGCTCCAGCACGCCTCATAGCGCACCTTCAATGCTGCAAGAATGCTCCCCTACCGCCCTTGCGGGCCCATAGCTTCGGTACCATGCTTGATGCCCGATTATTTTCCGCGCCTCATCACTCGACTAGTGAGCTGTTACGCACTCTTTAAATGAGTGGCTGCTTCCAAGCCAACATCCTAGCTGTCTTAGCAATGAAACATCGTTTGATCAACTTAGCATGGATTTAGGGACCTTAGCTGATGGTCTGGGTTGTTTCCCTTTTGGCCATGGACCTTAGCGCCCACAGCCTCACTCCCGGATTTGTGTTATAGCATTCGGAGTTCGTCAGGGTTTGGTAGGAGTTGAATCCCCCTAGCCCAATCGGTAGCTCTACCTCTATAACACGTTTTTTCCGAGGCTGTTCCTAAAAACATTTCGGGGAGTACGAGCTATCTCCCAGTTTGATTAGCCTTTCACCCCTACCGACAACTCATCCAGTGGCTTTTCAACGCCAATTAGTTCGGACCTCCATTAAGTTTTACCTTAACTTCATCCTGGTCATGGGTAGATCACTAAGGTTTCGCGTCTACCCCCACTGACTATTCGCCCTATTCGGACTTGCTTTCGCTGCGGCTCGGGATCTTTGATCCTTAACCTTGCCAGTGAGGAGTAACTCGTAGGCTCATTATGCAAAAGGCACGAGGTCAGCCCGGTATTGCTACCAGACCTCCCACAGCTTGTAAGTATACGGTTTCAGTTCTATTTCACTCCGCTGTTCGCGGTGATTTTCACCTTTCCCTTACGGTACTAGTTCACTATCGGTCTCTCAGGAGTATTTAGCCTTACCAGATGGTGCTGGTGGATTCCCACAGGGCGTCTCCGACCCCGCGGTACTCAGGATACTGCTCGTCCCCAATCATTTCTGCGTACGGGACTTTCACCCTCTTTGGTATAACTTTCCAGAAATTTCTGCTTGAGATTGGTTTCTAAATGCAGTCCTACAACCCCTCAAAAACCGTGGTTTCTGAGGTTTGGGCTGTTCCGCTTTCGCTCGCCACTACTTACGGAATCACTGACTTGTTTTCTTTTCCTCCGGGTACTTAGATGTTTCAGTTCTCCGGGTTTCCTCCTTTCGGTGATACGTCTTCAACGTATCGGGTTGCCCCATTCAGATATCTGCGGATCAAAGGTTATTACCACCTCCCCACAGCTTTTCGCAGGTAGTCACGTCTTTCTTCGTCTCTGAGAGCCAAGGCATCCCCCGTATACTCTTATTTACTTTCGTATCTTAAGTGTCTTGCACTCGAGTTTCGGTTGAACTTCTCCGTATTGCTACGGAGCAATTTAATGAAACTTGAGATGATGTTTGTACTTCCGTGTTTTCAATATGTCAAAGAACGTTGATCATTTCGGATTGCAGATTTGAGATTTCGGATTTTCTCATTCGCGGAAGCTTTCAATCATGCTGAAGCTTCGTTGCGTGAGTTCGATTTCTTTTTTCTGCAACTGCGATTTGACCTTGCAGTCATGTACTCTTTACAGAGTAGAAAAACTTTTTTTGTTTGGGATTTTTGGAAGCAGCTTTTTCTAAAGCGGGGTGCAAATGTAATGTGCTTTTTGGATTTAGCAACAAAATTGTAATAAATTTTTCTTGAGACACCTGATTTTCATAGGAGAAATTTATTTAAATCTGATGTATGAAAACTTGCGAACATGCTTTATCTGATACAAATTAATATGGGTCAGGCAAATTACTTCACAAAAATTTTCAAGATGAATTGCGAGAGAATTAATAGCTGCAGGATTATTTCACTTTCACACTCACCCTATCTTTCACCAATTCCTTTACAACATCAGCAATCGCATCAGCATCGAAGCGACATTCATGATACAATTCTTTCAGCGAGCCGTGTTCAATAAATTTATCGGGAATGCCGAGCAGCTTTACTTCGGCTTGGTAGTGGTTGGCATTCATGAATTCAAGTATCGCACTTCCGAACCCCCCTTTGATGACACCATCTTCCACCGTGATAATTTTTTTGAAGGAAGAAAAAACTTCGTGAAGAATTTTTTCATCGAGCGGTTTCACGAAGCGCATATCATAGTGAGCGGGGAAGATTCCATCATCCTTCAATTCCTTAAATGCCTCGACCACAAAATTTCCCGGATGACCGATGGAGAGAATGCAAACATCATCACCGTCGGAAATTTTTCTTCCTTTCCCAATCTCAAGTTCAGTAAAAGGTTTTTGCCAATCCACCATTACCCCTTCGCCACGTGGATAGCGTATGGAAAACGGGAAATTATTTTTATCCAACTGCGCCGTATACATGAGGTTGCGCAACTCCTCTTCGTTCATGGGCGCGCTCACCACCATATTCGGGAGTATACGCATATACGCGAGATCAAATGCTCCCTGGTGGGTTATTCCATCTTCACCCACCAATCCGCCGCGATCCAAACAAAAGATGACGTGAAGTTTTTGCAAGGCCACATCATGAATCACCTGGTCGTACCCGCGCTGCAGGAAGGTTGAGTAGATGTTGCAGAATGGAATCAAACCCTGTGTTGCCATGCCTGCAGAAAACGTAACTGCATGCTGCTCTGCTATGCCCACATCGAATGCACGGTCGGGCATGGCTTTCATCATGATGTTGAGCGAAGAACCTGAAGGCATCGCAGGGGTAATCCCCACGATCTTCGGATTTTTTTCTGCAAGTTCAACAATCGTGTTTCCAAAAACATCCTGGTATTTAGGAGGTACGGGCTGATCAGCATTTTTCTTGAAAATCACACCGGTGATTTTATCAAACAATCCCGGCGCATGCCACTTGGTTTGATCTTTCTCTGCCAACTCATATCCTTTTCCTTTCACGGTAACTATATGAAGCAGCTTGGGGCCGGGAATTTGCTTGAGGTCCTGAAGCATGGCAACGAGGCGATCAACATTGTGCCCGTCCACCGGACCGAAGTAACGAATGTTCATTGCTTCAAACAAATTACTGCTCCTTGAGACAGCGCCCTTGAGGCTCGCCTCAATTTTTGAGAATTGACTTTGAAGCATGGTACCGCCTACCTTTCCTAAAATCTTCCATACTTCATCACGTGTTTTATTCCACGTGTGCGACATGGTAATGTCAGTGAGATATTCCTTCATCGCTCCAACGTTCGGGTCAATGCTCATGCAATTGTCATTGAGAATAATAAGAAGATCAGTTCCCGATACTCCTGCATTGTTCAATCCTTCATAAGCTAAGCCGGCAGTCACTGCGCCATCGCCAATCACTGCAATCACCTTGCGATCTTTTTCTTTTTTAAATCTTGATGCAACAGCCATTCCCAGCGCTGCAGAAATGGAAGTGGAAGAATGACCTACACCGAATGTGTCGTACTCACTTTCAAAGCGTGAAGGAAATCCTGCTATGCCTTTGTACTTTCTGTTGGTTTGAAACCGCTTTCTTCTTCCCGTTAAAATCTTATGACCATACGCCTGATGCCCTACATCCCACACCAGTTGATCGTACGGAGTTTTGAACACATAATGCAGTGCCACCGTAAGCTCCACTACCCCGAGTGATGCACCGAAATGTCCGCCATATAATGAAACCGTATCAATGATGTATTGCCGAAGTTCTTTGCAAACCTGGTAAAGTTTTTCTTTTCCAAGTTTTCGTAAATCAGCAGGGAAATTAATTTCTGAGAGAAGGTCACCGGGTTGAATTTCCATCTGGAAGCTGCAGTAAATGCGGGCGCTAAATTAAACATTGTACTACGATCTTTATTTTGTTAGAGGTTCAAATTGGAAAGATCATAATTTCACCAGACACATTTCGTTTGTCAGGAAACAGTGCATCCGAAAGACAAGTGTGGATATGTCGCTGACTGAAATCAATAAATCACGATCATCAAGCAGTTAGATTTGCTTTTATGAACACCGAAGCGAGTGCTACGTATGAGATAAAACTCCCGCAGTTCGAGGGACCTTTCGATCTGCTCCTCTTTTTTATTGAGCGGGATGAGTTGGATGTGTATGATATTCCAATTGCAAAAATCACCAAGGACTTTCTCACGTACCTGCACCAGGCAAGCGTGCTGAACATTGAACTCGCCAGTGAATTCATAGTAGTGGCAGCAACACTGATGCGCATAAAAGCCAAAATGTTATTGCCAAGAAAAGATTTGGATGAATCAGGAAATGAAGTTGATCCGCGGCAGGAGTTAGTTCAGCAACTACTCGAATACAAGCGCTACAAAGAAGTGCTCGATGAGTTGCGCATGCTCGAAGATGAGCGCGCCAAAATGTTTGCCCGGGGAAACGTGGAAGCAGAACTGGAAGAAATTGCAAAGTCTTGGACCGGCGAAGCAGAGTTGCATACACTCACCCTTTTCAAGCTGCTAACTTCATTCGAGAAGGTCATGAACCGTTTTGAGGAGCAGAAAAAAAGGCCGGTGCACAAGGTCACCAACTATGCTTATTCCATTGAAAGTCAAAAAAGTTTTCTTACAAACTTAGTTGAATCGGAAAAAGATATTCCGTTCGCGCGCGTATTTGAAGTTTGCGAGAATCGCATTCATGCCATCTTCACTTTTCTTGCCCTGTTGGAAATGTTGCAGCAAAGAACTGTGGTTGTTAAAGTTGGAATGGGCGTGAATAATTTCTGGATCAACAGAACTTCATAGAAAATTTTATATTCAAAAATCTCCTGCAAGAAAGTGCGCTAAAAATTGCTGTGGAGAATAAACCGGAATAGACGAGAAATAAAAATCGCCGGCATCCATTGTCACTATGCATTGAAGTTTTGAATCGAGTGCCGAATAATTGGCATCAAGAAATACACGAGGTTTCATGATCGTTCGTGGTATTCTTTCTTCATATCACGGCGCGATCTCGCTCCCGTACCATAAGCAGGTTTGCCGTTCGAAAGTTCGCGTACCCATTTCGTTACCGGGATTTCGTCAATGCTATCGAACTCATTTCCGTTATCTAATCTTCGATAAAGATATTCAGTAAGTCATGAGAGACTCAATTGAAGTTTAACTGTAACCTTTCGGGCCTTACTAATAGTTGCGTCATCGAATTGTATGACCTGATTTGTTCTGTAGTTTTCAATACCTGAGTTCATGTTTTTGTTCAACAAAATAAAATCACCATCTGTTCTCAGGTCGGAGAAATTGTTCATTGAGTGATAGGGCTCGCCTGATTCAGCACTCCCAATTCCTTTCCCACTTTGGCAAATGCGGCAATCGCTTTGTCAAGATGAGCTTGTTCATGTGCCGCGGAAACCTGCACCCGAATTCTCGCAAGTCCTTTTCCAACCACGGGATAGAAAAATCCAATCACATAAATTCCTTCATCAAGTAATGCAGCCGCCATCTTTTGCGCAACCACCGCATCATATAACATGATCGGTACAATTGGATGTTCACCGGGCTTAATATCAAATCCTGCTGCAGTTATTTTCTCACGGAAATATTTTGTGTTTGATTCCAGTTTGTCGCGGAGTGAGGTTGTTTCACTCAGCATATCGAATACCGCTATGGCAGCTCCAACAATTGCAGGCGGAAGGGAATTCGAAAAAAGATATGGGCGGGAACGCTGACGAAGCATGTCAACGATTTCCTTTCTTCCTGAAGTGAAACCACCGCATGCGCCACCAAGTGCTTTCCCAAGTGTAGAAGTGATAATGTCAATCTTGCCAAGCACATTTCTGTATTCATGTGTTCCTCTCCCGGTTTTTCCCATCACACCGGAGGCATGACTATCATCCACCATCACCATGGCATTATATTTTTCTGCAAGCACAATAATCTCATCCAGCTTTGCAATGGTTCCATCCATGCTGAAGACTCCGTCAGTAATGATAATTCTGCTGCGGCAATTTTGTGATGCCTGCAGTTGCGCTTCGAGATCACTTATGTCACTGTTCTTATACCGGAAGCGTTGCGCCTTGCACAAACGAACACCATCAATGATGGAAGCATGATTGAGTTCATCACTGATCAACGCATCTTCTTCATTGAAGAGCGGTTCAAATACGCCCCCGTTTGCATCAAATGCCGCGACATAAAGAATGGTATCATCTGTTCCAAGGAATTCAGAAATTTTTTTCTCGAGGATTTTATGAAGGTTTTGTGTGCCGCAGATGAAGCGCACACTGCTCATGCCGTACCCATGCGTTTCAATTGTTCTCTCCGCCGCTTCAATCACTTTGGGATGTGAGCTTAACCCGAGGTAATTGTTGGCGCAGAAATTCAAAACAGTTTTTCCGTTCACAACAATTTCTGCTCCCTGTGCTGAAGTGATGATGCGTTCATTCTTGAACAAGCCGGAAGCTTTGATGTCCTCAAGTTCCTTTTGAAGCCGGGATTGAATAGTGTACATGATTTCAGTTTGAAGACGAAAATAGAAAATGGAAAATAGAAAATTGTCCTAAAGTGCGCCTAACCGGTATTAACGGCTATTTCAGCTTCCAGCGTTCTATCAATTTGTACTCCGCTCCTTCAGGATGGGTGAGTGATTCGAATAATTCAAGGGAGTCTGTGACAAATGAAAATGATTTTGCTTTGGGAGGTTCGAATGGCAGTTGCTTCAGTTGTTTGATTCTTGCCAGCGTTGCATGCGGGTTTGGGTTTCGGTTTTCACCTGTTGGAAATGCTTCCCGAAGCTTCAGACACAAATTTTCATAGGAGAAATTTTCTTCAAACTGTGCCCAGATCATCACTGGTTTTTTCTTCTGAAAGATTGTTTTGAAAGAATCGAGCTTCAATTCGAAAGAGGAAGTGGATTCTGAAATTTGTTTTGCCCGTTGAAGCATCTCCGGAATTTTTTCCTCTGAAGTTGTTCCAAGAAAGTGTGCCGTGATGTGAAGATTTTCAATAGGAGTAAATCGAATTCCCGGAAAATTTTTTTGTGAAAATGCAGAGAGAAGTTTTTGCCGGAGTTCTATGGGAATTGGAATGGCAAAAAAAAGGCGCGGCATAAATGGTCATTTGTTCTTCCCAATTCTGAATCCAATTGGTTTTCTCCTAGGAACAGGAGGATCCATCAGATCCCTGATCGCATCAAACACTATTTTGAATTGATGATCGTATTTCTTCTCTATTGACTCAAGTTTATGAGCAAACTCTTTATGTTCTGCTAATACCTGCAGGAGGTTGACAAAAGCTTTTACAACCTGAATGCTTGCCTTAATAGCGATCTCCGTATTTATCACACTTGCCAACATCACAGCTCCGTACTCAGTAAAAGCAAATGGCAAATAAGGAGAGAATTTTAATTTCCTGAGGTGGTCGCAACTTGCGACCACCTCGTTCTTCTCCTCTTTAGTAAGCTGAAACATGAAATCCGGCGGGAAGCGCCTTTTGTTTCTTCTTACTTGTTCATTTAATCGCTTGGTTGATACTCCGTAAATCATAGCGAGATCAACATCAAGCTAACTTTTTGTCCGCGAATGAATAAAATCAAACCACCTATTCTTTCTGCCGGAACAAGGGAGTGAGATTTTTTCATTGAAGCAAAATAGAAAAATTATTGATCTAAATCAGAGGTGGTCGCAAATTGCGACCACCTTATCCTTTAAATTATCAAGGATCTCAGATGGAATAACTGCAAGCGCTTTTTTCATGGAGAACAAGATAAGAGAAACCAGTGAAAAGCAGGTGGTCACAATTTGTGACCACCTCTAATTGGAGGTGGAGTAAACAATCTGTATTCTGAAATATCTTTTGAGGTTTCAATTTGAAACCTCAAAGGTGGTTACAGATTGTGACCACCTTATTTCGTATTAGCTCATAAACTTCTGCAAATTATGTCCTCGATTATTCTGACACAGCTTTTACAAAACGCTTCAGTCATTCAATTTAAATGCATCTACTTTTATAATCAGAAAAAAGCGAATGACCACTGATCGGAAATATCAAATCAGTATCCCCCATCCTTGCACCCAGGATTGGGGTACCATGAGCAGTGCAGAGCGAGGAAGATTTTGCGGCAAGTGCAATAAAGTAGTCCGCGATTTCACGAATACATCGGATGAAGAACTTATAAAAATATTTTCGGATCAGCAGTCAAAAATGTGCGGAAGATTTTTGAGCTCTCAAGTGAAAAAGGGAAATTATCAGGAAAGTTTTTGGGAGTTCACGAAAAGAACTCGAATCAGAAAATTTGCGGCGTCATTTGTTTCTCTTCTTGGACTTAAACTTTTTTCCATTGCTCATGCTGAAGCACAAACAACCGAATTGAAAAATCCCTCAACGAGTGATTTGAAGAAAGCCGGAATTGAAGTACAGAAAAATTTTAGCAATGATTCTTCGCAACTTCAGATATCAGGAACTCTTCGTGATTCAAAAACCCATGAAGGAATTCCATTTGCAACCATAGTTATTATTGAGAAAGGAAAACAAATTGCAGTTGCAGAAAGTGACAATAATGGACATTTTATTTTCAATATTCCAAAAGGAAATTTTATTTCCGGTGAATTTGACATTTCAGTAGCTTATTTAGGGTATGACCGGATGATGATTGAAAAAATTCCGATTCGAAATTTCAATTATCTGCTTCAATTGGATTTGCAGATGAGAGAGAGTTCAATGATGATGGGCGAAATTATTCTTAGTTCTGATCGCCTGGTAAATCCTGAGAATACTTCCACGGGCAAAACTTTTCATCGTGACGAATTAAAACATCTGCCCTGGTGAATCGCATCATTTCAACTCTCTTCTCAAAAAATCTCCTGTAAAACTCTTTTTATTCTTCACTACTTCTTCAGGAGTTCCTTCGGCAATAATGTATCCCCCGCCATTTCCACCTTCCGGCCCAAGATCAATAATATGATCCGCAAGTTTGATCACATCAAGGTTGTGTTCAATGATGAGGACTGTGTTGCCACGATCAACCAGTTTGTTCAGCACTTCCATTAGTACACGAATATCCTCGAAATGCAAACCTGTTGTAGGTTCGTCGAGAATGTAAAAGGTTGCACCCGTATCTTTCTTCGAAAGCTCAGTGGAGAGTTTTACACGTTGTGCTTCACCACCGCTGAGAGTGGTGGCTTGTTGCCCGAGACGAATATAACCTAGACCAACATCCTGCATTGTTTTGATCTTGCGATAAATCCTGTGCATGTTGGCGAAAAATTCTACGGCTTCATCCACCGTCATTTCCAAAACATCGCTGATGGATTTTCCGCGGTAGCGTACCTCAAGCGTTTCGCGGTTGTAGCGCTTGCCCATGCACTTCTCACACTCGACATACACGTCAGGAAGGAAATTCATTTCGATCAATTTCATCCCGCCACCCTGGCATTCTTCGCATCGCCCTCCTTTTACGTTGAAAGAAAATCTTCCTGTTTTGTAGCCACGGATTTTTGATTCGGGAAGCTGTGCAAACAAATCTCTGATGTCTGTGAACACTGAAATGTATGTTGCAGGATTGCTTCTCGGTGTTCTTCCGATTGGTGACTGATCAATCTCGATCACTTTATCAACCAGCTTTAATCCTTTCACATCACTGTATGGAAGCGGTTTCTTTTTTGAGTTGAAAAAATACTGATTGAGAATCGGGTAAAGCGTTTCGGTGATCAGGGAAGATTTGCCGCTGCCTGAAACACCAGTAACACAAATCAATTTACCGAGAGGAAATTCTACTGAAAGGTTTTTCAGGTTATTTCCTCTACATCCGGTAAGTTGAATGAGTTGACCGTTGCCTTTTCTTCTCTTATCCGGAATTTTTATTTCCTTTCTTCCCATCAAAAAATCTATGGTGGTGGAGTGAGTTCCGTTAGCAGAACCTTTTCCAAAGTTTTGAACTTTGGAAAAGGTGGTGGTTCCATTGAGTTGCTGCGGATTCACTTCTGTTACAATCATTCCTCCATGCTCCCCGGCGCCGGGACCCAGATCAATCACATGATCTGCAGCAAGCATAATTTCTTTATCGTGCTCAACAACGAGAACAGAATTCCCAACCTCAGTCAATTCTTTCAGCGCTTTAATCAACCGCTGATTATCCCGCTGGTGCAAACCAATGCTCGGCTCATCCAGAATATACGTGATGCCGACAAGCTGCGAGCCGATTTGTGTGGCAAGACGAATGCGCTGCGATTCGCCTCCTGAAAGTGATCGCGAAGGACGACTGAGAGTGAGATATTCCAAGCCAACGTCAAGAAGAAATCCAATGCGCGCGCGAATTTCTTTCAGCACTTCTTTGCCAATCAGTAATTGTTTTTCACTGAGATGATTCTCTACATCATCAAACCAAACTTTCAGTTCAGCAATGCTCATGTCAGAAAGCTCAGCGATGTTTTTTTCATTCACACGAAAGAAGAGAGATTCTTTTTTCAATCGTGTTCCCCTGCAATCAGGACACGGAATTGCTTCCATAAAATCTTCTGCGTACCGGCGGAGATTCTCACTCGATGTATCGCGATACCAGCGGTAAATCAAATTCACAATGCCTTCAAACTCGGTGGAATAAAAATTTTCCGCATCATCAAAATTCATTGCCACATCAATCTTCTCTTCCTTCGAACCGTAGAGAATCAGGTTGAGTGCCTCCTTTGGAATTTTTTTTATCGGGGTCGCAAGGTTGAACTTGTACCTGGTGGCGATAGAGCGAATCTGCTGAAACACAAAATTCTCCCGCACTTCTCCGAGAGCGAGAATACCGCCTTCATTGATGCTCTTCGAATCATCAGGAATGATCACTTCCTTTCTCACTTCATAAACAAAACCCAACCCTTTGCAGTGAGGACAAGCACCATAAGGGGAGTTGAAAGAAAAAGTATTCGGCGATGGTTCTTCATAAGAAATTCCTGATTCAGGATCCATGAGTTGCTTGCTGAACGTGTAAACTTTTTCGCCCGTCAATTTTTCGTCCTCAACTTTCCTTTTGCTTCGGAACAAAGACACGACCGCCGCTTCAGGCGCTTTCATCACGAGCAACAATCCCTTGCCCATCCTGAGCGTGAGTTGCACTGATTTCTTCAGCCGGTCAAAATGCTTTTCATTCACTTCAATGCGATCAACCACTACTTCAATGTCGTGCACTTTATAGCGATCAACCTGCATCTTTTCCTTAACTTCTTTGATCTCACCATCCACTCTCACTTTTAAATATCCCTGCTTGCGCACCTGCTCGAACAATTCGCGATAATGACCTTTTCTTCCTCTCACTAACGGAGCAAGCAGCATAATTTTTTCTCCCGATGTATCAGGATGAAAATTTTCTTTGATGTGCTGAAGGATCTGATCTTCGGTATAGCGCACCATCTTATTTCCGCTCTCGTATGAGTAAGCATCTGCGGCGCGCGCAAAGAGCAGGCGCATAAAGTCATAAATCTCTGTGATCGTTCCAACCGTCGAGCGCGGATTCTTGTTTACTGTTTTCTGCTCGATCGAAATCACAGGGCTCAATCCGAGAATCTCATCCACATCAGGTCGCTCAAAGTCACCGACGAATTGCCTCGCATAAGCGCCGAAGCTTTCCATGTAGCGGCGCTGACCTTCAGCGTAAATGGTATCGAAGGCAAGAGAGGATTTTCCGCTGCCGCTGATGCCGGTGATCACCACCAGTTTGTTGCGCGGAATTTTTACATCAATGTTTTTGAGGTTGTGAACCCGGGCTCCGTACACTTCCAAAAATTCTACTTCGTGTTCTTCGATGGCGGGAAGCGTTGCTAAGTCCTCCGAGGTCTTTGAGACCCCGGAGGACTTGACTGAAGAAATTTTTTGGGGATTGGAAACAGAACTCTTCGCCATAAAAAAATGCGCGCAAAGTTACGGCAAGAACACGCAGCAGCAATGGGATGTTTAAAGATAACTCATACAGATTTGTGTCACGCAGGAAACTGAGTTTGAGTAGTAATGGCTCAACTAATTTTTGTTGCGGATTTTCCTAATGTATAATGGTGAATTTCGAAGAGGCGAGTTTTTGGTCTTGTAAAAAGAAGACAAGAGCATACAACCCATTCGGTAGTTCATCAAGAGTTAACTTGAGAAAGGAAGTGTTGCAAGTGAGAGTCTCAGATAAAACTTCTCTTCCCAAAACACCCATCACACGAACACGTAAGGCATGATCAGGAACTGAAATGAAAACGGTATTTGCAACAGGATTGGGAAATATTATCAGGTGTTCATTATTTTCCTGTTGTGTAGTTCCTGTGTTAAAATCGAGCGAAACCTTTCTGATTACGTGATTGCCATTATCGCACACATACGCATGTGCGCTTGTTGCATCAGTCACAACACCGCGTGGCGCTGTGAATTCAGCGAGTGAATCAATTCCGTTTACTAATCCCGCAGTGCCGTTTCCTGCAACGGTACTTACCACATCATCCTGCACCAATCGAATGCGATTGTTGTAGGTGTCGCCGATGAAAATTCTTCCCTGTTTGTCAATAAAAACCTCAGTGGGTGTGTTCAATCGTGCAACACTAATATCACCATCAAGAAATCCGCCACTGCTTGCGCCAATGCTGCCGCTTCCGGCAACTGTTGTTACAACACCGGCAGGAGTAATTTTTCTGATGCGATGATTGTATGCATCGGCGAGATAAAGATTGCCAAGGGAATCAATACTCATTCCGCACGGCGCATTGAAACGCGCTGAAGTATCACTTCCATCAGCATAATCGCCCGGACTTTGCACGCCGATGGTATCGCTGTAGCCGGCGAGCGTAGAAACATTTCCCCCTGCATCAATTTTGCGGATGCGATGATTCCAGCTATCGGCGATGAAAAGATTCCCCTGCGCATCAATACAAATTCCTCTTGGATAATTGAACTCTGCCGCGTCTGCTGTACCATCAGCATAACCGGGCACTCCATTTCCTGCAATGGTGCTCACAGTTCCACCTGTAGAAATTTTTCTGATGTACTGATTTTCAAAATCGGAAACGTAAACATTTCCGGCATCATCCACACACAGATCAGAGGGGGCTTTGAACTTTGCTACAGAGTCGGGTCCGTCAAGATAACCGGCAACACCTGTTCCTGCAAGCGTGGTTACAATTCCGTCAGCAGAAATTTTTCTGATGCGATTGTCTGAATTGTCTGCGATGTAGAGATTGCCGGAGTGATCCATGCATATTCCGAATATACCTTTGAACTTACAGGTTGCTGTATCACCATCTGCATATCCGTTGACGCCCGTTCCGGCATAAGTGGTGACGTAGTTTTGGGCTTGCGATGAAAAAATTAAGGAGAGAAGTATGAGAGCGGTAAATGTAAATTTCATCGAGGAATTTTTTTTACGAAGCTAATAGCAATTAGAGATTCATTCTCAAAATTAAAAAGCTTTACCTTTTTGCCCATTCGGAATAATTAAATAAAGCGAACAGACAGATTGAAAGTTTAACCTTTCAACCTGTCCGCGTCTTCATTTTGCCTCTCTATCGTTCTCCAATAACTTTAAAAAAGCTGGAAGTGATAGACATTCGCCCATGAAACAGTGCCGGCTGAAGTAAACTTTACTACAATCACTTTTGAATAATCCGAAAAAGATGAGGTGCCACAAGCATAAAAGGTTGTGGGATCTAATTGCGATCTGATCACACAATTCAATTCGTCAAAACCATTTTGGAAATCGAGACGGAATTTATTTGTTACTGATCCCGTGGAAGTAATGGTGGTGATGAGTGCATCAGCCCCACCGGGTACAGACGATCCTGTTTCGGCATTGTTCTTCACAGTTCCTACGGCAACATATCCTCCTGTGCCTTGTCCGTTGAAAATTTCACAGATGGAATGCCCCTCAGAATTCAACCAGTCAGTTGATCCTTTTTTGGCGAAGGCGAATCCATAGTTTTGAGGGATGGGTTTACCGCCCTTGTTCGTTCTTACAAACCGGAGTTCATCGTAGAGCGTATTGGAAGTGGTATCGGCTAATTCCGAAACCTTGGTGAACCCAACAGCTACGTTGTAATATTGGTCTGCATCACCCACATTATAATTCAAGCGGGAGCATAAGCCATCGTAGAAGACCTCAGGTTTGTAGTTATGTCTTGTAATGTCATGGTTGAACCAGCGCTGAAAGTACTGAGCGCTGCTGAAATTACTGATGGCTAAGAAGGTTGTCAGGAAGCCTCCTGAAATGATTTTGGTAATTGAAGGTGTTTTCATTTTGTTTTGTTTTTTTGGTTAAGAAAAAATTTATTGGCTCAAAGATGTGTTTGCGGCTTGCCCTTCGTCAATCGCCAACAGAGGTGAGAACAAAAACTTTTAATAAGAAGAAAAAATTGAGCTGATTGAAGATGATCTCTTTTTTCAATCACCAAACATGATGATAGAAGGGTCGTAAATACTTAGGATTATTATTTTCTGTTTGGTCGAGCCCCTATGTACTTCAGCAATTAGTTAAAGTGAACTAACTGTAGAAAAAACTTGCGGCTAAAGATTAAAGTCTAAGGAGGGCAAACAGCAAACTCTTCATATAAATAGAAAGAGGCTGACTTTTTTGAGTCAAACCTCTTTCATGATTTTGATTATTCATCCGGTGGAACTATTGGTGGATAAATGGTTTCCACATTGTTCCATTGCCGGAAATGATCCTTACTATATAAAATCCATGCTGCAATTGATGAAGATCAATTTGGTGAGATATCTCTCCTTCTTCCAAATTCTCTGATTGATTAATCAGGATTCTCCCATTCACATCAACAACCTCGATATTGATTTTACCACTCTGAAGGTTATTCCATGAGATATTCAAAACATCGCCGGCAGGGTTGGGATACACATTCAATTCCTGAGTGTATAGCTCATCACTTCCATCTGGTAACCTATCATTATCTCCACAGGCGATCTTCTTTTGATTACAGGTGAGTGCATCGTCAAATGCATATTTTGTTGATTTGATTTTTACGATAGCGCAGGTAGAAGTGGTGACCGGCTGCAGTTGCGTGGGATTTACGGTTAAAAAATATCTTTGCACGAAATAACTATAACAATTGTTAGTGCAGGAGGCACCATTGAAGTAAGTCGTCATCATGTGCGAATCGCTTATAGTACCATCTCTCTGTGATGAAAACAGACTCAGTGCGGGCTTGGAAAATGAGTTATCTGCATAGTCAATTCCAAATCCATAGTCTATGTTCATCAAATTATAGAAGTAGCTGGTTACGGGAGTTCCGTCACTTTCTGTCTTTATCACTAGTTGGTGAATCAGACCATTAACATACTTCGGTCCGAACAGAAAATATTGAGGCGTATCATCAGTCCTTGTGCGTTCAATCAGATCAAAGCATTTGCTCTGCCATAAATTATCTCCATCAGTAGGTTGAAGCAGTTCCTGGAGATTAATAGCTCCTGCCGGAGAAACTTTAAGCAAAAGAACGCCCCAGAAAGGTCCGCCCATGGGATCGAAGTTGGTAAAGCCGCCCACAATGATCTCATCAGTTGAAGCCCATCGGACCGCCTGAAACACATTTTCGGTAGTGTAGTCAATGGCGCTAAGATTGTAGATGAATGACCATGCGAAGGCACCGGCTGAACTCAGTTTGAAGATCAAACCATCAGTACCCGATGTCATAGAGAGATCAGTAAGAAAACCTACCACATAAATATCTCCTGTAGTGGGGTCTTCACACAATTGTTTTGCCGCGCAATTGGCAGTAGGGCTATTGCCTGTCACCGTGGGATCGAAGTTGTAGGTGGAACTCCATATAATAGTTCCTGCCGTGTCAATTCTTGCCACCCAGCAATCCATATAAGATGGGGCACCCGAAGGAAAATGAATTGTTTGACCACAAACCAGCATGGTACCCGGCATAAAAGAAGAGGAGCGCACACACCATGCTACATCGGCATCACCCGGCCCGAAATCAATCCGCCATGCCGTATGGACGGCACCCCCGGATTTCAATCGCACAAATAATGCATCACTTCCGCCGGGAAGCGTTGCGCCGGTGATGGTATCGTCGCGCAAACCACCAACCGCAATATAGCCGCCGGTGCCGGCGCCATCACTGACTTCAGCAATGGAATTTGCTCCTGCATTGTATTGCTTGTTGGTAGTCGCACTTTTAAACTCAAAAGCAGAATTGGTATTCACAGTAGCTCCCGATTTACTTACCCGCACAAAGCGAACCCAATCTGCGCGGTTGTAGGGAGAAGCAAGCGCACTGTTCTTGAAGGAAGTGCCTATACCGACGTGGTAATAATTCGCAGTAGAACCAGAGGCATAATTCTCGCGTGTTCTGATTCCGCTGTTAAAATGTTCGTCCCGCAACCGGGGCGTAGCGTAATCGAAGTTGAAAGTGCGCTGGAAGTATTGCGCATTTGCAAGGGTGCACTGAAGCACGATGAGTACTAAGAAAATGTTTTTCATTGTTTTTAGTTTTTTTGGTTAAGAAAAAATTTCGGGTCAAATATGTGCTTACCTTAACCCCTTCGTCAATAGCCAGAAGCGGTGACAAAAAAAACCAGATTAAGGAAATAAAAATGAACAATGAGCATTCGAACTTACCACGAGGGCCAATATTAATCACCAGTTTAAGTGATCTGGCAGTTTGAAGATGCTCAGAGTTGGAAATGATTTAAATCAATCACCTCCAATTCTGAATAGATATTCGGAGAATGTTTCTATAGCAGCGCATCAATATAAATTTGCTCCATTATCCCGTTTACCACTCGCACCGGATGGTTGTTGCCGATTAATTCTTCTGGCGAAGGGGCAACAACACTGTTTAATGTTGAAGATACTTTTTGAAGATCGGTTTGCACATCTGGCAATGCTCCTTCGCCGTATTTTGCAGTTGTTATTTTTTGTTTCAATAACTGTGCATTAGCTGACTAAAAATAAAAAAGAGGTCGACCCCTTTTGAGACAGCCTCTTTTTTAAAAAATAAAAAATTGGATTACCCGGTGAAAATTAATCTAATTCAAAATCTAATTCCGATCCTGTTGAGTACACGTTCCAGTCTGTGCCATCCGGAAAAGCAACAACAGCGTCACCAAGATCTTCGTCACCGTCATCAATAGTAAATGATGTCGATAAGGAGACCGTCAACGAACTGCCACCGGATGTTTTTATAGTTCCGCCAAGATCCAGATCTATCGTTATACCAGAGCCTCCATCTTCTTCTACCCAGTAAAAATTCACCTCACTGCCATAAACAAAATCAGTGGTTGGTGAATACCAATACCGGTACCAGTTGAATAAAGATGTACCTGGGTTATACCATACTCCGTCAATATCACTCCTCTTGGGATTATAATATTTTGTTGTTATCTTAACTGCAGTTGGTGTTGAGCTTGACTCATATAATTTCGCTCCATATATTCTGAGGCGTAATTCGGGCTTGCCGTTTAGCCAGCTTTCAATATGACCCAGATCAGGACATCGGATTGAACCCAATATTGTATTTTGTCCATTTACACGCTCATCATAAGGGCTTGAACCTTCAAATGTATATTTTAATGCGCCGTTGTTGTCAACCCGTTCGCTTATACCCACTACAATTACCGGCATGTCAGGTTCTGCATCTGCACTGAGGAAATGAATATTTCCCTCACTGTCGTAAGCCTTTACTTGTTGAAGTGTTTTCTCATCAGCATCTTTTTCTGAAATTGCAACAAGGGGAATATCATTGTCTGTATTCCACTCTTCGCAATGCACCGGCACTGAAATCTGGAAATTGGGAACATTCGAAATGACGCTTTCAAATTCACCTGCCTGGGAAAACCTTGCCTGGGTAGCGCCAGAAAAAATATTTTCTAAGCTGCGACCATTGATTACGATGGTTTTTGCCGACCGGTATAAAACATCATAATCACCATCAAACTGTTTCAATGCTTCGGCTTTGATGAATGATCTTAAAGCCGGGTCCTGTAAAGATGTTGCAACAATCAATGCCGCTTTATCGAGCGATTCATTAATTGATTTGGTATCAGTCCCAAGAGATTGATGTAGAACTGAAGGGGAAATTTCATTCATTTGTTTTTTGCATGAGCTTAAAATGAAAGCTGCCGATGCAATAATTATTAGGTTTTTCATTGTCTATGGTTTTTAAAAGTTAGTACTGATTAGTTATGATTTTTGTAATTTTTTTAATGACTTCTTATACTTCTAATTTGTAGCTAAGGCGGATGACTTGAGATGGTTTTCATAAGATTTGTTTTAGATGAAGGAATGATGGAACTCATTGATTTTTGTTTTTATCGATTTATATCGAATCATTTAGTGCATTGGTGAGGTGCCTCTCCATTTTCACTTGTTGCAAGTTGACCTTGTGCTGTTTCTATATTCGGATTCATGCTTTGTGCATCAGTTACCCGGTGGTTATTTTGCTGTTTCATGTGTTTGAGTTTTTGATTGTTAGTGAATTGATTAGTTAAAATGTTTTTTTTATTGACGTCGTAAAAGTGCAGTTCCATGAGCCCCTACGTCAATCGCCTACACCGGTGAGAAGAAAAAGTGGATTAAGGAAATAAAAATGAAATAAGAATGAGGCGGACAGAAGAATAACCTTGAAGTTAATCACCGGAATTGGTGATAAGGCAGATTAGATTGGAAGGAGTTTGAGGTTAATTCCGAGTTTGCAATAACCGTGTTCAAGTAGCAGGTGCAGAACAATGTGAAAAAGAATTGGCTGGTCGGACCAGCCAATTAGAAGTTGAGTGATTCAACTTGGGGTTGCAATGAAAAAGTAGAAACAGCTCAACCTGGAAAGAGGTTTTAAATAGAGGTTCTGTTCAAAGCCGTCAACAAAGTTTAGCTCATAACTTGATAGCAGGCTACATTATTCAGCTTGCATGTGTTTCTTTTGGAAATCAAGACGGTACCGGTTAATTGCTGACTCGTCAGAATTGGCGGCAGAGTTAACAGCATCAGTTCCCTCAAGCACACAAGTAGATTTTGTGATTTCAACCGCCATATTGAAATATTTTGCAGTGACAGCAGTATCATAAGTCTGGCGCGTGCGCAAGCCATTGAAATAGGTTTCCGGATTGTAATTAGTCGTCCCTTAAAAAGTGATTTTCAAATTTAATAAAAACAAAAAGGGAGACAACGTGCTGCGAATGATCATGATGAGGCGTGAAAAATATTCGGCAAAAAAATGAGCTGCTTTTTT
>Ga0134121_10001727_pt1 | contig 20110 bp, 20 predicted proteins | sample KB301_FD_96463 | JGI IMG/M metagenome (GOLD analysis project Ga0134121, IMG submission 96463) | Terrestrial soil microbial communities without Nitrogen fertilizer from Kellogg Biological Station, Michigan, USA - KB3-0-1 | ecosystem: Environmental > Terrestrial > Soil > Unclassified ... | reverse complement strand
CTACCAAAACGGTACGGCTGATCCCATTCATCTTCAGCGAAGATGATGCTTATACGCTTGAGTTTGGCAACCTCTACGTGCGCTTCATCAGGGATGGCGGGTACGTTACTTCCACGGCAACCAATATCGCCTCGATCAGTCAGGCGGCTACTGCGGTTGTGACCAGTACGGCTCACGGTTACAGTAACGGCGATGAAGTGTTCATATCCGGTGTGGTTGGCATGACTGAGGTAAACGGCCTCGTTTATATCGTAGCGAGTGCCAGCGCGAATGGTTATCAGATCCTCTACAAGCAAAGCGGCTCGGGAGTCAATAGCACGGCATTTACGGCGTACTCTTCAGGCGGCACGGCAGCGAGGATCTACACCGTCACCACCACTTACGCGGAAGCCGATCTAGACCTACTGGACTACGCGCAGGCGCAGGATACCATCATCATCACCCACCCTAGTTACGCGCCGCGCAAGCTGGTCAGATCCGCTCATGCTTCTTGGGCGCTCAGCACGCTTCAGTTCCACAGGTATGAAGCTCCTCGCAGCATGACGGGGACTGCTGGAGTAGCCGGCGGTAAGACTTACAAGTACAAGGTGAGCGCGATCTTCCTCACTGACGGAACGGAATCGCTTCCCGGCACGGCGACCAACTCCAACATCGCCAGCATCAGCCAAGCGTCAGAAGCCGTGGTCACGCTCACGGCTCACGGCTACAGTAACGGCGATACCATCCGCATTGGCGGCGTGATGGGGATGACCCAGGTGAATGAGCGGGAGTATACCGTAGGCTCCGTCACTACCAATACATTCAACCTGCTGAACATCAGCAGCACCAGCTATACGGCCTACAGCTCGGGGGGTGTATGCGGAAGGACGTTCATCACCATCGCATCGGCAGGAACACCAACCACGACCTCCCCAAACGTCCTGACATGGACGGTACCGGAATACATCACCCTCACCAGCGTAACCGCAGCGGCCCTGTACAGCATCTACAGGGAATCCGGTGGTATCTATTCACTCATCGGGACCACGACGGATACGACGTTCAACGACACCAACTTGACAGGTAATGCGGCCTATTCCCCGCTTACCTACAACGAGGTGTTTCTATTCACGGGAGATTGGCCGGGACGGTGCGCCTTCTATCAGCAACGGCTGATCTTCGGGGAAACCACCAACAAACCGCGCACCTTCTGGGGGAGCGTGATCGGGGACTTCTATAATTTCAGCGTCCATTATCCTCTAGAGGAAGACGATCCTTTTGAGTTTGAGATGTCTTCCAACGGAGTGACGGCGATCCGCAACTTTGTGGATATGCGGAAGTTGATCCTGCTTACGGACTCAAGCGAATCAGCCGCTAACGGCGATGGCTCGGGAACCATTACGGTGACACAGCCGAATATCCGGCATTACACCTATAACGGATCCACGACGCTGAAGCCGATCAGTATCAACGGCTCTGCGGTGTATGTGCAAACTCAGGCGGGGATCATCAGGGATCTGTTTTTCAACTTCGGTACGGATGGCTATGAAGGCAGCGATCTTACCGCCTGGTCTGCTCATCTGCTGGACGGTTTTGAGGTGGTGGATTGGGCGTACCAGAAGATTCCCAATAGCGTGATCTGGGTTGTCAGGGATGACGGCGCACTCCTTTCCATGACCTATGTGAAAGAACAGCAGATCATTGGATGGGGCAGGCATGATACGGATGGCACGGTGGAAAACGTCTGCGCCATCCCCGAAGGTACGGAAACGGCGCTCTATCTCTGCATCAAGCGGACCATCAACGGCGGCACTCACAGGTACATCGAACGCATGTACTCGCGTTCCGTGCCGGATGCCACGGACATCAGAGACAACGTATTCATGGATTGCGCGGAGACGTACGACGGCAGGAACACGAACACAGCCCATACCGTCACGCTGACCGGCACGACCTACACGACCACTTCAACTGTGGTGGCTACCACCAACTACAGCCAGTTCATCTCCGCTGACGTCGGGAAGTATGTGTTCGTGCATGGAGTGGATACCGCTGGAGATCCCGCGTTGGTCAGGCTGCTGATTGTGACTGTAATTGGCGCTACGTCGGTTAGCGGCACTCCTGATATTGCCGTGCCGACGTCCATGCAGAACGTAGCTGAAACGGAGTTCGGCATCGGGGTCAAAACGGTGCGCGGCCTCTGGCATCTCGAGGCGAAATCCGTCATGGTGGCGGGTGATGGCTGGGAACGCGCCAATCCGAATATGTCGAATTCCACTTATGCCACGGTGACGGTGGCGAGCGGGATTGCCACGCTGTCTAGTCCTCATGAAGTGATCCATTTCGGACTGCCTTACGTGACGCAGTTTCAGACCCTTGATATCGACAATCCGCAAGGTCAGTCGATCATGGATCAGGCCAAGCTAGTGAACCACACCACCGCTTACGTGAACAACACGCGGGAATTCTGGTCCGGTGAGGAGTTCCCTGACGATGATTCCCAGGATGGACTGAAACCATCCTTGCCGCAGCGTCCCAGTGGGACCTACTTGGACGCTCCTCCGGAACTTCTCAGTGAAGCGGTTACCGTCCCGCTGAAGGCAATTTGGAATAAGGGTGGACGCTGTGTTATAGTCGGTGTTTCGTGTTACCCGATTGAGATCAGTTCGATCTGCCCGACCTTCAAGGTAGGGAAATAGCGATGGGTGAAAGTGCAGGGTTGTTCAGCTTGCTAGGGACTGCCGCTGGTGTAGGTGGTCAGATTGCAGGCTCCGTAGGGCAGGCAGGCGCCATGCAGGCCCAAGGAAGGGCTGCAAGGGCTCTAGGCAACGCCAATGCCGCTGGGATGGAGATTGGCGCGGAAGATGCTCTAGCACGCGGAGAACAGGCGATTACGCGCCATGGGATGTCTACTAAGGACTTGCTTGCGCGGCAGGTCACTTCAGCGGCTGGCCAAGGGGTGAGCGTGAACAGCGGGACGCCTCTCGCGCTGCGTAACGATACCGCCGCCCTCAGTGCCGCTGATGACAACACCTTGCGGATGAATGCCTACAAAGAAGCCATGGGCATGAGGATGCAGGCTGGCAATCAGAGATTCCAAGGCAACATGGCCTATATGAGCGGCCGGAACAACGCAAACAATACCCTGCTTGCGGGAGGCCTTGGAGCTGCAAGGATCGGCTATAGCGGCTTGAGTGATTACTACCGCTATACGCCTCCTTTGGTGGTCCCTAACGATTACTTCCCGGATCATCCGGGTTAGAGGATAGATGGCACGTATCCCTCAATATGGCGAGCCGCAGGTGCAGGAGCGGCCTCTGGCGGTCCCTCAGACTTCGCCGGAACAGCCTCTATCGGCCTTCGGTGGCGGTCAGGCTGCCGAGAACGTTACCGATCAGGCTACCGGCCTTGCAATAGACGTCCAGCGCCGTGAAATGCAGCGGTACAAGGAACACTATCAGGATGCCGTCAATCTACAGGCCCTGGAGATTTCTAACAAGCTGACCGCTGAAGCCACCAGAGCCAAGAATGAACTTGCGCAACAGCATGGTAAAGCAGCGATTGGTGGACGTGACCGCACTCTCTCTGGCTACGACAAGTTCTATCAGGATGTGGAAAAGGACATTACGAACGACGATGTGAAGCGTGTAGCTTACGCGCATTTTTTGCAGCATAAGCAGGGGTTGGACAGCTTCGCCACTCCATACGAAAACGCCCAGATCAAGGAATACGATAACAATGAGATCCTCGCGGAACTAAAGACCAATCAAGAAGCTGCCGCTGCGGATCCTACCCCTGAAAATATCGCTCCGCTTTCGATGGGCTCTAAGCTGGCGTGGGAAGACTTCGGGAAGCGTAATGGCTGGAGTCCCAAGCAGATTGCAGAGAAGCAAACTGAAATTGGAAGCTCGATCCATCTGACGGCACTTAAAAGCCTGTCGGCTTCCAAGCAGTACCAAGCGGTTAAGGACTTCTTCGGAGCCAATGAGCAGGAGTTTGTTGGCAATGATTTGATCCAGGCTAAGGCCATTGCAGGGCGCGATACCGTGCTAGGCGATGCCTACGGCCTAAGCGATGCGGTGATGGCAAAGAAGCCTGCCACGATTGGCGAAGCGATGGCCGCACTTGATTCTATGACAAAGACGGCGGATCCTGAAGTGCGCCACCATGCAGAGCAGTTGCTTACCAGGCGCTATGAACTAGAGAAGATGGCACAGAAGGAAGTTACTGATCAGACGTTTCAGCAGGCTTCCAAGCTGATCAATCAGCCTGAGAATTACGGCAAGTTGCCTTGGGAAGTAATTGACTCGGCTACGTGGCTTGCGCTTCCAGACAATGACCGCAAGGCGTTGATTGCATCATCCTACGCTCTCATGCGGCCAATGAAGGAAGACGACGATTACCAGGGTGTTACCAAGTGGTATGCCATGTCCAATGATCAGATTTCCCAGATGTCGCCGGCCGATATGGAGAAGTGGCGCGGTCAACTGACTAGAGCCAATTTTGACAAGTTCGCGGAACAATGGAGCAAGGTGCGCAAGGGCGAGGATGATCTAAGTCTGAAGACGACGCATGAGGATCGGTCTTTCTTCTTCACCAACGCGAAGAATGACGGACGCTTCGGATTCTCAGGCGCGGATACACTGGCGAATCTTGGGAAGCATCCCGACAAGAGCAAGGCGTTTGAAAGCGCATTCAATGAGATCAAAAAACTCATGGACGCTGAACAGAAGATCAAGGGCGGTAAACTCAATCAGCTTGAGCGCGAGGACATCATCAGCAAGTACATCACAAAGCAGCCTAAGCCGCAGAACTTCTTTGAGCGGTTTATGTTTCCGCCTCCTTCGGATTTGCCGGAAGCCAAGAACATGATGAGTGTCCCGCTGATGCCAAGGTCCGGGAATGAAGTGCCTGAGAAATTCACGGTCAGCGAAACCGAAAAGCGTGATATCAACTCTCTCATCAAAAAGGCCACCGGCAAGGATGGCTCAGATGAGAAGATCCAGAAGCTGAAGCGTGCGCAGAGTGCTGGAGCGTCTATCAATGACCTCATCAGAATGGCGCACGAATGATGGATGAACAGCCGCAGGATCAAGAGCCTAGCATCTGGAACAAAGCTGAAGCCCTCATCCCCGCGCCTCAAAACGTCTGGGAGCAGGCTGCTGCGGCTCTGGATAAGCCTGCGGATCCATCCCAGTTCAATATCGACCAAGCGGCGAAGCGTGATCCCAAGCGTTCCGCACGGGTGATCCGGCTTGCCAACAAGTTCCAGTTTCCGGAGCAGTTTGTCAGCAACGGCAAGAATCTGGAGACGTTGGAGGAGCAGGAAAAAGCGCAGCAGTTCAATACGCCGGAACTGATCAACAGCAATCCAAAGCTCGCCAAGCTGATCAGCGAGGCGGGTACGGATTCCGCTACCGTGGCGCTTCAGGATCTACCGGCCCTTAAAAAATTGGATCTACTTTATAACCGTCCTTCCGAACTCTGGCCGCAGTCGGATTCCGTCATCCAGCAAAAAGCCCGGAAGGATGCCAAGCGCCACGCGGAGGAGTATTGGAATCGTGATGAGGCGCTCCAGCCGTTTGGGGTAGATGAATACGGCAACGTCAGACCGAAAGCCTATACCAGCCAGCAGCAGGCGGAAGACGCCTTCTATCAAGGTGCTTATGAGTTCCGAAAGGCTCAGGAAGATTACGTCAGCGGCTCTGGACAGATCGGCGCTTGGGAATCCCTGAAGCACAAAGCCCGCGAGAATCCCGGCTTCTGGATGCCGTTTGGCGGCGATGCGATTGACGTTGCCCGAATGGGTGAGCTCTACATCGCTGCCAAAGCACAGGAAGCCAAAGCCGCTACACCGGATCAAATAGAACTGCTTCAGGACTATGGACGCCTGGAGAAAGCCGCGCAGTTTCGCGGGACGTCCTTCATGGGCAAGCTGGCGGATTCGCTTGCGGGGCTTCCTGCCTTCGCCGGTGAAGTTGCCATGACGGGCGGCATCTACAGTGCCGCTGAAAAGGGTGTGTTCTCTGGCGGCAAGAAAGCGGCGGAAGCCTTCCTAAAGGGTGCGTTCAGCAAGGCCCTTGAAACCGGCTTTGCCAAGAGTGCTGGGAAGAAGGTCTTTGCTGGTACGGTAGGCTCTCTAGCGGTAGCTCCTATCGCTCGTGGTATGGCGGCTACGGCATCGGAACTTAAGTCCCAACTCGATCAAAGCGAACTAAAGGGCTTGCCAGAGACGGTCAAGAACGTTTTCGTGCGTTCTGCGGCAGACATGCTTTCCGTCAAGTCCGTAGAGGCGCTCTCACCGTTTTCCAAAGGCGTCATGAACGCCATCATCAAGAACGATTCTTCCGCATCCTTGACGATGGTGCAGGATCAACTGCGCAAGGGTGGTATCTCCGGATTCCTTGGGATGGCGATGCAGGGGGAGGCTACCAAGCTCCTGAATGCAGTAGGTGGCGTGGCTCCATATCAAGCTCCCACCGGAGAGGATCTTGCTATCTCTGCGCTGACGGGCGGTATCCCTCATGCCTTCGCACTGGCAACGGATCTGGCGATGGGCCGCTCTCAAATCTACAAGGCCAAACTCCATGCGGATGCCGCTCTCTCCAGGGCTCAGTTGATCCGTGATAGCAATGCCGCTCAGGAAACACCTGACCAAGCCAAGGCGATGACGGACAATCTGGCGAAGGGATCACCAAACGAATATACCTACCTCCCCGTCAGCACCTTCGCGGAATATTGGAAGAATGACGCGCCCATCAAAGCCAGAGAACTAGGCATTACGGAGCAGGCGTACAAAGGAGCCGTTGAGAGCGGCACGGATCTGACTGTCAAAACCTCTGCTTTTGATCACGTCATCGGCAAGGATGAGGCGGCTTCCAAGTTCTTTGCCAATGAGTTGAGATCCGCTCCTGATGCGATGAACGTGCGCGAGGGAGAGGCATGGCAGAAGCGTGTTGAATCGTCGAAGGCCCTGGAGAAAGACCCGGAAGCCGCTAGGCAAGCCATCGTCCAGCAGATCGTGGATATCGCACAGGGGGATAAGGTCAAGGAAGCCGTCATGTTGGGGCGGCTCGATCAAGGTTCCGAAACGCTGCTCGCCAAGCCTGAAATCCTTGGGCTTAATGACGATCAGGTAGCGAGAGTTTCGCAGGCGATCGGTGAAGCTCAAGCGCACGCTGAAAACGTCCTGAAGGAAAAGGAGATCAAACGGCGGGATAACCTGAAGGGGGATCTCTACAAGAAGGAAACCGAACGGGTACGCGAGCAGGTAACCAAAGACTTTGAAGCCAAGGAACAAGAGATACAAGCGAATGCCTTTGAGATGACTGGTAAGGAGCCCGTTCCATTCAACGCCAAGGAAAAGAAGGCTGCGATTGACGCTGAAACTCAGGCGAGGTTAGACGCCAAGTATCCCAAGATCACCGATCCCTCTACCTTGCCTGATGAAGCGGTCAAGGCCCTGCATAGTGACAAGGCTTCCGCGCTCAAGCGGCTGGCCTTGGAATACCTCGTTGAAAACAAGCTCAATCAATTCAAGCAGGCCAACCAAGCAGCCCTTCGGAAGCTGCCGAAGATGGCTGACGTCAGGGCTGATGCTCAGACGGAAGTTGCCAGCACCCCGTTGGCTACTTTGGATCCGCGTACCTACCTGACTGCCGAACGTCAGGCTGCAAGGGAAGTCGCTGATCTGGTAGCCAAGGGCGGGATGGCGACCGCTGACGGTGCGGCGAAAATCTTCGATGCCAAGCTCAAGGAACTCCGTGCCGCTGAAGGCTATCGGGCCGCTCAGGATGCGGTAGACGCCACCAAGAAGATCATCAACAAGTGGGAAGGCGTCCCTGATGCGGGTGTCTTCAAGAAGCCTGAAGCCGTAGAATTCGGCCAGCAGGTAAAAGACCTGCTCAGGCGTATCGGTATCATTGCTGTCGATCCCAGAGAGCTGGAAGGCAAACTGCCGATTGATGCTTGGATCAAGGCGAAGGAAGAAAGCGGGGATACTCGCCTCGAGCCGATCTGGATTGATCCCAAGTTCAGGGAAGACAGCTTCTCAGCGCATTACAAGGATCTCTCCGTCAAGGATATCCTGTCGCTCAACGACACCATCGAACAGATCACCCATCTGGCTCGGGACAAAGGCGAAGTCATGGCCGCTATGAAGCGCGTGACGATGGAATCTCTGCGCGAACGTATCGCCGCCAGCGTTCAGGCACAGTATGACAAGTTGCCCTTGAGCGGGTGGACTAAGAACGAAAAGACCAAGTTGGACGGCTTGAAACATACGCTTAAGATTCTAGACGTCCTCAACAACCGCCCTGAAGCCTTCTACGAAATGCTGGACGGCGGCAAGATTGACGGGCCGTTTACGGAATCCCTGTTTGAGCCGTACTCGAAAGCCAAGGCTGATGCACTCGACATGCGGAAGGAATTCGTAGACGCGATCCTTAAGGCAAAGAAGGCAATCCCGAAGGATGTAGAAGCAAGGCTGTTTGACAAGGTATCCATCCCCGGCCTCGAGCGTCCGCTTTCGCGCAGGACTATCCTCGGCATCGCCATGAACGGCGGCAATGAATCCAATTACTCCAAGATGGTACGTGGCGAAGCGAAGCGCGAAGGCGGCTTGACGGAGAGACAGATTCAGGAAGCCGTCAAGCTGCTCACGGAGCATGAGAAGGATTACGTGCAGTCCACCCTAGCAGCTATCGAAGGCTTCTTCCCGCGTGTCGATGCGCTCAACAAGTGGGCTACGGGGTTGCCTGTAGAGCGCGTTCATGCCAAGCAAATGCTGGAAGGCATGGGAGATCGCAAGGGCGGTTACTATCCCATGATGTACGATCGGCTGGAATCCAAGACCGGCGAGATACAGATTTCTGATTCCGTGGGCAAGCTGCTCGATCCTTCCTACCGCAAAGCCACCACGAACGACGGCTATAGACAGTCGCGTATCGAACAGTTTGCCGCTCCTGTGGATTTCGATATTGACCGCCTTGGCAATCACATGAGCAGCATGATTCAGGATCTTGCTTTCCGTCGCTGGATGGTTGATGCGAACAAGATCACTGGCGATACGGTTATCAAAAAGCTGCTCAAGGATCACCTGGGAGACGAATACCAGAACGTCCCGCGTGAATGGCTTAAGCGCGTGGTCAATGATTCGGTGTCGCCAAGTGATCAGTCTCTATCGTCTCTCAATGGCTTCATGGGGGCGCTCCGCAGGAACGCTACCATTGTCGCTCTCGCCGGCAGGGCTTCCACGTTCTTCGTTCACGCTCTCAGCTTTGGAGGACCGCTTCAGGAGGTTGGGGCGCTCCATCTCATGAGTGGCATCAAGGCGTTCTACTCTGCTCCTGCGAAGATGTGGAAGTATGTTACGGAAGTCTCTCCAGAGATGAAGCACTTTGCCGAGAGCAGCAACACTCACATTCAGCAGAACATTCAGGAGCTTGGGACTAAGACCGGCTTCAAGGCTTCCGTTGAGAAGCTGATGTATGCCACCGTGGGGTTTGCCAACATGCTCCGGGCGGTTCCTACGTGGCTGGGAGCGAAAGAAAAAGCCATGGTGGAGCTTGCCAAGGAAGGCAAGGACGGGGCTGATCTTGAGCGCCTGAGCATTGCCGCTGCTGATAGGGCTGTGCGCTTGAGTATTGGCGCTGGCGGCGCTGGCGACGTCTCACCCATCATGAGCAAGAACAATCAGGCATGGCGGCTGATTACGATGTTCCATACTCCGGGGTCAGTCTTGTACGCGCAGCTTCGCAAGGCTGGTCATGACGTTGGCAACGGCAATAACGTCGCCGCTACTTTGTTCCGCACCGTGATGTCAACGGCACTTGCAGCAACCATCCATCAGTTCGTCAAAGGCCGTATGCCGGATGAATCCAAGGATGAATCCTACGGTGGCTGGTGGGCAAAGAATGCGATTGAATACCCGTTCTCGGCGGTACCTTTGGGGCATGAGATTGCCACGGCAGTAACAGATCTCGCCACTGGAAAGGCACCCCAAGAATTCAAGTTCACTCCGCTTGGGGCGGCTTTTGATGACAACTTCGCGGCTTTGAAAGCAGGTTCAGATGCGGTAGCAGGCGAGAAGGAATGGGACGACTTCCTTAAGAAGTCCTTCAAGGCTTCTGGCTATTGGGTGGGGGCTCCTACGGGCCAACTGTCCATCACCGGGAACTACCTTTACGATCTGATGAATGGCACTTCAGATCCTAATGATCTTGGCGAGTTTGCCCATGATCTCTTGTTCGCCAGGCCAAGAGAACGACGCTGATGCCTCGTAATCCACGTCCTATTAGAAAAGATCCGAACCTTGAGGTAACTCAGGTTATCCAAGCTCTTAGCGGTGGATCGGCATCTGGTGGCGGTGGATTCGGTGGCGGCGGCCCTTTGCTTTCAGATCAAACGCCACTGGTGGAATCTGGCGCTGGGGATCCAGGTGTCGGTGAGGAGGCTAGCCGATGGGATCACGTTCATCCAGCTGCTAGCGGCGCTACCGTTGGCTTTTTTGATGGGATGTTTTTCGATTGCCGATGCAACGGCACCAGCGCACCAGCTCCACATTTAACAAACTGCTCCATTCAGTTCAGCACGTTCAGCGGTAGCGCAACGGCAGCATACAATTCCACACTAGGAAGCTGGGCATGGAATTGGGTAGTGACGGCTAATAATGTTCGCAGGGCTACCTTAAATGACGGTGGTGCAACTACCCCAGCGTGCTATAGCCGAGACATGTACCCATCGCTTGAAGGCAGTATGATGTTCAACGCCTTCGTTGATACGCAATACTTTTTCGGCTTCTCCGCTGGAGATCCAATTGGCTTCCCAACGGCTACAGCACCGTCAAATTCCATGTACTTCAGGTATGCGGATGACGTAGATACGAACTGGCAATGCGTTTGCCGTGCGGGTGGGGCTGAGGCGGTAGTAGATTCCGGTGTTCTTGTATCGACGAATACAAAATACAAACTCAAAATGCTGACCAACTCGGTTGGGGATGTAGAATTCTACATCAATGACGCGCTAGTACATACGGAGTCTAGTACGCTTCCGGTTGCAGCGACAAAAATATCAGCCCAGGTTGGGCATATTATTTTCCAGAAGGCTGCTTCGGCTGCGTCTGCGGATGTCACCATTCAGGGAATCAGATTTTCAGCACCGTCACAGTAATGAAAAATGGGGTCAGCGACCGGGTAGGAAGGGGTAAAGCGGCGATGGTATTCGACGAGGTGGCGAAGCCGACAGGAGAAATCGGGTCCGTCTGTTGGGCTCTGATGGGAGGTATTGTCATCGCATGGGGCATCAGCCTCAAATGGTTGACCAGCCAGCTCGACAAGAAGGAATCGGAACTCAAGGACGAGCAGGCCCGCAGCAGGCAGGATCGGAAAGACTTCGAAGCCCAGACCAACGTGATGCTCCAGAATCTCTACCGCAAGAAGGGAGGTAGTTCCAGTGACACCTAAATGGCTACGGTGGCTGCTTGACCCTGGCGAGGGGAAATCGGTGAATCTGGATGATACGAGCATCCAGAGCAAAACCAACGGCTTGGAGAACATGAAGCGCATCAACGAAGCCATCCTGAGCGGCTCCTGTGAGCCTCATCAGCTGGAGGCGCTGGAGCTCGGGGCGGAAACCATCACCTTGAACTTGAAGAAGAACGACACGGACAGGACCAAGAAGGAGAAGAGGGCATGAAACGGGTATGGGATTGGTTTGTCTTCTGCTGCCTCATCATGGCTGTACTTTCCCTAAGCGGCTGCGCGGTGCTGGATTGGCTGTTCGTGCCGAAGCCTGGGGAGTCCGTCAACAGCACTCCAGGGGCTACCATGGGGGCAATCATCAATTACTTTATTCCCGGTGCCGGTGCGTTGATTGCTACAGCCGGCGCAGTCTACGGCAAACTGCGTGGATCCGCTGCCATCAAGGAACGGGAAGCCCATGAAGCCACCCTCGGGGCTATTCAGGAAGCCAAGCAGAATGCCAATGATGGGAAGGTGGATGTTGGAACACTGGACAGCTTGACGGCGAACTACCACAAGGATGCCGGGACGGAGTTGCTTCATCAGGCGATTCAGGGTAGTCTTGAAAAGTCCGTTTAATCTGTTCGGGCTGGGTAGGGATACCGGATTCGGGAAGCTCCTTTTACCTTGTCTCTGCCGTAGCGGACACTACGCCCTATCCGGCCCGGAATTAAACTCGAACGTGGAAGCCCTTCTCCTTCAGGTATCGGCTTGCCCCTATCGGGGTAGCTTGAGTAAATGTGAACAGCGCCCCTGCCGCTACCGCTGACGCTCCAGCTTGCAAGGCTTTCGCCATATCGGGATAGCCAGAGCATCCCCCGCAAGCGATTACCGGGACATCTACGCTTAGGCATACCTGCTGGAGCGTCTCTAGATCATAGCCCTGCTGGGTGCCGTCTCGGTCAATGCAGTTAAGTAGGATCTCCCCAGCGCCATCACCAGCGAGCCGCTTTGCCACCGCCACGGGGTTAAAACCGATAGATTGCGTCCCAGAGCGGATATAGCACTCCTTGGCCTTATAATCGACGCTGGCGACTACGGCTTGACAGCCAAAGGAATCTGCTATCTCAGGGATCAAGTCTGTGCGGGTACCAATAGCTACCTTGTCAGCCCCTGAGCGCATGAGCTGCTTGACGTCTTCCAAGCTGCGGATGCCGCCACCTACGGTGAGGGGTGAGCGAAACTCGTCAGCTACTTCAGCGACTAGATCAAGGTCAGGGCCTCTACCTTCCCGGGTAGCCCCTACGTCCAGCAGAATGAGTTCATCTACCTTGCGGCGATCATAGATGTTCATGGCTTGGATGGCAGAGCCGACACCGCGCCAGCTATCGAAGCGTTGGCCTTTGACGAGTTCAACGCCTCTATATAGTAAAATCGGAATGATACGACTCGTCAGCATGAATCTTCCTGTTCTTGAACTTGGCGCAGATGTGGTCAAAGTCAGCTTCCGTCATGCCGATACGGTCCAGCACATCCTTAAGCGGGACGCCTAGATAGGATGATGGATAGGCTCCATCGTTTTCACGCACCACGCTAAGGGCTTCTTCTCTAGTAAGGCGTCCCCTGCGAATCAAGTTACAAGCAATGTCTGTCGCCCTGCCAAACCCAAACTTGAGCCATTTGAAGTAATCGTGGATCCCAGTCTGTGCGTTGTCTAGGTTCTCATAATCAAACAGGGAGCCTTCAACGTATTTGTGATAGCGTGTGAAGCCGTGGGCTGTAGCATAAGCTGCGTTGGCAGCGCCATCCCAAGGCAGGTAATATCCCAGGAACAACCCTGTAACCCCCACGCGCTTGAGTTCGCTGTCGCTTGGGTACTGATACTGGATCATGTCTTTCGGCGAGGCTTCAATCATCTCCTGTACATCAGAGACGCGCAGACCGTTCAAGCCTCCAAACTCTTCTAGCCAACGGCGATCCAAGACGCTTGCATTCTCAGTCCCCGCAGGACCGCCGTATTCATGCTGGCTGTTCTCCCCCCAGATCAGGAGTGGGATACCCAATTGCACAGCTATGCGAATAGGAACCGTGAAGATGAGTAGATGCTCGGGCCAGCTTATATCCCCTACCGTTTCCAGGCAGAATTTATTGATCTTCCTGCGAATCACGGGATTCGAAGTCACCTCGAGATAGTCAAAGCCTTGGTTCTTCAGGTTCTCGATATTATTTCGGCCGATGTCCGTAAGGTGATCCGTCGTTACCGTGACGATCAGGGGATTAAACCCAAGCTCACGGATCTGTAGCGCCTGAAAGGTGCTGTCCTTGCCACCACTACCGGGGACGATGCAATCGTAGTTGCTGCCGTCTTTGCTGCGATACTTCTCAAGGATCGCTAGAAGCTCCTGCTTGCGCTTGGGATAGTCGATGGCTTTGCGCTGTTCAAAGGATCGGCAGGCAGAGCAGACACCCTCCACATCAATGAACAGATCGGGCTTGGAATCCGGGTATAGGCACCTAACGCAATACTTAAGCATCCTTCTGCTCCACGTCAGCGTTCAAGCGGCATTCAGGATGGGACCGCGCATAACTGACTAGGCTACGGTAATCGGTGATGCCAGTTTCCATCAACCGGCGCACGACATCCAAATCAGTCTTGGTATCCACGCACCACCGGAGATCACCATTGTTTTCAATGTCCTCCACCAAGCCGCAGCAGAACAGATCGGGCCGCTGCTTGATCATCCATGTAACATGCTCATGGGCTTTGCCAGAACCGCCAATCCGATGCAGCCGGTAGAGCGTATCGACGGGCATCAACTCCACGTCCAGTCCCCTTGGGTAAGTTCGCTTCGGCCTCGCATTGCAAATGTAGTCTAGATAGGGCTGCATAATGGCGCGGTCAATGACCTTGTTTATTACCGTAGGATCCATGAGCGGGGAATCTCCGGTGATGCGGAGGATCGTATCCCCGATCTCCAAGCGCGGGGTACTGAGCGCATAATGAAAGTACCTATCCAGCACGTCCGATTCAGAGCCTCGGTAGCACTCCACGCCTAGACGCTCGGCTAGTTCAACTACAGGATTGTCAATCGGCTGGTTTCCCGTCAGGATGGCAACGTGTTCCACGTTTGATTTAGCTACCCGCTCTACTACATGCTGAAGGATGGGCTTACCACAGATCGGCATCATAACCTTGCCGGGAAGCCGTGACGAATCCATCCTCGCTTGAATTGCCGCTACGATCATTCTGGCACCTGCATGAGCGTCCAAGTCAGATCATCAAAGCCTTGAGCCTTAGATAGAAACCCAGAATCTACATGCTTGAGCCCAAACCATTTCATGTAATGGCCCCCGTAATCATCGCGCCATAGACTACCTGGCTGATCACGGTAGGGGACCTCCTCACGTTTCGCCGCGCTTCCAGAGAGATACTCCATGCACAGAACGTATTTCTTAGAGCAGCGGATTATCTCCGACATGACTTGCTTGAGTGATTCTTCAGGCTGATGGATCAGAACGCCGCAGGTAAACACTAGATCGAAGTAAGAATCCTTGAATGGCAACTCCCTTGCCTTGGAGTAGATCACGTTCATCATAGGATTGACGGTACGAGCGATAGCTAGGGCTTGCTTGTTGATGTCCACCCCGTAAGCATCCGTCAGGCCCGTCATCCACCGGAGATTACCGCCAACATTGCAACCGACTTCCAATACGTTTGATAGCTTGTTGGCAGTCAGGATGCCTTCCCAATAGGGCTTGCGGAGATCGTAGGCATTCAGGTTGCGGAGGTTGTAGGCATTGCCGAATTCACCGGCCCACAGGTTTTCAAGGCGCTCAGCGTTCATAGCTATATGTTTCCTGAAGGAGTTTGAACCCAAGCCTTTTAAGCACAGCGATGATCCGGTCATTCTTGGGATTGACGTTCGATAGCATCCGCTCCCCTGGATGACGGTCAATCATCCACTGGAACGATTTGGTAGCGATGCCTTTCCCTTCAAAGCCTTGCTTGATGAACATCCCGAATTCGTTTTGATGGGTCAGGTACACAGACCCCGCCATCTCTTCGCCCATGCGGATGACGTACCATTCCTTATAGGGGAAGGAATCTACAAACGCTTGATGCTGTTCCATCGTGGGCATCTGCTTGTGGGAAATGCAGGCTTCCTTTGGGCGCTCCGCAAGCAACTCGTAGAGAAACTCATAATGGTGTTTGTCTACCGGCTCATACCATAGTTTCATAGCGCCGCCTCAACTTCGCGGACATATCTAACACAGTTGGACAGTTCTTCTGGATTCAATGAATGTCCATAATCGGGGTTGGTATTCGGCGTTGTGAAGTCCCTGAAATGAACCTCTAGAATCTGAGCCCCAGCAGCTACAGCGATACCGCCAATGCGCCAATCTGGACAGTGGGATGAAAGGCCATCTAGGTCATAGTCCACGATTCTGGATAGTCCAAGCTCTTTCATTTCAGTGGGATACTTGGACACGCAATGCAGCAGCTTGATCTGCTTGGACCTGCTGGAACGCATGAGCGGTAAATAATCAGGATTGATGCTCACGATGACGTCCTTGGCATACTGAAGATGCTGCCTTACAAACTCCTGATCATTGGACTCATAGGCTGAAACCTTGAAGCGGTTGACTAGTGGCGCGATTACCTCGATGTCTTCCGGAAGATAAGCTGTGCAGGCGAATTCAATCCCAACGCTATCGCAATGGCCCTTGAATATCTGTAGCCACTCCAACGGATATTGCACTCCACGCTCGTAGATGGCGGTATACTTTGGATCCACCTTTCGACGCTCTTGGATCTTCTTACCGGAAGACGTCCATTGAAATTTGCAGATGTCAGCGCCGCCTTGCTTGGCAAGGTTGATCATTCGCAGGGCATTATCTATGTTGCGATCCCAGGTCATCCCAGGTTCTGCGATGGTCAGCGCACGCACAGCGTTCTCCTCGTCAACTCCTCTGCTACCGGCAAGTTACCGCGCTTGTACTTCTGGAATGCAGGCAGTTCATAGAGCGGCCGGTCAATGTATGGTTTGTCGTTTGGGCCACGTTTCTTGACAAGGTACGGCACCGCAAACGGCGTGTTGTCCTTCAGCCTCTTTAGGCCAGCCAAGATCAGCTTACAGGTAGCTTCATTTGGCCTATAGTTGTAGCCTACGGGACCGCCAAAGCATTCTCCATGATTCATGGTGAGACGGGCGGATCGTGCCACGGTGTCTGAGTTGGTGACGAGCATTCCGCCTTCGCCTGCTGTAACTTGCTTGCGACCTCCAAAGCTGTAGGCCCCAGCAATCCCGCACGTGCCTGCATAATGTTTTCCGGTTTCTCCACCCACAGCCTGACACGCATCTTCCACCACGGGCAATCCGAGTTGTGAAAGGCTTTGGATGGATCCAACGCTGGCACCGAATAGATGCACGTACAGGATGGCCTTGGTTTTCCCTGTGATCTCACGCTTCACCGTTTCCGGAGTAAGTACAAAAGTCCTAGGATCAACGTCGGCAAAACGAACCACCCCGCCAGCAAGAACAATAGCGGAAGCGGTGGCTGCGAAGCTGATGGGGCTGGTGATAACCTCATCTCCGGGCCGTAGGGCGAGAGCCACCATAGCAGAATGTAAAGAAGCAGTCCCAGAAGACATGACAACCGCGTGACGTACTCGGAACCGCTGTTCGATTTCACGCTCCACCTTCCATGCGTAACTGCCTTCACAGGGTCCAACGCCGTGATTGGGATTCGCTCGATACGCCGTCAGTAGCTTAGATTCCATCCCGTACCAGCTTTCTAAGGTCAGGGATCCCCAGGAACTTATTCTTACCGGAGCTGTAGGAAAACCGCTTGTCCGTATAGACTTTGCTCGGGTCAATGATGTACTCGTCGCCGTTGTCTTTCGCCGCTGTTGATTCGTTGTGGCCTATCAATTCCTCATGCTGCTTTTCAGATGGACGCAGACCGATGACCTCTGGTTGCTGACTTAAACCGCGCTCTACCATGTAGGCAGAGCAAAGGTTGCCCAGGTTGTAGGATGGGATCTTCGGGATCCACAGTTGCCCAGGTTGCGCCAGTTTTAGTGCTTTTAAGATGAACTCAATCGCTTGAGTCAGCGTGATATGAAACCTGCTGGCGGCTGGATCGGTAATGGTCAGCTTCCCTGTTTTCGCCTGCTCATCGAAAGTAGGCAGCACACTGCCTGCGCTACCCCAGACGTTGCCAAAGCGTACCGCCGAGAAGTATGGGATCTTCCCTGCGCTATAGGCGTTGGCAGATAGCCACATTCTTTCCGCGCAGAGCTTGGTAGCTCCGTAGGTAGTGCTGGGAGATGCTGCCTTGTCGGTGCTGATGAACACCGCCTTTTCAATCTCGCTTTCCACGCAAGCCTGAATTAATGTACGAGTCCCTAGCACGTTCACCCTGACCGCTTCGGCGGGATCATATTCACAATCGTCAATACGCTTAAGAGCTGCGGTATGGATGACTTGATTGACCCCTCGCAGCGCCATGTCCAGGCGCTCACCATCGCAAATGTCGCCAGCCATGACGGAGATGCGGTCCTTTAGATTGTTTGGAATGCTGCGCTTGAGTTTTACTCTGCCTGCTTCAGAGCGTGACAGCGTGCGGATCCGATGATTTTGACTGGCTAGTTTGATGGAGAGTGCGGTTGCTTGAGTGCCGCTACCGGTGATTAGGATGCAAGTCATCTAAGCCGCGCTCTCCATGCTGCCGATACAGCCATGAGATTAACGCCGCATAGAGTATAGCTTGCATCCTCTAGTCTTCAACGAAAAAGCGCATGACGAACATCAATATTGCCAAGCCAATCAGGAAGCAGGCGAGGAACAGCATCCCAGTCCGATAGGCCCAGTCTAGATCATTCATCGGCCTGATTCACCTGAATCGTCCTCTGGAATGAAGGTCAACGTTGACATGGCGCCAGGATCTGAATAGCTGGTGGTGTACCAGATATTGCCGCCGCTCATGTGGTAGGAAATCGAACACCCGTTCGGAGCATCGACAATCTCGCCCATGAGCTTCACGCCGCTGCGCCAGTTGCCAAGGACGGCCTCCCATCTCGGGGCGAGGTCTTTGTCAATGGCCACGTTCAAGACAAGCGGATCCGCTGGCGTCCAGAGCGGCTCTACCTTCGGCCGCAGGATGTTCCCGAAGAAGGCGTAGGTCTTCGTGGGGGCTACGGCAGCAGCCGCGCCAAGCCCCAGGAGCGAGAGGAAGCGGCGTCTATCCATCATTTCACCCACGAATCAGGAATGTCATCACAGATCGTATTAGACCCAGCTAGAGAATCCCTCTGCTTCATCCAGTAGGGCTTAGGAAATTCAAGGAAGACCTCACGTTGCATGCCATTGTCAAGCTGGAGCAGGATGTAGCCTTTGCACTTGCCGCCATGCTTCTGCTCTAGGTAGCAACGTGGCCGGTAGATTTTGTCGATGGGCAAGCCCTTAACCCACCCACGCCGCCCACATCTCTTTGGTATTCTCATGATTCTTGGGTTATACGAGTCGAGATAGTTTTTGGAGGTCGAGCAGGTGAACGTCGGGGACAAGGATCTTATTGGCGTCCTCCGTGTTCTCCAGAGCCGCGATCCGCTCGCGCTTGACCCATTCCGCTACGATGCACTTCAGGACGCTGAACGGGAGGTCTACGGAAATCTTCTTCTCATGATTCCGGATCAGGACATCGCCGCTGAAGTCCCCGTTGACGTTGGCGATCCAGTCATCACCAAATTTCATCGTATGCATTCGTTCTCTCCTTAGGACTCCTCAGTATTCGCCTTTGTGGACCCCGGCCCACGCCATGATTGCCTCGTCAAGCTCTGGCGTCCTGAGTGGGATAGCCAGCTTGTTCGCGTGCAGGAACAGGCGGTCCCCGATCTGCTTCATCCTGAACAGCTTGTCTTCAAGCTCATTAATCTCTTGTGTCGCCCACGTTGGACAATGACACATGCATTCTCCGGGGGCGCCGTCGCAGTCTGGACATACCTTTTCGCTCTGGCTCATCTGCTCTCCCACAGCACAATACCGCCAATCGGGTCAGCCTTGGCGCACCCCATGTGCGACTTAGTCCGATGCTTCTTATACAAGCATCGAACGCGCTGGCGACCCCATAGGCTAGTTGAGCGGCAACGTTTCGCTTTCGCCATAGGTTTCATTCATCCTTACGAATCAAGGCCGCGTACTCCTCTGGACAGGGACACGGGCCGCCGTATTCGCTATCGTTGCAGTCTCCGGTGAATGTCTCCGCGATCTTCGCGCAGCGTTCACGCTCGTCCACCATCGCCTTGTGAATGGCGTTGCACGTGAGGCACCCGCCGATGTCAGCATGCGTGAGGTCGATCTTCGCGATTGGGCAATAGTCTTTCGGCTTCATCACAGTTTCCTTCTACGAAATCACTTGAACGGGGATGCCTCTGCGCTTCGCTTCCTCGACGCAATCCTTGGTGCCCTTGGATGCCGCTAGATCGACGTGGAACGCCAAGACGACATCTGGGGCCATGTCGAGCATTTGGCGGTTCCTGATAGGCCCTGCCGCCTTCCCATGGGTCTTCCAGTCGGCGGGAACCTCTGTGTACGGGACCTTCTTTCCGATGGCCCACTGACGGCCCATGATGTCCGCTCCGTGCGCACCGCCCTCGATGACGTGAATTG